>Ga0163144_10003210_pt1 | contig 37274 bp, 31 predicted proteins | sample OliLak19BULKMAT1_FD_123175 | JGI IMG/M metagenome (GOLD analysis project Ga0163144, IMG submission 123175) | Freshwater microbial mat bacterial communities from Lake Vanda, McMurdo Dry Valleys, Antarctica - Oligotrophic Lake LV.19.BULKMAT1 | ecosystem: Environmental > Aquatic > Freshwater >...
CCTAGGTAGATTCAAATTTGCAATCCAGATTTCTTATCATTCAATTTTCATACTCCAGAGCTTCAAACTCTGCTAAAACCAACATCGATTCAGATTGAACTAACCTAGATTCCTTTTCGACTTTTTTCTTAACATTTTTGGTTATTTTGCAATTTAGTATAGTCGTCTATCGCCTCGTTTATATATTTATCCCGAGGTTTATCCAAAAACGATAATACGTTTTCTGTTTTCTAAAAAAACTAGTTCATTCAAATCTTAATGATATTGTAGCAATGATTTGATCAATCAATAGCCAAATATAACGTCAAGTTAATCTTATAATAGAAATTCTAGGGCATATCATATTTTAATTCAGACCTACCGCTTTTTACTCCAGAAATGCAACCATCAAATCCCATCCACATCAACGATTACGATTACGATCTTCCCGAATCGAAAATACCCAACAAACCCCTTCCCAATCGTGACGAAAGCAAATTATTGGTTTACAACCAGGGTGACATTGCGACTGCAAGTTTCCAATCAATTGCCGAATACATTCCAGCAAATGCGCTTATGGTATTCAACAATACAAAGGTTTTTCCTGCCCGGTTAATATTTGAAAAAGAAACAGGCTCTGCCATAGAAATATTCTGCCTAGAAGCCATTTCACCAACCATTACTACTGAAAACAAAACGTATTCAGCCCAATGGCAAGTGATGGTAGGCAACCTTAAGCGTTGGAAATCGGGCAAACTAAAGTATTTTTCTACTGTTTTTAACCTATCTGCCGAATTTTTAGAACGTAGTGGCGATACCTGCATAGTAAAGTTTGAGTGGGAACACGAAGAGGCTTTTTTTACCGTGTTGGAGCAAATTGCCGAACTTCCATTACCACCCTATATGAATCGCAAGGCCGATGAGGCCGATAAAAACCGCTACCAAACAGTATATGCGCAGCATTTGGGCTCAGTAGCGGCCCCCACAGCAGGTTTGCATTTTACACCCGCTGTTTTAGATTCTCTACAAATAAAATCCATTCAAACTACGGAAATCACCTTGCACGTTGGGGCGGGCACATTCAAACCCGTAAAAACCGAGAACGCTGTAGAGCACGAAATGCACTCCGAAAAATTTACCATTACCAAAGAAGCGATTGAAAAAATACTAAATAGCGAATTCGTAATCCCAGTCGGCACCACATCTATGCGCCTCATGGAAAGCCTTTATTGGCTTGGAGTCAAAAACAAAATTTCAGAAAATGGTCTGCAAACCGTTTTGAATCAATGGGATGCCTATCAACTGCCCCATACATTTTCGGTGAATGAAAGTTTGCAACATTTGCTAGCGATCATGCAAAACCACAAGCTCAAAAGCTTGCAAGGTGCTACCCAAATTTTTATCGTACCGAGCTACGAGTTCAAAATTTGTAAGGCCATAGTCACCAATTTCCACCAGCCCAAAAGCACCTTGCTGCTGCTGGTTTCGGCATTTATCGGAGATAATTGGAAAAAAGTGTACCAATTTGCATTGGCCAATGATTTCCGTTTTTTAAGCTACGGAGATAGTTCTTTGATTATTAAATGATTGAAATTATGTTTGTGGTAGCTACACATTCTTTGTTTTACAATCAACACTTCATTCTTTGCTAGCAGAAATCAATTTAGAAGGTCTTGAATTTTTTGCCTACCATGGGGTTTACAGCGAAGAGCGCAAAATTGGCAACAAATATGGAGTAGATATTTCGATCACTGCCAATGTAGCCGAATCAGCTCTGACTGACGATTTGGCAAAAACCATCGACTATGAAATACTTTATAAGATAATAAAAGAAACGGTCGAAATGCCAACCAAGCTGCTTGAAACTATCGCAAAACGCATCATTGAGCGCATTTTGGCTGAAATTTCAGAAGTGATATCCGCAAAAGTGAGCGTGGCAAAGTTCAACCCTCCCGTAGGCGGAATATGCCAAAAAGCAAAAGTAACGATGGAAAAACGCAGGTAGGAACATTTTTTGCAACTATTGAACCAATGAAATTGTATTATTGTAATTATATCTAAACATTAAATTAAAAGAAAATGACATCTGAAACCCATAAGGCAGTAGAAATTACTGATGCAAATTTTGAAGAAATAATAGCCTCTGGCAAACCGATATTAGTCGATTTTTGGGCAGAATGGTGTGGCCCTTGCAAAATGATCGGCCCTGTAGTAGAAGAATTGGCTGGCGATTATGAAGGAAAAGCTATAATTGGTAAAGTGAATGTAGACATGAACCCAAATACAGCGGCCAAATTTGGAATCCGCTCTATCCCTACTTTGTTATATTTTAGAAACGGCCAAGTAGTAGATAAACAAGTAGGAGCAGTTGCAAAATCTGCCCTAGCTAAGAAATTAGACGCAGTATTGGCTTAAATTCTGTTTCCTTTTTAATAGTAGGGAATCTCGAAAGGATTCCCTTTTTGCTTTTCTAGGCCCGAATATAGCTTCGTTTATGTCAAAAAACCCTCGTATTGGCTACTTAAAATTCCCATTTTTATTCTCTGTTTTGATGAACATTCTCATCTCAAATGTGGCTGTGGCACAATTGAAAAAAATAACATTGGAAGACATTTGGGTAAAAAACACTTTCGAAATCAACTCTTTCGATGGATATCAATGGATGAAGTCGGGAGAAACTTATGCCAAGCTAATTAATACCAAACGTGGCTATGAAATAGTTGCGTTTGCCGTTAAATCAGGAAAAAAACTTAAAACCATAGTAAAATCGACCCAGCTCATAGTTGAGAAAGATAGTTTGCCCATCTCGGTTGAAGATTTCGAGTTTTCAGCCGATGAAAAAAAAATACTATTTAAAACCACTTCGAAAGAAATTTATCGGTATTCAGAAATGGCAAAGTATGTTGTATATGATATTGCATCAAAAAAGCTATTCCCAGTAGCCAATAGCGAATATGTTGAAAACGCCACATTGTCGCCCGATGGACAAAAAATAGCTTACACCAAAGCTAACAACCTCTATTACTGCCATTTAATGACACAAACAGAAACAGCAATTACTACTTCAGGCGAGAAGAATAAATTAATCCACGGTCACAGCGATTGGGTTTATGAAGAAGAACTAGAGCTAGTAAGGGCTTATGAATGGTGCCAAGACAGCAAAAAAATCGCTTTCATGACCTTTGATGAATCGAAAGTAAAGGAATACAACATGCAAAAATGGAGCGGTTTGTATCCCCAAGATTATAAATATAAATACCCGAAAGCCGGTGAGAAAAATGCCGAAGTTTCGCTGTCGGTATATGATTTGGAAACGCAAAAGTTAAACCTTCTTATTAATGGTAAAGATAAAGATCAATATATTCCACGAATCAACTGGACGCAAGACCCGAACATACTGTCAGTGAGAATATTAAATCGAAATCAAGACAGCCTACGCATTATTCATTACGATTTGAACTCCCAATCGAATACGACCATGCAAACCATCTGGTCACCAGCCTATGTAGAAGTTGATGACGATTTCTTCTATCTGAAGTCTGACAACTCCTTGATAATAGCCCATGAAAACGATGGTTTCAGACATATATATAGGTATGCGAAAGACGGAAAAATAATGAACCAAATCACAAAAGGACAATGGGAAGTGAGTGGTATCGTAGGAATTGACGAGGCAAACAAGCTCCTTTTCTATACCTCAAAAGAACAATCGAGTATGGAAAATCAGCTTTATTCAGTTGATTTTCAAGGGAATAACAAAAAAAAGCTCACCAAGGAAGTGGGCGTGCACAAGATTGATATGAACACAACTAACACCCATTTTATAGACTATTGGTCTGGCACAAGCGATATTCAAGTTGCTCTTTACAACACAAAAGGCGATAGGCTTAAAGACTTGGAGCTGAATGCTGGCTTTAAAGAAAAATGGAGCGAATATGAAAATTCAAAAGTCGAGTATGGCGTATGCAACACCTCAAATGCTGCACTAAATTATTGCACAATGAAGCCATCTGGATTCGATAGCACCAAGAAATATCCTGTGTTTATGTTTGTGTATGGCGGCCCTGGTTCGCAACAAGTATTGAAAAGTTGGCATGGTCGAAATAGGCTTTGGTTTGAAATGCTGGCACAAAAAGGTTACATCGTGGCCTTTGTTGATAACCGGGGAACTGGTGGAAAAGGAGCGGCATTTAAGAACGTAACGACAAGGCAGTTGGGCAAACTTGAAACCGAAGACCAAATTGGTTTTGCTCGTTATTTAAGCAGTAAATTATGGGTAGATAGTGCCAGAATAGGTATTTTCGGCTGGAGCTATGGAGGGTACTTGTCCAGTTTGTGTTTGCTATTTGGGGCTGATGTATACAAAATGGCCATTGCAGTGGCACCTGTCACCAATTGGCGATTTTACGATACCATCTACACCGAACGATTTTTAAAAACCCCTGAAGAAAACCCTATGGGGTACGATGCTTATTCTCCAACTCAAAATGCAGATAAGCTGAAGGGGAAATACTTATTAATTCACGGCACTGGCGATGACAACGTGCATTTCCAAAATGCTGTGGAAATGCAAAACGCCCTTATCAAAGCAGGCAAGCAGTTCGATTCCTTTATTTATCCCAACAAAAATCATGGCATTTCAGGTGGAAATACCAGAATGCACTTGTATCAGTTGATGACAGATTTCATTGAGAAAAATTTATAACAGCTATATTCATTATTACTAGGCCATCATCCCCTACAAAAATAAATGGCAGTTAAGATTTTACTTGTTGGGGTGCAATACTCAACTCCCGATCCCTTTATTTTTAAATTTCAAAATGTTAGATGTCAAGAACTTCAATATCATTTTGCGTAGCCGGGACAGCTGTTTACAAAAAATTTTAGAACAATCGAACATACTTAGATGTGGAGTTAGGGTTGCATTTGAGTCAATGAAATGGCCCACATTCTGGTATGTATCAGCCATTCGCAATCCGAGTTTTGTCGAGATTGATGAAGCTTTTTTACAGTTAAACTGAAATGCAATATATCGGTGCTTAAATAACACATTAAATATTTGTTGGTGATTTGCATTAATATATAACCATTTTTACAAAATATTGTATAATACCTTGTCAGTACATTTAGAACTAAATCTCTCATAATTATGGATTTTACTAGAGTTTTCGATATTTTACCATATCAATTAGCAATGTTTCCTCAACAAGATGCGCTAGCGAGCAAAGTAAACGGCATTTGGGTAAAATACAGCACTGCTGAATACCTGAAAATAGCTAACAAAATAAGTGTTGGCCTGCTACATTTGGGCATCAAAAAGGATGACAAAATTGCAATCGTATCTTCAAACAGACCTGAATGGAATTTTTTAGATATGGGAATACAGCAACTTGGAGCAGTAAGCGTTCCGTTGTATCCCAATATCACCGTAGAAGATTATAAATTCATTTTCAAAGATTCTGAGGCAAAAATCATATTTGTGGCCAATGAAGAATTGTATCATAAGGCAAAAGAAGCAATTGCAGGTAAAGACGTTGATATTTATACTTTAGACGTAGTAGCAGGTGCAAAACATTGGAAATCAATGATTGAAAATGTGACGGATGAAGAATTTTCTAGTATTGAGCCTTACAAAGATGCCGTTAGCCCCAACGATCTGCTCACTATGATATACACTTCAGGCACTACTGGTATTCCAAAAGGGGTAATGCTTTCACATAATAATCTAGTGAGCCAATGCAAAGCCGCTGCTTCCTTAATGCCTGTGGATAATAAGTGCCGGGCATTTAGTTTTCTACCTCTTTGCCATGTATATGAGCGGATGTTGAGTTACGTATATCAATCCAATGGGCTTTCTATTTATTACGCGGAAAGTCTCGATACCATTTCCGACAATTTGAAAGAGGTGCACCCACATATATTTGTTACTGTACCTCGGTTGCTTGAAAAAGTGTATGACAAAATAGTAGCCAAAGGCACCGACCTTGCTGGAATAAAGAAAATGCTATTCTTTTGGGCATTAGACCTAGGCATGAAATACGAACTCAATACCAATTTGGGATGGTGGTACACTATACAGCTCAAGTTGGCTAATAAGCTGATATTTAACAAGTGGCGAGAAGCGTTGGGCGGGCAATTAAAGGTGGTGGTGTCGGGCGGGGCAGCATTGCAACCCCGTTTGGCTAGGGTATTTTCAGCAGCACAAATTACCGTTATGGAAGGCTACGGACTCACTGAAACGAGCCCAGTGATAGCGGTAAATCATTTTGAAGAAGAAAACAGAAAAATAGGAACTGTTGGGCCAATTTTCCCGGGAGTGGAAGTGAAAATAGCCGATGATGGCGAAATATTATCTCGCGGCCCACACATCATGATGGGCTATTACAAACAACCTGAGTTGACAGCAGAAGCGATAGAGAAAGACGGTTGGTTTCACACTGGAGACATCGGAGAAATGACCGATAGGGGAAAATACCTGAAAATAACCGATAGAAAAAAAGAGATTTTCAAAACCTCTGGAGGCAAATATATTGCTCCGGGCAATATGGAAAACAAATTTAAAGAAAGCCGATTTATTGAGCAAATTATGGTGATTGGCGAGTTTCAGAGATTTCCCGCAGCGCTTATTGTACCAGCATTTGGTTTTGTAAAAGATTGGTGCGAATTAAAGGGAATAGCAAGCAAGACAAATGAGGAAATAGCTAACAATCCATTTGTAAAAGCCAGAATTCAACAAGAAATAGACACTTTGAATGAAGCTTACGCCAAACATGAAAAAATCAAAAAAATTGAGCTAGTTAAAGATGAATGGGCTATAGAAACTGGTGAACTAACGCCCAAATTAAGCTTGAAACGAAGAAATATTATGGCTAAGTACCACAACCTGATCGAGAAAATTTATGCCGATAAGGTGATGGAAAATGCTTAATAATTTGTGCAAGAAGCAAAATTATGTAATCAAAAAAACCCCTCGTCAGCAGATGAGGGGTTTTTCGTTTGAAATCTGCACAGAAAACTAATACTTCAGCTTGTTAGGATAGAAAGCCGTTTCGCCCAACTCTTGCTCAATACGCAACAATTGATTGTACTTAGCCATACGATCGGAGCGAGATATAGAGCCAGTTTTAATTTGGCCAGTATTCAACGCTACAGCCAAATCGGCAATAGTGGAATCTTCAGTTTCCCCCGAGCGGTGACTCATAATTGAAGTGTAGCCATTGCGTTTTGCCATATTTACGGCTGCAATAGTTTCGGTGAGTGTACCTATTTGGTTCACTTTTATCAATATCGAATTGCCTATCCCCTCCTCAATGCCTTTTTTCAAACGTTTTACATTGGTTACAAACAAATCATCACCAACTAGCTGGCATTTTGAGCCTAATACTTCAGTTAGCTTTTTCCAACCCGCCCAATCGTCCTCGGCCATGCCGTCTTCGATAGAAATGATAGGATATTTTTCTACCCAACCTTTCCAATAATCGACCATCTCATCAGAAGTCAATGATTTGCCATCAGATTTTTTGAAAGTATAAAGTTTTTTGTCGGCATCATAAAATTCAGAAGTAGCCGCATCCATAGCCATGAAAACTTCTTTTCCTGGTTTGTAACCTGCATCTTCTATTGCTTTTAGTATAATATCGGCAGCTTCCACGTTGTCTTTAATGTTTGGTGCAAAGCCACCTTCATCACCCACATTTGTTGCATATCCTTTCTTTTTCAACACTGCTTTTAAAGTGTGAAAAATATCAGACCCTATTCTCATGGCCTCTGTGAAAGATGCTGCTTTTGTAGGCATAATCATAAATTCCTGAAAATCAATTCCATTATCTGCATGAGCTCCTCCATTCAAGATATTCATCATAGGAATAGGCAAAGTGTTGGCACTCACCCCACCTACATAGCGATAAAGTGGCAATCCCGCCTCTTCTGCTGCTGCCTTGGCCACTGCCAATGAAACGGCCAAAATCGCATTGGCTCCTAATTTGCCTTTGTTGTCTGTTCCATCAAGCTCAATCATCAGTTGGTCGATTGCATTTTGGTCAAATACATCAGCACCCATCAATTCGTTCGCAATTTTCTCTACATTCTCAATAGCCTTGAAAACACTCTTTCCACCGTATTTTTTCTTGTCATTGTCACGAAGCTCTACCGCTTCGTGTGCCCCTGTTGAGGCCCCAGACGGCACCGCAGCACGTCCCATACAGCCAGTTTCGGTGTATACATCTACTTCGATAGTAGGATTTCCACGAGAGTCAAATATTTGACGGGCAACAATATCCTCGATATAGCTCATTTTTATTGGGGTTTGGATAAATGATTTTTTTGTTTTTTTTAAAAAGTCACTTTGACACTGCAAAAATTATGATTTTTTAATCAATAGCCAAGCTTGTTATTCGTTTTAAACCTTCAATTTACGATTTATTAATTTTTTTATCCACATTCTGCAAATTCGGAATGGTAATAATCGATTTTTACCATATCTTAATAATAGCTTAACATGCGAAATGCTCTTTAGGACTAACTTGCCCTAATTTTCAGTTTTATAAGAAATGAACACACAAAATCATTACAGAACGATTGTTCTATCCGACATACATTTGGGCACCAAAGGTTCTAAAGCCAAAGAAGTATCCCGCTTTTTAAAAATGAATACCGCAGACACCCTGATTCTGAATGGCGACATCATTGATGGTTGGCAATTGAAAAAATCGGGCGAATGGAAGCGTAAGCATACCAAATTTATGCAAAGGGTGTTGAAAATGATAGCAGAGTACAATACCAAGGTTATTTATTTGAGAGGGAATCATGATGATTTTCTTGAGCAATTCATTCCCATGCGCATTGGCAATCTGCATCTAGTTATGGAGTGGCTATATGAAGGCGCCAACGGAAAACGATATTTGGTTACACATGGCGATATATTTGACTCTGTAACCTCTCAAATGGCTTGGCTTGCTAAATTGGGCGACATTGGTTACACATTTTTATTGTGGCTGAATAGGATTTACAATGAATACCGTGCCAAAAGAGGATTACCATATTATTCCTTATCTGCTGCCATCAAAGCAAAAGTGAAACAGGCGGTATCGTATATTTCAGATTATGAAGAGAAATTGGTGGAATTTGCCAAAACTAAAAATTGCCAAGGCGTGATTTGCGGTCATATCCATCAGCCCGCTATAAAATATTATGGCGATATAGAATACCTGAACTCAGGCGATTGGGTAGAGTCGCTAAGCGCCCTAGTGGAAGACTTCGATGGCGAATGGAGCTTGGTTTATTATACCGACAGTAAAAAAGGAAGCATGCACGATATTGTAAACGAAACAGACGATGAAGATGATGCGGAAATACCTACCGATTTTTTGTCGCTTCAAAATAAATTATCTGCCTAAATTAAAGTAATTTTTTGCCCTCAATACGGATAACATTCTGATGCTGCTTGTTCAACGCTCTGCTGTCGCAACTAACATTCATTGGCAAAAACAGCAGTATTCATGTGTCAGTTCAGTGCATACAATTACGCTAGGAAAGTAGCAATAAAAATGTTTAATATCATAAATTTCTATTTTTGCTCGCCAATCAATAAATCTTATGTTAAAAATAGCCATAATAGGATGCGGAAATATGGGCCTCACCTATGCCAAATCTTTTTTACAGTACAATCTTGTTCAGAAAGACGACCTACTGCTTATTGAAAAAAATGCCGAATACAAAGAAAAACTGATACCGTTTGGCAACGTTGTCAATCAGATCGATGAACGAATAAAAAAATACGACACCATTATTCTGGCAGTAAAACCGCAAGATTCTAAAGCCATTTACCCCGAGCTAAAACTGCACTTAGATCATTCGCAGCTTATTATTTCCATTATGGCTGGCATTCCAATTCACGTATTGGAAGAAAATTTGGGACATGAATCCATCGTGAGAGCTATGCCTAACACACCCGCACAATTAGGAATGGGCATTACAGGATTCACCGCTGGCAAAAGCACCAAAATACAAGCCATATTGAAAGCCGACAATCTATTAAACGCCACAGGAAAGACAGTTTTTCTTGACGATGAAAACCTGCTCGATGCCGTGACCGCCTTGAGCGGAAGCGGACCTGCATACTTCTATTATATAGTTGATGCTATGATTCAGGCCGGAGTAAAAATGGGATTAGAAGAAAATGTGGCTGCACAACTGGTGAAACAAACCATGAACGGCTCCTTTCATTTGATGAACAACTCTGATAAATCGTTGCAAGAATTGATATCAAACGTAAAGTCAAAAGGCGGAACCACAGAAGCAGCTTTAAATACATTTGCTGATATGGGGCTCATTGACACCATAAAACAAGGCCTGTACGCGGCAGAAAATAGAGCAAAAGAACTTTCGAAAATGTAATTCAGCAAAGGCAAAACAGCATAAAATGCATTGAAGCAGCTATCATTGCCACTAATAATTTATTGTCTACTTTTATTTTTCTACGCATCAATTACTATTAGCAAAATTTTTCATCAAAGCCTGGTAAAGTATGGAAATATTTATTGCATCAGGCAGGTACAGACTCATAAACCAATAAAGTAGCATTTTTACGCAATCGTATGAGTTGTAATTCTATGTATAGTAGTATATTTGCTCTATTACTAAACCCATATTGACCCAATGCTGAAGGTGCTAATCGTAGATGACGAAGTTATCTCTTCCGATTTGATAAAGTTCTACTCCAACAAAACCGGGCTTTTAGACATAGTTGGAACTGTGAAGAACGGCATACAGGCCACCCAGTTTTTAAGTGAAAACGAAGTTGACCTACTATTTTTAGATATAGAAATGCCAGAAATGAATGGGCTTGAACTCTTAAGATCCATGATAAACCCACCAATGGTAATATTGGTAACGTCCAGAATAGAACACGGGCCCACCGCTTATGAATACGATGTAATAGATTATTTGGTAAAACCAGTTGAATATACAAGGTTTCAAAAATCCGTAAATAAAGCCTTAGAAGAATACAAGTCGAAAAAAGAGGCAGGAGAAGGAGTAACTTCTATATATGTACGGTCGAACAATAAAAGTGTGAGATTAGCCTACAGCGAAATACTTTATATTGAAGCTTTGGCCGATTACGTAGTGTTTGTGACCTTGGATAAGAAACATATCGTACACTCTACTATGAAGGCCTTGGAGACAAAACTACCCGTTGACATTTTTATGAGAACTCATAGATCTTATTTTGTGAACGTATCAAAAATTGAGGCCATTGAAGACAACAACATATTAATAAATAAGTCTTATGTGCCCGTAAGTACATCGTATAAAGACTCGCTCACTAAAAAGCTAAATTTTTTATAGCTTCAAAGCACCGAAAATATTAACCATATCAGCCTAACCCAATTCAGCCCTAAATACTTTACAACACGTTCCTAGTTTTGGCAAAATTAAATTTCGTGTTTTCAAAGTATTTTTGCAAACTGCTTTAAAACCATTAGTACAATGTCACCAAAGCCACATTTCATCCTTCTTTTTTCATTTTTTTTCTATTCAATTATATATAGCCAATCGCTAAAAACAGATACCGAAATCAGCCAAGCAGTTCAAAATTATGAAAAGAAGCTCGCAGAGGGTGATAAGAAAGAGGCTTCGCGATGGCTGAACGAAGCTGCTACAGCTTATTGGGAGCGAAAGGAGTATCTAAAATCGATAGAGCAGTTTAAAAAATCATTGAAATTGAATGAAGATTTGGGTAACCAAAGTGGGCTTTCAATGATTCATAACAATCTCGGCATGCTCTATTCCGATCTTCGTGATTTCGAAACCTCGCTGTTCCATTTCCAGAAAACGCTGGAGCTAAGACGCAAATTCAAAGACAAACCGGGCATTCAGGCTGGGCTCATCAATACTGCGGTAGTGCTAAACAATTTGGAATGGTATCCTGAATCTATTCGCAACCTGAAGGAAGCATTGGATATAGCTCGTGAAATGAACGATGCCGAGCACATGCGAAGCTGCTACGGGATGCTTGCAGAAACTTATGAAAAATCTGGAGATGCCGCCAACACAATGAAGTTTTTCAACCTTTATAGAAGCTTTCATGAGTTGGTGCAGAACAGCAAGGTTCAAAAGATCGAAAAAATATTAGAAAAAAACTCGTTGGACATGCTGCAACTCGAAAATGAAAAACAAAGGCAAGAGCTAGATTTGTTAAGGGCGGGAAAAGAAATAGCAAGCAAGGACAACCAATTGGTAAGTCTAGATAATGATTTTCAAGATTTGTATGAAAAATCTTCTAAAAAAGATATCATGATGCAACTCATCAAAGAAAAAGATGAAAAAGAAAAGGAACGACTCAACAATGAACTTGTTGCCCAAAAGCATAGAGAGCAGATCTATTTATTTACTACCATCGGATCGCTCCTTTTAGCCCTAATACTTGGCATCTCTATCTATTTTTTTTACAAGAATGCAAAAGATAAAGAGCGTATGAACAATATGCTGAAAGAAAGAAGCAACCAAATAATTCGCCAGAAGGAGGAAATTGAACTCCAAAAAGAGGTATTGAACGAAACCAACAAATTGAAAGATAAGCTATTTTCAGTGCTTGCACACGACCTGCGCAGTCCGTTTGCCACGTTGGAATCGCTGATGATGCTTTACGAGTTCAAAGAATACGACCAAAAGCAGACCAAAGAATTTTTCCTGCAAGTGCGTTCGCTCTCAAATAGCACTTTGCAAACGTTGGAAAACACGCTCGACTGGGTGAAATCGCAGATGAATAATGGTTACAAGCACGAACCAAGATTGTTTTCATTGAATTTATTAACCCAAGAAGTGATTGAATTTCTATCTGAAATTGCCAAAACAAAGAAAATAGAGTTATCCAATGAAGTATCGGAAGCATTGCTGGCTTATTCAGATGCAAATCAGATTAGAATTGTGATTAGAAACCTAATTTCTAACGCCATCAAATTTACCAACGAAGGCGGGAGAATTACCATATCTGGCAATTTCACAGCTGACGATAAAATCGCCTTCTCTGTTCGCGACACAGGCGTAGGTATTCCTGAAGATAAAATAAAGAAACTATTCAACACTGCTACACACTTTACCACACAAGGTACCCAACATGAAAAAGGCACTGGACTCGGATTGCTATTAAGCAAAGAGTTGGTAGAAAAAAATGGAGGAAAAATTAGTGTAGAAAGCGATGTTAGCGAAGGAACAGTGTTCACATTCACTCTAAATACAATCTCAAATCTGGTGCCTTCAAATTGATTCCACTCCCTTTTACCCCTGTGTAATGTCAAATAAATTAATATACTCATTATTCCTTTTAGGATGCTATTTTCCCGGCTTTAGCCAAAAAATGCCTGAGATCAACAAGAAAACCTACACCGATTCACTCAACAAGTATTACCACAATTTGCACCTTCCTGCTTATTTTCTTATGGGAACATCGGCTGCAAATAACTCCTCGCAGATTAGCTCTACAAATACGCAAAGCGAAAACGAACAAGTTCCCTTTTTTTTTAAGACTGAAGGCAGAAACATCATGCATTTATCTGGCGATGAAAAAAACAAAGACATTGTAGTTGATTACGTGGTGTATGTAGACGGCAAAGCACCTGTATCTAAAGTGTTATTCAATGCTAGCAACAAGTTTAAAGTCAAAGATAAAATATGTTATGGCAAAGGTTTAAAGTTGAAAATTTCAGCTAAGGATGAAATTTCAGGTGTAGCAAAAACCTTTATTTCTCTCAATGGTGAAGACTTTAAACAGGTTACTGGCGAATTTGAAATCTATCAGGAGGGCGATTATACCTTGCATTTTTTCTCGAGCGATAATGTTGGAAACGCAGAAACCGTAAAAGCTGCCAACTTCTCAGTAGATTATAATGCGCCCGTACATATCTTGACTGTGGTAGGCCTGTCTGATGGAATTGTAATTTCCCCGAATTCAAAATTGATTTTAAATGTGGGGCAGGCAGCACTTAACCTCAGTAAAATATACTACAAAATAGACGATGGAGTAAAGAGCCCTGTTATACAAAGCGAAATACCAATCTCAAATCTTGAAAATGGAAATCACCATATAGAATATTTCACCGAAGACAGTGACTTGAACAGAGAATCGACCCAATTTTTTGACTTTTATCTTGATAAAAATTCTCCCCTTGTAACTACTGACATCCTTGGAGATAAATTTATTGTTAATAATAAAATATATTTCTCTGGTCGAACAAAACTGAAATTTACGGCCGTTGATAATAAGTCAGGTGTACAAGAAATTTTCTATTCTTTAAATGGCAAAGAATTCTTAAAGTATTCCGACCCATTCTATATGCCCACAAAAGCAGGTGAATATTCGATAAAATATTATGCCTTTGACAAAATGGGAAACCAAGGTGCAGGAAATCCTAACGAGAAAATAGCTGAATACAAACATCATGGAGGCGTGGTATATGTAGATTTGACAGGTCCAACCCTTTCACACGCTCTCTTAGGTCCTTATTACAAAAAGGATGGCCTTAGTTATGTTACAAATAAAACGCTAATAAAGCTTGCAGGGGCAGACCCTGAGTCTGGATTGCAAAAAATAACATTTCGGTTCGATAGCACAGTAGACGAAGTCACATATAATCAGCCATTTACGCTACCAAAAGATGTATATGGTAAAGTAGAATACTTTGGGTACGACAATGTAAACAATAGAAATCTAGGCCGATTCAATTTCACCTCGGATAATGACGGGCCTGAACTTAGCTATACTTTTACCACTGAAACTAAAGGAATAAAAAGTGGCGTTGCTCTTTATCCGCCCAATACAGCCCTTAATGTCATTCCTACAGATCAAAAAGCTGGCGTGTCTTTTTCGATGTATGCTATAAATGGCGAACCAGAAAAACTCTACAAAGGACAAATTACTGGATTTAATAGAAATACACTCTACAAAATCAAGTTCCGCTCTGTAGATCATCTTGCAAATAAAACAATTATTGAAATTGTGTTCAAAACCGACAATAATTAATTTTTTTAAGCTTTGCCAATTTTTTGCCGTCAATCATTCATCTGGCTATTACGAATGATAAAAAATTAATCTAAATCAAGAATTAAACCTTCTTTAATAGAATCTGCCAAAATAGCAGCAAAAGAAAATATCTTATCGCTCGCAATATGATCTTCTAAGATGTAGACTAAAATAACGTTGGCAGCCACCTTATCGTGTATATAATGCAAAATATTGCTTTCTTTAATATTGAAATCGCTGGTATTCTCCTTAACGCTTGGTGTAAAATTATACTTGCTATTCGTATTGCTAACCAAGGCACGCTTAAAAGTTTGTATTTTCTCAAGCTTATCAAAAGTATAGGTTGTTTCTTTGCCTTTCCCTTCTTTCAAGTAATACAGATTAATCATCGATTCGGAATCTTCGCGTTTTTCAAAGGTGTTGAATACAAGAAAAATAGAATCTTTCTTGGCAGCTTTGCTCAAATCTTCTTTCCATTCTGCAAAGTCTGTGGGCACTTGCCCTTTGAAATTGTCGAGATAAGCGTTGTGCTGGCAAAATGAAAAAGCAGTTTCTTCTTCCAAACCGCTATCGCCAAAGCTTTCTTCCGTTGCAGTAGATTCTTCCCCGAAAAACTCATTCGAAATATAATTGCACTTAAGTTTTTCTGCTAAACAGTACGTAAAATAGCCAATGCTTTGCTTTTTCAAGCTTTCGGGTGAAACCAACGTCACTCTTGAATTTCTAGAGGTAAATGTGCCATAATCAGTATTAATTTCACGGTATTCGAGAAAGAGCTTATCAACCACCAAACTGTTTTGCAACACTTTCTTATACCTGAACCTAAATTCATTTTTTCCCTCCGCAATTTTATAGACATCATTTTCAGACAGCTCCAAATGCACCTTTACAGCATCAACACTTAGCTGACCTCTGCGAATCTTTGTTGCTAATTCGGGAATATATTTCTTGTAAAAAGCCTCCTTCAGCCTCTTCCTTATCTCTCTCATTCGCTTTAAATACTTGGTCTCCTCCATTTTTTGTACAAAACTAGAAGAGATGATACCTGTAGGAATGGCCACAATAAGCACGCCCATCAATGCCACCATGCCACCCAAAATCTTGCCAAATGGTGTGATAGGGTATGTATCGCCATAGCCCACGGTGGTAAGAGTAATAATACCCCACCAAAAAGCGTACAAAATATTAGGAAAAACAGTAGGTTGAGCTTCGTGCTCAGTGTAGTACATAACCGATGAAGCTAAAACCAAAACAGAGAACATCAGCAAAAAAGTAGCTAGCAATTCTTGCTTTTTCTCAGACACTATTTTACCAATATGTATCATGGCTTGAGAATATTTGGCCAGTTTGAACACCCGCATCAGTCGCACCAACCTCAAAACTCGCAAATGCCGCAAATCTACGTTCATCCAAAAAGGCACGAAAAAGGGCATAATGGCCAGAAAATCTATCCACGTGGTAGGTGAAGCAACAAATTTTTTGATTGAAATTAGTCTGGTTTTTGCAGGATGGCTGATATCTGCTATCCAAATTCGGAGCGCAAACTCTATTGAAAATATAGTTACCGTGAAGATCTCGAATGCGTTGAGCTGCAGGTGGTAAAGAGATTCTATCGGTTCAAAAGATTGTAGAATAACGGCTACAACATTTAAAAGAACCAATATTTCGATAAATAAATCGAAATAACTGGCATATTTATCATGCTTATTGCCCGGCTCTAAAATAGATGCGATCTTCCTTTTAATCTTTACGATGTCGGCCATAGACAAAAATTTAATTAATGTAAATATAATTTTCTATCGGTGAATATTGCTATCATAAGCCTTTAATGGCAATAGTTATTATTAATTAAAAATTTATGTGGCCTCAAGGTTAGCAAGATGTTTGTTTTTTAAGATCTTTTTAAAAACTGCATTAAAATCCTAAACTCCCACCACAAGATTCGATTTTAGCACAAAGTAGTAAATACATACCGGAAACAGTTGCTTTCGCGTTTTCTATTTCGCCCTTGGGGAAGTAGGAGAAGGTGGGAGGGTACCACGCATGAAATTACGGATTGCGTCTAACACTTACTATTTTTGTGTAGATCAACAAAAGCCCGTGAGCATTATTATAATTCCTTTACAATTCGAAGCAGATTTGGCCGACAAAGTGCTTTACACGACTATAGATAGTATATTTACCTATTCATGTTTCAATCCAGAAATGGCAGAAGGATTAGATACAAAAATAAAATTCAAACATTCAATGTTATTTGCGACAGCTTCAGAAGAAAATTATATGGAAGTAAAGGAAGCTTGTAAATGAGAATTTTTTATAGACGATGTGCGGCTAACTGACGAGTTTTACATTGTACGTGGATTGTCGGAACAGGCCATTATCGGGGCTACTGCCATGCAAAAATGGAGGATAAAACTCGATTTTGAAATTAACAAACCTATTTTTGACTCGAAAGTAGCAAAACTGATTCTAGTAAATTTGCTTAGAAGGGAGTAATATTTTGACATTACCTAGCACTGTGTGCTCGTAGAGCTAGTAAAATGAATATTGAAAGTGCTTTGTGAATACAAAAAGCACGGTTTTGAAGTATTTATCTGCAAATAAAAATAAAAAGCTGCGAAGACAAAGTAGGAGTAAAGAATACGTAATAGAAATAATGGCAGACACTTTGATAGTGCTATAAAAGTAGATAAAAGAACCTACAACCAAAGCGGAAATAGGCTCAAGTTTGGGAAAAACTTCGCTGTTCGACATTTGAAATATCGAACCACAGAAAAAGTGGATTTGCACTTTCGCTGTTCGACATTTGCAATGTCGAACCACACAGATAAAGTGGATTTGCAATCCACACTTCACCCCTCACCTAGCTATGGGTTCTCGAAGAGCTATTAAAAATATTGAAAGTGCTTTGTGAACGGTTTAGCAATTCATCTATGGTTGAAAAAATATAAAACCACGAGTTTTTGCTAGTCCAAATTTAACAAACGATGAATTTTCAAATTCATTATACAATACTTGTAAATTTCCTAATAATTTTATTAATTTTGTAAGCCCTTCGGTTCACAGCCCTAGGGCTTTTTAGTCTCTTATCAGTTTTAGATTTTAATTATAGAATGAAGAAAGCAGAAATACATACAGCTAAAGGAGTAATGATCGTTGATCTTTATGAAAATGAAACACCAATTGCCGTTAATAACTTTATTACCCTAGCCAAAAAAGGATTTTACGATGGCCTAAACTTCCATAGAGTAATTCCTAATTTCATGGTTCAAGGTGGCGATCCAAACAAAAACGGATCAGGCGGCCCAGGTTATACTATTAAATGCGAAACAAAAGCAGAAAAACAATACCACGACAAAGGCGTACTTTCTATGGCGCATAGAGGTAAAGATACGGGTGGTTCTCAGTTTTTTATATGTCACAATAGATCAAATACCCAACATTTAGATGGCGTTCATACGGCTTTTGGTATAGTGGTTGAAGGATTAGATTTAGTAGACCAAATACGTCAAGGTGACGAAATTATTAAAGTAGTGGTACAAGAAGAAGTGTAATTACAATGCAGAAAAATTTCTATCAAGATTTCAAGCTAGGGATTCTAGGGGGCGGACAGCTTGGACGAATGCTTATTCAAGAAGCTATAAACTTAAATCTCAATGTATCGGTGATTGATCCCGATGCAGAAGCACCATGCAAAAATATAGTTCATAAGTTTGTGAATGGTTCGTTGATGGACTATGATTCAGTACTTAATTTCGGTCAAGGGTTAGATATGATCACTATCGAAATTGAAAATGTGAATGTTGACGCCTTAGCCGAACTTGAAAGACAAGGTGTGAAGGTGTTTCCTCAACCCAACATTATCAAACTTATTCAAGACAAACGCTCTCAAAAGCAGTTTTATAAAGACAACGGCATTCCGACCGCAGATTTTGTGATGATCAATCACAAATCTGACTTAGACCAACACGAATCGTTTTTGCCAGCTTTTTTGAAATTAGGCAAATCTGGTTACGATGGACGAGGCGTAATGCCCATGAACACCAAACAAGATTTTGTAAAAGCGTTTGATGCCCCTGGTCTTTTGGAAAAGAGAATTGATTTTGCCAAAGAGATATCAGTAATAGTAGCCAGAAGCATCAGAGGCGAAATTTCAGTATTTCCAGTAATTGAACTTGTTTTCAACCCTACCTATAATTTGGTAGATTATCTGTTTGCACCTGCTTTAATATCAAAAGAAATTGAAGAAAAAGCTGTAAACATAGCCAAAGATTTAATCTCTAAGTTGGGAATGGTGGGTCTTTTGGCTGTAGAGATGTTTGTAACCAAAGAGGCCCAGGTGCTTGTAAATGAAATAGCCCCACGCCCGCACAACAGCGGTCATCATACCATAGAGGCCAATATCACTTCACAGTATGGTCAGCATTTGAGAGCCATTTTAAATTTGCCATTAGGCTCGACTTCAACTAGAACAAAGGCTGCTATGGTAAACTTACTGGGTGAGGAAGGCTACAACGGTATAGCGAAATACGAAGGTTTAGAAGAAATAATGAAAACCGATGGTATTTTCCCACATTTATATGGAAAGAAATTTACCAAACCATCTCGTAAAATGGGCCATATCACCATCATTGACAATGATGAAATTGGCTTGAAAAAGAAGATTGATTTTGTAAAAAATACGATTCGAGTAAAAGCATAAGCAGCTCACACGCACAAAAGGCTTGCATCGGCTTCAATAGCTCGATACAAGCCTTTTTTAATTATCCATCGTCCATTTTAACATAAGATTGAATGTTAAATGAATATATAATGTCGTACCTAGAATCTGATTTACATTTTCGTCATTTTGTCTTTTAGAAGTTTTCCTTTCTCGTCATAGAAAAGGGTGTGAATCTCTTTGCCTTTTTCTACCTTAATTTTATATACTTTGGTATTGTTAGCATAATTCACAATCTCCACTTTGTCTCCCTTCACATTCCAATTTTTGTATTTACTGTCATAATATGCTTTTTTTACCATAGAGGGCACATCTGCTTTCGTTAGATTTTTGTGTGAAGCTATTTTCTTGCCCGATTTTGTGTAAATGACAGTGTGGGGTGTTTCTTCTTTTGAGAACTCCACTACGTAATATTCCGAATTTGCCGCATTACTTGTATAAAAATTGCGGTCGTAGCCATACCAATCGCTTTCATCTGAAAACACCGGATACCCGTACCAATCATAAGTTATTACTTCTGGATATTCCTTGATGTAAACCATGCGTACATCCATTGGTACTGCTGCGGTGTCGAACTTGATAGGCATTTTGCCCCCTTGCTCAATGGGTATCATTGCGGCCGAACTTTGTGCTTGCACATTTACTAAAGCAGAGGCAAACGCTGCGATTAAAGCCCACATTTTTATAGTGTTTTTCATAACTAGGCAGATTTAGTGTTATTAATTGACAACTAATTATGATAAAAATCATGCCAAACGCTTTTTTCGGGCTCTCCTCACAAAGCAAACGCTGCTAATGCTGATAGCAAAGCTGCATTTTCATTGGCGGTACCTATTGTTATCCGTAGGCAGTTTTCTATCAGTTGTATGGAAGAACGGTTGCGGACAATTACTTTATTATCGGTGAGGAATTGGTAAATTTTGTTGCCTCCGGTGGTTTTCACCAAGATGAAATTTGCATCAGAGGGATAAATCTTGGTTATAAAAGCAAATTTGCCGAGTTCAAAGGAAAGTTTTTTCTTCTCTATCAACATGTTTTCTACATATTCATTTTTCTTTTTTTCATTTGCCAGAGCTTCCAAGGCAAGTGCTTGGCTCAACCCGTTAATATTGTAGGGCGGTTTTACGCGGTTCAGTATTTGAACGAGTTCTTTAGAAGCAAAAGCCATTCCCAGCCTCAAATTTGCCAAGCCCCAAGCTTTGGAAAAAGTTTGCAAAATCACTAGGTTTGGATATTGAGATAGTGAGGACAAAAAGCTTTTTTCTGGGGCGAAATCAATGTAAGCTTCGTCTAAAGCTACAATTCCATTAAAAGAAGTAACGACTTTAATAATGTCATTGGCATCCAGGCAATTTCCCGTGGGGTTATTTGGCGAGCAGAGCAAAATAATTTTGGTGTTTTCATTTATCGCTTCTATCACCTTGTCGGCCTCTAATTCGAAATCAGCAGAAAGAAACACCTTTTTAAGCACTACGTCATTAATGTTGGCACTCACCTCGTACATGCCATAAGTAGGCGGGGTTATAATTACATTGTCGATACCTGGCCTGCAAAAGCTTCTAAATAGCAGATCAATGGCTTCATCGCTGCCATTGCCAATAAAAATATTTTCCGCAGGAACATGTTTTATGGTTGACAAATCCTGTTTTAGATCCCATTGCAACGGATCAGGATATCGGTTGTGCAACGCAGCCGTAGCAGAACCAAACGCGTTTTCATTGGCATCTAAAAATGTGCCTTCTGTGCCTTTGTACTCGTCTCTGGCTGAAGTGTAAGGCTTTAATACCTTTATGTTGTCTCTTAGTATTTTGTTCAAATCAAACATGGGAACTATCAAGTCTTATAAATCAAATTTTTGCCAAAATTAGCATTAAAAACCTGTTTTCATCTGCAAAACTGTATCGTCAAGAGGTTTGCTGCTTTTTGTAGCATTTTTTGTCTAGTGTTAATATTTGCAGTACCGATACCAAATGTTAATGACCCAATTGAACTTTCATCAAAAATGCTTTGTATTGAACAATAGCAATTGCTACATTTCGTTTTCAAAATGTATTTCTTCACTTTAAACAAAATAGCGTAATGAAAAAATTAGTTTTAGCAGCAACGATGTTTGCGTTTGTAGGCTCTGCACTGGTAATGGCAGGTGGCGATAAAGAAAAAGACAAAAAAGCCTGTTCGAAAAGTGAGTCTTCTTGCTGTGCTAAGAAAAAATCGAGCACAGACACTAAGAAACTTGAAGAAAAAAAGACTGAAGAATCTCCAAAATAGTAAGTTTTATCTCCAAAAAAAGCTCCGAAAGGGGCTTTTTTTATGTCTGAAGTATTCCAATGGATTGTACCTTGCACCTACTAACCACTCATATAATATTGCAAAGAACGCATCATGTCTCACGATATATCTATTTCATCACAGACCAAAGCAGAAATATATAAGGAATTATTGCCCCAAATCACACAACTTGTGGCAGATGAAAACGATTTGACAGCAAATATGGCCAATATGGCTGCCGCTCTAAAAACTGCTTTTGGCTTCCTGTGGGTGGGGTTTTACATGGCTAAGGCCGGCCAATTGGTACTTGGTCCATTCCAAGGGCCCGTGGCATGTACCCGCATAGCATTTACGAAGGGCGTGTGTGGGGCTAGTTTTTCTAGTGGTAACACAGTTATAGTGCCCGATGTAGCCCAATTTCCTGGGCATATTGCTTGCAGCAGCGCATCAAAATCTGAAATAGTAATTCCCATCTTTGAAAACAATACCGTTGTAGGTGTTTTAGATGTAGATAGCGATCAACTTAGTGATTTTGATAAAACAGATCAGCACTACCTAGAACAGATTTGCACATTACTTTTTGAAAAATGAAATACGGAATATAGAAGTTAAAGGCTGCTTTGAAATTCAAAACACCACAGTTGTTGTGCGGCTTTAACTGGAAAATTTAGTTAAGAAAAATTTGAAATTTCTGAAAAATACTTTATTCAGAACAATAAACTGCAACCCACCTTCCCTACTATTGAATAATTTTTTTATTTTGCATCATGCAACATCCTGAAAATAAACGAATCCAAGATCCGCAGTGGAAAAAATGGGGTCCTTACCTCTCGGAACGACAATGGGGTACGGTACGCGAAGACTACAGCGACTCTGGCTCAGCTTGGAATTTTTTTCCCCACGACCATGCCCGCTCGCGAGCCTACCGCTGGGGCGAAGACGGTATAGCTGGTATCAGCGATTCTACCCAAAGAATATGCTTTGCGTTTGCATTTTGGAACGGCAAAGATGAGATACTCAAAGAAAGACTTTTTGGACTTACTGGCCTAGAAGGCAACCGCAATGAAGATGTAAAGGAATATTATTTCTATGCCGATGCTACACCATCGGCTTCCTATTTAAAATATATATACAAATACCCACAGCAGCCATTTCCATATACTAGACTAATAGCAGAAAATGCCAATTTGGCTATAACCGAAAGAGAATTTGAACTAGTAGATACTGCCATTTTTAGTTACGATCAATATTTTAGCTGCACAGTGGAGTATGCCAAAGCTGAGGCAGAAGATATACTGATCAAGGTAACGATCGAAAACAGATCAGTTGAGAATGAAGAAATTCATATTTTGCCTACGAGTTGGTTTCGCAACACTTGGGCGTGGGATAGCAATATCGAGAAGCCAAACCTATTTCAGTCAGCCGATTTTGTAGAGCTGAGTCACCCCTTTGTTGGCGATTTCCATTGGTTTTCCGACTCCGCGGCCGAATTTATCTTTACCGAAAACGAAACCAATGCTACCAGGTTGTTCGGCTTGCCAAGCCAAACCACATACGTAAAAGATGCGTTTCATGAATGGCTCATTGATGGACGAAAAGAAGCATTAAACCCCGATAAAACGGGCACAAAAGCCGCTGCGCATATCAAACTAAGTATGCAAGCAGGCCAATCTCAGGAACTGAAATTTAGACTTAGGAGAAAAGCCAATGATTTCGATACGAAAAATGCCTTCGAAAATTTTGAAGAATTATTTACCAAAGCAAAAGCTGAAGCCGACATATTTTATCGAATGCTTCAGGTTGATAATTTGAATCCTGAACTTTCCACCATTCAACGCCAAGCCTGGGCAGGATTGATTTGGGGAAAGCAGTTTTACGAATTTAATATAAAAAAATGGCTCAATGGCGACACCAACCAATTTGCTCCACCAGCCATTAGGAAAAAGGGAAGAAACGCTGCATGGACACACATCGATTGCCAAGACATAATTTCCATGCCCGACAAATGGGAATATCCCTGGTTTGCCGCTTGGGACACCGCTTTTCATGCCATCCCTTTTGCTCATATCGATGTTGCATTCGCAAAACAGCAAGTAAAAATTTTTATTGACGAGAAATACATGAGTATGCTTGGGCAAATACCTGCTTACGAATGGGCGTTTGGCGATGTAAATCCGCCTGTCACGGCTTTTGGAGCTTGGAAAATTTATACCATTGAAAAGCATAAAAACGGAAACATAGGCGATACATCATTTTTGCAAAGCATTTACGGTGGCTTGGCTCGCAACTACCAATGGTGGCTCACCACCCAATCTATCAATGGCGAAATGCTGTTTGGTGGCGGTTTTATGGGCTTAGACAACGTAGGGGCATTTGACAGAGGCAAGCCATTGCCCAATGAAGCCAAACTTGTGCAAGCTGATTCTGCTGCTTGGATGGCATTATTTTCTATCAATATGATGCAAATTGCTTTAGAGCTCTCTGCAAATTGTCCGTTTTTCGAGCAAGAAGCGATACATTATGTAAAACAATTTGTGAAGATCTCCGCCAAGCTTAATGAAAACCATTGGAATGATAAAGAGGGTGTGTATGGCGACTTTATACGCCATAGCGATGGGAAAGTGCTGCCAATTCCTATCAGAAGTATTGTTGGTTTAAGCCCTATTTTCGCAACCGACACACTTTCGAGATCAATTCCTAATTCCGATTTTTTACAGGTGGTGGCTGGTCTAGCTTCTGAAAATGCTGACTACATAAGGAAATCAGTCGATGGCAAATGGCTGTTCACTGCTGTGCCTGAAAAACGACTAAACAGAATGTATTACTCAATGGCTGATGAAAGTCGTTACCTATCTAAATTCGGTATCAGATCTTTGTCCAAGGAATACGAATTGATACCATTTCAAACCACAATCGACCAGCGGCATCTTGAAGTCAAATACCGCCCGGCCGAATCGGAAACAGCAGACTTTGGGGAGAATTCAAACTGGCGAGGCCCAATATGGATGCCAGTGAACTACATGTTGGTGAATGCATTTTACCAATTGGGCGAATTTTATGGCACTAAATCTAACCTGCAATTTCCGCATTTTCCTATTGGCAGACCCAGCACTTTTACCCAAATTGCCAAAGGCATTTCAGAAAGATTGATTCGGATATTTGAACATAATGAATCTACCAGAAATGTGTATGAGCAACATCATGTCATGTTCGAGAGGCCGGATTTCAATGAGAATATTTTATTTTATGAATATTTCGATGGCGATACAGGCCGCGGCTGCGGTGCATCGCACCAAACCGGATGGACTGCATTAATATCAGATTTAATTTTTATGCTAAACAAAAATTGATCTTTTTATTTTTACATTTGCTTTTTAACTCCGAAACTTAACTCCCCGCTTTTAGCATTGGGTTAACTGGAGGCTATTTAACCAAACTAAATTAACCTATCGTGGAGACAAATCAAATAGCCGCGAAACACCCTTACGGTTATACTAAAGAGGGAAAAGTGTTTCTAAAATCATTTCTTCATTTTCCTGAAAGAGAAATTGGCATTGTCAAAGATTCTGACGAAAGTGCAATCCAATACTTTGAAAATAGGTTTGGCTTAATTGAGAAGAAAATAGTTGGATTTTTCGAAGCCGTAGAAGCTGCCGAAAACAAAGGTTCTCACCTTCAAAAGTTACTACATCTAAAAGAGCTTTGTGGTAATTTTGAGGCTCTAGGCGATTTTACGGGCGTATACGAACGACTGATTAAAAAAGAGAACGAGCTCGATGAGTTGATCGCTGTAAATCGCACAAAAAATTTGGCTTTGAAGCAGGCTTTGATAGATGAAATGAATCTGTTAAAAACCAGCAGCGATTGGCTAAATGTAGCAGACAAAGTAAAAGAGATAAAGAAAAAATGGATCCGAATTGGTCCAGTTGAGAAAGAGGCTGAAGAGGAGGTAGAAAAAGCATTCAAGCAAAACTTAGATACTTTCTTCAAACGCAGACAAGAATTTTATGACGCTCGCAACCAACTTAACGTAATCAAGCTACAGAAATACGATGTCTTGGCTAAAAAAGCTTCGGAAGTATGCATTTGGCCCGATATGCGCAAGGCCGGTGAAGAATTTAAAAAGATAAAGGAAGACTGGAGAAAAGTGGGACTGGTACCAAAAAAAGACCTAGATCCTATAATGAAAATGTACAAAGAATCGTCTGCGGCACTTACAGCTCGGGTGAAAGAGTACAAGAAAAGTCGTGGGCCTCGGGCACTGCCGCCACACCTTGCCGCAATATTAGAACCTTATAAAAAACTGATAGGCCGCACCGAAGAAATATTGTTAGAATTGCCTTACGGTGGCGATGATGAATCGCGAAAGATGTACGATCAGTGGAAAATGTTAGGCCCACAGCGTACGATCTCTGATTTTCGCGACCTTGACAGCCAATTTAAAGTAAATGTGGCACGTATTTTGGATATTTATTTCATGAATAGAATAGCCTTCAAACGCACGCCAAACATTTTAAGGCTTCCATTGAAAGAGCAAATCAAAATTAAGATTGGCATAATGAAAGAATTAGTTACTAGAGATAAAGAAAATATAGAAAATTTTGAGAATAATTTTGCTGCACAAAACCCAAATAGCAAGGGCAACTCGTTCGACAAAGTCTTTGGCTCTAAACTAAACTCTCAGAAACGCAACTTAGATAGCAAACAAAAGCTTTTGACCGAACTCGAAGGCCAATATGAACAGCTTGGGCAGCAGATAAATTAATTTTTTTTTGAACAATAAAGCGATTAAAATTTTACAGTTAAATAAATAGTAGGCGCTTGTAATTATAAAAACATTATTTTGTTTTTGATCAATTATTTGGCTTGTTTTGCGGGAATTTTAGAACCCTAAACGTTGATAGGAATATGTATTGGACACTTGAATTGGCATCGTATTTGGAAGATGCACCATGGCCGGCAGCCAAAGACGAATTGATAGATTTTGCTGTTAGGTCGGGAGCACCCATGGAGGTGATTGAAAATTTACAAGAACTGGAGGACGATGGGCAACCGTATGAAACCATAGAAGAAATATGGCCTGATTACCCTACAAAAGACGATTTCTTTTTCAATGAAGATGAGTATTGAAAAGTATTTGTATGTAGAAGTAAAGGGTTGTGCGAGAGCGTAACCCTTTATTTTTGAAAGCCCTCAAGTATAAGCTAGTATGCAATTGAAGGCCTGTGGGCACTGAACGCACTAAAGTGTAAAAATGCACACCTTATTAAAAACCCATACAAGATTCTACATCCTCAAATGCCTACTTCTATTGCCTACACCATGCCTGCAGAGTGGGAACGCCATGCCTCCACTTGGTTTTCTTGGCCACACAATAAAGATACATGGCCAATGGATGGCAAGTACCAAGCCATGTTAAAGCAATATTGCCAAGTCGTTGGAACATTGGCTGAATTTGAATTGGTGAATATCAACGTGGGTAATGCCAATCTAGAAGCCGAAGCCAAGGCGGCATTGAAAGCAAACGGCTATGGCAGTTTTTCAAATATTCAGTTTCATCGCTTTAAAACCAACGATGCCTGGTGCAGAGATCATGGGCCAATTTTTGTGAAAAATGAAAGCGGAGCAAAGGCCATTACCAACTGGATTTACAACGCTTGGGGTGGGAAATACCCGCCTTACGATGCCGACAATCTCATTCCCGAACAAATAGCACTTTTAGAAAACTTGCCGATATTTACCACGGGAATAGTGATGGAAGGCGGCTCGATAGAAGTAAATGGGAAAGGCACGCTGTTAACTACCAAGGCTTGTTTGCTCAACAAAAACAGAAATCCAGATTTGAGCCAAACTAATATTGAAGCATATCTGAAAGTTTATTTGGGAGTTACGCACATACTTTGGCTTGAAGACGGCATAGTGGGCGATGACACAGACGGCCATATTGACGACCTGAGCCGATTTACTGATGCCAGCACCATTGTGACCATAGTGGAAGAAAATGTGCAAGATGCCAACTATCATATCTTGAAAGACAACCTAGAGAAGCTACGCACTTTGAAAGACCAAGATGGAAATCCATTTAAAGTGGTGACTTTGCCGATGCCAGCTCCGGTGATCACCGATGGAGAAAGACTTCCTGCAAGCTACGCCAATTTTTTAATTGCCAATGGCTGCGTGCTCGTACCCATATTTGGCGACAAAAACGATGCGAAAGCACTCGACACCTTAAATTCTTGTTTCCCAAGTAGGAAAGTGATCGGGATTAATTGCAGAGATATTGTTTGGGGTTTGGGAACAATTCATTGCCTTTCTCAACAAGAGCCTTTTTGATACCGCTGGCCAAGCTATTTTCAGCAGGTAAACCTCAGACAAAAAGGAGGTAAATGAACGAGAGGTGACAACGATACATGGGGTGCCAACTGTTTCAACTTATCGGCATCTTAAACCAATAGTGCTGTCTTCTAGCTTTCCTGATAGACACAAGCTAAAGTTAGACCCTTTCCGCTAATCGGCAAGAGTTAATTCTCTGGTTTTGCTGCCTTTTAAAGCATAAAATAAGACATATACATAGCAGGCAGCTGGAATGATGAATGCAATTTGAATATTCTGCACTGTTGAAATATACCCCATCAAAGCAGGAATGATAGCAGCGCCCACAATGGCCATTACCAAGAATGTGGATCCGTCTTTGGTGTACATTCCCAGGTTTTTTAAACTCAACGTGAATATGGTCGCAAATTGGATAGAATTGAAAAACCCTAAAGCTACCACACACCATACCGCCACCATTCCGCTCGTAAGCATGGCAGCAGATACCAATCCAATGGCTACTATGGCATATACTGCTAGCATTTTTGCGGGATCGAACTTTTGCAGCAGCCAAGCCCCCACAAATCGGCCCACCATAAAACTGCCCCAATGAAACACGATGAAGTTTGCGGCCATTTTCTCGGTTACTCCCTCTATTTGTAAGTGCTGCATAAACCGAATAATGAAGCTGGCAACACCCTCCTGAGCTCCCACATACATGAATATGGCCAACACGCCCAAGGCCAAATGTTTGAATCGAAATACTGAAAAAGGCGATTGCGGTTTTGCCTTATTTGCGCCCTCTTCGCTCAGCCCTGCCTCCTTCACTTCAGGCAGTTTGGTGACAAAAATAATTACCGCTATAAGTAAAAATATTCCTGCTATAATTAAATAAGGCATTTTTACCCTGTCAGCCTCAAAAATTTTATAATTCTCCAAATCGAAAGGCGACATAAAAGCCAGATCTGAATCAGATTTTTCTACACCCGACAGTATCACTTGTGCACCAATAAATGGAGTAATTGTAGCCCCCAAGGAGTTGAAACCTTGGGCCAGATTCAAGCGGCTGGAAGCACCTTTTGGGTCGCCCAAAATAGATACGTAGGGATTGGCCGCTACTTCTAAAAAACAAAATCCACAAGCCATAATGCAAAGAGCCGAAAGGAAAAATGGATAAACCCGCGTACTAGCAGCCGGATAAAATAGACAAGCACCAACAATGGCAATACCCAGCCCAATTAAAATACCGTTTTTATACCCTACTTTTTTCATTACCCAGCCTGCCGGAATAGCTGCAAAAAAGTACCCAGCAAAAAATGCCGATTGCACCAAGGAAGACTGAAAATCTGTCAAATCGAGTGCCTTTTTCAAATGCGGGATAAGTATGTCGTTCATTTTACCGCCCAAAGCCCAAAGAAAAAATAAGCTTGTGACTACAATAAGCGGTACCGTATAATTTTTGGAAGGGTCGTAACTGGATTTGAGATGGGTAGTATCTGAAGCTATAGCCATTGCAGGTAAAAATGTTTTTTGTGGAAGCAAAAGTATATAAATTCTTGGTTTGGTGATATTAGAAATGAAATAACAAACAATTTATCTGTAGTTCGGTAATTTGCAATCCTATCATATCTATTTTTGTCAAAACTGAAAGTAATGCCCAAAATTCTAATAATAGACGATGAAAAAGCCATTCGTCAAACTTTAAAAGAGATACTAGGCTATGAGAAATATGCAGTAGAAGAGGCCAAAGACGGTGAAGAAGGGCTGAATTTGCTTTTAAAAAATGAGTATGACGTAGTGCTCTGCGATATAAAAATGCCAAAATTAGACGGCATCGAGGTTTTGGAAAGAGCTAAAAATGAAGGAGTTGCAGCTCAGTTTATCATGATTTCGGCTCATGGCACAATCGATACTGCCGTGGAAGCAACTAAAAAAGGGGCCTACGATTTTATTCAAAAACCCCCCGACCTCAATCGGCTGCTGCTTACGATCAAGAATGCAATCGAAAATAAATCTTTGGCAAACGAGACAAAGGTATTAAAACAGAAATTTGGCAGAGCTTTTGAAATAATAGGGGAGTCTGAGGCTATTTGTCACGTAAAAGAAATGATAGCGCGTGTGGCCCCCACCGATGCCAAAGTATTGATCACAGGGCCCAATGGATCGGGCAAAGAATTGGTAGCCAGACAATTACATCGGTATAGCAGGCGCAGCTCCCAATCTTTTATAGAAGTAAATTGTGCTGCTATACCATCCGAATTAATTGAAAGCGAACTTTTCGGCCATGAAAAAGGATCTTTTACTTCCGCTATCAAAAATAGGACAGGAAAATTTGAACAGGCAGACGGTGGCACTCTTTTTCTTGATGAAATAGGCGATATGAGCTTGAGTGCGCAGGCCAAAGTGTTGAGGGCATTGCAAGAGCGAAAAATAACAAAAGTGGGCGGGGAGAAAGAAATAGAAGTAGATGTAAGGGTAATAGCGGCCACCAACAAAAATTTGCAAAAGGAAATTGAAACAGGGAATTTTAGAGAAGATCTTTACCACCGTTTGGCGGTGGTGATTATTCAAGTGCCTTCGCTCGGTGAAAGAACTGACGATTTAAACTTGCTCATTCAAAAATTTCTTGGCGATATCGCGATCGAATACGGATCAAGGCCTAAGCTTATCGATAACGAGGCTGTTGCGTACCTAAAAAGTCAAAAGTGGACTGGAAATATAAGGGAACTTAGAAATGTAATAGAACGATTGCACATTATGAGTTTGCAAACTATTACGCTTGACGATGCAGAAAAATACGCTGCGAAGTAAGTCTTCTTAAGCGTTCTTCACTTTTTCTACTTTATTCGTCTCATTCTTCAAATAAGTAGGACAGGTACGTTGCGGAGCACAAGCAGAAGCCAGCACAACAAACGATACTACAGTAATAACTAATGCCTTCATTTGATTATTAATTTCAAAGTTTAATTTCTATGACCGTATCAAATGCTATTTTACATACTTTTTGTGCTTGCATATTGATATTAATACAATGATAGATAAATTTATTTTTATTCAAAAAAGTATTTTTAAAAAATCGAGTATCTATGTATTTGTGTGCTTATAGAAGCAAATTGCAGCCCCTAATTTCCGAATTATCGAACCTGCCCAACACCCTAAATGTGCCGTTGGGTAGCATTTCGCCCAAATCTTTGGTTTCAATAAATGCACATGAATCAATGTTAGCAAGGTCTATAATATTAATTCCCCCTCTTTTGATTGCTGCTGAGATTTCAAATGGATCAGAAGGGTTCCTAAGCATTATTTTCATCCAAGAGGGAGAGTCAAATTCGCCATGTTGGATGGCGTAAGCCTGAGAGAGTAGCTCGGTCATGCCGTATTCAGAACCGATAATAGTAGTATTAAAGCTTTTATTCAATTGCTCATGCAATGCCTCTCTCACTATTTCGGTGCGCCTGCCTTTCATTCCGCCAGTTTCTATCACAATAGTATTTCTTAAGTTGGGTTGCAACAATTCTGCCAAATCTAGCAGAGCAAAACTCACTCCTATTAAAATATTTTTTATACCGTTGGCTTCATTATCAGCTATTTGAAGCAACATTTCATCAAAGTCATGCAGATAAAACTTTACTTCTTTGTTCGCACTTTTGGCGATAAAATGGCGCACCATATATATTAGGGAAGAACCTTGCCGCTCGGCATAAGATGGAAGAAGGGCCAAAAATGAAAACTCGGAAAGCGGTCCAAAAAAGGATTCGAAAATATGTGTACTTATCTTTTCATAGAATTCAGTATCGGCTACAAAGTGCTTACTCCTTCGTTGGCCTGTAGTGCCGCTACTTTCGAATACAGTGGCTCCCTGCTTATTTCCTGATATTACTTCATGGGTTTTGAAAAACTCGATCGGGAGGAAGGGAATGGCTTCAAGTGTGGTAATTTTCGAAGGATTAACTTTCAGATATTTTAAATAGCTGGCATAAACAGCGTTGGCATTGGCCTGGTAATAAAATGTTTGCAATGCATATTCTTCAAAATCAGAACGATTGATTGTAAAAATTTCTTTCTTTAGAACATCTGAAAAATCCATGTCCAAAATTGCTTTGTGTCGAAGGAAATTGCAAATAAAATTTTTGATAACAGCTACTGGGCTCAAAAAGGGTTTTATTTATTTACATCATCGTGCAAAAACATTATCTGATTACAGTTTAAGAATTAAATTTGCAATTGAATCTGGTTGGAAAAATAGGTAAGTGACAGCAAAGTAAGACTTGCTACTTTGCGTGACTTAGTGGTCGATTTGGAAGATGTTTTTGATGAATAAAGGTTCTTTAAAGTATCCAGTAAAGCTCCTATTTTGAACTAATAAAACACAATGGATTTTTTGTCCGATGACCTCACCAAATATATAGAACAGCACACTGAAACTGAGAGTGAACTGCTGATGCGTATCAATCGAGAGACGCATACCCAGGTGCTCATGCCAAGAATGCTTTCCGGGCAATTGCAGGGGCGAGTTTTGGCCATGCTCGTGGCCATGATAAAACCGAAATCTGTGCTTGAAATTGGTACTTATACAGGCTATTCGGCACTGTGTTTGGCCGAAAATTTGGCTCAACAAGCCACGCTAACCACCATAGATATCAATGAAGAATTGGAAGACAGGGTGCGAGGCTATTTCAAGGCTGCAGGAAAAGAAAATCAGATCAAATACCTGATTGGCAACGCTTTACATATCATTCCCACATTAGAAGAATCTTTTGATTTGGTATTTATCGATGCTGATAAAGACAACTATTCCAATTACTTCGATTTGGTTTTTGATAAAGTGCCTGCTGGGGGCTTCATTATTGCCGACAATGTACTTTGGAGCGGAAAAGTGGCCAATGTAAACCCGATGAAAAGCGATAAGGATTTGGAGGCGGTGCTAGCATTCAACAAAAAGGTGCATGAAGACCACAGAGTCGCTAACGTGCTTTTCCCTATCAGAGATGGGATAATGGTGCTGCGTAAACTTTAGTTATTTTCCAAAACTTAGCCAACACCTCGTATAATTTCAGGGTTAATGCCATTAATTCGTGTACAGCTAGCATTATTTTTCTAAGTTTACACCTCAGTACTATGGAAATCCGAACCACTTTTGTTCTTCTCCTGCTAGCATTTTTTACCGCTCAAGGTCAAACCCAGATTGAAGTACCCGACCAAATCTATTTTGCCGGCATGAAATTGACGCTCTCAAAAAGCTTACGAGCCAATATAGCTTCCCAAATTGCTACCATTCAAAAGAATAAAACTTATTTTCAAGCCAAAGTTAGTCTTGCAGATATGTATTTCCCCATTATCGAACGGGTATTTACTGAAGAAGACATTCCGCTAGATTTTAAATACCTGGCTATACAAGAAAGCAGCCTTCAATCTGATGTTGTCTCTACCTCTAATGCGGTGGGATACTGGCAGTTCAAGAAAGAATCGGCCACGGAGGTAGGTGTGATTGTTAATAATGAAGTAGATGAACGCAAACATATTGTAGAATCGAGCAGGGGTGCTGCTCGCTATTTGAAAAAGAACTATTTGGTGACAACCAACTGGCTGTACGCACTGATAGCTTACAATACGGGCCTTGGAGGGGCTAAAGCATTTATCAAAAGTAAGTATGTGGGGGCCAATGAAATGGATTTGGAAGATGATATGCACTGGTATGCTGCAAAATTCATTGCACACAAGCTAGCTTATGAAGATAAAGTCGGCTACATCAAGCCCGAACTTGCCCTACTTGAATATTCACACCAGACAAAAGGCAAACCGCTTTCAAAAATTGCCAAAGAGACCGATGTGGCAGAAGACAAAATTGCTAATTACAATAAATGGGCTCTAAGTAGCAAAGTGCCAGAAGATAAAAACAGCATTGTAATTTTACCTATACCCTATGCCGACCGTGAAACAGTTGCCGCAAAGTTGGGTATCGATTTATCTAATAAAGGCATTGCATTAAAAGACCCTGCCACTACCAATTTTGTCATCTCTGCTAAGCCTTTTGACAAGAATAAGCCGCTCGATGAAATATTTTTATTCACCACCAATAACGGCTTAGACGGAGTAATAGCTAGAGAGACTGACAATGTAGCCAAACTTGCCTTTGCCGGCCGGGTTTCCATAGAAAGATTTCTAAAATACAATGAATTGGAGCGTTTTGAAGAGGTAAAAGCAGGGCAAATTTATTATTTCGAATCGAAAAACGGCAAAGCGCTCATTCCATTTCATACGGTAAAGGCTGGCGAATCGATTTGGGAGATTGCACAAGTATACGGGATGAAAACATGGCAACTCAAAAACAGAAATCGCATGGAAAGTGGCGAAGCTTTGCAGGAAGGCAGGTTGCTTTATTTGCGTTTCAATAGGCCATCGAAAGAAGCAATTATAATAGCTGAAAAGCCAAAAGAGGCTTTGTTATCAGAGGCAGTCATAATGCCAATCGTTAATCCAGCCATTAAGAAAGATACAATAAAAACAGCTGTGGCTACTATTACAGTGGTGGCAGTGAATATTAATACTTTGCCAGCTGTGCTAGAACCTATAATTCCCACACCAATAACGAAACCCTTAACCAATTATTCGGGCATTGATGCCTCGCCCAAAAAAGATTCGATAGTTTCTTTTACCCTTGCAAAGCTAGATTTTACTTTGCCCGACTCTTCGTTTGCGTATCATTTGGTGAATCAGGGACAGACATTGTATAGCCTCTCGCGCTACTACGGAGTAAAAACGGACACTTTGAAAGCGTGGAATAAGATAGGAGCTGAAGGAATAAAATATAACCAAAAACTGATCGTTTCGAAAAACTCAGCAAGCTTAAAATCAAGATTTTCACTTATCACCATAAAATCAGGACAAGATTTGGCTTCGTTGGCAGCCGTATTAGGCACTACAACTGAAAAAATAATGCAATGGAACGATAAAAAATCAACTGCTGTTTTTGTGGGTGAGATATTGAAAGTGAAATCGCCCATCAAACCCGAAGGCGGGTGATCATTATCCAATATTATCCAGCCAACGCTCATATTTTCATTGCGGGGAATTTAGGCCTTAAAAACGACTGTTTTCACCGCATTTTATCGTTTATTTACACTTTGGTTTGGTTTTTGCCAATTCATTTATTTACCATATTTATTCAATACATCAAAAATGAGCGAAATTAAGAATTCAGCTTCTATTATTCGTTTGCCGATCATCATCGCCATCACCTTGGTGGGCGGTATATTTATTGGTGCCAAAATGTTCAATACAGGCACGCAGGTAAACGACATTTCGAAGTCGGCAAACAAGTTTAGGGATATTATTAGTTACATAAACAGTGAGTACGTAGATACCGTAAATACAGACCAGCTCACAGAAGAGGCCATAAACAAGATGCTGGAAAAGCTCGATCCCCACTCCGTTTATATCCCTCCCAAAGATATGGATATGGCTAAGGCTCAATTGGAGGGCGATTTCGAAGGCATTGGTATAGAGTTTCAAATTCTCAAAGACACCCTATATGTAGTTTCACCGATTAGTGGTGGGCCGTCAGAAGCTGTGGGGTTGCAGGCTGGAGATAAAATAGTGCAAGTCGATAGCAAGAATATTGCCAGTATAAAGCTTTCTACGCAAGATGTATTTAAGTACTTACGAGGCAAAAAAGGAACAAAAGTCAACCTTTCAATCCAACGGAAAGGGCAAAAAAAATGGTTGGACTTCACGATCACTAGAGACAAGATTCCAACCTTCTCGGTAGATGTGGCTTACATGATAAATAGTGAAGTTGGCTTTCTGAAGGTAAACAGATTTACCGCCAACACATACAATGAGTTTAAAAAAGGCATGACAGATTTGAAGGCCAAGGGAATGAAGAAGCTGATTCTCGACCTAAGGGGAAACCCAGGTGGCTACATGGACAAAGCTACCCAAATGGTGGATGAAATGCTTGATGGAAACAAACTAATTGTATTTACAAAATCGAAACAAAGTCGGTATAACACCGAGACCCGGGCTAATACGAGCGGCATATTCGAAAAAGGCCCTGTTATTGTGCTCATCGATGAAGGAAGTGCTTCTGCTTCAGAAATAGTATCGGGTGCTTTGCAAGATAATGACAGAGCATTGATAGTAGGTCGCAGATCGTTTGGCAAGGGACTGGTACAAATGCCTATTTCACTGGGCGATAATTCTGAATTACGTCTCACCATTTCTCGTTACTACACACCTAGTGGCCGTAGTATTCAAAAACCTTATTTGAAGGGTGAAGACGATTACAATATGGACATTGTGAACCGCTACAAACATGGGGAATTTTTCAATGCCGACAGCATAAAGTTTGATGACAAACTTAAATACAAAACCACCAAAGGCCGAACAGTATATGGTGGAGGTGGAATAATGCCTGACATTTTCATTGCTAGAGATACCAGCATGTTCACAGGGTATCTGAATCAATTGTTCAACAGCGGAGTAATTCGAGAATACACTTTGGAATATGGCTTTAACAAGAAAAAGGAGCTAGAAAAGATGAGTTTAGAGCAATTCAGAAAATCGTTTGAGGTGACCGATGCCATGCTGGCCGATATCAACAAGCAAGCTCAGAAGGCCGAAATCAAATTCAACGAAAGTGATTTCAACCGCTCCAAGGAATTCATAAAAAACCAGGTGAAGGCCTTGATAGCCAGAAGCGTTTGGAAAAACGAGGGTTTCTATCCAGTATTCAACGAGCAAGACGAAATGTTCAACAAAGCCATGAACCTCTTCGACAAAGCAGCTGCTATTGAGCAAGGAAAATTTTAGGGTGATTTGAATGTAATAGTGTCTGTTGATTATAGAACCTTGGTTTCAATAGCCAATTAATTCCAAGTCGTTTGAACGAGACATGTTTCTGTCAAATAAACAAAAATGTGTCTCGTTCAAAATATCAATCTCTTAGTTCGTAGATATTATTTGATTTGAAAATTA
>Ga0163144_10003212_pt1 | contig 37256 bp, 29 predicted proteins | sample OliLak19BULKMAT1_FD_123175 | JGI IMG/M metagenome (GOLD analysis project Ga0163144, IMG submission 123175) | Freshwater microbial mat bacterial communities from Lake Vanda, McMurdo Dry Valleys, Antarctica - Oligotrophic Lake LV.19.BULKMAT1 | ecosystem: Environmental > Aquatic > Freshwater >...
CAAGAAATCGGAGTTCGATTCTCCGTGGGGTCATGCAAGCAATCGCCGCCTTCGGGCGGCTTTTTGCATGACCCCACGAGTAACATGCTGGGAGCATGTTACGTGAGAATCGAAAAGCTTTTGTGCTAAATTGAGAGTAAAGCGAATCAATGTAGCCAAAAGGTATACTGTTCATGTAATGAAAGATTACCTCCGTGGGGTCACAAATTAAGAAGGATCAACTAAATACTGCTGATAAACGCTATAGATAGGTGTTAGTTTTGTGGTTCCAAATTTCTCACCAGAGAATGTAATATTTTCAGAAAAGATTAAATTTTGGAACCTGAGTCTTGTTTCTGGATATTTTTCTAGTTTCAGTCACGTTTCTGATGTCTCTCTAATATAATTACTCCCAATAATTATTTAATTTACCTTTATGTAATGCAGTGCCAAACCACGCCCAGTTTTGCGCATAATAATTATCTTGCTCTTCCCAAAATCCGCCTTCTTTGTATGAACCAGCAATTCTTTCTTGATAAAATTCCTCAGCGGCTTTTCTATCTGTCACAGTAAAAATAGAAAGTACTCCAATATCAGTACTTATATTTGAGGTTTCAGTCACTGGCATACCCTCAGTAGTATATACAGATGCAAGCCGACCCTCTTTCCACTCTGTATTGAAAAAGTTTTGATATTTTTGTAAATATATTCTTGCACGCGGTTCGTTGTGCCATACAGAATCGAGTGCAATCCGCCACATGACACGAAAAGCATCATACCCATAGGTATTTGCAGTAGGGCCAAAATATTCTGTTGCTGATGATATTGCACCTGTTGTAGCGTCCAATAATATCCAGTCGCTTGGCAACGACAATTCATCTGATCGTATGCTTAGTGCTTCTAAAATATCGTAACTACTGTCTACGACTGACATCCAATCATGTGTAGGGTCTACTTCAGCAAATATTCGGTATGCTGCAGGAGAAAAATATGAAGGATTGACGAAATAAGAGTTTGCCCGCTGCGCTCTCGTATTTGCAACAAGATAATTTCCACCATTTATACTCACGACTTCATAATTCCAAATGTCGCCTATTATCTCTTTGGCCTCCTCTAAATATTTTGGGTCACCAAATTTTTTGTATGCAAAAAGAAGTGCGAGCGCTATGTCTTCGTCAGCATCTGTTGCTGCCTCAAAATCACTTTGTACATACTCATTCGATTTTTTCTCCCATAGCCACGAGAGCAATGCATCGTTCTCTCTAAACTGCATATGATCCTTAGTCCAACTCCAAACACCATCAAACGTTTCCTTATCGTTCATCCATACTGATCGCAACATTGCGTATGATTGTCCTTCAGAAGTTGTTCGGTCACTGTTAAATGTATCAATGACCTGGCCATATGAAATAATTTGATATCCTTTATAGGCATTCCATGAATCGGTGAGATACACCTCATCAGGATCACGCACCTTGTATACCTGTGCCCAATCGCCGTTCGTGCTTTCATTCTGTTCAACGTTCACATACGTGTCTTGAGAACTTGGACCCCAATCCCCTACTAACTCGGAATTGTCCAAAATTGTAGCAATAAAATTACCTTCACCATTGCGAATATTTTTTAATGTTTCGTGACTGACCATTATATAATCAACATTTTTCCAAGTATCATTATACTTTGTTGTGCGGATTTCAGGATCAAGCTCTGCTTTCCAATAATAATCAGCATTATTAAAAACAGGACCTTTTTCAGGGTTTCGAAGGTCCAGATAAATTGAATTTTCAATAACAACGTTGTTGTCAGCAGGAACATTGCTTCTAATCCACTCAATCGACTGGAGTTGTGACTCTGTCTCATTGTTTACATAGTGTTTTTGACTATGCAGTACTGATGGCATGATAACAATAAGCATTAAAGCAATTGATACAGGGATGTTGTATTTCATTGGAAACTTGCTTGAAATTTTTTGTACGACGACTCCAGTTGCAAGGGCAAAAAGTGGAATGAGTGGCACAATATAAAAATCGATAATGAGCCCGCCTCTCATAAGAAATGCCCAGAAAAAGACTGATAATAATGTTGGCATTCTCAGTTTTTTGTTCTGGATTGCAAAAATCCCGAGAATAATTACTGAAATAATTCCAAAAAATAATATGTATGGATCCTTGCCAACCCATGTCATAAATGTCGTTAAGAAGTCACTTTCCGGATTCCAAAACGGCAGGCCCGATCCGCGTGCTCCTTGAAAGGTGAGCGTATCGATCAGACTTACCCTCTCCTCATTGCTCTCTACAGGCATTAATTCACCTTTCAGCAGCGCATACAATAAATAGAGACTCCCCACACTGATTGATACTGCCAACCATTGCACGATGGCGATGCGCTTATGACTTGAGTGCGAATGCAGACTTATACCATAGAGCAGTGCTGGAATAAAAAATATAGCGTTTTCTTTGGTCAACATAGCTATCCCGAAAGTAAGGCCGCTCAACAATATATGACGCATCTTTATTTTATCAACTAACAATAGAGCAATCGAAAACATGCTCCAGAACAGCATAATGTTGTCTAAAAGAATGCGCCGTTGAAAATAAATTCCTAAAGGTGACAGAGCAAAAAAAAGTACTGCAACTGTCGCGGCCAGAATACTGCCACTTATCTTTCGTGCAATATAATACAGGAGTCCAGTCGTGCAAAGATGCAGTACCAGCATAAATATTCGTCCAGAAACTACAGCATCACCAAAAGTAAAATACCCTCCGGTTAATTTCGCCCATGCAGCGATAAAAATCCAACCAGCCGGTGCATGATCATACCAGTAGGTATACGGTGCAAGTGCACCCTTTTCTGACACAGCCCATGCTTGCGACATGTATGTCCCCTCATCATTTTCATAATAAGGGTAATTGAACATATTGAAACTATGTGCAAATCCCGAAAGAATCATGAGGCCTACAATCAATGTTGTTTCGGCTTTTACTTTATTGAAGTTTTGAAACATACACTAATTCTTGCTGTACGCAGTATGAGCCTGAAATGGCGGTAAATCTATAGCTGCTTCTTTTTTTCTATGTGCATTTATATGCTGTGTCTTCTCCCACGATATATCTCCTCGCAACAATCGCCCAACAGCACGGAGCGCGCTATACCCCAAAAGAAGTTGGTACGGATAATAGAGAAGGATCGCTTTAAATGGCATCCACAATGGATATTTGAGTTTATAATCTCTTGTAAACTCATACATTCCAGCTAAAAATGTAATCAGATGCAGAATCAAAATGTAAAAAGGAGCATTTAAAAATATCGCATACAGCACCGGTATTTTTTTATGTAACGCAAACCAAAGTGAAAACGGTACATACAAAAATAAGATAGCACTGAGAATAGGCCATGAAAGAACATAGAGCGCGAGTAAACGCTGATGGAGAAATGGCAATGATAGCCAATCTCTTTTGAATAGTATTTGCAAAAATCCTTGATTCCATCGGGTTCGTTGCTTAATAAGACCAACCACATCGGGCGGTGTTTCCTCTCTTGTGGTATGCCGTTCATCGTACACAACACGGATATTTGCCCCTGCTTTGCTCATTCTGATTCCTATATCTGCATCTTCGGTAAGACAATATTGATCCCACCCCCCGACTTGTATTAGTTTGTCACGGTTAAAGAAAACAGTATTACCCCCTAACGGTATGACACCTGCTCTTGCATAAAAATGGAGCGACGATTTAAACCAGAAATAATATTCCATTACATTGAACATAGAAAACCATGTTGATCGGTAATTCATCAATTGAACCCCTGATTGGAGGACGTCTGCATTATCTCGAATCATGACTGTATTGGCTATATTATAGATGTTCTTATATGGCTCATCTTCTGCATCAAATATAACAACAACGTCATTCTTGGCATTCTTAAGCGCTTCATTTAAACCGTGTGGCTTGTTGATGGGAGCTTCAGAGTAAATAGTTAATGAAATATTGCTCGTATTTAAATTATCGATTGTTGATTTCACTGCAGCTATAGTTTCAGTATCATCATCACTACATACAACAATTGTTTCCATGAGATGCTCAGGATAAGAGAACTGCGAAATTGCAAGAAGAGTATCTTTAATCACTTCCGACTCATGGCGTACCGGTACCAGCGCAGTAAACGATAATTGAGGAGGTATAAACCGTGTTGGAGAACGATCTTTCAGAGTACGTTCAGGATCTTCCCAGGCATACAACATAAGAAAAAGTGCATACAAGCCTTGCGCTGATAGAAACAAAGATACAAGTATTAATACACGTAATGCAAAATCACCTTGCATGAGGAACCAAAAAGAACTTGTTACAACAAAAGCAATAATCGCAACAGTCATTGCATCCTTACTCCAAAATAATCCTACTACTTTTTTGATAAACTTTACTTTTAACACTTTAGAATTTTCCCATACAAATGACGATGCGAATTTATAATTCAAGACGGATGTTATTAGAATACCTATGGTAGCAGCAATTAAATAATGTAAACCAAGGGACAACCCAGACTGAAAAATAATAAAATTGACAACGATCGCAGCGAGCGAAAGTCCATAGTATAAACCTATTCTCTGGAAATAACTCATTACCCCTAAAACTGAACGATCACGAAAAGTAAAAAGATCGTTCAGCAAAAAATTGCTCAGAATCGATACAAGTACGGCAATTATCCATGTTATATAGAGAGGGAGTGTGAATTTTTCAACGAGTACATAAAGTGTGCCCAGATTTACAAAAACTCCCAGAGTCCCCACAAATGCAAATTTTAAAAATCGACCTGCATGAGGAACAGTACGAAAAAGCCTCCACACATGTTTTAAAAATTCAATACCCTGTTTTATTGTTGCTTTACTTTCTTCATTTTCTCTACTTAAAAAACGAAGCGGCACTTCTGAAACAAGTTTCGTATTTGTTTTAACAAGAATCTCAATTAAAATTTTGAAACCTCGTGGAGATAAATGCACATCTTGCAATAGTGATTTTTTAAAAACAAAGAAACCACTTCCTGGGTCCGTACTTCTTCTTGTTGGTTCAAGCACCAGAAATGCTAGGTATTTAGATGCGAGAGAAACAAACTTTCGATATACACTCCCCAAACCATCAGCATTACCTCCTTTCGTATATCGACTGGCGACAACAACATCATTCTGATCAGCTATTATTTGCTCCATGAGCATTGTCAGTAATTCAGGGGGATGTTGCAAATCAGCATCCATACAACATATATAGTCCCCTCGCGCCTCTGCAAAACCATCCACAAAAGCTGTAGCTAGCCCAGTACGTTTTGATGATTCTCTATGTAATAATCGTACTTTGCTGTTTCGTTGTATTTCCTCCCGTATAACATCAGGAGTGTCATCATTGCTATCATCTACAAACAAAACTTCATAAGAAGTGCCATTCAACGCTGTATTGCGAATGGCATTAAGAAGCGGTCGTATATTTGCAGATTCATTATACGTAGGCAACAAGATCGTTAACTGTGGTGACTTCATTATGTAATTTTTTAGCTTTTGCAATTAACACGAAAAACTCAATGTACTTTTGCGGTACATACTGGGATTTCCTCTGACAATTCTTACTATTCTAAAACAGTACATTAAACAAAATGAATATTTGATGAATATATAATGTGATTTTATGGCTTTAAAAGAAGTAATAATCCAATGTGAATGTCCAAACGTGCTACTAGGTAACTTTTAGTTATTACCTGCCCACTTTCCTGTTGAAATATCTCATCATAAAATGAATAAAATTCTTTAATGCTACAATACGAATATGCGAACTTCTTACTTAGCTCTCGGCGTACTCGGTCTCGGAGTTTTACTCGTATCCCTTTATTCTATTCGTTCAAATATTGCTCTCGCACCAAAGCAAGCTGTGACTAATTTTGAAGAATGTATAAATGCTGGTTACCCTGTTATGGAAAGCTACCCACGACAATGTCGAGTACCAGAAGGCGAACTTTTTTCAGAGAAGATTACTCCTGTACCCAATACCGAATACACTCCTTTTGAAGAAGCAGTGACTTTACGTATTAACGAAACAGTTGAATTCAGAGACGGTTTAAAAGTAACGCCCATAGAAATAAACGACTCAAGATGTGCTCCTGACGTACAGTGCATCTGGGCAGGAGAACTTTCTGCACTTTTCAGAGTCATGCGCGGTGATTCTATGGTCACACCGACAGAAGTCCGGCTCGGCACCACCAACAATCAATCTACGAACTTAGGTGAGTACACATTTACTCTTACGGATGCGTCGCCGAGTGACGTAACATTCACCATTACAAAAAATACATCTGTAGGCGTAAATAATATGGGATTCATAAAAGGTAATGTGATCATTTCGCCTATCTGTCCTGTCGAACGTGTAGACGAACCTTGTGAGGTAAAGCCTGAAGTCTACACATCAAGAAATGTTGTCGTTTATGAATCAAACGGAACAACAGTGAGTGCGCAAGTTGCACTTGATGCGACTGGAAATTATTCCCTATCACTTCCAGTCGGAATATACTTTATTCAAATTAAACCTGCAGGGATTGGTGAAGGTGAGAAAAAGGAAATATTGGTGAGAAAAGGAGAAACACAGACACTTAACTTTGATATTGATAGCGGTATCCGGTAGCAAACAAATAGAAAGCATTTAAAAAATAAGAGCCGGCGTAAACGTCGGCTCTTTTTGAATCGCATACACATCCCAAGCCTCCCTAGAAAGGCAGAACGGCATGCCGTCGTCGCTTTAACGTGTCCACATACGAATGAAAAGGCTGTGGCACAAAAGACATGAGATAAATATCCCACCAAACGAGCACAAGGACTCCCATGATTGGGTGTACAGGAACAAAGTGATTCACTCGCTACTCCTTTGACACACCGATATGTCTCTGTAATAGTACTCTCCAATATCTTAATTTGGATTCGAAAGGTGAACAACTTTAAATTATGCTATTTCTTTCCACATGTCACCCTGCCTCACGAGAAGCTCTTTTGCTCGTTCGGGTTCAGCCATAATTTCTTCAACAACGCGTTCAGCTCGAATTGATTGCGAAGCCTTTACTAGAATTACGTCACCTGCTTTTATAAGATTCTGAAGTTCAATCCCCGCTCGCCCTGCATCATCAAATTCTAAAATTTTCTTTTCACTCATGCCATTTTCGAGAGCACCTTTTGCATACCCGAGTGCGCGAACTCCAATTGTCATGAGTAAATCTGCAGAGTCGGCTACAAGTGCGCCAATACGTTCATGTTCACGTATTGAATATTGTCCAAGCTCCATCATGTCACCGAGAATAGCTATTTTCCGCTTAACTCCTTTAAGCTCCTTAAGCGTTTGCAGCGCGCGCTCTACAGCCGCTGGTGAAGCATTGTACGAATCGTCGATGATAATTGTATCCTTAATACCCGAAATAAGTCGCATACGACCAGACGGAGGTATGTGTGCGTCAAGCGCTTCTTTTACATTAGAAAGTGATATGCCAAAAATAGATCCAACCGCAGCAGCTGCAGCGTATGTATACGAGTGTTGTACGCCGAGAGAACCATTCACGCGAAGCGTGACTGATTCATCAAGATGAGACAAGGTAAATTCACTGCCGACTGCCTGCCCATGATCATATACAATCACGTCTGCTGAGGCCGCATACGGCGAAAGTGAATAGCGACTGTAGGCTATTGATTGCTGAAAAATATCTTTCGCTGCTTCTTGGATTTTTTCATCATCCTGATTGTACACAAAAACTCCGTCAGAGGTGAGTGCGTGCACAAGCTTCAATTTTTCTTTACATACCTCTTCGGGAGATTGAAAAAATTCTACATGAACAGGAACATCAGGCAGTCTTGTCAGTACAACAATATTTGGCTTAATCCATTTTGTGAGTGAGTCCATATCTCCAGGACGATCGACTCCCATCTCAAGTACGAGTACCTTAGGATACTCACCTGGGTGAAGAGCAATCAGTAAGCCATCAATAATATTTTTAATCCACAGAAGTGGATTGTTCCATCCACTTTCAAGTCCAAGCACTGAGAGGGGAACACCTATTTCCGAGTTAAAACTTTTTTCGCTTTTTCGAGTATGAATATGTTTCTTGAGTACCTCATACACAGCATCTTTCACGGATGTTTTACCAACGCTTCCTGTAATTGCAATAATTTTTGGTTTTGTGCGAGCGAGGAGCAGTTTTGCTTCTAATGTAATGATGTGAACAATTATCTTTTTGAAAATATCTTTCATGATGCTTATCTATCAGGTGCAATCGAGTAATAATTTATAAGAAAATCAGTAAGTTCCATAAAAGGGTCTGTCAGAGTTTCAGACGCATACTTTACCCCTTTCGGCTCTACAGTATACAAGAAAATGAGAAACCTTGGATTGTAGGCGGGAAAATATCCGAAAAAAGAGTGAAGGAAACGGTCGTCGTAATAGCCCCCGCCGTTAGGATTTGAAATTTGAGCGGTCCCTGTTTTTGCAGCTATAGTATAGTGTTCTTTTTTTAACGCTCCTTGTTTCAAGGCTGTGTCAACTACTTTCACGAGCATCCGAGTTATTTCCTCAGATGTCTCTTCACTGAATACTCTATCTCCCTCAGCAAATCCAATATCGTGCACCGTACCATTTGTCTGCTCAATCGAGCGTGCTATATGCGGGGTAATAAGTACGCCACCATTTGCGAGAGTTGAAAGTGCACGTACTGCAGCTATAGGAGTAAACGCTATTCCTTGGCCAAATGAAGCTGTTGCGTATTCTACCTTGCGTGGACTTTCCAAGTTCTTCACGAGGCCATACGCTTCATTCGGAAGATCAATTCCAGTTTCAGAATCAAGCTTCAAACTATAAAAATACTTTCGAAAGCGCTCAGGCCCAAGTAAGTCACTAATATACGCAACACCAGTGTTCAGTGATTGATTGAGCACTTCTTGCATAGACACGGTTCCGCGTCCCTTCCCATCAAAATTTTTGATCGTGTAGTCATCAAGTTCTATAAAACCTGCGTCATAATAAGTAGAATACGAAGTTATGACACCCGCATCAAGTCCGGCAGCAACGGTGAGTGGCTTAATAATTGACCCGAGCTCATACACGTTTTCAACAAGAGGGTTTTGGAATGATTCAATTGCAACATCACTTTTATTATTAAGATCAAATAATGGAACGATACTGAGTGCACGAACTTCTCCTGTTTTTGGATCAATAATAATTCCTCCTGTGAGAGTACTCTCATACTGAGTATGCACATCGTTGAGCACTCTATCTAATGCTCGAGCAACAGTGGGTTCTATTGTTGTCACGATATCACCAGCTCGTTCATCACCCGCATCAAACACTAAATCTCCAAGATTTTCAAAAATTTCAGCAAAAAAGTTTACGGACATGCGTTCGTTATCTCGAGCGAGTACATCTTCGTAATATCGTTCCAGTCCATATTTTCCTATGAGTGTGTCATCTGCATACCCCACAAAGCCTACTGTGCGTGCTGCAAGCTCTTTCCCTGGATAGTAACGCCATTGATTACGATAGAGACGTACCCCGCTCAATCCTAGTGCTTTTATTTTTTCAGCGTCAGTGTCAGGAATGGTGCGAGAAATTTCTTGATATGTTTTATCTATTTTATTTGCTCGCTCTATAAAAATGTCTTCATCAAGCACAATGACGTCATTCAAAGATTTGTATGTTTCCTCAGGATTCTCAATTTTTGTTGGATCAATCGCAAGTAGAAAACCGGACTTTATGGTTGCTGCAGAGACTTTTTCATTATCCTTCGTTGTGAAATAAATACTGCCTCTATTATATAAATCATGAACCGTATGTACATATTGGCGCTCAGCTTCTTCACGATATGAATTTCCTTGCGTTATCTGTATTGTATACAAACGAACAATCAGTAAGAGCGCAACAATGCCGACAATTACAGAAATAATACGTATTCGGCTGCTTGCTTCCTTGCGCATCTATATTTTTCGGCTTAGGCACACTTGGAGATTGTAGGATGTGAAAAATACAATATTTTACACGCAATCAAACATATGAGATTAAGCACTCATTAATTCGTTGATAATACGAGCGTCGTTTCGCTTCGGTCAATATAAATTTTAGCATCGCTAAGTGCAAACCCACGCATAGAAGCTATATCTTCACTCATTTCATGCTGTGCTTCAATGTACTCTGCTTCAAGAGTACTCACAAACGAAGCGCGAGCAGATATTTCTTTATCAACTTCCTTGCGCATGACAACATGATGCACAGACGCTGACAGAAAATATATGTAGAGCACTATTGATGCCATAAGGATACTGAATGCTGCAAAAAGCCATTTTCGTTCAGTATCATAGAGTGTTATTTGTGCTCGAGTGTTCATGTTTTTCAAAAATTCGTAGTTTAGCGCTTCGTGATCGTGGATTATCTCTAATTTCTTCCCGAGTTGGCACTATTGGCTTTTTAGTAATTACAATCCCTCGTCCATCGTGTGCGAAGGAACGAAATGTATGTTTAACAATTCGATCTTCAAGACTATGAAATGTAATGACTGCAAGCCTTCCGTCTTCCTCTAAACTCTCAATTGATTTTCGTAAAAAATCTTCGAGTGCTCGGAGTTCGTCATTCACTGCGATGCGGAGTGCTTGAAAGGTGCGTGTGGCAGGATTAATCTTGCCGTTTCTATAGAATGTCGGGACTGCTCGTTTCACTATCTCGACAAGGTCATGAGTAGTTTCAATGGACGCATTCTCTCGTGCCTCTACAATATTTCGTGCAATGCGACCATGGAACCGTTCTTCACCGTATCCTTCGAGAATGTTATCGATACTCTCTTCATCCCAATCATTTACAATATCTCGCGCCGTGAAGGGATATTCCTCCTCATTACCGTAGGTCATGAGAAGTGGTTCATCAATCTGAAATGAGAATCCTTTCCCATTTCCACTGAACTGCTCCATCCGCCACCCGAGATCTGCAAGAATTGCATCTGCCCGATTTATTGAATTGATCTTCAATATTGAGTTAATCTCTCGGAAGTTTCCGACATGAAGAATTTTAATTGCTGTCCCCTTCAACTCACAAGTAGCATTTTCTACTGCAAGCGGGTCAGCATCTATTCCTATGAAGGTTCCTTTTTTCCCGAGTTTTTCAATAATCAAATCAGCATGGCCATGTGCACCGAGTGTTGCATCAACCACAATTGAGTCCGGTTTGATATTGAGTGCCTCCACTCCTTCCTTCTTGAGTACGGTGATGTGAGTTTTATTTGTCATAGAGGGAGCGAGGTATTTTCTCGCCTTTACAATATTCCGATCTCGCCGAGCTTCTCAGCAAGTGCATCGGCTTGCCCTTCAATACGACGCTTATATTCAATCCACCGCTTCTCTTCCCAGATTTCTACACGATCATGGATACCTGCAAGTACTACTTTTGAAAGTATTCCTGCAAATTCCTTCAAGAAATCAGGAACGAGAATTCGTCCGACACTATCCACCTCCACCTCAACCGCTCCCGAAAGGAAGAATCGATTGAACCCTCTTGTATCCGCCTGACCGAGTGGAAGTTGACCAATTTTTTCAGTGATCTTCTTCCACTCCTTCAAGGGATATACAAAGAGACAGTTATCGAGTCCGCGAGTGACGACAACATTCTTACCAAGTTCCTTCCTCCACTTTGAGGGGACGGACAGCCGTTTCTTGGCATCAACATTGTGTGTGTACTCTCCAATTAACATGTGAACTTAAATTGGATTAAACTCGATACTGATAACTATTTGCATAGTTTACCACTATCTCCCACCACATGGCTATTATATACCACTTACTCCCACCGCATACCACAGTTATACACATCTCATTGAAGCATGGAAAAAGCCCGATTCTTATCGGGCTTTTCTATATCGAAGGATTAGTGTGTTAGCGAGTTTGTTCCGTATTTGAAATACGAAAAATAAATGAACTATATTATTTAGGGCGCATGAGCGGAAACAGCTGCGTCTCACGGATGGGTTTATCTTCGAGTATTGCAAAGAGTCGCTCTCCGAAGCCAAAACCACATGCGGGTGGCATGCCGTGTTCAAGCATTTCAATAAATTCAGCATCCATCATCATTGCTTCTGCATCTCCACCCTTCAGAAGCTCCTGTTGCAGTTCAAAGCGAGCTCGTTGTTCAAGCGGATTATTAAGTTCGGAGTATCCATTCCCCACTTCGGTCCCTGCTATGAGTGGCTGGAAACGCTGCGTGACATTTTCATTATCTCTTACTTCCTTTGCAAGCGGTGACACGAGTTTCGGATGGTTAATAATGAACGCAGGACCATGAATATTTTTTCGACAATACTTCCAGAGTGTATCGGTAAGTCGCTCACGATTCGTCCCATCGTACTTTACCTTTAGTTCATCAAGCTTTGCCCGTATATCTAGATCTGTGGCATTCACAACGTCAATTCCTGTTTGTTTTTTGATTTCCTCTTGATATGAAATGCGTGTCCATTCCTTACTAAAATCAAACGTATACTCTCCGCGTGTGAAATCTGTTTTGCCATACACCGTTGTTGCAATGGAGCGATAGAGCTTCTCTACAAGCGCCATACCGGCTTCATAGTCTGCGTATCCCCAATAAAACTCCATATTGGTAAACTCTTGAAGGTGGTTCGGGCTCGTTCCTTCATTTCGATAAGTACGCCCGATTTCAAACGTCTTTTCGAATCCTGCAGCAAGGAGGCGCTTCTGCCAGAGTTCACCGACGGAAATACGAAGGAACACATCAATATCAAAATCATTATGATGTGTCACAAACGGACGTGCTTCTGCGCCACCTGTAGTAAGTTCAAGCGTCGGTGTCTCAACTTCGAGAAAGCCCTCATCTTTCATAAATAAGCGAACCGTCGCCCAGAATTTTTCTTTTCGAACAAAAAGCTCCCTCAGTTCCGGATGTGTGAGGAGATCAAGATAACGTTTTCTGAATCGTTCCTCTTCGTTTTGGAGTCCATGAAATTTATCAGGGAGAGGTAAGAGGCTCTTTGAGAGCATTGCCCATGCTTTTACTAGAATCGATTGCTGACCGCGTTCCGTTGTAAACACTGAACCACTCACTTCTATGAAATCACCGCCATCAATCACGTCTTTGAATAGTACAAATGAGTCGGCGTCTATCTCATCTTCTTTAAAAACTGCTTGAAATTTTCCTGTTCCATCTTGAATATCTACAAAAAGGATAGCGCCTTGCCCGCGGACGATCATAACCCGCCCTGCAATAGTAATAAAGGAACCTTCACGCTCCAAAGCTTGGAACGAAGGAAGAAGTGCGGACACCGTATGGGTGCGCTTCGTTCTGGAAGGATAGGGATTAATACCAGCCGCTTTGAGTATCTCCAATTTTTTAAGGCGTTCTGCACGCACTTCATCTAATCCTGACATGTTGTGGGACTTTCATAGCTGGTAAATTTCCTTGTCAAAACAACAATTTTCTCATTCATCGTACAAATCTGTACGTCTCATTCCTAAATTTTGTTTTTTCGCGAACCTTCTTCACCTCTGTAAGTCCCATTATAGTATCGTTTTAATGCATAAAAGAAAAGCACCGTCGGCCCGTGGGCCGGCGGTGCTTTTCTTAAAGTTTCTTAGATCACTTTCAAAATAGAATATGCCTGCTTTCCTCCTGGCGTTTCAAAGGTAAATTCATCCCCCTTTGCCTTCCCCATGAGCGCTTCACCCAGTGGTGAAAGGTATGAGAGTTTGTGCTCGTGAATGTTTGCTTCTTCCGAACCAACGATAGTGTAGGTACGAGTTTCTTTTTCACCCCCTTTTTGAATGGTAACGGCCGAACCAAGTCCAACGACGTCACCTTTTTGTGTATGCGCGACGATTTTCGCATCCTTAATAACTTTCTCGAGATATTGAATACGCTCCTCAATTGCAGACTGCATATCGCGTGCCTCTTGATATTCCGCGTTTTCAGAGATATCTCCGAGACTTCGTGCGTATTCAAGTGACTCTGCTACTTCCTTCCGACGAACGGTTTTAAGGTTGTCGAGTTCTTTCTTTAGCTCCTCAAATTTTTCCTGTGTAAGAAATGAATCGTGTGGTTCACTCATAATTGAAATTAAACATTACTCGCACTTGCAGAGATTATTTCTTTGCTTGTGTGTGACATTATACGTTTCGGTGTGATGAAGTCAAACATGTTGTATCTAAAATATATAATTGAAAAGTCTGAAGCTAAAGATTCGCAAATTTAAGTACAATTCTAGGCAAAACAAAGTTTTAGAAGAAGGAGCACTTGACATACAACGAAATCGATAACTCCAGTTTTAAAAGCAAAATACTCTAAATTTGCGAATTTTGCTCAAAATATTCGGGGCGGTTAATTGCCATCCAATCAAACACCTTCCCCATTACCGAGCCAGCACCGACTGTGTTGGATCTTGGCCCATACTCCATAAAGAGAATAAAAGCATACTTCGGCTTTTCATACGGGAAGTATCCTGCGCTCCAAGAATTCACCTGCTCCTTTGCTGCTCCGAGCTCTGCGGTTCCTGATTTTGCCGCTATAGCCACGTCCTTACGTTCGAGAGCACGAGCAGTTCCACCCTCCTGTATGACCGTCTGACGCATACCTTCCTGCACGACCCGTAGTGCATCAAGTTTTAGAAATAAATTTTTACGATCTCCCTCTGCATCTTTGTTGACGTGCGGAGTGACGAGATATCCGCCATTCGCGATTGCTGCATACCCGCGAAGCATCTGGAGTGGAGTGGCTTGCATTGCATATTGTCCAATCGACATGAGGTAGGTATCTCCTAATCGCCAATCATCCTTGAACACTTTTTCCTTCCATGCGGGGTCGGGAATAACCCCTTCTTCCTCTCCCATGAGTTCAATGCCCGTCGTACTTCCAATTCCAAATAATTTGTAATACTGACTCAATTTAGTAATTCCAATTCCCCGCTGATCCTCATATCCTCCACCAATCGCCATCATGAATACGTTCGACGAGTATGCGATAGCATCGCGGATAGTCATGGCGCCGAGTGAATTGCGCCAATCCCTAAAAATCGCTGGTTTTGTAGGGTCATAGAGGTTTGGGATTACAATGGAGCCCTTGCTGACAATTATTTTTTCCGGACTTATCACACCTTCGGCGAGTGCCCCATACGCTACAAACGGCTTCACGATTGACCCCGGTGTGTAGAGTCCACTCACCACTTTATTAAGGTAGGGGAACCGAGGGTCATCGTTATAACTTTTAATGAGGTCACCGTCATCCCCATCAGCCAGAACTTCTGGATCATATGAAGGGAAACTCGTGAGAGCTAAGAGTTCACCTGTTTCAACATCCATAATAGCCCCCGCCCCACTTCGGAACCCATTTTTTTCTGTCGTCGTTGCAATAATGTTGTACATCATTTCAGAAAGTTCAGCATCAATAGAAATATGAAGAGCAGCACCGGGCACTTGTTCACTCACGACGTTGCCTGAGATAGATTCTCCATGGGCATTCACTTCCACAAATTGTTTACCGTTTTCACCTTTTAGAATTGTGTCATACGCTTCCTCAACACCATTTCTTCCTACATATTCCGTGCGAAAGTAAAAACCTGCACGGTCTTTCAGAGGATAACTAACATACCCGATGAGCTGGCCAAGACCGTATTTATCGGTATACGCGCGTACTGGGAAATCATATTCACCAGTCGCGTCACGTTCGTTCCATGCAATCAGTTCACCTCGTCTATCATAAATCGGCCCTCGTTCAGCAATGATAAGCGCAGCTTCAGTGCGATTCTGTTCCCCTTTTTGAGCAAGCTCAGCACCTTCAAGAATTTGTAGTTTATATAGCTGTCCAAAAAAAAGCACTGCGACAAGTGTAAAAATAATTCCTACCCCGTACATACTTCGAAAAGAAAGTGGAAGCTCTATTCTTCCTTCCATGCGCCCTGTATTAAATGAGGGAAGATTTGATGCATCAAGCAAAATTTCTTCAAACGAAACTTCCTGAACTTTCTTTTTTTGAAACCATTTCATAAGGACGATATATCTGTATCATACCAACTCATATATGGTCGTGCGAATGTGGCTATAATGATGAATATTCCGATTGTCGTTGTATACAGATAAGGAAATTTTCCAGTCCCGAAAATACTATCGACAATAATACCAATGAGTAGTAATTCAAAACCAGTCCAAAAAAATAGATATACGAAAAGTGGAACAAGAAACCACAAGAAGGGTGCGAGCAACCCAACAATACCAGTAATTATATAACAAACCGCGCGCATATTATTCGATATTTACAGTACTTGTAGGAGCAATACTGTTTTCAGTCGTGGTAGAAGTAGAGCTTGTAGCAGTGAGTTTAAATGCATCAGGAACGTCAATGACGAATCGTGTACGGTATGACTCCACTATTTCAGCAGCTCGTTCGAAAGGTGTTTGAGGAAGAGCTTCAGCATCAACGCTCACGAGTCGAATCTCTTGGAGCGATACGGGATACGTGAGAAACGCGTGTTGTTCTGGTTGAGTAGGAATAGACGTTACTCTTTGAATTGCCCCGAGCGCAGCCGAGTCGAGCTGCGGCAGAATTACCACATTTCCTTCAGCAATACGTATGCCCTGAGGAACAGAAATACGAATCACTCCTCCCCCTTCACCATACGCCTGAGCATACACATTCGGTCCATATACGTATACCGTTGATTCAGTACCGGGACTTGAGAACAAAGTAACAATTGCGCTCGAGCGAAAAACCCGTTCAACATATCCAATGACAAAGTTTGCAGAGTAAAAAACGAGTGCTCCTTTGACAATGCCATCCTCACTCCCTCTATCAAGCAAAAACACATCGTACGGAATTGAAGGGGGGCGTCCAATCACTCCTGCTCCAATACGTTTCGGAGGTGTATCTCCGAGAAGATTTCGCATCTCGATATTTTCGACGGTAAGGCGTTCAATTGTTGTAGTATAGCCACTATGAGCACCCACCGTTTCGCTCAATGACTGTATTTGTTGTAAAAGATTGGACCTATCACGAATAAACACAGGGAGAGTTGCTGAAGAATTGGCAAAATGAGTTCGAATCGAGAGGAGGTATGAAACTGAATTTGAAAATAATCCTCCAAAAAATCCCTGAAGAAAAAACACCGCAAAGAGCGCAATCACCGTGAATCCCACTGCACGCTGAATAGTGCGCGTATTAGAGTTGTGGTGATAATTCTTCTTCGTTTTGAATGAGAAGTTCTTCATAAAGTTCAAAGTTTTCAAGAACAATACCTATCCCTCTCACGACAGCTCGCAAAGGGTCAGGGACAACAACGACAGGGAGTTTGAGGACCTCTTCAAGTAATTGTGCCACACCCGGAATAAGAGCACCTCCTCCTGCTAGATGTATCCCCCGCTGCATAATATCCGCGAGAACTTCAGGCGGGGTTTTTTCAATCACATCACGAGCGGATTCGACAATTGTATTAATTGATCCAAGAATTGCCTCGCGTACATCTGTATCAGTAATGACGACCTCGCGCGGCAATCCAGTCACCACATCTCTCCCGCGTACTATCAGTTCTTTCGATTCACTATGTTCTTCAACCGATGCAAGCGTCATTTTAGTATCCTCAGCAGTTTTGTCGCCAACAAGTACTTTAAATTGATCTCGTATGTACGTCATTATGTCTTGACTGAGTCTGTCACCAGCAACGCGTAAGTTTTTTGCGGTAACAATGCCATTGAGAGAGATGACTGCGATATCAGTCGTACCACCTCCAATGTCGATGATCATATTGCCCTGAGGTTTATGAATGGGCAGCTTTGCTCCAATTGCTGCGGCAATAGGTTCTTCAATAAGGTACACCTCCCGTGCTCCTGCATTTCGTGCAGCGTCGCGCGCAGCGCGCATCTCAACTGATGTAATGCCTGACGGCACACCGATAAGTACGCGTGGCGAAATAATGGAACGAGTATTACTGCGTGCCTTTCCTATGAGATACGCGAGCATTTCTTCAGTAACTTCGAAGTCAGAGATAACTCCATCAACAAGCGGACGCACCACCTCCACGTATGGTGGCGTTCGACCAAGCATTGTTTTTGCTTCATTTCCTACGGCGACAAGCTGCCCTGTTTTTTTGTTGAGGGCTACAATTGTTGGTTCATTAAGGACAATCCCTTTCCCTTTCACATACACGAGCGTGTTTGCAGTACCAAGATCAATACCGATATCAGTTGAAAGCGAACCGAAGACTGTCTGTACGAATGACTGAAATCTGCTCATTATTCAACTTCACGATTACAAAACTTGGTATAGAGTTCTTCTTCGGTCATTTTCATTACTTCTCCCGAATGTCGCTCGACAACTTCAAACATCCCTTCCTCTTTTCCTCTCTTACTCACTACAACACGATAAGGCATTCCCATAAGGTCGCTGTCAGCAAATTTGTGCCCTGCGGTTTGATCGCGATCATCAAAGAGAACTTCGGCTCCACCTTTTAGGAGCGAGGAGTAGATTCCCTCAGCCCAGTCACGTACCTCAGCATCTTGCTGATTCAAAAGTACAAGATGAACCGTAAAAGGTGCAATGACCTCAGGGAGTACCATTCCCTTCTCATCAGCAAATTTTTCCACAATGACCCCAATGAGTCTTGTCACTCCAATACCATACGAGCCCATCCATACTGGAGTTTCTTCACCCGACTCATTTTTATACGTGAGACCAAGACTCTCAGCCTTCTGTCGTCCAAAGTTGAAGATGTTTCCAACTTCTGCTGTTTTCACTTCCGTCAGTTCATCGCGCAAAATACCCAACTTCGATAGCGTTTCATCATTGAGAACTTCCTCGTTGATAGCAATTCCTTTTTCCCGATTAATGTATACAACGTCTTCTCCTGCATCACATACTGTTTGAAACTCGTGGCTAAATTGCGTGAAGGCACCCCCCGAAGCAAACGTAACGAATGTATCTTCACCAAGGCCGAGTCGTTTGTATACTCGTGTGTACGCTTCAATAGTCGCATTATAAAAAGCGGTATGATCTTCTTCTCCAATTGAGAATGAATACATGTCTTTCATAACGAACTCGCGACCGCGCATGACCCCACTTTTTGCACGCAGTTCATTCCGGAGCTTCGTTTGAAATTGATATACGTACATTGGAAGATCTTTGTAACTTCCTATGAAGTTCTTCATCATCTCCCCAATTGGTTCTTCGTGACTCCATCCAAAACCAACCTCGCCACCTGCTTTGAGCGAAGATTTAAACCACACATCCACTTTTCCATCATCCCAACGATCTGTTTTCTCCCAAAGCTCTTTTCGTTGCAAACTCGTCATAATGAGTTCTTGCCCGCCAATAGTGTTCATTTCCTCTCGAACAATCGACTTAATTTTCTCGAGCATTCGCAAACCCAAAGGCAGATATGCATACACACCAGCCATTTCTTTATGAACATACCCAGCGCGAATGAGAAGTTGCGCATTCAGAGATGTTTCATCAGCAGGCGCTTCTTTCCGTGACTTTGTGAAGAGCTTTGATTGACGCATAATTAAATAAAGAATTGGTAAATATAAAAATAGATAAAAAGACAAAAAAACAACCGCGTGGAAATCGTGTTTCAGTTACCACAACAATCCTCACAAGAAGCCTAAAGCAGCTTGATTCTCTCTATTCTATAGGGAAAGCACTCATGGGTCAAAAACGTACATCCTTACTTGGATTCCTGGTAGTATATATGTTGGCGATCTTTTTTTTGAAGGGAGGCACGTTATGCGACTGAATGTACTAAACGAAGGCTTAGCGCGTTTCCAAATCTATGTCGAAGTATCTGAATCAACAGCCACAAGTTCTGTGGTACACAAAGAACGACTCATACATGTTAAGAGAATTTCCGGTCTTCTCGTTGTTGAAATTCTTCTAGAACGGAACAGCGAAAAATTCTACTTGTTCAAAAGAAACTTGATGGTTTGTTAACGTGGGCTCGGTATTACACACCTGACGAAATGTTACAAAGATCATGCCACGAGCCACGGGGTCCTGTGTATTATATTAAAGGACTTATCCCTAGCCACATCGACTAAAAAAGCCTCGCGACACATCCGTGTCTCGAGGCTTTCACTTTCCCACTGGCCTTTCCTGCTGATCGCTTCGAGGTGATTGATTTTGTCGGATTTGAATGCAGATTGCTGGGAAACGAGAATTACGAATGAACCGTACAAGCGTACGATAAATCAGTTCGGTGAAGTTTCAACGCCGAAATCTGCCAAATTTGCTAAATCAACCGAGCTATATCATTCCAGGTGACAATAATCATAAGCAGAATAAGTAGGAAGAACCCTACGGTATTCATTATCTGAGTAGCGCGGACCGGCATCGGCCGCCGTGTCACGGCTTCAATACCCACGAAGAGAAGACGTCCTCCGTCGAGTGCAGGAAATGGGAGTAAATTAATTACCGCGAGGTTGAGTGATATAAATGCTGTGAACATAAGGAGTGCAGTTACTCCGTACGCCGAAGCTTCTCCGACAAGCCCCACGATACCGACAGGTCCTGCGACTTGTGAAAGATCCGCCTTCCCCATAATCGCATCACGTGCGAGGCTGAAGATACCAAGCGTGATATCCCGCGTACTTGTAAGCGTGTGTGTAAATCCTTTTTTTACTGCTGCAATGAAGGGGTACTGTACTCGATCAACAAGCGCGAGCGCGACACCGATAGCAACACGGTCTGGCTCAGCTTCAATAACTCCCGCTTGAGGAGCAAGTGTTGCGAGAAACATTTCATCACCTTTCATGTATGCAATCTGGAGGGGTGTGGTGCCTTCTCTGCTTACAAATTCGCTAAATGTTCCAGGGGTTAGTGTCGTAAGTGTTTCGTCCCCCCGATTAACTGCAGTAATAGTTACACCTGCTGAAAGCTCAGCATTATCTGCTGGTCCATCAGTCAAGACATTCGTGACGATAAGTCGAGCATTCTCACTTGCTTCCGTTTCATCGACGGATTGTTCAATCCCCGACATGAACGCAATCGTAAAAAGAAGCCACGCAAAAAGCACATTCATCGTGACACCTGCTACAAGCACGAGCGCCTGAGCCCATTTGCTTTTCCCGGTAAATGAACGATTGAAGTCGCCAGACTCATGCATTGCCTCTGCATCCTCACCATATATTTTTACAAATCCACCGATAGGGAGCGCATTGATTGTATATTCAGTTTCACCTTTTTTGATTCCGAACAGTTTCGGAGGAAAACCAATACCGAATTCATCAACACGCATGCCGGTGAGTTTTGCGGTTATATAGTGTCCCCACTCATGTACGAGTACAAGCACAAAAAGTACGGCGAGAAAAATGAGAATCGACATAATATAATTAGTTACTCATTAATTTCTTTTTCTTTCTTCTCGTAGGTACTTTGCAAATCTGAATTTTTAGACTCGACACGCTTTTGCAAATCATCCTTCGCAGAAAATTTTTCGTCTTCGCTGACGTCTCCACTTTTAAGGAGTGCATCAATCTCTTTCATTGCTTCGTCACGGGCAGCTCGAATAGAAACACGTGCTTCTTCGAGTTTTCCTTTTGCAATCTTGAGAAGTTGGACGCGACGTTCACCGGTAAGTTCTGGAAAAATAACTCTGATCCCGCTACTATCGGACACAACAGACATGCCTAGGTCAGCGTCGATTATCCCCTTTTCTACCGCCCTTACAAGACTTACATCCCACACTGATATACGGAGCGTTCGTGCATCTTCGACATTTACAGAACCGATTTGATTAATCGGGACTTTGGCACCGTATGCCTCTACCTGCACAAAATCGAGGAGCGCGGGTGTCGCCCTTCCTGTTCGAATACCCGTGAATTCACGAAGAAGCCATCCGTCTATTTCTTTTGCTCTATTTTCAAATCGCGTAAAATCGTATGCCATAATGTACCTATTCTACCGTACTTATACACTCTTCTCAAAATGTATATACAAAAAGCCCGGTACTGAGTACCGGGCTTCAAAAACAAAATTAGAACGGTGAGTTACGCTGCAACTCTGTGATGAACATTCTCCTCATCGTTCGAGCTCACTTCAGAAACCGCTTGGATGGATTCATAGTTCGGTGAGAAAAAGCGAATTCGCTCGGTTTGAGGAGTCCCGTGTTCTGCCTTGGCGGCATTGATGGTCCATCCTCTCTCGCCCCACGATACTTTCACAATCCCATCTACCGGAGTTTTTTCAGAAGTACCTCTTCCCGTTGAACGCTTCATAACCCCCTTGATGAGGAAGGCATTGTGCGCTCCCGTGTTCTTCAAAAATCCCGCTTGCCCCCGATCCTGTTTTGAAAGCAAGAAATAGAGGGATGTAAGCGTCGTTCGAAGACTCTTCTCCCCGTGTGCAAGACTGATCTCGGCAAGGTGGGTAACACGGAGCAAATCGTTGCTGGAAAGGATTTCCTCGCGCTGCGGTTCTTCAACGACATCCATGAGAAACTGCTTGAAACCAATGCCGAGCTCGCGAAACAAGATTCCTTCTTGAGGAAGGGGGTCTCGGTGATTGAAGACATTCACGATGAAATGTTTCTCGGCCACAAAGCTTGTGGAAGTCGAAGGTACGACAATTTTCTTTTCCACCAATTGAAGCACTGCCGGTTCGAGCACCCTAGAAGAAACTGGTGACTTGGTTTTGATTTCTGGCATGGATTTGTATCCTGCCCAAGTTGGCTTTCTGTTGTTGAATTTGACCAATTCGGTCAGTACAAGATCTCCATCCGGTCCGAGCAGCATTGCGATGGTGTCTCGAACTACTTCGAGTTTTCCATCCTGATTTGCCTTTGTGAGCATACTTTCTCCCATTTTTCTCTCCTTGTTTTGCGTGAACTTGAGGAATATCCTCTCAGTCGTCACAGCGATAAATGCTCAAAAACCTCACTGTATTGGGACTTTTGATTTAAGGATTTATCGCTGTGACGAGCTTTCTATGTAAAGAACACGATCGTGCATAATAGCAACAATTTTATAGAAAAGTCAATGTTCCCTTTCCTATAGTTTGAAAGAGAGATGTTCAAGTATCATTTTTCGTGATGCACCTGACATATCATAAAATGGGCGCAACGCACTCAAAGTTTTAAGGGCGGTTACGTTGCGTTCAGTGTGCGCCTTTATTTCAATTGCCCTGAGTATTTCTCGAGCCCATTTTTCATCTTTCTTTAGCATGCGTTTCCCGATTTCATCAAGACGCGCAGCGATGCCAGTTTCAAAAAACATCATGCTCTCAGTCGATGCATTATGGTTTTCCTCACGTAGAAAAAAATGTAGTCGAGATTGTACAGTTTTAAGAAGTATTTCTTCACGTTCCACTACAATAAAAAATTGTGCAGTGAGTGGTGGTTCCTCCAGAATCTTTAAAAGTGCATTTTGTGCCTCGTGAGTAATTTGAGCACATGCAATGACAAATGTTCTTTTTTCATCAATGACAGGAGTGCGGTATGCTTCCGAAATTATTTGTCGAACATCATCTATTCCTAAACGAGAGTTTATCAAGTGACGAACATCCTCGCTTTCATGCTGAAAATTCTCTGGCAAAACAGTACATGCCCAATCGTACGAACCAACTAAGAGCTGTGCGTGATGCATAGTATTTTTCACTATAGCACACGAACAAATCCCTGATTCAAGTGATGTATCTTTCCGAGGAGTAACTAAACTTCTCCTTTCTGTCTTTTTAAGATCCGTTGCGTTACACGCCGAAGATAATGTTCAAATGTCTCGGTCGGATTATAGGCAACACCTTGTTCGTGTCGCCACGCATCCACATAATCTTTTATTGCGCGCACAATTTTAGGATTTGCATCATTCCATCGACCTGAAAGAACTTCACCCATAGCGAGGTGTGCAACCTGTTCATAGAGCGGATGTTCAATACCTCCAGGACCCATACCAAAGAGGCCGCTTGAGGCAAAAATATTCCATTCATGGAGCATTTGTGAGAGTGCCGACGTTATTTCGGAGGTCATGAGCTCAGTTTGTGGTGTCTCAACGGTGAGACCGCTAATTGAGGACGTTGGTCGTCGCATAAGAGATTCTTGACTCACAACGTCAGGAACGACATGGGCATGCCATGCGGATTCTTCAGTTCTTGTATCGTTCGTTTTTTCATCTTCTATATCAATAAGCGATGGGATGAGAGCACGTCGACCACGGTCAACAGCGCGGATAGGTACCTGATTGTCGCTAAGTATTTTTTTCACTTCTCGAACATCTCTCTTTGAATCTTCTTGATCATCTTGATTCCAGCGGTCGTCTCCCAGTAATGGTGCCGTATTCGACAAAGCGCTCTCACTCGTATGCACATCTGTTTCAGGAATAGCTGAAAGCTCATCCTGAACTTTTTCAGGTTCCTCGGCACCATCAATACTTTGAGGCGGAAGGAGGGCGGAAGTTTCTTCTTCGGTATCGATAAGCAGTTGTGGTCGGAGTTCTGACTCATCTGCTGCTACCGATTGAACAACGTCATTTTCTTGCGCTGGAGTATTCACTTCTACCGATGAATCGATTTTTATTTCAGGAGCAGATGAAACATGAGTTTGATTAAATGAAATTATTTCAAGAAAAGCTTTTTCAAGATTTTCCATTGCGTCCTCGAGGTTCATTGTTGCCCCTGGACTTGTCGCTTTAAGCGCAGTAAGGAGCGCACTCATATAGGAGCGACCAACTCCATTTCCCTTATCCATCAGTGTGACCGGATTGCCAACAATCGCATTCACGCGACGTTTTATTTCTGTAATTCTGAGACGATGTTCTTCAATTGTTTTAAACTCCTTTCTTTCTGGAACCACAACTGTCGCAGGCAATTCAGTTGCTACTTTAATTTCAGGTAAAATTTCTGGTTCTGATTCTTCCGGTGAAATTTTGAGAGGCTCATCTTCTCTTCCAATAGAGACTATTGCTTCTGGCAGCATCTCACTTTTGACCGAAACACGAAGAGGTTGATTCACTACCTCTTTAATAGACTCTTGTGGAGTTTGGGTCGCTGCTTTAAAAACAGGCGTGATTCGACGGCCCTGAGTGCGATCAAAAGAATGTGATCCTTGGGATACTGTTCCTCCACCATGCGTTTCTTCTATTTTTTGATTCGGTTCAGATTTTTGAGGAGAAGAAAAATTCTGTATAACTCCATCAATCTGTTTTTTAATTTCTACATCACCTCCTTTTTGAGCGTATTCAAGAACAAGATTACGAAATTCTGCGTACTCTTGAGGCGAAAGGTTGCTTTCTCGAGCAGCTTTAAGCACCGCAGTGAGCCCTTGCCAACTGCGCAAATCAAAAGGACTGCGTGTAACCTCCACCATTCTTGTCATTGTAGCATTTCAAACGTGAGTGCAATTAAAAAAGCACGTTGATAACTTTATAAGTCTTAGCTCAAGTACCGTGCGCGAATTTCTGCATCTATCTCCTCTCGAGGTTTACCATTTTTGAGCAATGAATAATTAATGAGTTCCTGAGCATACTCAAAATTTACTTCATGAGGTTGCATAGTGCGCATACTGAATGGTGGAGTTGGGGTACCATTTGCAATGATGCGCATATACGCGTTTCTATTTTCAATATTCATTAAATCACTTGCCGCAAAAATTGGCGTGAATTGTTTTTCAAGGACACTCGCATCTTCAGATCCAACACGAAATACTGCCATTGAGCCGACGTTCCCGAATACTGCATCCCGAATTTTTTCATCGAGCTGCGCAATGAACTGGTGTGCGACAGTAAGGCTGAGTTTATACTTACGCGCTTCCGAAAGAATGGAGGAAATTGAATTGGTCGTTATGTTCTGGAACTCATCAATATAGAGATAAAAAGGTGGCAAATTTGAGCCAAGCGAATCGGCTCGAGAAAGTGCAGCCATAAGGAGTTTCCCCACAATCATCATCCCGATGAGGTTTGCATTTATTTCTCCCAATTTTCCTTTTGAAAGATTCACGAGAAGAATTTTTTTCGAATCCATGACTTTTCTAAAGTTGAATGAAGAGTGTTGCTGGCCAATGATTGGGCGCATGTAATCATTCGCGGTAAAGACATCAAATTTGGATACAATATACGGTACGATATTCTCAAGAGATGCTTCACCGCCCGCCTTTGTCGCAATTTGTGTCCAGAACTGCACAACAACAGGATTCTTTGCTTTCGAAAGTTTCATTTTTCGAAACACGGGGTCAACCATAACCCGAGAAATATCGAGGAGTGTGCTTCCGGAAAGTGGATCTTCAAGAACAAGCAGTGTTGCGTTTCTAAAGTATTGCTCAAACATCGGCCCCATTGATTCAGGATTTGCTCCATACAACTTTTGAAAAATAGAGAACAGCTCATTCACCACAAAAGTCTTCTGTTCGGGAAAGAGTGGATCAAACTCAAGCATGTTGAGACCAATGGTGCGATCCATATTTGAAGGATCGAAATAAATGAGGTCATCCATGCGCTCGGGCGGTATCGCAGAAAGAACCTCGACCACATCTTTTCCATGGGGGTCGATCATGCAAACACCTGAACCATCAAGAATGTCTTGCACAACCATGTTTTGGAGGAAGGTTGATTTACCCGTACCCGTTTGCCCAATGACATACAGATGACGGAGACGGTCTTCTGGTGTGAGATAGATTTTTGTCTTAACATTCCTAAAATCATTTTCTCCAAGAAGGGTTCCATGCTGAGGCATATCCATAGGTGCCGGTGCAAGTTTGGCACGCGATTGCTTAAATTGCGGTGATGATTCTATTCCTTCTGCAGGGAAATGAATGACTGTGGTAAGTTCAGAAAGCGAAAGTGGAATAGTATTCTTTGTGTCGAATTCTCGGAAGGTAAACGCATGCATATCATGCTCACGTCGAGAACCTTTTGCACGGTTAAAAATGATTTGATTTCCTTTTGTATTTTGGAACTGGTGAAAACTTGATTCTATTTCGGTAAGGATTTGGCCAGCACGCACCTCAGTGCGTGCTGAAACAGCAAGACGAATATTCGTTCCCACTATGGGAGTTTTGATTTTTTCATTGAAAAGCTCGAGAAGTGTAGAATCGATTTCTTTTGGCTTCTCGGGTTCATTTGGTTTTTTGTTCGTTGCAGTAATAATACTTTTAAATCCTTCAAACATTTCACCGCCAAGCGTACTCTTCCGAATTGCGACATCTTTGCTTTCACCTTTTTCGATTCGTTTTATGATTTCTTCATACGTGTATTGATACCCTCGTGCACCACCACCCACTAATATCTGTATCGCGGCTCCGCCTCCTTCTCGTTCAATTTTTGAGAATGCATTCAGAAGTACTGCAAGCGGATCTTTCTCAAAATGATCATGTGTCTTAATCGGATATATTGGATGACGTGATTCGCTTGCGGTCGCAATAAGACTGACTCCTCCATTAACAAAAATATTATAGTCATTTTGTTGAACATAGAGTACTGCGTTTGGAAAAAGTGAAAGTGCTTGTTTCTCAAAGAGATTTACAAATTCATTTGGCACAGCGACATAGAAAATAATGTCGTCGCGTTTATCCGAGACTGCTACCTCAAGTGCATAATGCTTCGCAATCTTACCCCCTGTGACTGTCTGCATACCAGCATAAAATTGTTCCATCGCGGAAAAAAGAGTTTTGAGATCAGTTGTATGCCCATCTTCGACATGCCGTGGTAACGCAACCTCAAAAAGAGTCATATGAAGTATATTCCAGAGAGGCATACCTTCTTTAAGGTCAGCAATCGAACTTCCTTGCCGAAGAAGAAGTACTAGTTCGTGGTGAATTTCATCCTCCAAAAAAGGGTTCTGTACCTTTTCGAGGACAGAAAGCATGTTTCGTATACCTCGTACGTGCATGATATTCATCAACTCAGCAAACTTGTGCTGTGTCGTACTCAAAAGCTCAGTACTGCTGCGAAGCTCGTGCTCGTGCATTTGATGTTCCTTTGCAAGCAATGCATTTGGTTCGTGTTCTTGATAATCACGGAGTACTTCTTTTCCTAATGTTTGGATATCAGCAGCATCAATGTTTTTGTTCCGGTCGAGCATACCTTGCTCACGCTTTGCAATCTCAGCACGCAAAAAAGCAATCTCCTCCTCAGGCGATGCAAACTGTTTTTTCGGGAGAATCTCCATTCTCCAATTTTAATAGAGAATATGGAATAAAGAATAGGACGGAAAGGACAACTCCCCCACGCCGTAGGCGCGGGAGTTTCAAAACGAGCGAAACAACATGGAAATTTTAGCGCTTCGCGCTCATAGTTCGCTTATAGGTATCAAGATGTTCAAGCGCAATCCCCGTCCCTTTCGCCACACAAAAAAGCGCTTGATCAGCAAGTGCTGCTTTTACTCCCGTCCGACGTTTTACAAGCTCGGGAAAATTACGAAGTTGGGATGTTCCACCTGTCATGATGATGCCATTATCGATGATGTCTGAAGCAAGCTCGGGTGGAGTGTCTTGAAACACATCTTTCACAGCCTTTACCATGTCACGAAGTTCACGCGATATAGCACGAACAATTTCGTTTGTTTTTATATCTATCGTGCGGGGGAGACCCGTGAGAATATCTCGCCCTTTCACCGACATCGTGAGTTCTTCTTCAAGCGGAAGTGCAGACCCGACTTGTATTTTCACATCTTCGGCAGTTTTCTCACCAATTGAAAGGTTATGGTTCTTTTTCACATAATCAATAATTGCAACGTCAATTTTATTGCCTGCACATTTCACTGAATTTGAAGCAACAATTCCTCCGAGCGCAATAACCGCAACATCTATTGTTCCTCCACCAATGTCGACAATCATATGCCCTTGCGGTTCATAAATAGCGAGTCCTGCACCAATTGCTGCAAGGATTGGCTCCTTCACCACATATGCATTTCGTGCGCCCGCTTTGAGTGCCGCTTCAACAACCGCACGCTTCTCGGTCGAACTCACGCCTGCAGGAACTGAAATAATCACATCAGGCTTAAAAATAGTGAAGCCAAGGGCCTTCTTGAGAAAATACCGAAGCATCGCTTCAGTGACACGATAATCCGCAATCACCCCATCTTTCATTGGGCGATACGCGCGTATTGAATCAGGAGTTCGACCGATCATACGCTTCGCTTCCGCTCCTATCGCAAGTATTTCATTCGAATCAGAAACAGCGACAACAGAAGGCTCATTCAGAATAATGCCTTTCCCGTACACATATACGAGTACGCTTGTTGTACCTAAATCAATACCTACTTTAGGGATGAGTTTTCCAACCATAGTGCCTCTATCCTATAGGCTTTCTTAATATTATCAATGGATGCTCGATTTCACACAGAAAAATAGATTGGGTATAGCACATATGCTATATTGTGTTAATGCAACAAAATATCGGAGCCCGTATAGCAGACATGCGTGATGCTCAGGGAATGACGCAAGCTGCACTCGCAAAAGTTATCAAAACGACTCAGAGTGCCATTGCCCGAATTGAAAGCGGCAATCAGAATGTGAGTAGCGATATGCTCCGTAAAATAAGTGGTGCATTAAAGAAAAATCTCCTTACCCTTTCGCCGGGCACCATGAACTTGCGCGTCGTGGGTGGTAAGAAACTCCACGGTACTGTTGTCACGAGTACGTCAAAAAATGGTGCGGTCGGACTTCTCTGTGCTTCACTACTCAATAGAGACAAGACTATACTCCGACATATTCCTCGAATTGAAGAAGTCTACCGGCTTATTGAAGTACTTGAGAGTATTGACGTGCGTGTGGAATGGAATGGAAGTGATATTACGATTACCCCGCCGAAAAAATATAACCTTAAAAAAATTGATGCGGTCGCAGCCCGAAAAACGCGAAGCATCATTATGTTTATTGGTCCATTACTTCATGTACTGAAGAGTTTTTCACTTCCTCAATCAGGTGGATGCAAACTCGGAAGCCGCACCGTACGCCCCCACCTCTATGCGTTCGAACACTTTGGCGTGCACATAGAAACTTCGCATGATGCGTTTAATATTTCTGTTGAACCGAAAGCACCGAGTGAAGTCATACTCTATGAATCAGGTGACACCGTGACCGAAAATGTGCTCATGGCGGCAGCGCTCACGAGTGGAAGGACAGTAATCAAATATGCTTCTGCAAACTACATGGTGCAGGAACTCTGTAATTTTCTTGAAGTATGTGGAGTTCATATTGAAGGAGTCGGTACAACCACACTCACTGTTTATGGAATTTCTTCAATTAATGAAAGTATTGAATATACACTCTCAGAAGATCCCACTGATTCGATGTTTTTCCTTTCAGCAGCCATCCTCACAAATTCAAAGATTATGATTACCCGATGTCCCATTGAATTTCTTGAACTCGAGCTCCTCGTCCTCGAAAAAATGGGATTTGAATTCACCACATCTAAAGAATACTTTTCAATAAATGGTCGAACGAGGCTTGTCGATATAACCACAAAGCCTTCAGTACTTACTGCTCCCGAAGATAAAGTACACTCGCGCCCATACCCAGGATTGAATGCTGACAACCTTCCCTTCTTCGCAGTCATTGCGACACAGGCGAAAGGTCAGACACTCATCCATGATTGGATGTACGAGAAACGTGCTCTTTACTTTACAGAACTCGACAAGCTCGGCGCAGAAACTGTTCTTGCTGACCCGCACCGTATCTACATCACCGGCCCAACCCCGCTTCGTGCAAATGAGCTCATTTGTCCACCGGCACTTCGTCCCGCAACGATTCTTCTTATCGCGATGCTCGGTGCGAAAGGCACTTCGATCCTTCGCAATATCTACAGTATCAATCGAGGATACGAGAATCTCGTCGAGCGCCTCGCTGCGCTCGGCGCAGATATCCAATACCACGAAGAGTTTTAGCTTTTGTTACGAAAATCCAACAATTCCAAGTGAAAGAGCGAGGATTCTATTCTCATGTCTCTCTCCTCGCACTTTTTATTTCTGACTTCATCCTGCATTTGCTAGAATGGCAAAATGTTTGTTATTCAGGTTATTCCACTGAAACGCGGGATTGGAATTGATTCCCTTTCATATTTTAGTAGTGAACAATATGCAATAGGCACTCTTCTCCAAATACCAGTGCGCTCTACAAATATCCTCGGTCTCGTGGTCGAGGTGCATGAAGTCAGTGCTGCAAAAACAGCGCTGCGAAGAGCAACGTTCTCCCTTCGTAAATTACCTTTTCAGGAAAATGCCCAGACTCTCTCTCCTTTGTTCATAAAAACCGCAGAGGAACTTGCCATTTTTTATAGTACACACCTCGGAAATATTTTATACAATCTCCTTCCACCTGAAATTCAACGCGGTGAAATCGCACTTCCCCACACACTGTACGTCACACCCGAATCCACAGCGGGAATCCCTGAATTGCTCCAAGCTAAAAAATCCGAGCGATATGCGGTGTATCGGTCGCTTGTTCGTGAAACTTTTGCACACGCCGGTTCTATTCATATTGTGGCGCCAACATCCGTAGAGGCCGAGGACCTAAAAAACGATCTTTCGTTGGGGATAGAAGAACGTGTTATCTTCCTCACGAGCACTATTCCAAAACGAGAGCTTAAAAATGCATATGCTGCGCTTGAAAATTTTACGCAACAAAAGCTAATCATTTCGACACCATCTCACGCAATGATTGAGCGACATGATGTAACACTCACTATTATTGAAGAAGCTCGTTCTCCTCACTATAAAGAACGCGTTCGACCCTACCTCGACTATCGAGACGTACTGAGAATGCACACGCGTCACACAGGAAGGAGATTTATTATGGGAGATATTCTTCCACGCACTGAGGAAGAAGCGCTTCGTCGAGAGGATCGCTTTCTTACTTTTGGTGAAACACCACGTCGTATCGAGCTTAAAGGAAAAATCGATATTATTGAGGTGCCCAAACATGCCACCCCAGAAATACCCTTTGCACTTTTTTCAGAAAAGATGATCGCACACCTACGGGAAGTAAAGAAAAAGAAACAGCATTTTTTTATTTTTAGCGCACGACGCGGTCTTGCTCCAATTGTCTCGTGCCAAGATTGTGGATATGTATTTCGATCTCCGCTTTCGGGGGCCCCGTATGCACTTTTACGAACAATAAAGAATGGAGTCGAGGAACGGTGGTTTGTCTGTAATACTTCGGGAGAACGGGTGCGCGCTCTCGACATCTGCCCAGAATGTAGCTCATGGAAACTGAGAGAGCGCGGCATCGGTATTCAGAGTACTCATGACGAGCTCCGTAAAATACTCCCCCAAACACCTATTATTCTTTTTGATCACACGACAGCAACGACCTATAAAAAAGCTCGATTCCTACAAGAAACTTTCTATAGTACGAAGGGTGCAATCATGCTTGGGACTCAGATGGCACTTCCCTACCTTACAAAAGAAATAGATGCCTCACTTGTCGTGAATATGGACGCACTTCTCACGACTCCTACCTGGCGGCTTGAAGAAGAAAACCTTGCACTCCTTCTTAGGCTTCGAGAAATAACAAAAGGCTCAGTCTATATTCAGACAAAATCGAAAGATGCTGAACTTCTTAATTACGCACGCTATGCAGAGGTGGAACGTTTTTACACTGATGAGCTCGAGCTTCGAAAATCATTCAATTACCCTCCTTTTGCTCGCTTCATACATCTCACGTGGCAAGCAACTCCGGAGATTGCAAAAAAAATTGAGGGCGAGATTCAAACCCTTCTCGAACTATACAATGTTTCTCTTTACCAAAGTCCTCATTCACCAAAAGGCACCATAATTGGTCATGGGCTTATTCGTATTCCAGAACATGAATGGCCGCATGTCAGTCTCGGACAAGCTCTTAAAACACTTCCCCCAACAGTTCGTGTCGTATTGAACCCTGATAGGATTGTGTAACCTGCCGTGAAGAACTCATATCCTTTCATAACATGAACCCTCGGAAACTCATCTGGCTATAAATCCTTGTGTCTCGTCTTTGAATATTGAACGTTTATAGAAATTCCCCAAAGGCGTGGATTCTAATCATATTTTGAGCTATAGTAGTAGAAATATATGGCAAAATTAGTCCCTGAGCAACATCCGGCACTTCACGCTATTGCTTCGGAAGTACCTGTGGAAGAAATCACTTCACCACAAATTAAAAAGGTACTTAAAGATATGCGCACAGCGCTCCTTGGATACAAGGTTGATGGGTTTAATGGTGTTGCAATAGCCGCACCTCAAATTGGTATTTCTCTCAGAATTTTTATCGTCCATGACACAGACGCTTCAAAAAAAGATGGAGAACATCAACTCCCCGATCTCATTGCAATAAACCCCACAATTATAAAACTATCGAAACGAAAGCGCATTGTTGGCGAAGGTTGCCTCTCCGTTCCTGAACATTATGGTGCAGTAAAACGCTCATCAAACGCCACCATACGAGCATTCGACGAGCACGGAAACGAGTATGAACGAGGAGCAGGCGGTCTTCTTGCACAAATATTTCAACACGAAGTAGATCATCTTGATGGAACATTGTTTGTCGACCGTGCTGAAAAAATATGGCATAAAGATCATCTAGAGAACGTGAAACTCCAAGAAGCGCAAGATTAATTCGTATGATAACACCGCGCATCGCATTTTTTGGCACACCGAGTCTTGCGGTCATCGTACTCTCTGAACTTGAAAAAGTAGGCATCGTCCCCGATGTTGTTATTACAAATCCCGATGCACCGCAAGGAAGAAAAATGATCCTTACTCCCGCACCAGTTAAATGTTGGGCACTAGAGAGAAGCATCCCTGTATTACAGCCCCAATCTTTACGGAGTGATTCTTCAGTCGCCGACTACCTTAAAACGAACGAGATTAATCTTTCCATTGTTGTCGCATATGGAAAGATTATTCCGAAAGATATTCTTGAAATTCCGGAATTTGGCACGCTCAATGTCCATCCGTCTCTCCTTCCTCAACTCCGTGGTGCGAGCCCGATTCGTTCGGCAATTCTCGATGATATAAGCGAAACGGGTGTCACCGTCATGCTACTCGATGAGGAACTCGATCATGGACTAATCGTGGCACAAGAAATAGTACATATAGAGAAAGAAGCATGGCCGCTTCGCGGCCATGCACTCGACACTCTACTTGCTACCCGGGGAGGTACACTTCTTGGAGAAATTATTCCGCGATGGTTGAATGGTGACATCACTCCTACTCCGCAAGATCACACGAACGCAACGTTCTGCACAAAGATTACGAAAGAAATGGGTGAGCTAGACCTCGCTAATGACCCGTATACAAATCTGCTTAAAATTCGTGCATTTGATAGATGGCCGGGAACCTACTTTTTTGTAGAGAAAAATGACAAACGCATTCGTGTAAAGATTATTGACGCAGAACTCGATACCGATGGCTCACTTAAAATCACTCGAGTTATTCCAGAAGGTAAAAATGAAATGGCGTACGAAGATTTTATGCGTACCATCATTTCTACCTGAACCTACTGACGACCGAAGCGGAGCATATCTTTGAGCCTTTGCGCACCCCGACGAAAAAGACTCTTGCGCTTACCGTGAGACTTTTCGAGTTCTCGCTTCAGCTCATCGCGAACCTCATCAATCGCCTTTTCGACCTGCTCTTCAGTTGCTTCAGCCCGAAATGTTTTACCACTAACAAACAAATTTGATTCAACTCGATATATCTTCCCAGACTTATGCTCAGTTAGTTTTTCCACCTCCACACGACATCGAACATCAGTTTCCTCTTTAGGAATGAGTTTTTCAAGAGTAATAAATTTCTGATCAATAAGCGCAGAAAGATTGGAAGTAAGTTCAATGTTGGTTGCTTTTACTGCAATCTGTGGAAATGACATAGTGTGTATTTTAATATTTATAACTCACACTTCTCTTGAGACTATTTTGAATGGTGAACAAGGTCTGGTCGGTAATCGCCTTTCAATATCTATGGCTCGCATACATCCGGCTCAGTGGATTTATAAACCCGAATTGAGTCTGATGAGGATACTCCGTTTTGTGAATATTTGGTTTCAATATATTTGACGATTGCATCCGATTCATAGAGCTTTGTATCTCCATCAACCATAAAAGGCACCTTGTGCTTTCCACCTATTTCGAGAAGTTCTGCTTCGGCTTCAGGGTCAGAAATATTTTTTTCTGTATACGGAACTGCATAGACGTCTAACGCAGCGCGGGCTCGTGCTGAGTATTGGCAATTTGATTTAACATAGAGAGTGATCATAATAAAAGTTATTGACGAATGCGTTCATAGCGTCCCATTAGCGTTGCTGAGCTTATCATTTTAGTGCGTGCACTCTTTTCGAGTTCATCAAGCGTTGGTGTTTTTTCAAAATAAAGCATTTCTCGGAGTGCATACAAACGGAAAAAATATCTATGTTCCGTATCGGGTGGGCATGGCCCAATGTACGACGTCTCGCCTCTCCCGTTCAGTGCATCCATTCCTATAACGTGAGCTTCTGGTATAACGTTCAGCTCACCACTAATATTATATACCGCCCAATGATCAAATTTTTCTATGTTACGAGATTCTCGGACACTCTCCGGAATATCAGGATCGTCCATGACAAGAACAAACGAAACCGTCCCTTCCGGAGCGTTCTGTATATCAATGCCCGGAGATATATTATCACCATCACAGGTGTATTTTGAGTGAATTTTCCCCCCTTCTTTAAAAGATTGTGACGTGATTGAAAATGAACTTTCCTCAGTATTTTTCGAGTTCATGTCTTCTTTTTGAGTACCCTGCCGGCTGAACGCAAAATATGCTCCCACGCTTACAATACAGGTCATCACTCCAAGTAACATAAACGCCTGCCGCATCTATTCATGGTATCACATTTGCACCAAGCCATTTTTTAGGTACAATGCTCACTGCCCTTCTATTCTGTTATAGAACGAAAAGAAGGCGCAAATTCATTCAGCGATAGCTCAGCTGGTGGAGTGAGAAAGTCTGGGAGACTTTCGTAAAAGGTTGTCAATACTTTACTTAAAGAAAATATCATACAACCTGAACAGCGACTGTAAGTCGGCCGCTGCAAGCGAGCTGCGATAGATCAAGTACCCTATCGCCTAAAACTTGGTACTGAAGACAATACAATATTCCGCGATAGCTCAGCTGGTAGAGCGGCTCGCTGTTAACGAGTTGGTCGTAGGTTCGAGTCCTACTCGCGGAGCCCTAGTGACGAAACCTCACAATTTGTGGGGTTTTGTCTTTTATTGCTTGATACATTGGAGGTTCGAGCGTGCTCTAATTCGTCCTGAACTGCCTGACGACTTTTTATGATCGTCTTGATGAAGGAATGGTAATTTACAAAGACTTTTTTGCCTTTTATCGTGAGGTTCGAGCCAAGACAAGCGAGTATGGCTCTTTTGGTCTTTTCGTCTCCTTTCTCAAACCAAATGTGGGCATAGCAGGCGAAGTCAAAGGTCTTCTCGGTGAGGTCCACCCATTCAAGGACCTGCTTATTCGTTATCTTTAAATCGTCTTCGAGTATCAGTTTCTTTTTAACCATTCCGACCTTGAATATTTGGTATTCTTCGTCAGTAATAATCGCTCGGTCCTGATTCTTTGGCGAGGTAAAGTTCAGCGTGAGCGACTGCAAATTCTTCGTTACTTCTTCTAGCTCTTTGTGTTTGCCTTTGAGGACCAGTGAGTCGGTGTCTGCTTCGGTCTTGCGGAGTTCGTGGAGATGCCTAATAGCCCATTCTTTAAATCGTTCTGAGATTGTTATCTCACTCAACTTTTCTTTGATATCGAGTTCCAGGTTCTTGAGCTCGACGACTTTCTCCGGACACTTCACGTCGACTTTCTTCTTGGTGCAGTTGTAATAAACGTAGTGATGAACATTGCCGTTCTTGCATCGCTTCACTTTCGCCTGGGCGGTGATACTGCAACCGCAACTTCCGCAGTGCATCAGGCCAGTAAACGCAAAGGTGAGATTCTTTTTGAGCGACGGCCTGTTGGACCTGCCCATGTACTGCTGGATCTTATTGAACTCATCCTCGGTGATCATCGCCTCATGCGCTCCCTTGTGCCATTCTCCGCTTTTAAATGGATACTCAAACCATCCGTAATAAAACGGATTGCTGAGGACCGCATACATTCCACTTTTTGAGAGATGCTTACCACCAAGCCGTCGGCGCTTGAACGTGGTGAGGTTTAATTTCTTTCGTGAGATATCCCAGACTTGCGGAACCGTGTAGTTGCCGGTGAGCATGAGGTCGAAGATGTGGCGGACAATAGTAAATCTTTCAACGTCCTTGGTGATTGTCTTGAATCCCTTCTCTCTGTCAGGAGTGCTCATGTAGCCGA
>Ga0163144_10003213_pt1 | contig 37244 bp, 25 predicted proteins | sample OliLak19BULKMAT1_FD_123175 | JGI IMG/M metagenome (GOLD analysis project Ga0163144, IMG submission 123175) | Freshwater microbial mat bacterial communities from Lake Vanda, McMurdo Dry Valleys, Antarctica - Oligotrophic Lake LV.19.BULKMAT1 | ecosystem: Environmental > Aquatic > Freshwater >...
AGCATCACCGAGCTCGAGGACGACGAGCTCGAAGAGGAGGAAGAGGAAGAGGAGCCGATCACGCGGCGCCCGCCCGGCGACACGCTGAAACGGATCCGCGCCTTGCTGCCGCCGCCACCGGGCTCGTCGCCGATACCGCCGCCACCCCCGCCACGTCGCAAGCCGTGACCGGGCCTATGCTCAGGCCCGGGCCCGCGCCCGGGCCCGGGCCCGGGCCAGTGGCAGTCGCCGCGTTCCCGCGCTAAGACAACAGCGGAAGTGTTCGTCGCACTGTCGGCGTGGATGTTGGCGAGCGTCGGGCCGGTGGCCATCGATGCCGCACGCCCGCTGCAGGCCGAAGTGCCGGTGCTCGCGGCGTCGCGCGGCGTCGTGTTCGTGAACTTCGACGGCGCCGAGCTGTTCTTCGGCCAGGACGACGCGCGCGACGACACGACCGTGCTGTCCGACATGGCCGGAGAGTTTCCAGCGTACGGCGGCACCTCGCAGCGCGCCGCGACACTGCAAGCGGTCCGCAGCGACTTCGCGGCGTACGACCTGATCGTCGTCGACTCGCGCCCGACCTCGGGCAGCTACACGATGGCGATGGTCGGGCCGTACGAGGCCGGTAACGTGCTCGGTATCGCACCGCTCGACTGCTACGACAGCTTCCCCAACAACATCGTGTTCGCGTTCCACGGCGACGCCGACGGCTACACCTCGACGGCGCAGGCGAACACCATCAGCCAAGAGGTCGCGCACAGCTTCGGGCTCGAGCACGTCGCCGACCAGCGCGACATCATGTACCCGGTGAGCACCGGCGGCGACCCGGCGTTCCTCGACCTCTGCGTCGCGATCGTGCCGTCGCCCGAGATCGTCTGCGGCGATCAGCACGAAGCCCACTGCCCCGCCGGCGAGCAGAGCTCGCATCGCGAGCTGCTCGATCGATTCGGCCCGTCGGTGCCGCTCGATCCCGCCGAGGCAGTCGTCGAGATCACCGCGCCCGGCGACGGCGACGAGCTCGACATCGACGTGCCGTTCGACATCGTCGCCCGCAGCATCGACGGCCGCCCGTTCGCGAACGTGGTGCTGTTCGTCGACGAGGCGAACATCGGCGGGCGTACGCAGTCGCCGTACACGTGGCGAGTCGACGGCCTGCCCGAGGGGATCTACGGCGCGTACGTCATCGCGATCGACGATAGCGGCATCATGTCGCGCAGCGAGTCGATCGAGATCTTCGTCGGCGTCGAGAACCCCGACAACGACGGTGGCGGGTGTCGTGTCGGCGATGCGCCGCATGGCGATGCGCCCTGCTGGTGGCTCGCGGCGTTGAGCGGCGCATGGTTGCTTCGCAGGCGGCGCTGAGCCACGCTCGGCGTCGTCGATGCGCGCAGCTCGTCCGCTAATTCTCTTTGCGTTCGCGGTTGCGTGCGGCGATCCGCCGGCGCCGACGGATGCGAAGCCGGCGGGCGCGAAGCCCGTCGACACCGCGCCGCGCGAGGACCCGTTCGCGAAGGGCGACGCCAAGGGCCCGCCCGTGCGCAACGACGGGACGATCTACGCCGAGAGCGAGCTGATGGGCACGCACGTCAGCATCAACCTCTGGCTCGAGCCGGATCGCACCGCGACCGAGGCCGGCGTCGCGATCCAGGCCGCGTTCGACGAGATCTCGCGGATCGAGCGACTCACGAGCGAGTGGATGCCGACGAGCGAGCTCTCGCGCCTCAACGCCGCTGCCGGTGGCGACATGATGACGCTGTCACCCGAGCTGTTCGCCGTGCTCTTGCGCAGTCGCGAGGTCAGCGAGCGCAGTGGGGGCGCGTTCGATGTCACGTTCCACGCGGTCGGCGAGCTGTGGACGTTCACCCCGGGCTCGAAGCCGCCGAGCAAGGCAGCGATTGCGGCGAAGCTGTCGCTCGTCGACTGGCGGCGCATCGAGCTCGACGCGGCGACGCGCAAGGGCCGACTCGCGACGGCGGGCATGAAGGTCGGCCTCGGTGCGATCGCAAAGGGTTATGCAGTCGACCGCGCGTCGGACCTGCTCATCGCCCGCGGCTTCCACAACCACATCGTCGAAGGCGGCGGCGACACCTACGTCGCCGGCACCAAGGCCGGCAAGCAGTGGAGCGTCGGCGTGCAGGATCCCGGGCGCAAAGGTGTCGTCGGCGTGCTGCCGAGCTCGGACATCGCGGTCGTCACGTCGGGGGACTACGAGCGGTTCTTCGAGTTCGAGGGCAAACGCTACGCGCACATCCTCGATCCGAAGACGGGCGCACCGCTGCTCGAGGAGAGCTCGTGCAAGAGCATCACTGCGGTCGCCGCGAACGCGACCGATGCGGATGCGTACGCGACCGCGATCGCGGTGCTCGGTCCCGAGCGCGGAATGGCGCTCGTCGAAGAGGTCCCTGATCTCGAGGCGATCATCATCACGCGAGACGACGAAGTGCTCGTCTCTTCGGGGCTGCGATCGACGTTCGTGCCGATCGAGTGAGGCGCGTTGCCGCCACTGCGCATCGCGTTGAAGTCTTGCGCGCGAGCGGACACAACCCATGCCCCCAACCGCGCACAACTACCGCCGGGTTTCGGCTTGTCAGATTGAGATGAGCCTGCGATGGTGCGATGGTGGCAGGCTCGGCGCGACTTCACGGTGAAGTCGCTCGGTGCAGGCCACTCTTTAGAGGAGCCCGCCATGCGACTGCACCCCCCGGCACGTCGTGGTCGTCCCGCCGAGCGCACCTGCGCTCTGTTCGCGCTCGCCCTTGTTGTGCTCGTTCCCGCCGAAACCCTCGCGGCCGACGATCTACAGCTCGGGCAGTCCCGCGGCGATCCCATTCCCGTCCCCGCCCACGCGCCACACCTACAGGCGCCGAACGAGCCGAAGGCGGCGGGGCAGGGCCGCGTCTTCGTCAACTTCGACGGCGAGCAGCTCAGCGACGGCTGGGATGATTCGACGACCAACACGACGCAGATCGGCCAGCTCGCCGGCAACTTCGCCGCGTACGGCGACGGTGCGAAGCGCGACGCGACGATGCAGGCGGTCCGCGAGGACTGGGAGGCCTACAACGTCATCATCACCGAGACGCGGCCCGCGTCCGGTGACTACACGATGTGCATGACCGGGCCGACGAATCCGTTCGGCGGCGGCGTGCTCGGCATCGCGCCGCTCGACTGCGATGACTCGCAGACGCCGAACAACATCGTCTACGCGTTCCACAGCGCGAACGATCAGTTCGATGCATCGACGCAGGCGACGACGATCGGCCAGGAGGTCGCGCACAGCTACGGGCTCGAGCACGTCGACGAGCCCGGCGATGTGATGAACCCTTACAACGCCGGCGGCGATCCGTCGTTCACCGACCAGTGCATCGGCGTCGTCGGCGGGGTCGTGTGTGGTGCCCAGCACGCGGCCGAGTGCGGCTCGTCGAGCCAGCAGAACTCGCATCGCGAGCTGCTGACGCTGTTCGGCACGTCGCAGCCGGACACCATGTCGCCGACCGTGTCGATCACCGCGCCCGAAGACGGCGCGACGTTCGACGCGGGCTCCACGTTCGAGATCACGGTCGAGGCGAGCGACGACATCGAGATCGACCAAGTCATCCTCTACAACAACGACGAGGAGATCGAGTCCGACGGATCTTCGCCGTATGGGTGGACGGTCAACGAAGCGCCCGCCGGCAACTACGTGTTCTACGTCGAGGCGTACGACGCCGCCGGCAACGTGTCGATGAGTGACACGGTGACGGTCAACGTCGGCGACGCGCCGGCGGATGACGATGCCGGCGACGACGCCGGCGACGACGCGGACGGCGGCGACTCGGCGGCCGACGACGGCGGTAGCGACGGCGGCGGCGAAGGCGACGGCGGCGACGACGACGACGACGGTGGCTTCGAAGGCGGCACCGACGGCTCTTTGCCACCGGACTTCGGGCTCGACGGCACCGGCGGTGGCGAAGGCTGCGTTTGCAGTAACGCGCCGGATCGCCGCGGCTCTGCCGGGGCATGGTCGTTGCTTCTGCTCGGTCTCGCACGACGCCGGTCGCGACGCGGCTCGTCTCTCTAGTCTGGGCCCGCGCCGAATGTAGGACAGCTTGGGCCGAACGAGGCTCCAACGAGGAGGCGCGTACGGACGGCGTTCGATGCTGCGATCGGGATTGCCGGATCGAAGATCCGGTAAGCTGGGTCGTGGGATTGGATCCCTAGCTTATGCCGAAGACTCCCTTGGCCCACGAACCGTTGCCACCTGCGGTGTCTCCCACGCCGCCGCCACCTCCTTCCGCCCGCGCGCACCAACCAACGCGAATCGCCTCCGGCGGCCTGGTGCCGCCCGCCCAGCTCCCGCGTCGTTCCGTCGAGCAGATCGCGGCGAATGCCGCGACGGCAACGAACATCGCTCCGCAATCCATCGATAGGGCGAGCCGCGGTGCGACCCGCCTGCACGGCGCAGAGAACCTCAGCGAGCCGGGTGCCGAGGCGCCGAAGCTGCGCCTCACCGCCGGCCGCGTCGTGCCCAGCACGCGCTATCGAATCCTGCGCTGGCTCGGCGAAGGCGGCATGGGTGTCGTCTACGAAGCCGAGCACATCGACATCGAGCGCAAGGTCGCGCTCAAGATCCTCCGCTTCGATCTCAGCCGGCAACCGAAGATGGTGCAGGTGTTCCGCGACGAGGCGCGCGCCGCCAGTCGCCTCGGCTCGCAGCACATCGTCGAGATCTTCGACTTCGGCGAGCTGCCCGACGGCCGCTCGTTCTTCGCGATGGAACTGCTGAGCGGTCACGACCTCGTGCCGCCCGACGGCGAGGCGATGGACCCCGGACGCCTCGTCGGCATGCTGCGCCAGGTCTGCAAGGGCCTGCACGTCGCGCACAAGGCCGGCGTCGTGCATCGCGACGTCAAGCCGGAGAACATCATCGCGATCACCGAGAACGGTCGCGCCGACACGATCAAGCTCGTCGACTTCGGCATCTCGGCGATGCTCGCGGTCGGTAACTCCGGCGGATCGATCGCTGGCACGCCGCACTACATGGCGCCTGAGCAGATCACCGGCGATGCGTTCGATGGTCGGCTCGACATCTATGCGCTCGGGTGCACTGCCTACGAGCTGCTCTGCGGCACGCCGCCGTTCGACGCCGAGTCGGTCGAGGACTTGCTGCAACTGCAGCTCCAGGAGCCGCCGCCGCCGATGCGCTCGCGACGGGTCGAGCTCGCGAAGTTTCCCGCGCTCGAGAAGGTGATTGCGCGCTGTCTCGAGAAGCGAGCAGCCGATCGCTTCGCGGACATGGCGGACCTCGAGGCTTCGCTGTGCGAGGCGCAGATCGCCGACGGACTCTCGACACCGTGGGACGACCTCGCGCTACCGGAGCTGCCCGATGTCGATCGTCGCGAGCGACTGCTTCGCGAGATGCCGAGCCCCGGCGCGACGGCGCCCGTGCGCAGCCGATGGATGTGGCCCATCGTCGCTGGCGCCAGCACGCTCGCCGCGGTGTCGCTCGGGTTGTTCCTCGCGTTCGGCCGCACACCCGCCGAGCCGCCGCCGGTCGACGACGCGGTCGAGAGGCATGCGGCGGCCGCTCGCGATGCGGCCGCGAAGCTGAACTGGGTGCTGCCGCCGCCGCAGGAACGCAAGGCCCCGACCGCGTACAGCGAGATCCGTGACCTCGAGGCGATCGAGGGCGCATCCGAGTCGGTCGCGGACGAGCGCGCGGCCGCACTGCGCGGCGAGTTCTCCGGCACGCTCGTGCGCCAAGCCGACGTGCTGTGGGATCAAGGGGCGAAGCTCGCGGCGACGAACCACTATCTGTGGGCACTCGCGTTCGATCCGAACAACCGCCACGCCTACGACCGTTCGGGCGTCGACAGCGGGTTGCTCCTCGACTTCATCCGGCGCGCGAAGGACGGCGACTTCACCGACTCCGAGCTGACGCTCGGCCTCATCGCTGCGGTGCAGGCCGAGGAAGATCCGGCGCTGATCGCCGCGAAGAACGAGCAGATCGACGCGGCGCTCGACGGACTGTCGCCGCAGGCCGCGGTGATGATCGGCGATGCGCTCGACGTCGGGGGCTCACGTCCGCGACGCAAGCCCGCCGAGACCGTCGTCGCCGTCGCGGCGCCTGTCGTCGAGCCGCCGGTCGCAGTCGCCCCGAAGCAAGCCGACCCGGAGATCGTGACGGAGGATGCGAAGGGCGCCAAGCGCAAGCGCAACCTCGGTCAGGATCCTCGAGCGGTGTTCGGCGGTGCCGAGCGCGATCCGGTGCGCGCGAAGCAACTCTCCGACGAGGGAACCGCTGCGCTGCGCGCCGGCCGACGCTCCGAGGCGTCGTCGCTGTTCAACCAAGCGATCGCGTTCGATCGCAGCAACGCCGTCGCGCTCATGGGTCTGTCGGACATCGCGTTCGACACCGGCGCCGACACCAAGGCCGTGAACTACGCCGAAAAAGCGGTCGAGGCCTCACCCGCGAACCAGAGCTATCGACTCAAGCTCGGCGATGCCTACTACAAGGTGCTGCGCTACCGCGAGGCGCTGACGCAGTACGAAGAGGCGAAAAAGCGCGGGTCGAGCAAGGCCGACGATCGCATCGCCCGCGTGAAGGCCAAGCTAGGCGAGTAGACGAAGCTCGGCGAGTCGGCGTCAGAACCGACCGCGCACGCTGAGCGAGCCGGGGCCGACACCGACGCGCGCGCTCGGCCTTTTTGCCGCGCTCTTATCCGACTTGTCCTTCGGCTTGCGCCCGCGCTTGCCACTCGCGGTGAGCAGCACAGCGACACCGAGCGTGACGAGCGTCGCCGCGGCGAGCGTCGTGCCGAGCACGATCCACTGGGTGTCCCACAGCTGCTTGCAGTCACCGTCGCGATCCAAGTTGCCGCCCTTGCAGGCGGAGCCGACCTTGAACGCGCGGTCGTCGAGCACCGCGAACGTGATGCCGGCCCCGAGCGCCGCGACGCCGACGCCGAGCGAGACGAAGCCCCACGGCCGCTTCGGCAAGCGACTCGGCACCTTCTCGAGCGTGAACGAGAGCTCCTCGGCGACACCGTCGACGACCGTCACCTCGCGCTCGACGGCGATGTAGCCCTCTTTGCTGACGCGAACGATCTTCTTGCCGCCGATGACCGGTCGCTCGAGCGGCGTGACGCCGACGAGCTCGCCGTCGACGGTGACCTCGGCATCGATCGGCTCGCTGCGCACGGTAAGCACCGATGGCCCCTTCGCGAGCGCATCGAGCTTCGTTCGCAGCGTCGCGGCCACGGATGCCATGAGGCTGCCCGCATCGATGACGCCACAGATCTCGCAGCCCTCGTCGCTCTTCGCGACGACGATTCCGGTCTTGCCGTCGACGAGCTCGACCGCGATGTCGTAATCGCGATCGCGCACGACGACCCGCGCGCGCACGACGTGGCTCGCCTGGGTATTCTTCGCGACGCGCTGGTAGCACTTGCTCTCGGCGCACGTCGCTGCGTCGGCGTCGGCCGCCGCGACCTCGCTTGGCGTGACGATGGCGAACGATCCGCGCTGCAGGCCACCCGTGAGCTCACCGAGCAGCGCAGCTTTGTCGACGTCGGACAGCTCGCCTTCGACCGCCAGCGGCAGGATTGCGGCACGCAGCGGGCTGGCGGGCTCGGCCGCGGCCGGCGCCGCCGACGCTACGACCGGCAGCAGCACGAGCTCGGCGCTGACGAGGGCGATCGCGGCGGCGACGGCCGACGAGCGCAGTGCGATGCAACGACGGCCACTCTCGATCAGGCTCACTTCACCGAGAGTATCACAGCTCGTCGCACGCTTCGCCGATCGCGACGGCGAGCGCGTCGAGCTGGCTTTGGCTTTGGTTTCGGCTTTGATTTCGTCTGCGGTCCGGGGGCGGGCTCGTTGCCGACGCTCGAGCGACCGGGGCTGCGGGTGACCGCGCGCGACGTGCCCGAACGTCTCGACGACGATGCGATGCTCGGCCCGATCGAGACGGCCCGCGAGCCACGCCTCGCGGATGCGCTGCCACTGCGGCACGATCGATTGCGCGAGCGCGACCGCGGCGGGTGCGATGAGCAGCGCGCCGCGCAGCGCCGCATCGAGCCCGAGCACGCAACGCCGCACGAGTGGCACGCTCGAAGCGCGGTATCCTCCCCCGCGCCTTCGCTCGGTTTCTTTCCGGGGAAGCCGCCCGCTTCCCCCTCTGCGCTTGGAAGACATGGCTCGCGCTCCAGACGACTCGACGACCGGACCTCCGCCGCGCTCGACCGCGACGCTGCGCGGCACCGGCGTCGGCCCAGCGGGCCTCGTCGCCGACGCGTGGTTCGGCGAGCGCTTCGTGGTCCGCGAGTTCCTCGGCGCGGGTGCGCACGGCGCAGTGTACGAGGTCGAGGATCGCGAGCACGGGCGCCACGTCGCGCTGAAGACCTTGTTGCACGTCGCTCCGAGCGAGCTGGTCCGCTTCAAGCACGAGTTCCGCGTCACGTCGCGGCTCGGCCATCCGAACCTGCTCGCGATGCACGAGCTGTTTGTCGCCGGCGACCAAGCGTGGCTCACGATGGAGCTCGTGCACGGCACCGACTTCCTCTCGTGGGTGCGCACCGACGACAAATTCGACGAGTCGCGGCTGCGCGCGGCGCTGCGACAGCTCGCGCACGGGCTCGCAGCGCTACACGCGTTCGGGATCCTCCACCGCGATCTCAAGCCGTCGAACGTGTTGGTGCGCGAGGATGGCCACGTCGTCGTCGCCGACTTCGGTCTCGCGCGCGAGCTGCAGGGTGCGGCCACGGATAGCGTGAGCGGTACGCCGGCGTACATGTCACCGGAGCAGGCCGCCATGCTCGAGCTCGGCCCGCCGAGCGACTGGTACGGCGTCGGTGTGATGATCTACGAGGCGCTGACGGGGCACCGACCGTACGATCACCTCCACGGCATCGCGCTGCTGATGGCGAAGCAGATCGGCTGCCCCGAAGCACCGTCTGTGCGCGAGCCCGACGTGCCCGCCGATCTCGATCGGCTCTGCGTCGACCTGCTGCTGCGCGACCCGGCCGCGCGCCCGACCGGCGCCGAGGTGTTGCGCAGGCTCGGACGTACGCGCGACCCGGTGCCGGAGGTGCCCGCGACGATCGCCGCCGAGCTGTTCGTCGGTCGCGTGCCCGAGCTCGCGCGCCTCACCGACGCGTTCTCGCGCGTGCGTCGCGACGACGCTGCGGTCGTCGCGATCGTCGACGGGCGCTCGGGTACCGGCAAGAGCGCGCTCTTGCGTCGGTTCGTCCACGATGCGGCGCAGGCCGGCGCGACGGTGTTGCGCGGTCGCTGCTACGAGCGCGAGTCGGTCGCGTACAAGGGCCTCGACGAGCTCATCGACGATCTGCGCGCGCACTTGCTCGTGCGCGGCGGCGTCCTGCCGTTCCTCGGCGCGGGCGCGCTCGGCCGCGTGTTCGGAGTGCTGCGCGACGTGCCGGGCATCGGCGACGCACCGGCACCGCGCACCGAGGATCCGTTCGAGCTGCGCCGTCAGGCGGTCGACGGTCTGCGCGAGCTGCTGCACCGTGCGAGCATCGCGGCGCCGCTGGTGCTCGTGATCGACGATCTGCAGTGGTGCGACGACGACACCGCCGATCTGCTGCTCGAGCTATTCGGCGACGGCCGGCCCGGCGCGCTCTTCATCGCGGGCGTGCGCACCGACGACGCACCGATCGAGCCCGACGCGCCGATGGCGAGGCTCGCCGCCGGTCTCGATGCGCTTGCGACGATCGCAATCGAGCGACTGTCGCTCGGTCCGATCGGCGGCGCCGATGCCGTCGCGATCGCGGCGGCGGTGCTCGGCGAGCGTTCGGATCGAGATCGGCTCGCCGCAGAGATCGCGACCGAGTGCGAAGGCAGCCCGCTATTCGTCGCCGAGCTCGCGCGGCATGTCGCCGACACCCAGGCGACACGTACGCCCGACGATCATCCGCGTCTCGAGGACGTGCTCGAGGCTCGCATGCAGCGGCTGCCCCAGGAGGCCCTCGACGTGCTCGAGGTGATCGCGGTCGCAGCGCGGCCGATCGCGCAGCATGTCGCGATCGAGGCTGCCGATGCCCGCGCGCGCGGCCTCGAGGCGATCGCGATGCTGCGCAGCCACGTGCTCGTACGCACCGACGGCGCGAGCGATGGCGCACCGATCGAGGCGTATCACGATCGCGTCGCGGCCCACGTGCGCGCCCGGATGGCGGCCGCGCGCATCGATGCATGTCACCTCGCGCTCGCGAACGCGCTCGAGCGCACGATGGCCGACCCGGAGACGATCGCGTTCCACTTCAAGGCCGCCGGGCAGCCCGAGCGTGCGGTCGCGTACGTGACACAGGCAGCCGATCTCGCGGCGCAGGCGATCGCGCTCCGTCGCGCGGCGCGGCTGTATCGCGTCGCGCTGTCGGTGCTCGGCGACGGTGATCCACGGCGTCACGCGGTGCAGGTCGCACTCGCCGACACGCTCGCGCGTGACGGACGTGGTGCGCTCGCGGCCGAGGCCTATGCGATCGCGGCTCACACCGCGCCACCCGAGCAGGCGATCGAGCTCGAGCGTGCCGCGGCCGAGCAGCTCCTGCGCAGCGGCCGGATCACGGAAGGCACCGCGGTGTTGCGCCGCGTGCTCGCATCGATCGGCCTGCGCATGCCGTCAGGCGCGCGAGCGTCCGTCGCGGCGCTGCTGCTCGCGCGCGCCCGCGTTCGTATGCGCGGCGTCGCGTTCGAGGAGCGCACCGCTGTCGAGATCCCGCGGGCTCAGCTGCTCGAGATCGACACGACGTGGACCGCCGCGACGGGCCTGCTGCAATCGTCGATGCTGCTCGGCCAGTACTTCCAGTCGCGCCACCTGCTGCTCGCGCTCGATGGCGGCGAGCCGCGTCGGATCGCCCGCGCGCTCGGCCTCGAGACGCTGTACGTCGCGACTGGCGGCACGGCCGACGCGCGCCAGTGCGACGCGCTGCTCGAGCGCGTCGAAGGCCTGTGCCGGCGCATCGACGACGACCACGCGCGCGGTATCGCAGCCATGGCGGCGGGCGTCGCCGACGTGTACCGCGGTCGTTTCATCCACGCATGCACGCGGCTCGCGGCGGCAGAAGAGATCCTCAAGCGCGTCGGCGGCAACCCGCAGTGGGAGCTCGCCACGACCCGCACGTTCCACGTGATGGCGACGATGTACACCGGGGCGCTGCGCGACATGGCGCAGCTCCTCGCGCGGTCGATTCGCGATGCGGTCGACCACGACGACCGCTACGGCGAGCTGATGCTGCGCGCGGCCTACGAGCCGCTCACGTCGCTCTTCGAGGATCGCGTCGATGCGGCGCGCGCGACCGTGGCCGCCGTCGAGCGCGGCTGGCCCGAGGCAATCGAGACGCCGACGTACCGCTACGTGCTCGGGCTCACCCGCTCGAGGATCGCCCGCTACTGCGGCGACGGCGTCGATGCGCTCGCGGTGATCGAGGCCCAGCGCCGCCCGATCGAGCGCGCGATGATGCTGACCAAGGAGCCGCTGCGGATCTTCATGGCCCACGATCGCGGATGCGCAGCGATGCTCGCCGCGTGGTCGTCGTCGGGTCGCGCGCGAACCCAGGCGCTCGCGATCGCGCGGCACGAGGCGGATCATCTGCTCGGCGAGCCACCGCCGTGGGCACGCGCGCTCGGCCTACCGATCATCGCGGCGCACGAGGCCGCGCTCGGTCAGCGCGCGCTCGCGAGCAGTACGATCGAAGCGAGTCGCCGCGCGTTCCTCGAGCAGGGCATGGCCGCGTATGCAGCCGCCACGGCGCGGCGTCACGGCGAGCTCGCAGAGTCCGCGAGCGCCGTCGCGCGCGCCGACGCGAGCTTGCGCGATCTCGGTGCGGCGGCGCCCGAGTCGCTCGCACGCATGCTGGTGCCACCGGTCGTCGGCTGGTGAGCAGACGTCGGATCCACGAGCGCCCGTGATACACCGGCCCAGCACGTGGCCCTCGACGACGCCGAGATCCTGCTGCCCGAGCCCGACGATCGCGAAGCGATCCTCGATGCGCTCGCGGGCCTCGTGACGCGCCGCGGCTACGAGCATCTCGCGCTCGCACCGCTCATCGAGCCCGACGCGAAGCACTTCCCCGATCGATGGGCCGGCGGCGAGGCGAGCGTGCGTCGCGTCGCGAAGCGGCTGCTCATCTACGCGGATCTCGAAGAGCTCGAGCCGCGCATCGTCGTCGAGGACGACGTCGGCCTCGGGCCGATTGCACCCGTCGGCCTCGGCTCGGCGGGGTGGTTCCACAAGCTGGACGCGGGTCACCCGGTGATCCGCGTGCGCGAGTCGAGCTTGCGCGATCCGTTCGTGCTCGTGCCCGCGCTCGCGCGTGGGGCAGCGGCTGCGTTCCGCGAACACCACGGACTCGCGCTGCGCGACCCGGCGGCGGAGGAGCGATTCGTCGATCTCACCGCGATTTATCTCGGCTTCGGACTCGTCACGCTGCCCGCCGTGGTTCGCCACCACACCACGCGCACGGGCGCTCGGCCGCGTAGTGCAGTCTCGCGGGTCGGTGCGGTCGATCCGCGCGCGCAGTCGTTCGCGCTCGCGATCGTGCTCGCGGTGCGCGGCGTCGATGCGCGCACGCGCAAGCGGATCGCCGGCGTCGTCGGTGACAACAACGCAGCATTCATCGCGGCGACCGATGCATGGCTGCGCACGCTCGCGCCGCCGCTGCTCGAGCGTCTCGGTGTTCCCGATCGCACGACGTGGTCCGATCCACCGGCGGTGTCGCAGCTCGCCGCGTCACTGCCCGACGACGATCCCGCCGTGTCGCAAGAGCTGCGGCGCGACGAGGAAAAAGGCGTCGTCGGCATGAACGCGGGCAAGCCGGTGTTCCGCGTCGAACGCAGCAAGGCGCTGCGCATGGCGAAGATGCTCGGCCTGCCCGTGCTCCTGCTCGGCATGCTCTTCGGTCGCGCGCAGATGGGGATCGAGATCGAGATGTGGAAGGCGGCCTCGGTCGCGGCTGCGCTCGCCCTGCTCGGGCTCGTGATCGGACGACTGCTGCCGGACGCGAGATGTTCCGAGCCGCGGTGCGGCGAGACGCTCGCGCCCGATCACACCGCGTGCCCGCGGTGTGGTGGGCGCATCGCCGGTGTCATCCATCATCCTCGCGAGCGACTCGCCGCAGAAGATGCCCTCACGCGCGCTGCAGGCGATGCACAGCCGCCATCGCCGAGCTAAGGCAATCGCAGGGGACGGTCCGTCCCTTCCCTGCGTCGATCGAGAACGGACCATCACGCTCGCGCGTTGTCATCCGACCGACGCCGCCTTGCGCCACACACGGTGGGCTGGGATACTCGGGCGTCACAACGGAACCGCGTGAATACGACCGAGCCCCTCACGATCACGCTCGCGATCGAACGGCCCGGCGAGCCGGTCGAAACCCACACATTTCGGGGCAGCAAGGCGCTGATCGGTCGCGAGACCGGTGAAGTCGTGCTGCGGGACGCAGAGTCGTCGGCGTTGCACGCCGAGCTCGATTGCACGCAGGGCCACGTGATCGTCCGCGATCTCGGCAGCAGCAACGGCACGTGGAAAAAGCGCGTCGCCGCCGACGGCACCGAGTCGTGGGAACGTTTGCCGCAGTTCGCGTTGCTGCAAGGCGGTGCGTTCCGCTGTGGCGCGACGATCGTTCGGCTCGTCTCCGTCGACGGCGCGACGACGCTCGCCGCGGCCGGTCGCACGATCGTGTCGGGTAAACGCGACGATGTCGAGCCGCGGCCGGCTCCGTCGAGCGTGACCGCACTGCGGATCTCCGGCGGTGTTCAGCCGACCAGCGGCGTGCCGACGTTGCCCGGCACCACCGACCGCACGATCGTCGGGCAAGCACCGACGCCGACGCCGGCGATTCCGACGCCGATTCCGACGTCGTCGTCGACGTCGCCCGAGGTGCAAGCGAGCTCGACGACACTGCCCGGGCCGTCGTCGTCCACGAACGTCGCACCCGCGCCGACCATCGAGCCGATCGTGGCGCCGACCGTCGAGCCGAGCGTCGACGAGCACGCGATCCCCGACGCCGGCAACACGATGCGCGCGGCGACGCAGCGGCACACCGACGTCGCGCCGAATCCCGCACTCGTTGCGCACCGCACCGCCGTCGCGGCCGTCGCCGCTCCGGTCGCTGCAGCCGCACCGCCGCCATCGGCGTTCCGTCCGCCGGTCGCGAACGCATTGATTCGCCCCGGCTCGCGACCGATCACCGGCCCCGCCGCAGTCGTCACCGGCCCGAGGTCGCGCAGCTGGCTGCGCTTGCTCGGTCTCGGCGCATTGATCCTCGCCGGTGTCGGCCTCATCGGCGGTACGATCTGGTGGGCAGTACGCACGTTCACGGGAGGACCGCCGGCACTCGCCGTCAACATCGCGAAGGAGCTGCCCGAGGACACGCTCGCGTTCGTCGCGATCGCATCACCGCGCACGCAGCTCGAGATCCTCGGCGACGCAGTGCCCGAGCCACTGCGCAAGGAGACGGCCGACGGCCTCGGCTTCGACCCCTTCGTTCTGTCGGGCTGGGAGAGCGCCGGCATCGATCCGGGCGGCGAGATCGGCATCGCGTTGCTCGACCTCGCAAAGCCGACGATCGCCGTGTCGTTCGGCATGGCCGACGCGACGAAGCTGCGCGCGGCGCTGCCAGGCATCGTCGCGAAGCTCGCCCGCATCCCCGAGCCGACGTTCTCTGATCGCACGTTCGGCGACGTCTCGGCGCTGTGGCTCGAGGAGCCGGTGCCCGCCGCCATCCTGCTGCGCGATCGTCGAGCGATGGCGATCATCGGCCTGTCGGGCTCCGATGCGAGCGCGGTCGCGAAGCATGCCGAACGCCTCGCCACGCTCGATCGCGGGGCGACCCTCGCCTCACGCGAAGGCTTCAAGGCGCTCGGCGACGAGCCGGGCAAGCCCTTGCTCGTCGCGTACGCCGACGGCGTGACGATGCGCACCGCCGTGCCCGCGGGCGCGCCGGAGCTGCTCGCGATTCGCACCGGCTTCGGCGAGATCGATGCGTTCTCGTTCACGATCGCGAGCGACGGCCCGCGCATCCACGCCGCGTGGCAGACGGTGATCCAGAGCGAGGCCAAGAGTCTCGACTACATCAGCGACGTCGAGCGCACCGGTCGCGCGATGACGCGGATCCCCGGTCCCGCACTCGCGGCTGCCGACGCCGCGTTCGCAGCGGATCCGATCATCCAGACCGTCACCGCGTTCGCGACGCTCGCCGGCGTGATGGGCCCGGTCGAGACCAGCTTTCGCACCGCGACGAACCTCGACCTGCGCACCGACGTGATCGACAACATCGGTGGCGAGTTCGGCGGCGTGCTGATGCGCCTGCCGTCCAAGCCCAACGGCGCCGACTTCTCCGCGGTGTTGTTCGCGAGCGTGAAGGACGGCAAAAAGGCCGACACCGCGCTCGCGACCGCGATCCCGGCGCTGCAGCAGCACATCTTCGAGGTGCCGGCGACGACCGAGAAGCTCGGCGACACCTCGGTGCACACGTTCAACATCCCGATCGGCCCCGAGCCGCTGAAGGTCGCGCTGTTCGTCGCCGCCGATCACGTGTGGATGGCGTTCGGCACCACCGATGCGCGCGCGATCATCGACGCGAGCGGCAAGTCGGTGCGCGACACCGCGCGCAACGACGCGATTCGCGAGGCTGCGACGCCGGGCGACACCGCGTCCGGCTTCCTCGACATCCGCGACACGCTCGCCGCCGCGGAGCGGCTGTTGTCCGAGGGCGAGCGCACGCGACTGCTCGAGGCGAAGCCGCTCACCGCTGCGCTCGAGGTGATCACGTTCCGAGCGAGCACCAAGGGTCGGGTCGCGCGCTTTGTGACGACGCTCCACACGTCGGCCGACGACGCGTTGCCGACGCTCATCCGCGGCGCGCTGCAGATCGCCGGCGAGTCGTTCGTGAAGACGGTCGGTCGCGAGCGGCGGTCGCGGGCGTGCGAGGCTCACATCGAGAAGCTCGAGGCGATCGCGAAGACCGACACGTCGCGCACGCTGCCGGAGTTCTCGCTGCGCTTCGACGTCCGCGAGGCGTGCGAGACCAAGTCGAACGACGAGCAGCTCGCATGCGCGGCCAAGGCGTCGACGTTCCTCGACATCGAAGCATGCGGTGGTGCCGACGCGGGCCTCCTGCCGCCGGATCCCGAGCCGCAGGCTGTCTCCTACGTCGAGGACATCTGGCCGAACACGCGCTCGTCACCGAGCGACGGCGCGCAGCCGCGTCCCGACGTGAACTACGGCGTGGACGCCGGCACCGATCCGCAGATCCGCGGCCGTGCCGATGCGCTCGTCACGATCGTCGAGTTCGGCGACTTCCAATGCCCGTACTGCCGCGAGGTGACCTCGACGATCGACGATCTGCTCACGCGCCACGGCGACGACGTGCGGATCGTGTTCCGCAACAACCCGCTCGCGATCCATGCCGATGCTAAGGCTGCCGCGAAGGCAGCGCTCGCCGCGGGTCGTCAGGGCAAGTTCTGGGCGATGCACGACAAGCTGTTCGAGTCGCAGTTCGAGCTGTCGTCCGCGAAGTACCGCGAGTACGCGGTCGCGATCGGCCTCGACGCGACGAAGTTCGACACCGACTTCGCCGAGGCCGCGCTCGATCGCCGCATCGAGGAGGACCTCGCGGTCGCGAAGCGCTTCGGCGTGACCGGTACGCCTGCGTTCTTCGTCAACGGTCGATTCCTCTCCGGCAATCAGCCGGCGGGTGTGTTCGATCGCGTGATCAACGAGGAGCTGAGCCGCGCGCGGACGTTCGTCGAGCGTCGCGGCAACACGCGCAAGCGCCTGTACGACGACATGGTGTCGCGGTGGGCGACCGAGGTCAGCCGCGCTGCCGCGGTCGCACTGCCGCCCGACTCCGGCGAGCGCTTCAACCTCGACACCACCGGCATGGCGAACAAGGGCGCGACGGGCTTCGCCCGGGTGAAGCTCGTCGAGTGCGGCGACTTCGAGTGCCCCTACTGCCAGCGCGCGACGAAGACGCTGCAGCGCGTCCTCGCCGACTATCCGACGCAGGTGACCTTCTTCTTCGCGCACAACCCGTTGTCGTTCCATTCGCGCGCCGAGCCGGCCGCGCGCGCCGCTGCGGCCGCCGAGATCCAGGGCAAGTTCTTCGAGATGCACGACAAGATCTTCGGCGACCCCAAATCGCTCGGAGACGCGCAATTCGTGCTCTACGCGAAGGAGCTGAAGCTCGACGTCGACAAGTTCAAGGCGGACTTCGCGACCGCCGAGGTCGCGAAGAAGGTCGCGGACCAGAAGAAGATTTGCGCGGACAACGGCGGGTCCAGCACGCCGACGTTCTTCCTCAACGGACGGCGCATCGAGGGCGCGCAGTCGTACGATACGTTCAAGGCGTTGATCGACGCCGAGCTCGTCGGCGGGATTTGATTTTCAGGGGCAGCGGCCCGCTTTCCCCTCCATGCCGGCAAAGCCGGCACGGAGCCTCCCCCTTGCCATCGCTACAATTTGTTCTTCAGGGGAAGCGGCCCGCTTCCCCCTCCATGCCGGCAAAGCCGTCACGGAGCCTCCCCCTTGCCATCGCTACGCTCCTATTGCGGCCCCGCGTCGGCCAGTCCGCGTGTACGCTCGGACGGCCGCCTTCCCCGCGACCTCATTCCAAGGATATTCCATGAAGCGACTTTACCTTCGCCATGTGCCCGCATTTGCGGGCTCACTGCTGTTCGCTGCCTGTGCGGACGATGCCGCGACCCAGGACACCGACGCGAGCAGCTCGTCGGAGACCGGTGACGAGGATCCCGATCCGACGACGGATCCCGATCCCGACTCGTCGAGCAGCTCGACCAGCGATCCGACCACGCCCGAGACCACCGCGGACTCGAGCTCGAGCGACGACGCGAGCGACGACGGTGGCTGCGTGATCCCGATGTATGCGTTCGCTGATCCGAGCTTCGAGTCCGGCTTCGACGCGTCGGAGTGGGGCGAGGCGTCGAGCGCATTCGGAAGCCCACTGTGCGACGTGACGACGTGTGGCGAGGGCACGATGCCGCAGGAGGGTGCGTGGCACCTGTGGCTCGGCGGCTCGGGGGACGGCGACACGGGCGGGGTCTCGCAGGTCGTCACGCTCGCCGACGCGGACAGCCTGACGCTCACGTTCTACTTCTGGTGGCAGGTCGTCGGCGGGGGCACCGATATCTTCCAGCTCCAAGTCGACGGCGACGTGTTGTGGGAGATCGGCGACGACAACAAGGCCGAGTACACCGCGGGGTGGACCGAGGTGCAGGTCGACATCTCCGCATACGCGGATGGCGGTGACCACGACTTCGACTTCACCGGCTTCGCGTCGTCCAACGCGAACCTCTTCCTCGACAATGTGCAGACCTCCGGGTGCAATGCCGGCAGCGCGGTCACCGAGACGGACACCGTCGATCCGGCCGTGAGCGGCGGCGAGTCGGAGTCGGAGTCGGAGTCGGAGACCGATACCGGCGGCGTGCTCACGTGCGAAGACCTCGGCAACACGCTGCCGATCGCGCAAGACGGCAACAACGCCGGCTCGGGTGACGACGTCGTCGGCTCGTGCTTGATCGGCGGTGGCGACGGCTTCGGTCTCGACGTCGGCTACACGTGGACCGCACCCGAGGACGGCATCTACCGCTTCGACACGCAAGGCAGCGCGCTCGACACCGTGCTCATCCTGCTCGAGGACTGCGAGGGCGGTGCCGAGGTCGCGTGCAACGATGACGCGTCGCCGCAGACGCTGCAGTCGTCGCTCATCTACTCGATGACGATGGGCCAGACGGTCGCGATCGCGGTCGATGGATGGAGCTCGGGCGACGTCGACGACTTCGTGCTCAACATCAACCAGATCGGCTGCGAAGATCCGATCGACCTCGGCAACGACCTGCCGGTCGAGCGGGACGACGACAACATCGGTGCGGGCGACGATGTCTCGGCATCGTGCGGCGGCAACGGCGGCGAGGACGTCATCTACACCTGGACCGCGCCCGACGACGCGATCTACAACATCTACGCGGTGAGCCTGCAGATGGCGCCGGTCGTGTCCGCGTACTCGGGCACGTGCGGCGATCCGACCGGCGAGATCGGCTGCGGCGCCGGCAACGGCCTTGCGGCGTTCACCGCGGTGCTCGCGGCCGATCAACAGATCTCGGTCGTCGTCGACGGTGCGGATGCCGACGCGGTCGGTACGTTCGAGCTGAACATCGAGCAGGCCGGCACGCTCTCGGGTGACTGCTGTGCGGCGGACGACTCGGCTGGCTGCGAGAGCGCCGTGACGACGCAGTGCGTGTGCGGGGCCGACATCGGCGATTTCGGGGCGCTGGTCGACTGCTGTGGCGACGTGTGGACCGATGCCTGTGCCGGCCTCGCGTCGAGCCAGTGCGATGCAGGCTGCGCGACCGTCGACGGCGGTGGCTGCTGCGACGGCGAGAGCGGCGCGCCCGGCTGCGACGTGATGGAGGTGCAAGAGTGCGTCTGCGACCTCGATTCGTACTGCTGTGACACCGAGTGGGATCCGGTTTGCGTCGAGATGGCCGGCCTGTTCTGCTTCGCCGAGTGCGCCTAGCACCGGCACTGGCCCTCGCCCTCGTGTTGATGCTGCTGGCGTGGCCCGCGAAGGCCACGCCAGCGCCACAGCCCGAGCGCGCGCTGCAGCACGCGCGCGTGCTGGTCGACGACATCGGGCCTCGGCCTGCTGGTAGCGAGCCGGCGCGACGGGCCGCCCAGTACGTGGCCGACGCGTTCACCCGCATCGGCCTCGTGGTCGAGCGGATCCCGATCGGCAAACAGGATGTACCGGAGGTCCGCGTCATGGACGACGTGGTGATGGAGGCGCGGACGATCGAGCTCGACGACGAGACGATCGTCGTGCGGATCCCCGCCACCACCGACGCACGATTGCCCGCGATCGTCGTGATGGCCCACGTCGACACGGTCGAAGGCACGCCGGGCGCCGTCGACAACGCTGCCGCCGTCGGCGTGTTGATCGAGCTCGGTCGCAGCCTGCACGAGACCTCGTCCCGGCCGCACGATGTCGTGCTCGCCGCGACCGCCTGCGAGGAGCACGGCCTCGTCGGCGCGCGCTCGCTGGTGGCGAGGCTCGTGCCGGACAATGTCGCCGTCGCGATCTCGCTGGATCTGATCGGTGGCACCGGAGCACTGACCCTCAACGGACTATCGAGCAACCTCGGCGATGTCTGGCTCGATCGCATCGCGCGGGCAGCGACGACGGCCGAGGTCGGGATCGAGGCTCCGCTGACGCATCAGGTCGTTAGTCGGCTGCTGCCGCAGATCGAGCGCAGCGATCACGGGCCGTTCACCGCGCTCGGGATCCCGGCGTTCCACCTGTACAACCGCGGGCCGCGGCGGATCGACCTGCACTACCACCGCCCCGGCGACACGTTCGAGCGGATCGACGCGCGATCGATGCAGGCGACGCTCGCGATGTTGCGCGCGTTCGTCCTCGACGAGGCTGCGCTGCCGACGGGGCCGGGCGAGCCCGCGACGTGGTTGCCACTCGGCAACACGACGGTCGTCCGCGATGGCGTGCTGTTCGTGATCGAGCTACTCGTGCTCGCGTGGTGCGTGCTCGGGGTGCATCGCGCGGCGCGAACCGGCGGCGTGCCGCTGCGCGAGCGGCTGACCAGCGGCGCCCTCGTGTGGTGCATCGCGATCACGGCATGGACGATCGCCATCGGCGTCGAGACGCTCGTACTCGCGATGGGCGCGCATCCGCAGCCGTGGATCCACGCGCCCGGCCCGTGGACGGTCGCGACCCTCGTGCTCGTCGGCGCTCTGCTCGCGGCGGCGGCTCCATGGCTGCGCGGTGCCTCGCATCTGTCCGCGAGTGCCGGCGCATCGGCGATCACGATCGCAGCGCTGCCAGGCGTGCTGCTGCTGTGGTTCGACATCGTCGCGCTCGCGTGGGTGCCCCTCGCCCAGGCGGGCATGCTCGCGGCGATCGGCTGGATGTCACGTCCCCGCACACGCGCGCTGTTGCTCGGCGCCGCGATGCTCCCCGCGTGGGCGTGCGTCGATCCGGATCTGCTGCGCGAGGCCGCGTTCCACCACTTTTTGCCGAGCGCCCCGCTCGTCGTGATCCTGGTGGTTCCGTTTCTCGCGACGAGCGTCGTCGCGACCCGCATGCTCGCCGCAGTACGGCCCAGTGCGCGCATGCGGGTGATCATCGTGGCGACGGCAGTCGGCGGCTGGATCGCGATCGCGTTCGCGTCAGGTGCGACCGGACGGCAGTGCTCGGCGCAGCGCTACGCGGACGATGGCCTCGCCTGCGAGCTCGACCCGCGCGAGTGAGCGACAGCACTTCGACGAGGCCGCAACATCGCCGCTCCCGACGTCCTCAGCGAGATCGCGACGCACCACGGCTTCACGGCGCAAGACGCCCGCGCGATCGTCACCGACGCCGCAGAGCTGGCACACACGCGCAGCGAAACCGAGCAAGCAGCGGCATCGGGCATCAAGGCCGTGCCGCTGTTCGTGATCGGTGGCGAGCGACTCGCTGGTGCACAGCCCGACGCCGTGCTGCGCGCCGCGATCGAAACAGCCCTGCGCGCGTGAGTCATGCGGCGCTTTTGTGCGTCGCTTCGGTCACCGAGCCGTGAATTTCACCGAAAGCGTGCGTTGCCGCGGTGGACACGCGAGCCCGTGGCGTCCAGGCTCGCGCCCGCCGTGTCGACCACCGAGACCATCATCAGCGAAGAGCCGTTCGCGAACGCGTCTACGATCCCCCTCGCGCTTCGCCGCGCGATGGCGGCGCGCGGCTTCGCTTCGCTGACGTCCGTGCAAGAGGCCGTGCTCGCGCCCGAGGCCCAGGGCCGCAACCTGCGGATCTCGTCGCAGACCGGATCGGGCAAGACCGTCGCGCTGGGCTTCGTGCTCGCCGCCGATCTGCTCGACCCCACCACGTCCACCGGCACGCGCGCGCTCGTCATCACGCCGACGCGCGAGCTCGCGGTCCAGGTGCAGGGCGAGCTCAAGTGGCTGCTCGCGGGCCTGAGCCACGTCCGCGTCGAAGCCGTGACCGGCGGCTCCGACATGATGCGCGAGCGCCACGCGCTGCGCCGTGCGCCGACGATCGTCGTCGCGACGCCGGGGCGCTTGCTCGATCACGTGCGCCGCGCGTCGATCGACTGCACCAACATCCGTCACCTCGTGCTCGACGAGGCCGACCGCATGCTCGACATGGGCTTCCGCGAGGACCTCGAGGCGATCGTCGACGCGCTACCGGCCGATCGACACTCGCACCTCGTGTCCGCGACATTTTCCCCCCAGGTGCGTCGCCTCGCCGACAAGGTGCAGCAAGACGCGGTGCATCTGCAGGGCACCGAGCTCGGCGCCGCGAACGACGACATCGAGCACGCCGCCTCGCTCGTCGAGCGCGGCGACACGTATGCGGCGATCGTCAACGCGCTCCTGCTCGCGCAGGGCGAGAAGGTGCTCGTGTTCGTCGAGCGCCGTGCCGACACCACCGAGCTCACCGACAAGCTGACGGGCGATGGTTTCGCGGTGCAGGCGTTGTCCGGCGAGCTGAGCCAGTCGCAACGCAACCGCGCGCTCGAGGCGTTCAAGAGCGGTGTCGCCGACGTGCTGGTCTCGACCGATGTCGCGGCGCGCGGCCTCGACGTGCCCGACATCTCGCTCGTCATCCAGGTCGATCTGCCAAAAGAGGCCGACGACTACACCCACCGCAGCGGTCGCACCGGTCGCGCGGGTCGCAAGGGCAAGTCGCTGTTGCTCGTGCCGGTCCGCGCCCGTGGGCGTGCGATTGCAGTGATGCGCACCACCAAGGTCGAGCTCGTGTGGCGTCCGTTGCCCACGGCCGAAGAGGTCCACGAGTCGGTCGCCGAGCGCACGCGCGCACACGTCGGCACGTTGCTCGAAGGCACGCCAGCGCCACGCAGCCTCGCACAGGCTGCTGCGCTGCTCGAGGGTCGCGATCCAGCGCACGTCGTCGCGACGCTGCTGCAGCTCGCCGCCGCGAAGCTCCCGTGCGCACCGATGCGCGTCCGCAGCGTCACGTCCTTCTCCGACGAGCGCCCCCGTGCCGCCGCGACGCGGGCGAAGCAGACCCGCCACATGGGCCGGTTCGTGCGCTTCTCGATCAACTGGGGCCATCGCAAGGGCGCGACGCCGAGTCGCCTGCTCTCGCATCTGTGCCGTCGCGGCGAGATCGACAGCGGCCTCGTCGGCGCGATCGAGATCGGTCCGGGCTCCGCGACCTTCGAGGTCGCCGATCATGCGGCGGGTGGGTTCGAGCAGCGCGTGCGCGAGCCCGATGCGAACGAGCCGGCGCTGCGGATCTCGCGGCAAGATCCGACGGGCTGAGTCAGCCCGCGAGGCCAAAGAACGCGCGGGCCGTCCGCGTGGTCTCGGCCGCGACCTGCTCGAACGACTTGCCCGCCGCCGCAGCGACCGCGCGCGCGACGTGGGGTAGCAGCCCCGGCTCGTTGCGACGGTGCCGCGGCATCGGCTTCAGATCACGCGGCATCAGGTACGGCGCATCGGTCTCGATCATCAGCCGGTCGGCCGGGATCCGCGGCACCAGCTCGCGCAGGTGATGCCCGCGACGCTCGTCGCAGATCCAGCCGGTGATGCCGATGTGCGCATCGAGCTCGAGGTACGCGTCGAGCTCGTCACCGGCACCCGTGAAGCAGTGCACCACGCAGCGCACGAGCTCGGCCCGGTGCTCGCGCAGAATCGCCGCGAAATCCTCGTGGGCCGCGCGCGCGTGCAGGAACACCGGCCGTCCCAGCTCGATCGCGAGCCGGAGCTGCATCGCGAACGCGCGGCGCTGATCCGGTCGCGGCGAGAAATCGCGATCGTAGTCGAGCCCGCACTCGCCGGCCGACACGCACACGGGATCTTCCAGGCAGTCGCGCAGCGCAAGGATCGCATCGTAGTCGCAGTCGCTCGCGTGATGGGGATGGATCCCCGCCGTCGACCACAGCTTGCCCGGTCGCCCCTTCGCGATCGCGAGCGCGTCGCGACTGCTCGCGACCGAGCTGCCGGTGACGACGATTCCCGCAAGACCCGCTGCGAACCCGGCATCGATCACCGCGTCGCGATCCTTCGCAAACGCGCTGTTCGCCAGATTCGCGCCGATGTCGACGAGCACGGTCATGCGCGTCCGCGACCATACCAAAGGCATGCGTCTGTTGGGCTCGCGAGATGCCGTGATCGCGCCCGCGCCCGCCTAGGCGCCGCGCATGCCAAGCGCCGCGACGCGCATCGCCGCGGCGACGACCTCGTCGTTCGGCGCATGATCACCCGCGGCTTGCTCGACCTGCACGTACGCGATCGTTCCGTCCGCAGCGACGACGATCACCCCACCCTGCTGCAGCGGCTCGCCTTCGATCGTCGTCTGCTTGAACCCGCGCGCGAGCGATCGCGCGAGGTTGAGGAGCCCGCGCGGACCGAAGGTCGACCACCGACTGCGCACCATCCCGGCAGCGTCGAACGCTTTCAGACTCGGATCGGTGACGACCCGCGCGATGTCGGTGAGCACCCCGTTGCGCTCGACGAACCCATCGATGTAGCGCGCCGCGCCGTTGCCGACGAACACGATGCGCACGCCGAGCGCGGGCAGATGCGCGATCGCAGGCATCAGCATCGACACGTGCTCGGTGCACGCCGTGCAGCCGAAGTGGCGCAGGAACACGAACACCGCCGGCCCGAGACCGCGGAGCTCGCCGAGCTCGACGCTCGCGCCGGCGTGATCGAGCACGGTCGCGTGCACGAGCGCATCGGGGAGGCGTGCACCGACGCGAAGCGCCATGGTCACGCCCTCACCAGTCGCAGCAAGGTGATCTCGGGCGGCGAGCCGACGCGCGTCGGCGGTCCCCAGTAGCCCGTGCCACGACTGACGTAGATCCACATGTCGTCGTGCTTCGCGAGGCCCGCGACGTACGGCTGCGCGAGGTACACGAGCAGGTTCATCGGAAAGTACTGCCCGCCGTGCGTGTGCCCGGAGATCTGCAGATCGTAGCCGGCCTCCGCCGCCGCGAACACACTGCGAGGCTGGTGCGCGAGCAGGATCTTCACGTCGCACACAGGCGATCCGTCGCACGCGCGCGCCGGGTCCGACGCATGCGCCGGCACCATACCGCCCGCCGACACGTCGGTGACGCCCGCGAGCACGAGCTTCGCACCGGCCTTTTCGATCACGACGTGGCGATTGTCGAGCACCTGCAGCCCGAGTCGCACCATCTCGGCGCACCAGGCGAGGCCATCCCAGTAGTACTCGTGATTGCCGGTGACGAAGTACGTGCCGTGCTTCGATTGCAGCCGCCCGAGCGACGCGACCTCCGGTCCGAGCTGCTCGACGAATCCGTCGATGAGATCACCGGTGACCGCGACGATGTCGGCATCGAGCCCGTTGCACACCTCGACGCAGCGCTCGAGGTACTCGCCGCGCACGGTCGGCCCGACATGGATGTCGGTCATCTGCACGATGCGAAAGCCCTCGAGCGCGGCCGGCAGTGCTTTGATCGGGACCTCGACTTCGAGCACTGCGGGCGTGCGATCGATCTGCAACAGCCCAATGCCGGCAACCCCGGTTGCAGTGCCGACGACGCCGAGGTTTGCGACCTGGGCGAAGAAGCCGCGGCGACCGGGATCGACCCGATCGTTCGGAGGTCGGGGCCACCACTGCAGCCGCGCGCGACCATAGCCCGCATGGCCGAGCCGTCCGATATCGATCGCGATGAGCAGCACCAAGATGATCGACGACATGCCGAACAGGAAGAACCCCGGCATGTACAGCGGCTGCACGAGCGAAGCCGGTAGGCCCATGCGCCCCGCCGACATCGCGAAGACCGGCAGCACCGCCGCGATCACGACGATCGTGCGCGCGACTCGCTTACCCCAGGGGTCGAGCGCGGCGCCGCGCACGAGCCGACGGTCCATGTAGACGTGGAGCACGATCCAAAGGACCGGCATCACGACCATGAACACGAGCAGGCGCCAGACCATAGTTCCTCAGCTCGCGCCGGCGTCGAGCACGTTCGCGAGATCGGCCGCGACCTCGGCGGCGAGCCCACGCTGGAGCTTGACCAAGCCACGCGTGTGCTCCGACACCGCGTACCACTGGTCCTCGCCGTTGTCGTCGTACCCGCGCTGCACTTTCACCGTGATCGCCTTGCGATCGTTGGTGGTGACCTTGAACGAGAACACGTCCTCGAGCTGACCCGGGTTCTCGTCCGACTGCACGTAGCCCGACGCGCGCATGCGCAGCGCCTTGTCGATCCACGCTGCAGCGGTTTCGTTCTTGGTCGTGCCGCCGGTCGTCGCCCAGTACACCGCCTCGGGATCATCCGCGTTGTGCTGGTCGAACTCCGCGGATGCTTCGCCACCGCTGACCGCGACGCCGATGATGATCTTCGTCTCGACGCCGACGATCTCGCGATCGGGCAGCGTCTGCTTGCCGCTCTGCAGCGGACGAATCACCTTCGCGTCGACGACGTACACCTTACCCGTGGCGGTTTCTCGAACGTAAACGTTGGCGCCCCCGTACACGTTACCGCCGATCTCGTAAACGGCTGGCTCACGCCCCGCGCGTACGATCTCGAGCGTCGCGTCTGGCTCCGCGAGCCCGAGCTCCGCGAGCTTTTCGTCGGTGATGCCGTCGAGCTGACGCTTCGCCTTGAACGGCATCAGACCCTCGAGCGCTGCGGTACCGGTCTTGCCCGCCTTGAACTCCGCGACCGCGCCGTCGTCCTTCGGCGGCGCATGCGGGTTGTCGGGCGGGCCATCCTCGGGCTGGGGCTCGGGCTGGGCATCGGCCGCCGCGAGCGGCTCGGCACGCACCCAGCCATACCGACCGAGCTCGTCCGACTTCATGTCGATACGCAGATCGAGCTTCGTGGACTTGTAGTGCACGCGCTCGAGGTCGTCCTTGTCGCCCGCGAGCACGATCACGCTCTCGCCGATTTCCGCGTCGGTCGGGTTCGTCCACACGTAGTACGCACCGCCGAGCGTCAGCACGAGCAGCGTGCCGTACGCGATGATCTGCTTTCTCATCGGGCACCTCCGCGGCGGCGCAGTCGCATGCGCAGCGCTCCGAGCACGAGCACACCGAGCGGGATGCCGAGCACCGTCAGGTAAAACCAGCTCGTCTGCCCCTCCTTGGTGTGCTCGATCTTCACGTCTTCTTCGGTCTCGGTCGTGCCCGACAGCGCCTCGGCGCCGATGAGCCAGTTGATGCCGTCGTCGGCGAACCGCTGGTTGCCGAGGTTGCCGATGCCGAGATCCGAGAAGATCGACGCGTCCGACGTGACGATCGACCGCCACGCCGCAGCATCGCTACCGCCTTCGATCGCGGCGACCAGATTGCGCGCGCTCTTGCTCTCGCCCGCATCGGCCGCGTACTCGGCGTCGACCGGATCGAGGTCCGCCCACACGACCGCGAGCGTCCGCACCGTGAACGTGATCTTGCTGCTGTGCTCGTCGACCTCTTCGAGGGGCCCCGCCGCCGGGGCGAACAGCACGTTCTTCTCGGAGCGCTCGGCGAGCGTCGTGGTCGACGCGTGCTGCGTGAACCCGTCGGTCACGAGGTTGAAGCGATCGCGCTTGTTGTGCGAAAGCGGCACGATGCCCTGCTCGGATGCGAGCACACCCGCGCCGAGCTCGACGCCGAGATGCGCGAGCAGGCCGTCGAGCGGATCGGTACCGACGAGCTGCTCGCGACCGATCGCCGGCTCGAGCGCGACGAGCAGCGAGCCGCCCGAGTCGACGTGCACGCGCAGCGCGTCGACCTCGGCCTGCTGGAACTGCTTGACCGGTCCGAGGATCGCGACGAGGTCGGCGTCGTCAGGCACCTTCTCGGCGAGGCCGTTGGTGATGGCGATCGTCTTCACCTTGAAGCCGAGCTGCTTGAGCCGGCTCTTGAGCGCCGTGATCTGCCGATCCGCCGGCGCCTGCGAGCCGCCGTCCCAGCCGAGCTCGCCGTGACCCGTCGTGAAGTACGCGACGCGCTCGCCGTGGCCGAGCTCGCGCAGGATCGTCTGCACCTCGCCGTCGAGCTTCTTCAGGGTGCGCTTCGCCTTCTCGAGATCGGTCGCGATCTTCAGCGTGCGCGTGATCGGCTTGGGCTGCTTCGCCTCGCCATCGTCGGGCTCTCCTTCGTCTTGGGCCTTCGCGTCCGCCTTTGCATCGGCGTCCTCGTCGAGCGAGACGTCGTCGAGATCGACCTCGCCCTGCGTGATCGTGACGACACCGTTGTCGCGCACCGACAGCGCCTTCGCGAGCCGCGGCTCGGCCGCCTGATCGATCAGCTCGACGCTGATCATCGGGCCCTCGAGCTGGCCGAAGTAGGCCGCGAGCTCCTGCGCGACGTCGGACGACGGCGGCATGAAGATGCGTACGTGCACCGGCATCTCCAGCGACGAGACGATCGCCATGGTCGCGGTGCCCGGCTGCGCGGTCTTGAAGTACGCGAGGTCCCAGCGCTCGTGTTTTTTCGCCGCGATGAAGTTGATCGGGAAGACCAGCGCGATGCCGATCGCGGCGACGATGCCGTGACCCGCCAGATCACGAATGCGCCGGTTCGGCATCATCACGGGCGAGCTGACGATCGCCCAGTCGACGACGAGCATCGGGATGGTCCCGAGCAGCCACACGACCGGCCACAGCGATCGCCACACGCCGAGCCAGCGATCCTCGCCCTCGGCGTCGAGCGTCATGCTGCGCACGACACCCTCGGTGGTCGCGACGTACATGACGAGCGCCGCGACGCCGATGAGCAAGCACGTGAGCGCAACGCGGTGGCCGAAGCGCTGGCCCTCGTCGGTCGCGCCCCGGAGGCCGCGAAGCCGCAGCGCAGCAGCGATGACGACCGCGAGGATGCCGGCGACGGTGACGATCCATTGCACGGAATCGAGGCCAGAAAGCAACCGCTGGCCGATGAACAATGCCGCCATGCCGGCGACGTAGGAAAGTGCCGAAAGGCTCATCGCCACCTCCGTGCCGCCATGAAGCGGCTCGCGAGCATCAGGAACACGAAGCAGATCGACAAGAAGTACACGACGTCCTCGGTGTTGATCTGCCCGCGCATGAAGCCGCGGTAGTGCTTGTCGAACAGGCTCATGTACGAGATCACGTCGACCAGCGGCGGGTCGGCGACCTTTGCGAGCAGCCACATCACGATCAGCGCGACCGTGATGACGACCGAGGTGAAGCCCGCGACCAATTGCGATCGCGAGATCGCGCTCGCGAACGTTCCAATCGCGGCCACCGCCGCCGCGACGAGTAATAGCCCGGTGTAGCCGGCGAAGATGTGCCCGTACGACACCTTGCCGTTCACGAACACCAGCGCCGGCATGTAGACCGTCGCCAGCACCATCGTTGCGAGCACCGTCATCGCCGACAGGTACTTGCCACCGACCAGCTGCCACGAGCCCACCGGCGACGAGTCGACCAGCACGATCGTGCCGGTTTGTCTCTCTTCTGCAACCAACCGCATCGTGAGCAGGATCGACGCGATGACCGTGGTGCCGAACGAGAAGTAGAAGAACTCCTCGATCACCTTGGCGCTGTACTTCGGAACGTTGCCGAGCGCGATGGCGTTGAACAGCAAGCCATCGACGAGGAGCACCGCGGCGATCACCGCGTAGCCCCAGTAGGAATTGAGATAGCCCGCGAGATCGCGGCGAGCGATGAGCAGCATGCCTCTCATGCGTCGGCCTCCTTCTGGGTTGGCTTTTCCACGGGTTTCTCGGTTGGCCTCTTCAGGACCGGGTTCTGCTTGCTCTCGAGCGCCGCGGGAGCACCGGCTGCGCGCGTCAGCTCGAGGAAGATCTGCTCGAGCTCGCCCATCGCGTCTTGCACCGACCGTACGCCGAGCCCTGCCCCGACGAGCTCCTTCACGAACGCCTCGCGGGTGTCACCGCGCAGCGTCACGCTCGCGCTGACGAGCTCGCCCGCGGCCGTGAGCTCGTAGCCATCGACGAGGTCGCTCTTCGCGAGCGCCTCCTCGCACGCGTCGAGCCGACCGCGCACGATGACCGACAGCCGCGCACCGTCGCCGAGCGATCCGGAGAGCTGCTGCTCGGTGCCCTCGGCGACGATCCTGCCGCGATGGATGACGAGGATGCGATCGACGGTCTGCGCGATCTCGGAAAGGATGTGCGAGCTGATGAGCACGGTCGCGAACGACTTGAGCGCACGCACCACCGAGCGCATCTCTACTATTTGTCGCGGATCCAACCCACTGATGGGCTCGTCGAGGATCACGACCGCGGGCTTGTGGATGATCGCCTGTGCGATGCCGACGCGCTTGCGATAGCCGTGCGACAGCTCGCCGATCACCTGATTCGCCGAGTCGGTGAGCCGGCAGGTTTCCATCACACGCGGCAGCTCGGCGTCGACCTCGGCCCTCGTGCAGCCCTTGAGCTGACCGACCCAGCGCAGGAACTCGTCGACCCGCATCTCGCGATAAAGCGGCGGATCCTCGGGGAGGAATCCGATGCGTCGACGCAGCGCATCCGGTGCGACCGTCGCGTCGATGCCACCGACGAGCACCGTGCCCGCGCTCGGCATCTGCAATCCCGCGAGCACGCGCAGAATCGTCGACTTGCCGGCGCCGTTGAGGCCCAGCAACCCGACGATCTCGCGATCTTCGATGTTGAACGATGCGTCCTGCACGGCAGCGAAGCTGCCGTAGTAACGCGTGAGTCCCTTGACTTCGATCACGGCGGTGCTCCGAATCAATCGAGGAAGAAGTCGGCGACCGGCTCGACCGACGGATCGACGGCGTACTTGCGGAAGTCGGTGATGCCCTCGGCGCGCAGCACGTCGTCGTCGACGAAGAAGTTGCCGGTGCACTCGCGCGAAGGCTTGCCGAAGATGGCATGGGCCGCATCCGCCATGATGTCCGGCGTGCGGCTGTGCTTCATCATCGCGTCGCCGCCGAGCATCATCACCGCCGCGGTCGCGATCGCCGTGCGCGGCCACAGTGCATTGAACGCAACGCCGTCGTTCTTGAACTCCTCGGCCATGCCGAGCACGCACATGCTCATGCCGTACTTCGCCATCGTGTAGGCGACGTGACCGCCGAACCACTTCGGCTTCATCGACAGCGGCGGCGACAGGTTCAGCACGTGCGGATTGCTCGCCTTTTTCAGGTGCGGCAGGCAGGCCTGCGAGCACAGGTACGTGCCGCGCAGGTTGATCTGATGCATGAGGTCGTAGCGCTTCATCGGCGTCGAGAGCGTGCCGGTGAGACTGATCGCGCTCGCGTTGTTGACGAGGATGTCGATGCCGCCGAAGCGCTCGACAGCCTTCGCGACCGCGTCTTGGACCTGCTCGTCGGAGCGCACGTCGCACAGCAGCGGTAGCGCCTTGCCGCCCGCCTTCTCGATCTCTTCGGCGGCCGTATAGATGGTGCCGGGGAGCTTCGGGTTCGGCTCGCCCGTCTTTGCCGCGATGACCACGTTCGCGCCGTCGCGGGCGGCACGCAGGCCGATTGCGAGGCCGATGCCACGGCTCGCGCCGGTGATGAAGAGAGTCTTGTCCTTGCAGGTCGCCACGGCCGGGAACATAGCCCAAGCGTGGCGGGTGGGACAGGGCCTACCCTTGCTGCTCGCGTGGGCTCACGGGATGTCGACCGCCCCGCACGGCCAGCTGGCGCTGACGCCGTGCGAGCCGCCGTCCTTCCACGTCTCGCACGCGTCGCCGACCAGCACGATCGTCGACTCGTCGAGCATCGTCCAGTCGTCGGGGCACGACAGCTCCACGCCGTCGAGCATCAGCGTGCCGTCGCATGCCTGGGGTAGCTCGACGATGCCGTCGATCGGCAGCTCGCAGCTCGTGAAGTCGCCGATGATCTGTTCGAACGCGGTGACGAGATCGGCGGCATCGAGCGCGACGTAGAACGGTGCGGGATTCGCATCGTCGATGTCCTTGCCGACACCGACGTTCGCGACGTCCTGCAGGTGATCTTCGCCGACCTCGGTGCCGACGCTGATCACGTACGTCGAGATCCCCGCAGCGAACGCATCTTGCACGGCTTGGATCGACTCGGGCTGACCTTCTTGCGGATTCGGCGCTGCACACGTGTCGGGCTCGCCGTCGGTCGCGAGCACGATCGCCTTGGGCCCCGGCTCGGCGAAGTCGGCGAGCGTGCCCGCGACGACGGCGAGCGACTCGCCTGTCGGGGTTTCATCGATCGGATCCGCGGGATCGTAGACCGCATCGATCGCGCCGAAGTTGTCGAGCGCGGGGTCGACGACGGTGAGCATCGGGCACTGCCCGCCTTCGTCGCCGTTCTCGCTCGAGTACAGCGTCAGGCCGAAGCGCACCTGCGAATCGAGCATCGCGACGGTGCCGTCGCCACCCATGATCGTCTCGTACAGCGCCTGCCACCGCGACTGTCCGGCGAAGTCCTGCTCCATGCTGCTCGATTGATCGACGAGCAGGATGATCGTCGGGATCATCGGCTCGACCGACACGGAGACCTCGGTGCAACCCTCGGAGCCGCCTTCGACGCGGGTCGGATCGGTGCCGCTGAGCGTCGTGCCGACGCCCATGTCCAGCTTCGGGCCGGAAGAGCCGATCGTGATCGACGTCATCGAGATGCCGCCGGTGTCCGAGCTCTCGTCGTCGGAAGGTGCCGACGCTTCGCCACAACCGGCGACGACCACCGACATCAACAACACGCTGCTGCGCACCGTCCCCATGCACTGCAGTGTAGTGCGTGAATCGAATCGCGCACGCGGTACCGCACGGCGATCCGTGAGGTGGATCCACGGGCGTGCTGAACGCGCGGCCACTCAGCTCACGAGAAAGTCTCTCGCGAGCACGGTCCAGTCCGCATGGCCGAAGCCACGCGCGATCATCTCGTCCATGTGCGCGGTGATTGCGGGCAAGGTCGGCAGCTCGATCCCCGCACGGGAACACTCGTCGACGACGAGCCGTGCATCCTTGCGGGCCATCGCGAGCTCCCACGACGGGTCGTCGTAGGGCGCGGCGATCATCCGCGCGAATCGTGCGGGCAGCGATGCACCGGGATTGAAGTGGTCGAACAGCGTCGCGACCTCGGCGGGTGCGACGCCCATCGCCTTGCCGAGCCCGAGCATGTCGGTGAAGCCAGCCGTCAGCGCCATCAGCAGCAGGTTGCCGAGCAGCTTGAACGCGGCGGCCGCGTCGACGCGTTCGCCGAGATCGACGAGCTTGCCGGTCATCGGCTCGAGCAGCGACCGTGCCGCGGCGACGAGGTGCCGATCGCCGGAGACGAGCATGAGCCCGGTCGACTCGAGCGCGTTGCTCGGGCCCATGAACACGGGTGCGTGCAGGTACGTGACACCGCGGTGGCGCCAACGCGTGGTGCGCTCGAGCACGCCGGCCGTGGATGTCGTGGTGTGATCGAAGATCGGCGCGAGGGGTTGCGCGGCCTCGAGCACCGCATCGACTGCGGCATCGTCGGAGACGACGACGTGGATCCGCGATGCACCGCGCGCTGCATCGGCGGGATCGTCGAACGCGATCGCGCCGTCGGCCTCGAGCGCGCGGGCCTTCGCGGCGGTTCGGTTCCACACGTGGACGGTCTCGCCGCGACGAAGCAGCGCGCGCGCGAAGGCTGACCCGAGCAGGCCTGTACCGAGCAGGGTGATCATGGCAGCGACGGTACACGTCGTGCAGTCGACCGTCTCACTCCGCCATCAGCTCGAAGGCGCCCGAGTAGATCGCGTCGACGCTCACCGCGACCTCGCCGGACAGGCGGATCGTGCTGCCGGCCTCCAGCAACTGATATCGCCACGACCCGTCCGCCTCGCGACGGTAGTGCTCCACCCGCCCGCCATCGCGAACACCTCGCCACGATGGAACTCGTGCTTGCCGGGCTGCGTGCGCTCCCACTCGAGGTAAGCGGCGGCCGTCATGGGCTGCATCGGCGCTGCGTCGCTCATGCTCGATCAAGGTAGCGCGGCTCGCAGGCTGTCGCTAGGGGCAGCGGCGATCCGCTAGCCGTCCGTCACGATCATCGAGCCCATGAGCTGCTCGGTGTACGCGTAGTCCGCGAACTCGCCGTCGCTCCAGTCGAACTCGGTCAGCCATACGCGGCCGGGCCCGTCGTCGCGGTAGCCGATCGACACCTCGTTGACGGACCAGCCGGCGAGCGGGACCACGCCGGGGTAGTCGATGATGTTGTTGGCGCCGCACCCCGACTGGTCGAGGCCGATCGCGACGAACCCATTCTCGGTCCAGAACGCATCGCCCGCAGAGAACTGCTCCACGGTCGGCGCAATGTCGGTGCACGAGCCATTGCCGCCGTTGTTGTCCGGCATCATCTCGTCGAAGACGGCGTTGAAGACGTTGTCCGTGATGCTGTACTCGGTGAGCACGATGCCGCCGCCGGCGACATAGGCCTGCAGCACCGGTCCGTCGATGGCACCGCTGCGCGTGATGAGGATCGCCTGCGTGTTCTCGTCGGGCGTGCACGACTGGATGACGTTGAGGTCGACGCCGTCCGGGATGAACGTCGAGATGTCGCGGCTCGAGTTGCCGCAGTCGAGGAGATCCGACCGCAGCGTGGTGCCGGTGGTGATCCCGACGCACCACTGCGCGAGCGTGCCGCCGTTGTTGGCGACCTCGTCGAGCACGCTGAGCTCCCACGAACCGTTGCCCGGCCCGATGGCTTCGTTGACATAGGCGTCGAGGTTGCCTGCGGGCTGCACTGGCCCCCGAGATCGTCGGGGTTCCGACGCAGGTCGGCGGCGCTGCGGCGTCCTGGTCGAACGTGGCGTTGATGTTGTCACCCGTGCCGCATTGGTTGTTGGCGAGGGACACGGTTTGGTTGGTGCCCACGTGGCGAACGTCGATGACGAGATCGCCGACGGCGGCGTGCGTGCCGGTGACCAGCACGTCGACGTCGATCACCTCGCCCGCGAGACCGGCCACGGGGATCGTGCTCTGGGTGAGTACGCCCGCGCCGGGCCCGATCGCGGCGTTCGGTGAGGTGCAGAACGTGTGCAGACCGGCGCAACTATCCGTGACGATCTCGCAGGCCGCCGTGCACGTGGGCGTGCCGCCGTCGAAGCCGAGCGCCAGGCAGCCCATGCCGCCGAAGTCGTTGATGTCGCACTCCTCGCCGGGGTCCTGATCGCCGTTGCCGCAGCCGACGCACTCGGACACGTCGAAGGTGCAATCGTTCGCGCACGAGAGCACGCCGCCGTCGGCGCCCTGCGAAACACAGGTCGCTCCGCCCAGCGCCGCCCCGTCGCAATCCTCGGTGCCGTTGATGATGCCGTCGCCGCACACGAAGCAGCCCGACAGATCGAAGGCGGTGCAGTCGGCTGCGCATCCCAGCGTGCCGCTGTCGAAGTCCTGCGACTCGCAGTCTTCGCCGTCCAGATTCGCGCCGTCGCAGACCTCGGGACCCGCGACCACGCCGTCGCCGCACACGTAATTCTCGCAGCCGGCGGTGTCGTAGCTGCAGTCGGCGTTGCACTCGAGGTCGCCGCCGTCGAAGCCCTCGGTCACACACGTGCCGCCGTCGAGATCGTTGCCCTCGCACTGTTCGTCGCCCTGGACCTCGCCGTCGCCGCATTCGTAGAGGCAGCCGCTAGTGTCCAGCGTGCACTCGGCGGTGCATGCGAGCACGCCACCCGCGAAGTCCTCGGTCAGGCAATCGCGACCGTCGAGGTTGGCGCCGTCGCACACCTCGCCGCCTTGCAGATCGATGTCGCCGTCGCCACAGCCGACGAAGCCTGTCGTGGATTCCTCGCTCGAGCTCGACGAGTCGGGATCGACCGTCGTGCTCATCGTCGGATCGATCGTCGTCGTCGACGTGTCGGGGTCGATGCTCGTCGACGAGCTCGACGAGGACTCGCTCGCACCGGTGTCGCTGCTGTCGTCTCCGGTCACGGGCGAGGTGTTGTCGCCGGGACAGCCGACGAGCGCCGTCGGAACGAGCAGACCACTGCAGGCGCGGAGAAACGACCGAGAGCTAGAAGTCATGCCTCGCAGCGTCGGTCAAACGCGGGACGCCGCGCAAGGGGCTTGGACTGATTGCGCGGCGGGTGGAAGTGGCGAAAGTGTGTCGCGAGGCCGGCGTGAGCGACGCCCGTCCCTCAGATGGCCAGCGGCATGGTCATGGTGAGCTCGGCCTCGTGCAGGAGAATCTGCGCGCCGCGACGGGATCGCAGGCCGAGCCCGATCGGCGCCAGCAGGTTCACCGTCGGAGGTTCGGGATCGCTTGCAATCCGGCAGAGCGCGAGCGCCACGATCTCTTCGTCGGCGTCGATGTCGCAGAACGCGATCGCACGACGAACCAGCTCGATGGGGTAGTCGGGGTACACCTCGCGCGCGTCGACCACGATGAACCCGAGATCGGGAATCTCGACCGACTGCAGCCACCGGAAGCGTGAGCCGGTGCGCAGCTCGACGAGGACGAACGTGGTCGCCGTCTCGAACCCCGGCATGCCGAATTGCAGCGAGAACAGCACGGAGGTGGAGACTTCGATCTCACCGAACAACCGCGTGCGAATGGAACGCATCTCGGCAGGAACGTTGGTGCTTTCGCGTTTCATGGGTCTGCTGGCCTGACGACGCGCAGAGTGCCACGACCTCGGGTGGAACACGAGGGGGGGTGAGCTTCGGCATGCTCGTGCGCTGCTCGGCGATCCGCAAGCAGGCGGGCATCAAGCGCGCGCAGCATCGTCGACGATCGCGAGCAGGTCGCGGGAGACCTGCTCCCACGGCTGCGACAGACGCAGCGATCGCACGTGAACGCGGTGGCCACGGATCGTGGTGCGCACGTCGATTGCCTAGGTATCGCCCGCGTACAACAGCAGGCCGCTCGCGTCCCGGTCGAGTGGTCCGGCGGCCTCGCCGTTCTGCAAGTAGGCGAACAGCTGGTAGAGGTGCTCCGATCGGACAGAGCGGCGCTCGTAGTGGATCTGCCACATCTGCGTCGCGCACTTCGTCTCGATCACGATCTTGCGGTCGGCTCCGGTGAGCGTCGCGTCGGCTTGCATCCGGGGTAGCGGCGGCGGCGCTCCACCGGCGGCGTCGCCGATGTCCCAGCGGATCCGCTCCTCCCGGCGCACGCGGAAGCGCGACTGTTCGCGCTGCAGGAAGTTGCGCACGAAGTTCTGGAACAACTGGCCCATCGTACGGTGGTCGCCGGTGAAATCGAGGAACTTGAACCGCGGCTCGCCGTCGGCGGGCAGTAGCACCAGGCTCCGCAAGACGAGCTCGCACGCCGACAGGAGCAGCCGGTAGGCGGCGTTGTTGCGGTGGAGTTGCACGCGGCGCAGGAGCGCGGCCGCGTCGGCGGGAACTGTGATCCCAGGTA
>Ga0163144_10003215_pt1 | contig 37239 bp, 21 predicted proteins | sample OliLak19BULKMAT1_FD_123175 | JGI IMG/M metagenome (GOLD analysis project Ga0163144, IMG submission 123175) | Freshwater microbial mat bacterial communities from Lake Vanda, McMurdo Dry Valleys, Antarctica - Oligotrophic Lake LV.19.BULKMAT1 | ecosystem: Environmental > Aquatic > Freshwater >...
GGGTTCGTCCCTGAATTTTTAACCACAGATGACACGGATAAATACCGGATGGAATACCCCAAGCCCCGTCTCCGCTGCCTTATATCCGGTTCGTATCTGTGTAATCTGTGGTTAAACCTCCGGGTTCAGTCCTTGAATTTTTCACCACAGAGGACACAGATATTTCGTGCCTTTCGTGGTTAAAAAATCCGATTCCGATGAACCACGAACCACACGAAAAGATTGATATAACTCGACTCTCCTTCAGCTGATGAGCAGCAATCGCGGCGGCTGGCCGGGAATCGTTTCGGGCGCGCGGTGAATGCACGGTGGCACGGGACTGCCCGGATAATCGACCGCGATGCGCCACAGGTTGCCCAAGCCGAAGGAAAACGGCCGGGCCTGCGGGGCGGCGGCGTAATGCAGATCATAGCAGCACTCTTTCAGGTACTCGCGAAATTCATCATTATCTTCCCCGCCGAAGTGGCGAAGGAGGTCGGCGCGTGTTTCGGGAATACCTACATGCGGGTGCGCCTCTTCGTTGCGCAGGCCCTCGCTCGCAGGCCCAAAGTAGGTACAAAGATAGGTGTCGGTTTCCACCGTCGCGCTGTCCGCGTGAAACGAATACACGTCAATCGGCACCGCCCCGGGTTCCTCGTCGCGGGGGTAGTTTTGAATACAGTCGAGGGACGGAGACAGGCCGTGTTCGCGCAGCAATTGCTGGTCTTCGAGGAGCAGCGCGATGGCGGCTCGCCCGGCCTCACTTAACGGCAGGGAGTGAAGCCGCCCGGAGTCGAGGGGCGTGATCCCTTCTCCGCATCCCAGCTTTTCCACGACCTCGCTGAAACCCTCGGGCAGCGTTCGCTGCCAGCAGAGGGCGTTGACGCCGTCTGCCAACCGCGTCGTGACCAGCTCATGGAAACTGTGCACCCGTTTGATGCGGGCGTAGTCGGTTGGCAAGGTGAACGGAGTCATACCAGCCGCCGTGATTGACGGATACCGCCGGGGTTTCAAAACGAAAAATCGCGACGCCTCGTTGCTGTTGTCGAGGTCGTTGCGCGCGAAGGCTCTGCCCGCAAACGGCACTCCCTGTGGGAGCGTTCTACTTTCGGTGTGCCTTCAACTCTTCGTCAATCACCCGGGCCACTGCTTCGCCCAGCTTCGTCAGTCCCGCGGCGTTGTAATGTACATTTTGCGGCAGTTGCGTGTGCGGGACTGATTCGCCAAGGGAAAACAGATCGTTCACGTGGACTCCGTTCGCCTGCATGATTGCGAGCGCGGTCGCGTTGTAAGCGGGCGGGGCGGCAGGCGAGCGGAGCGGCGCGGTGGTCTCCGGTGCAACCGGTGTAGTCGTGGCAAACACGAGGCGCGCGCCAGTCGCTTTCAGCTTCGTGACGATCTGGCGGAGATTGTCCGCGTAGACCGGGAGAGGGGCTTGGAGCGGGTCGGTGACTTCGTTGGAGTTTTCCGCGGACCCCGCGACTTTGACGTGCTTCAAATCGTGCAGTCCCCAGTTGAAATGAATGACGTCCCATTTTCGTCCTTCCAGCCACGTATCGATCTTTTGGAGACCAAGGGTGGTGCCCTGGCAGTTTTCCGGCCCGTTTCCGTTGGCTGTCATGGGACGAAACACATTCGCCCGTCCGGCGAGACGCGTGCGCACGTCCCGGGTGTAGCCGACCGAGATCGAGTCCCCCAAAATGAGGACGTTGGGCAGCGCTGGATCGGGCGTGAACGCCCACGATTCCCGCGCCGCACGCTGTGCCGGTGATTCCGATCCGGTAATTGCGGGGGGTCTGGCCGGCGTCGCGGCCATCAAGAAAACACCGAACCCATGGCACACGACACTGGCGGCGACGAGCGCGATGATCTGACAATGGCGCGGGAGAAAACTCCCCGCGTGGGGTGGCGATACGTTCATTAGGGTTCGGTGGCGTTGATCGGCGTCGGTGGCCGGAGGTGGCGGTCGAAAAAGGCCGCGATCGCTTCGTGCGGTACGCCTTGCGCGAAGGCGGCATTGGCGTGACCGCCCTCGGGAATCAGATGCAGGGTTGACTCCACGCCCGCGTCGCGAAGCGCGGCGTGAAATGTGATGCTTTGCCTGGGCGGCACCGCTCGATCGGCCTCGCCGTGGACGAGAAAGAAAGGCGGCGCCGTGGCGCTCACGTAAGCGATCGGGCTGGCGCGTCGGGCTGCAGCCGGCAGTCGGTCGGGCGGCCCGCCGAGGAGTTGCGCCACCATTGAATCGGGGAGGTTGGCGGTGACGGACGGATTCGGCAGCGCCTGTGCATCCCACGCCAGCAAATCGGTGGGTGGGTTAAATGCACAAACGGCAGCAACGCCCGCCGGGAGTGCGCGATGAGGGTCGTCTGCCGGTGCTGGAAACTGCGTTGGCGCCGTTCCGAGTAGGGCAACCAGATGGCCGCCGGCTGAACCGCCCCAGGCGCCGATTCGGTTGGGATCCAGACGGTACTCCTTTGCGTGGGCGCGCAGCCAGCGGATCGCGCGCTGGCAGTCTTCGATCTGGGCCGGAAACACCGCGTCCTGACTAAACCGATACGTCAGCGCCGCGACCGCGTATCCACGTTTCACTAACGCGCGCGCGACGCCACCGCCGCCCTTGCCGCCCGTGTACCAGCCGCCGCTGTGGACCCAAACCACGAGCGGCCGCGGGCTGGCCGGGGGCGTCGCCGGGAGATAAAGATCGAGCCGGTTCCGCTCCGCGTGCGGACCATAAGCCAGGTCGCGGTGCACGTGCTCGGTCGGCGGTAACGCCGCCTCCGCCGCTACCGCTGGGGTTGTCGCTGTCGCGGGCATCGGTGCCACCTGATTCGTTTTTGATGCTGATTCCGACGCCGGTGCGCTGCTGGCAACGGCGTTCGCAACGGCGCCGCCCGCGGCTGCGACGACGGGCCCGTTTGCGACGAGGGTGACAAGGGCGCCGATGAAGACGCGGACGATCCGGGGCGGGCGGCGCATGACTACAGGAGGGTGGTTAATGGACCGGCTTGAACCATTCAGACGCGGCCGGCGGCGTCCACGCGACGGGTTTCAGCACTGGACTGGTCCATGCCACCGGATCGCCCAGGCGGGTGGCTTCGCCTTGAAGCAACGCGCGCAACCGGGAGAGAGTGCCGGCGTGCGTTGGTTGATCGGCCAAATTGTTCAACTCATGCGGGTCGGCGGCCAGATCGAAGAGCTGCGTCCGATCAATCTGCGGATAACGGATCAGTTTCCAGCGCTCGTCACGCACCGCGCGCTGGCTCTCGAGGTAGGCGGTAAATAACGCGGTGCGTCCACGGGCGTTTTTATCGGCGAAGAACGGACGTAGGCTCTCGCCTTCGGTTTCGGGTGGAACGGTGGCGCCGGCGAACTCGCAGAACGTGATGAAGAGATCGAAAAGATAAACGAGGGCGTGGCTTTGTCCCTGCGGAATTCCGGGTCCGGCGATGACCAGCGGGACGTGCATGCCGCCGAACTCGTAGAGGTTTTGTTTCCCCAGCAAGCCGTGGTCGCCGAGCGACATTCCGTTGTCTCCACTGAAGACGATAATCGTGTGGTCGTACTCACCGCTTTCGCGCAGCGCCGCGATGATGCGGCCGACGTGATGATCGAGGCCGGTGATGGCCGCATAATAATCAGCCAGCTGTTTCCGGATGGCATCCGGCGTGCGAGGCCAGGGCGCGAGCAGTTCGTCCCGGACGGTCGTGGCCCCGTTGTCCCACGGGTGGACCGGTTGAAACGCCGGAGGAAGCGTGAGACGGGCCGCATCATAGCGTTGATGAAACTGTGCCTCGGCCTGGGCCGGATCGTGCGGCACGGGTGGCGCGAGATACATATAGAACGGTTTGGTGCGGTCCCGTTTTTCGATATAGTCGATGGCGCGATCAGCGAGGCGGCGGCTGGCAAAGGCGCGGTTGGCCGCTTCTCCTTCGCCCTGCCCGTTGTCGTTGAGATTGACGTCGAAGGCCTGGGCGCCGGCGAAATACTCGTTGCCATACTTGCCCATCCGCCAGGTGTCATAGCCCGCGGTCTTCAGCACGGTGGGCAGGGGAGTGGTGCCGGGAACGTTCTTGCCCGGCGGACCAATGCGAAAGAGCGAGCGGCCGGTGAGCATCATGGTGCGGCTCGGCAGACACACCGCGGGTGTCATGGCCCCCATGGTGTAACAGTGACGGAACGTCGTGCCGCGCGCGACCAGCTGATCGAGATTAGGCGTATCCAATTCCTCGGTACCGAGCGCGTGCAGGGCATCGGCGCGATGATCGTCGGAGTGGATGTGGAGAATGTTCGGAGGGCGGCTGGCGGCGGCGGACACCGCGCCGGCGAACCCGATGAGTAACGAGAACGCGGATACGGAAAAGGCGAACCACCGGACCGGGGTAACGCGGCGGATCATCGCGCGCCGGATTTGAGAATGCTGACGACGACGTCGTTGCCTCGTTTCGGGCCGGGCGTGCTGCGACCGTCGGTCACGTACCGGGTGAGAAGCGCATTGAGTCGGGCAACGATCGCGGGGTTCTCCGCCTCGACGTTTTTCGCTTCGCCGGGATCGGTTGCGAGATTATACAGCTGCAGCTCGGGCAGCCCACTTTGCCGGGCTTCGGCGTCGCTGGGTTTGCCCCAGCCACCGGAACCGGGACTGAGCGCAAGTTTCCACGGGCCCTGGCGGATGGAGAAGATTCCGTTGATGGAGTGATGCACGACCGCTTCGCGTAACGGAACGCGAGTGGTTCCGAGCAAGGCCGGGAGGATGCTCACACTGTCTTCGCCGGCGGTCGATGGAAGCGGCGAGCCAAGTAACTCGGCGCAGGTGGCGAGGAGATCGGTGAGGCAGGTGAGCTGATCGCTTTGCGCGCCGGCTTTGATCCGATCCGGCCAGCGGGCGAGGAACGGCACGCGGTGTCCGCCTTCCCAGATATCGGCTTTGTATCCGCGAAACCCGGCGCTCGCGAAATGGCCTTGTTTTTCCAATCCCGGCGTATCCGCCGCTGGTGAGCAGCCGTTGTCGGCCGTGAAAATAACGAGCGTATTCGCGGTGAGACCGTGCTGATCCAGCGCGGCAAGAACGTCGCCGACCACGGCGTCGGTTTGCATCGTGAAATCGCCGTAGGCTCCGAGGCCACTTTTGCCCTGCCAGTCCGGCGTCGGCAGGATTGGTGTGTGCGGCGAGGTGAGGGGAACGTAGAGGAAAAACGGCTGGCCGGATTTGGCCGCCGCGGCGTGGTCCGCAATGTACTTCACCGCCTGTCGGCCCAGTCGCGGCAGCATTTTGATAGGCGCCAGTGATTCAATCACCCGATTGTTTTCGATCAGGCCCGACATGGTCCGCGCGTTCGAGCAGCCCCAGAAATAATCGAAGCCGCGGGTGGTGGGTCCGCCGATGATTTCGGAGCCGACGGGCAGACCCGCTTCAAAGGTTCGCCCTTTCTTGCTGTCGACGGGTTGAGCGCCGGGAGGAAGTTTTGATTGGAAGCCCAGATGCCACTTGCCGATCGCCGCGGTCGTGTATCCATGCCGCTTGAGAAAGGCCGGCACGGTGAGACGATCGTCCGCGATCAGCGGCGGATCGTCAGAGCCGTCGAGCACGCTCTTCTGCAGTCGGGTGCGCCAGGCGTAGCGGCCTGTCAGCAGGCCGTAACGCGTGGGGGTGCAGACCGATGAACCGCTGTGGGCATCCGTGAACGTGATTCCCTGGGAGGCGAGCCGGTCGAGATGGGGTGTTTTGATCTTTCCGCGCGCGGGATTGAGGGCCTGCACGTCCCCGTAGCCCATGTCGTCGGCGAGGATGTAGACGATATTAGGTTTGGCGGAGTTTGCCGCTGCGTGGGCGCGAGGGGCGATGCAGGCCGCAAGCCCGAGCGTAAAGCCAAGTTGGATACAGAAACGGGAGAGACGGAACATGGGGTGCAAGCGGACGATGGGACGGGTCTGACCGCCAGGCAGGGTGGCGGTGCGTGGGGTGGCCTGGCGGCTCGGGGAGCGGAATATTAGAACGTGCCTTTGACACCAAACGTCCAAAGCGAGCCGAAGTCGAGACGGCTGCGGAACTGCGCGTGCGGCGGGGTGCTCGGGCCGGAGAGTTCGAAGTCCTCGGTCGCGTCGCCCACGTTGCGGAGATTGACAAACACCGCGAACCGCCTGGCGAAATAGTATTCACCGAGGAGATCGACCGACAGCCGTTTCAGGCCCCAGTTGTACGTGCCGGGTTCGATCCCTGGGCCCTCGGCAACGGCATTACGTCGCTGGCGACCGCGATAGTTCCAGTTGACCCTTAGATTATAACTCGGACGGGTCAGGCTCACGCCCCAGCTCGCGCTCCGCGGAATGTAGCCTGCAAAATCTCCCCGGATATCCCCTTTGGTCTGCTGGGCACTACCGTTGGCGAAGACCTGGATGCCCCGTGCCCACGTGGGCAGGAAGGTAAGGGCCTGCTTGTAACTCACATCCAGGCCTTCCATGCGGACAGTGTTGGTGAGATTCTCCTGGGTCACGACGTCAAAGTTTCCGTACGTGGCATCATCCAGGCCGTACAGCGCGAGAAACTCCGGGGTGGCGCTGAAAACGGTGTTGCCGAAGAAATTTTCGAAGTCGCGGCGGAACACGCCGGCGGAGACCTGACCGACGCCCTGAAAATAATATTCGAGGCGAAAATTGGTGGTCCGGGCGCTCCATGCCTTGATCCCCGCGTTGCTCACTGTAATCCGGTTCGCGGTCCCGGGCGGGCTTTCTGTATCCGGAAGCGTAATACCGCTGGCGTATTGATTGAGGTTGGGCCGGCCGACCGAGTAGTAATGCGAGGCGCGTGCGATCAGGTTTTCCCGCACGTTGAAGCTCGCGTTCAAGCTGGGAAAAAGGCGGAGGTACTCCTTATCGACCTGCGCGCCGCGATCGAGAAACGTGAGTCGGGAAATTCCGAGGGCGTCGGCGGTGATCGCCACCGGCCGGCCATTGGCGCCGACGATGATGTTGCCGCTGGCATTCCGTTGGAAGTTTTTCGTGGGATCCGTCAGCGGACCTTCCCCCTTGATGTTGGTCTGCTCGGCGCGCAGGCCACCGACGAGTTTGAGTCGGCGTTCAAAGAAGCTCGTATCTGCCCGCAGATAGGTCGATGACACGATTTCCTCAATATGCTTCGAGCCGCTGATCAGCGAGCGGTAGGCGTTGTTTTCATTGGTAACGAAGTGGGTGGGGTTGGCCTGATAACGCTCCCAGACTTGTTCGTTGCTCATCCATTGAATCTGCGGAAACCCGTACGGAGCGTAACGCTGGGAGAAAACCGCGTCGAAAAACGGTGCGGCCCCATCATCACCGCCGGCGGTGGGGGTTGTGCTCGCCCGGCCGTCGGTGCCGACGAACGTGAACGGTTGATTGTGGCCGCGCAGGTCGCGGGTGGACTGCCGGACATCGAGACCGGTTTTGATTGCAACCGGCACGCGCCAGTCGAGATCGCGCCGCGCGTGAGCATAGGCCGTGCGCTGGAGATCCGCGTTCTTGATCGTGTTTCCCGCCGTGGTGGTGATCGCGTAGGTGCCGAGATTATACGGATCGACCGGAGCGCCGGTGACGCCGTCGGTGACGGTGATGACGTTGGGGCGAAGATAGAAGATGTCGCTGAATGAAACCGTCACGCCGGTGCGCTGCGCATTGACGGTGTTGAAGAAGCCACGATCGAAGCCGCGCAGGACGCTGCGCGCATGGGAGTGGCCGAGGCCGACCTCAGTTTTCCAGATCGGACCATCGTGGCGCCAGATCAGCGTGGGCATGTAGGTGCGGTTGTCGCGCGTCTGCCCGATATTGACGTTCTGCAGCGAGCCCGCACCGGTCGAACCCCGGATCGAGAACGGCGTGAAGTCGCCCGGGGCGACGCGATTCACGTTGAAGACGATCGAGCGCGCCATGTTGGCGAACGAGGTGGACGTATATTGAAACGAGAACGCGATTTTGTCTGTCGGTGACAACCGATAATCGACCGTGAAGCTGAACGAACGCCGGGTGCTGTCCTTCGTATTGTCGGCCAACTGGACGGCGGTCAGATAAGGCCGGTCGGGGGTCGTATGCGGAAAGGTAGTACCGTTGGTGGCGACACCGGAACCGCGCCAGGTGTTTTGAATAAAGTCCTGATTAAGGTAGTTCTTCGAAGTGCCGGCGGCGAGGGTGAAGCCGAAGCGCTCATTGACCGGCCGAATGTAGGTGAAGTCGAAGCCGGGGTGAACCTTGCGGGTGGGGTCCTTGCGGGGACCTGGAGTCTTGTGGAAATCGCGCGCGTTGTCGCGCATCAACACGTAAGCGCTGACGGTCAACTCGGGCCGTGACCGCTCGAATGAACTGCGCGGCACCATGTTGACGGTTCCGGCGAGCGCTGCGCCCGTCATGTCCGGGGTGGGCGAGAACGAAACCTCCACGCGCGCGAGATTGTTGATCGAGATCATATCCAGCGCGGCATTACGGCCGGTGCCGCCGCCAGGATGCGCCGAAGCGAGATTGAAACCATCAACCGTGATCGGTACGTAGGCACTCGGGACGCCGTTGATGGAGACTTCACGCGCAAAGCCGCCGGAGCTTTCGATCGTGATGCCCGGGAGAAATTTCATGAACTCAGCGACGTTGCCCTCGGGGACAAAGCCCAGTTCGTCGGTCGCCACGACCGTCCGCATGTTGGCGGCGAAACGCTGCTCGTTGATCGCGATGGCAGCGCCCTCCATTTCCTTGCTCGTGGCGACGACGAAGCGATCGAGGCGGACGGCCTCGCCCGAGCCGGGGCTCGCGGAGGTGTCGTCGGCTCCGAGCGTGACATTGAGCCGGGTGCGTTGTCCCGGATCGAGCTGAAGCGTCGAGGTACTCAGCGGCAGACCGGTATAGAAAACCTTGAGCTGAACGGGTCCGGCGGGGACCCGGGCGAGGCGAAAATAGCCGCCGGCATCGGTGAAGGTTTCCTGGCCGGAAGGCTCCACCACGATCCGCGCGCTTCCGAGATATTCGTTGGTTCGCGCGCTGGAGACGCGACCTTCGATTGTGCCCACGCCGCCGGTGTCGGAGGGACGAACCGCGGGTGCCGCGACGGCGGGTGGCTTGCGGCGGACGGCGAGTGCGCCGGTTTTCTCATCGCGCGCGGCGGCGAGCTGGGAGCCGCGGAGGAGTCGGTTGAGGGCGTCGTGCGGCGTGTAGTTACCCTCGACTGCGGCCGTGCGCTCGCCGGCTACGTCCTCGGGCGCATAGAGCAGTTGCTCGCCGGATTGGGTGGCGAATTGGCGGAGAACGCCGGGGGCATCACCGGCTGGGAGATTGAAAGCGACGGGCGACGAGCTCGCGGCGGAGGCCGAAGCGACGAACGCCAGCGAGCACGCGAGGAGGCTGAAGCGAAGGATGCGACGCAGCCGCGTGCAGCCGCTGGCACGGGGAGAGGTAGGATGGGGCATGGGGAGATCGGAAAACTTACGGGGTAATCCAGTCACCGATTCTAGACGTTCGGGGAGCGGGAAATATCTAGAGAAATCTTCGAGGCTTTTGGTCAAAGCAGTCCTGGGTTTTCCGTTCTCCGAGTGATACAGACTTTCCTGTCTGTTCCGCATCTCCGAAAGGACAGACAGGAATGTCTGTTTCACCCCGGACCGTCGGAACACCTTCACCTCTGATCTTTCGAACCCGGCTGCAGAAAGGAATGTCTGCCTCACCTCAGCGCCTTGACTGCAATCGAATCTCGTCGGTGCGACGATCGGCGCGGACGCCGAACGTGTCCTCGAGGATGCGCACGAACGCCTGGTAGCCGTCGGCACGGAACGTACCCGTGAAAACCTTACGGGCGAGCGCGGGTTCGGTGATGACGAGTTTGCAGCGATTGTAGCGGTTGAATTCTTCCACCACGTCGGCGAGCGGCAGGGCGTCGAATTCGATGCGCCGTTCCTGCCAGGCGAGGGCGCGCTGCACGTGCGGCGCATCCACGGCGATGACTTCGGCGGCGGCGAGCTGGGATTGGCGCACGACGGCAATTTTGCCGGCGGAAACCTGCAGCGCGGCGGGGACCGCGGCTGGTTCGCGGGTTTTCACGGGCGTGCTTTCGACCCCGATGCGGCCTTCGGTCACGAGCACTTCTACGTCGGCGCCACGAAGGCGGATATTAAAGGCGGTGCCGATCGCGCGAATCGAGACGTCGCCCACGGCGACTCGAAAGGGCCGCGACGCATCTTTGGCGACATCAAAGTGCGCCTCGCCGCGGATCAAGCGCACGAGTCGCTCGTGGCCGGCGAATTTCACGTCGAGGGCACTGTCGGTGTTGAGCTGCACGACTGAGCCATCGGGCAGATCGATTTTCTGAAACGCGCCGACGGCGGTTTCGGCGGTGGGCCGGGCGCTTTCGGGTCGGTTCGCGATGAAGAGGCCCACGGCTAGGGCGGCGGCGGCGGCCAGCGTCGCGATCGCTCCACCGCTACGGCGATGGGGGCGATGCCGTGGAGCCAGCAGATCACGATCAGGTTGGATGTTATTTTCGGGTCGGATGGCCACGAGGCGCCCGACCTCCTTCCAGGCCGTGTCGAGCTCGGCGAAGACCTCGGCGTGGTGCGGGTCCTGTTCCAGCCAGCGCATGAACGCGGTCATTTCACTTTCACTCATGCCGCGATCACGCAGACTGAGCCAAACAGCGGCGGCGGCTTCGACCTCGTCGGAGTCGGGGTCGTCGGGAGGAAGGTTAAAGGATGCGCTCACGGGGCGTGGCTCCGATCCATTCCGCGCGCGCGGAGATAATTGCGCAGTCGCAGGACCCCGATGGCAATCTGCGCGTTGACGGTGTGGGTGGAGATACCGAGCTGCGCGGCGATCTCCGCATGGGAGAGGCCGTAGATCCGGCGGAGGGTCAACACGTGACGACAGCGCGGCGGAAGGGCTTGGATAGCCTCGGCGAGCAGTTGGAGTTCCTGATCATGGCAGACGGTTTCGGCCACACCGGGCCTATCATCAAAGACGGGCAGGAGGTCGATTTCAGCTAGTCCATCGATCGCAATAATTTTCCGGCGCCGAAAGAAATCGAGGGCCGCATTGCGGGCGGTGCTAAATAAAAACGCCTTGGGCGAGCTGATGGGCGCCTGTTCGCGCGCCTTGAGAAGCCGCGCGTAGGTTTCCTGGACCAGATCATCGATATCCGGGTGGGAGGGAAATCGGGTGCGCAGAAAAATCCGGAGCGCGCGCTCATGCGGCTGCACGTCTTCGGCGAACCAGGTCGAGAGGTCGGGAGCGGACAAGGGGGGCGGAGTGGGAGTGGACCGGGAGCGGGCGGATGCAGGCTGACCCGACTCCAACGAACGGGTCCCGGCTGTAATGTTGGTGAGGACATGCCAGCTCAATCTTAAAACAGCGTTGGATGTATATTGATCACACCTCGCTGCACCTGTCGCGACCGGCCACGGACCTGAAGGAGAAGATAGATTACGTGCAAGGACGGCCGACCGGTAGATTATGGTTCGGTGGCTTACGGGGAGGTCCGCTGAAAAGCCACCGCACCGGGCGCCTCGCCATGACTGAGGGCGGCTGCGGTTTCATTTAGAACGCTTGATGCAACGAAGAAACCTTGCGGCTCCGGCGTTGGACCGGGTACAGGATCGGTCAGCCGGTTTCTGATCCGGTGCGCTGACCCCGGCGCTGCTCGTTTCCCTGCTGCATCTGAAATTTCGTGCGGTTTAATTTTGTAGGCCTTTTATGAATACAGTCACGACCGGTTCGCCGCCTTCGTCCCTCGCTCCCGCGTTCGCGACCGCGGTGCCCGGCATTCTGCTGATCCCTGCGCTTACGATGTCGGTCGGCTGGGGTTTGCGCGGTTTCATCGGCGGCGGTTCGCTGGGCGCGATGATCCCCGGTGCGCTGGTTGCGTTGGCGCTGTGCCACTGCCTGCGGGTGCCCAGTGCGGTGGCGGGTCGGATTGCGGCGTTTGGCGCGATCGGGGTTGGGTTTGGCGGGCAGGAAACGTATGGGCAAACGGTTGGCTTGGTGGTGAATGGCGGGGAGCTGTTCTGGCGCAGTGTGGTCGGGCTCGGGGTCAAGGGCGCGGTCTGGGGATTTCTGGGGGGCGCGGTGTTGGGCGTGAGCTTTCTACGCGATCTTTCCCGACGCACGCTGTTCGTGGCGCTGCCGCTGCTCGTGGCTGGCACCTGGTTGGGCTGGCGCTTCATCGATCAGCCGAAATTGATCTATTTTTCCAACTTGCTGGATCGGCCGAGGGAGGAGGTGTGGGCGGGCTTGCTGATGGGAGGCTTCGGATTTTTGGGCTGGATGATCTATGTTTTGCGAGATCGAGCCCGCGTACCTGTCGTCTTTGCGCTTCTGGGCTTGGTGGGCGGAGGCATCGGGTTTGCGTTTGGCGGGGTTTCGTTTGCGGCGGGGAAGGCATGGGGTGGGACCGTCGAACTTTATCCCGGATGGAAGCAGATGGAGTTCACGTTCGGGTTGTGTTTTGGAGCGGCATTGGGCCTGGCGGCGTATTGGCTGCGGCATGACATCGCGGCGGCGACCCGGACGATGACCCCGCCGACGCCGGCCCGCGGTTGGCCGATGGTGGCCGCGGTGGTCGGCAGCGTGGCGTTTGGTGCGGCGGCGATCTGGGGAAGTTCGGCGCTTCCGGTGCGTTTCAGCTATACGGTGGCGGGCGCCGCGCTGCTGGGGCTGGTGTACATGTCGGAGCGGGCCGCGTGGCAAATCGCGATCACGATCACAGCCGGGGCGTTCCTGCTCTATGTGGGGAAATTCTTCACGCTCAACCATCCAGGTTTTCATCCGGCGGTTGCGACGACGATCGCGCTGGTCCTCACCGCGCTGCTGAGCGCTTGGATTGCGGTCCGCCAGGCGTCGGGCCGGGAGATGGCAACGTGGGCATTGCGCGTTTTATTATGGACGTCGGTCGGCGCGGGCGTAGCTCACGCCGGTTGGCATCGGGAGATTTCTCCCGCGCTGGTGATGGTGGTCAGCGTGTTCGTGGTCGGTGCGATCATCATCACACGGGGGACGCGGGCGCGCCAATGAGTCGGGGGCGATTTTCGCTGTCATTCCGGAGGCGACGCTTGTCGCGCGATTCTGAAAGGCCAGCGCTATGCCGTTCATCCTGAAAAATGCAGTTGAAGCCACAGATTCCACGGATGAGCACAGATTACCCAGGCATTAAAAATTACAGTCCGTTCATCGTGCGGGTGAGTTGCGTCCAGGTGCCTCTCCATTAATAATCCTCTGTATCCGCGCTCGTCGGGGACCTTTACCGAAAAGAAACTTCTGAATTTAGGTTCAATGCGTTCTTCCTCCCAGCGCGCACTTCTCCCATTTTAGGAGAGATGATCGTCCGGTTCTGTATTTTCTCGTTTGCGGTGGTTTTGGTCGAGCTGCTGAAGGCGGCCGAACCGGCTGGCCGCGATCCCGCGCTGCAGTTTCACGCGGCGCCGAGACCGCTGCCGGCGGACGCGGTGACGGAGGCGTGGCCGCATTTTCTGGGGCCGCATTATAACGCCATGACGCGCGAGACCCGACTGCTGGAGCGCTGGCCGGCGAATGGACCGAACAAAGTGTGGGAGCTGGCGACCGGAGAAGGTTACGCGTGTCCGGTTCTGGCGGATGGTAAACTCGTTTATTTCCACCGGCTTGAGGGTAACGAAACGGTGGATTGTCTTGATCCTGAAACCGGACGCCGACTCTGGCGGGTGGAGTATCCGGTTAGCTATGAAGACCGCTATGGGTTCAGTCCCGGTCCGCGCGCCAGCGCCGTGATCGACGGTGACCGGGTCTTCACCGCGGGCGTCACCGCAATCCTGCATTGCCTGGAGCTCGCAACCGGTCGGATCGTCTGGCGTCGCGACCTCGCGGCGGAGTTCAAGGTGCCGCAATACTTTTTTGGATACGGGCCGACGCCCTTCATTTGGCAGGACCGGGTAATTGTTACAGTCGGCGGCAAAGGCAGCGCGGACGGAGCCCGTGGCACCGGCGTGGCGGCCTTTGACCGGCGCACGGGAAAGACGCTCTGGGAAGTAGAGGACTCCTGGGGCGCGGATTACGCGTCGCCGGTGGTTACGATGTTGCAAGGCCGCGCGGTGGCTCTGGTACTGACGGGCGGCGAAAGCCGGCCCACGCAAGGCGGATTGCTCGCGATCGACGTGCTCACGGGGGCGGTGCTCGAACGGTTCCCGTGGCGGGCTCGGAATTTTGAATCGGCCACGGCAAGCACGCCGCTCGTGCTCGAGGACGGACGCGTGCTGATTTCCGAGTGTTATGAAAAGGGCGGTACGCTGCTGGAATTCGACTCCGCGCAAAAGGCGACCCAGCGCTGGGTGCAGCGCGGCTTTGGGCTCCACTTCATGATGCCGCTGGCGATTGACGGCTACCTGTACGGCTTTGCGGGCCGCAATCCGCCTGACACGGAACTAAAGGCGGTCGATCTCGCCACGGGAAAAATTGTGTGGGCCGACGACACGCGGTTCACCGAGGGCGGTCGCGTGCAGAGTTTTTTTCGCGGGACGTTGCTGCGCGCGGGCGATCGTACTTTCTGTCTTGGCGAGGACGGCTTGTTGGCGGAGTTCGACCTTTCGCCGCAAGGCTTGAGCGTCCGCCAGCGGACGCGACTCTTTCACGCGTCGTCGGCCTGGACGTTGCCCGCGTTGCATCGCGGTTTGCTGTACGTGGCGCAAAACGAGCGTGACCGGACGGACGGTAAGTCGCCGCGTATTATTTGCTATGATATCCGCGGGCAGTGAGGGATAATATTCGGGTCAGCCGACCTCGCGCGAGCAAGCATGTGACCGGCCGGTGGGATAAGATTCGCTGGGGCTCAAGCTGACCGCTTCGGAAAGGCGGAACGGACAAAGAGGAAACGGGGAGAAAGTAGAAAGAAGAAGGGCGGAAAATCGCGGCGGAAAAGAAGAATGAAGAAACGAGGCGCGGATCTCGAGAGCCGCAGGAGGCCGGTACGTCCTTTAACCATCTGCACCCTCCGCGCAATCTACGGTTGATCGGATGTTTTCCGATTTTCTGTCTCTGCGTTCTTTGCGGCCTCCTGTTAAATGTCTGGAGATCGAGTCCTTATGTGCTTTTTGAGCCTTATGTGGCCATCATCGGAAAAGCGGGATCGGAAAAGCGGAAAAGCGGAATCGGGGAAAGGCGGGATCGGAAAGCGGAAAAGCGGGAAGGAAAATCGGAAAAGCGGGAAATTGGGAAATCGAGAAACACTCAGCGCTGAATTCTGGCGGGAAAACGCGAAACCGTTGGCTCATAGGTAGCCGGGCGTAAAACGCGGAAAAGTGAGGCAGGAAAGCGGAAGGATTTCAGTACGCGGGTAGCTTGACCGTTCAGGGGGGAGGCGCAGCGTGGGCCTTGCACATGGAAGACGCACTTGAGTTCGATGGGGTGGTAATATCAGGGAACGACCTTGTAAGTCGGAAGCGTCCTACGAGCTGGCCTGATATCTTCAGCACGGACGTGAACGGGACGCCGGTGCGATGGCAGTTTGCAGACGCGGATGGTCCGTGTTCATCGACCAAGGCGGATCGGATCTTGTTTCCCTTTGCCCAAGGGCGGATTGCAAAAGGCAAAGAAGTGGGATTGCGGCAGTAGGTTGAAATCACGAGCGAGACCAAGCAGCTCCGGATGTTTCGCCAGAGTTACCGGCGATTTGGAGTTTCTTTGGTCTTTGCGCCACACTGAGCGGGTCAAGCGCGGCATGGACGTGAAATCCGGCGACCTCCTGGTCGTTTTGCTGGCGTTCTGCGTGTCCTGGCCCGTGACGAGCTGGTGACGCGTCGTGAACGGTTCGTCGAGTTGGGCGAGGACCCAGCGACCCTTGCGGCGATCGACCAAGAGATTCAGCGGCGCTCAGTTCTTGCCGGAGTTGGGAGCGGCTGGCGGGTGGGGGACCGGACGGTTTATTTTGTGGTCGGCCAGGCGTGCCTCCTGCGTGATCCTGGCTCGGTGGGCGAACTCAGCGTACGGCATTCCTGAGAGTTCCTCGATGACTTGGGTGAGCAAAGTCTGGCCATTGATCCGCCGGCGCAGCTCTTTCTGAGCACGCAGCCGGCTTCTGATTTTTTCAATGAATGGCTCACTCCATCGCTGATAGGCATCGATCATGACATAGCGAAAACCACCGGGACTCGTCGGGGAAATCCGCGCTTCCGTTTCCGGTTTATCGAGCGCTTCCCGCTTTTCCCCCTTGTTCCAGTTGAGCAGATCCAGGCCCACGCCGAGGGCCCGGGGGCTTTCGCTCAGACGTTTGCTCAACATGTGGAGGGAATAAATTTCTTCGGCGCCTTGGAGCTTGATGGTGATGACATCCGAAAGGAAGCGCGCGAAAACCACGTCGAACCAATCGCGATCGTCGACGTAGATGCGCTGAGCCTTGATGTGCTCAAGGCAGTCTTGACTGAACCCGCCACGGAAGCGGGTGTCGCGGCGCGCCATCCAACTGAAGGGGTCGTAGATGAATTGCAGGTTCGCGATAAACGTTTCCTGCAAATACCGGAGTTCCTTTTCCCCGGCCTGATGGTCGGAATAGAAGATTGGATACGTGAGCTTGACCTCCTGGAACGCCGTGGACGGAACCTGAACCGGCAGTCCTCGTTCAATATAGTGAAAGCCCTTTAGGGTGTCGAGATTGAGTCCCTGGGTCTTGTCGGTTGCGAACGAATTACCCCGCTTGTTTCGGTCGTGGTAGAATATTACATCCCAGCGCGCCGTGATGCGCCGCTCCCATTGGCCGGTTTCGGGATTATAGCGAATATCGCCGGCGTATTTGGATTCAGGTCGGGTGGGCGCAGTTTTATTCAGGCGATCCACGTCCCAGGCGACCAGGGCTTTGATCTTGAAAAAGGGCTCTTTGAAGAGACGCGAAATGATGGCGCGCTCGCGCCTCAACCAAGTGGAGTCATCCAGGGTGAATGGGCCCAATCCGAACGTGGCGGTGAGCTCACCCATTTCCCGTTCAAACTCCTTCCCCAGTTTGATCCGGAATTGCAGGTGTTTGATTTCATCGATGACCAGCTTTTTGTGATAACCGATCAGCAGCTGGTTGAAGGACTGGGCGAAATTAAAGACGACGTCATTGTCTCCCCGATAATCTTTGCCTGTAAACCCATCAATAATGGGAATCTTTCCGTGGTAAGCCGTGACATTAAAGGCCTCCATCGTGACCACCTCGTCACCCGCCGAGTCTTGCGCCCTGATCGTCGAAGCTACACCCATCAGCGTCAGCCAAACGACGACGTTGGCGAGTTTCCTGCTCGGCGTGGGCATTGATTACAGGAGATCGGCGCGGGACCTCATTACTATTGCCCGTGAATTGATTCGGTTCACCTCGACCGGAAGATCTCGCTGGCGAGGGCCTCGACCATGAGGGTGCGGAGACCGTAATCGTCCTTCTTCACCGCCTGAAAGATGTCCTCGATCACGAACTCATCGACAGGCTCCATGTGGCGGCCGGTGGCGTAGCTGAGGACTTGTCTGATGAGGTGGCGGGTGAAAACGTCCGTCCGACTTGCGACGAGGATGCTTTTAAAATCGTGAAAGCCGGCATAGGTCTCCCCGGAGCCGAACTCGCCGGTGGAATCAATCGTCGGTGCAGGCGCGCCGCCCTTGGGTTTGGGATAGGTCTCGCGCCAACGGCCGATGGGATCGAATGTCTCGAGTCCAAAGCCGAGCGGATCAATCTTCCGATGGCATTCGGCGCATGCGATGTCCGCCCGGTGTTTCGCGAGCCGTTCGCGGATGGTGGTGGCTCCGCTCACGTCCGCGTCGATGGCAGGAACCACATCCGGTGGCGGTGGCGGCTTCACGCCGAGGATGTTTTCCAAGACCCAGACGCCGCGGGTCACGGGCGAGGTTTCCACTCCGTTGGCGCTGACCGTGAGGACGCCCGCCATGCCGAGCAGGCCGCCGCGTTGCCGGTTGCCGTCGATGCCAACGCGCTGGAAACCATCGGCGATGCGGAGGGTTTTCTGCTCCGGCAGATTATAGAGTTTCGCGAGCCGCTTGTCCACGAAAGTGTAATCGGCATCAAGAAACCGCTGCGCCGATCCATTTTCCCGGAGCAGATGACGGAAGAATAGGCGAACCTCCGTCTTCATCGCCTCGGGCAAATTCTCGGCGTAATACACCCGCGTTGATTCACGCGGCGGGGGCATGCCGCCGAGATCGCGTAGATTCAGCCAGCTGTCGAGAAAGCCGTTCACAAATCCTGCAACGCGGTCGTCAGCGATGAGCCGCTCGCTTTGGTTCCTGAGTTCCTTGGGCGCAGTCAGTTTCCCGGAAGCAGCGACGGCGAGCAGTTCCTGGTCGGGCGGTGCGCCCCGGAGCGCGTAGGAGAGACGCGAGGCGAGATCGTAGGGGCCGAGTTTGGTTTCTTTTTCGTCTGTAATCTCGCTGAAATAGAGAAAGGAAGGCGAGCAAAGCATCATCTTCAGCGTATCCAGCGCAGCCTGACGCGGCGTCGCTTTTTCGCTGATCCGCAGGTCATAGGTTTTCCGAATGGTGGTGCGATCAGCCCGCGTCAGCGGGCGTCGATACGCCCGGGCGCCAAAAGCATAGAGCTGATCGAGCGCCTGCTTCGCCTGAAACCCCCGCTCACCAAACACCGCGAGCTCTTCCAAGCTTCCACCTGGCTCAGTGACGGGACCTGCAATCTTGATCTCGCCAATGCGGATATGCGGGAGTTTTCCTTCCCGCAAGAGGTGCGTGCGCCTGATGCCTTCTTTGGCGAATCTGCCCTGGAAGTCGTCCGCGTAACGCTTGTTAATCTGGCTGATGGAAGCCCGCGACTCGTAGGGTCCGTTGGGGAAAATGAAGCGTGGTGTTTGTCCCGCTTCGAGCCAGACGCGGAACTTGATCCACTCCGGTTGCTCATCCGGCACCGTCGCCTGCGCGAGCAACGGCTCGATTGCCTGGGGATAATGGATGTGATTCTTCGTGGCATCGCCAGGCACGACTCCGAGCAGGAATGGCTCGGAGAAATCGATACCGAAGATCGCGGGGTCGTAATGCGTGTCGCGGTGCATCGCCTGCGCCAGGACCTCGATATCATAGAGTCCGGAAACCGGCACGCCTTTGAGGAAGTCCTCGATATGTCCATAGCCGCCCTGCCGCGTATCGGTGTTCGGCTGTTCATATAGGCAAAGATACTTGTAGTTAAAGACTGCCTTGTGCGGACCCGATAGCTCCTCGTATTGGACGAAGTTGCCGGTGAAGTGCCAGGACTGTGGTGGCATTTCCGGCCGGCCGAGACGGGTCTCGACGAGACGATTGGCGGATTGAAAATATTGATCCAGCAGGAAGCCGGAGGTGACGAGCGACGTACCAATGGTGTCGATGGGTTCACTCGCTTTCTCTTTCGGGAAATCCGCGGTGAGACCGAGCGTGTCGACCCGCCGACCGAAGAGCGTCGCGAGCGTGTTCTCGTATTCCCGGTTCGAAAGACGGCGCATCACCGTGCGCGCCTTGGTGCTCTCGATCTTGCCGCGCGCGGACGCGATGCCCTCCCGCAGGGAGCGAATGACCGCGAGCCGCTCGTCGTCGGTCGGTTGCATTGCTTCCTTGTGGGGTGGCATTTCCCCCAGCGTGATCTGATCGATGATATCTTTTGCGGTGATCAGGCCCGCCTCGGTGGTGAGCGGAAACGAGAACGTTTCAAATTCGCGATCGCCTTTCTCGGTCGCAGCGTCGTGACATTTCAGGCAGTAATTGTCCACGAACTGGAAAAATACCTTCTGTCCGGGCAATGCCGCGGCACGCGCGAATCCCGCAAGCAGAGCGAGCCCAAGGATGGCGATGCGTTTTGTCATGGCGAGAGCAGGGCCACGCCGTTCGGTGCCAGGGAGCGATGACCGTTCCTGATTGTCATCGCGAGGAGCGAAGCGACGTGGCGATCCATCTGGAGATCTCCGAAGATTGCCGCAGTCGGCACGCCTCCTTCGCAATGCCAAACAGAGTGTGTTCCACACCCGGCCTTGCCGGGGTCGCGATGACAGTCCGGAACCCACGTTATACGGACCGGCCGGTGCTGGTGCCGAACGAGTCGGCCTCGACGCCCATGCGCTGGGCGATATCGACAAAGAGATTACAAAGGGGGACTTTGTTCGGACCTGAGGATGGAACCTTCTTGAACTCGCCATGACGGTCGCCGCCACCGGCGAGAATGATCGGGAGGTCGGAATTCTTGTGCGTATTTGCATCGCCAATACCGCTGCCGAATAGCACCGACGTGGAGTCGAGCAGGGTCCGCTCACCGTCTTCCATCCTGGAGAGGCGGGTGAGGAATTTTCCGAAGTGCTCGATCTGGTAGGTTTCGAGCGCGATGAGGTGCTTGATCGCCGCCTCGTCGTTGCCGTGGTGCGACAGGCCGTGGTAGGACTTCTCGATGCCGAGGTTCTGCGGCAGGAAATCGCCCCCGATTTCCAGCGTGGCGATGCGGGTCGAATCGGTCTGCAGTGCCAGCGCGATCAACTCATAGAGCATCGGTAAATCTTCGACCTTGTTCTTGTTGGCTGGTTTGTCGAACGAAGGATTCGGCTTGGGGAGGCTGGACCAACGCTGGCGGAGTTCGAGCCGCTTCTCGACGTCGCGAATGGAGGTGAAGTATTCGTCCAGCTTGGACTTGTCTTCGCGATTGACGCGCTTGGAGAGACGGTTCGCGTCCCCCAGCACGGTATCGAGAATGGACGCCTGCAAACGGTTCTCCTGATTGCGACGATCCTGGCGCTCCGGGGAGTCACTGACAAACAGCCGGTCGAACAACTCAGCAGGTCCCGAGATGGGAGGGACGCGCACCCCGGATTTCGTCCAGGCGATCTGGCAGCCCCCGTGGATACCACCCTCCGAACCGACGGTCAGGGAAGGGAAGCGCGTCTGAAAACCAATTTCGTCGGCGATGAACTGGTCGATGCTGACGTTGCCGCCAGGCCGGTTCTGCGCTTCCGAATTGAGGACGCCAGAGAGGAAGGAATGGACCGCGAAGTGACCGCCCTTGATCCCGTGGTCGAGTCCGCGGTACACCGTCATGTGCTTGCGATTTTCCCAAAGCGGCTTGAGCAACGTGGTCTGCTCGTAGGCCGTGCCGGTTGATTCGGGAAAGAACTGTTTTACCTGATAGCCAAGCAGATTCCCGACGGCGACGAATCGCCGCGACCCGGCACCTGCGCCTCTGGCTGTTTGAACGGCGGAGTTGCCACCCACGGCACTGGCCAGGAGCGAGGGGAGTGTGGGGAGCGCCAGGGCTGCACTCAGGGATTTGAGGATGAAACGACGCCGGTTCATGGTTTTCATGCTTCAAGGAGTTTCAATACAGTGGGGGCTCTCACCGCGTCGCGCCGATACGGGCTGCCGATGCTTTTTGAAGCGGCAGACCTCCAGGGGCAACGGATGGTGTTAGGGAAATTCAAGACTGGGTTTCATTTTGTGCGAGAAAAAACCGTCCCGCCTTGCGAAGCAGGGTAGAGTAGGCAGATCGCTCCTTCTGCGTCAAAGCCCAGGCCAATGACGTTGCAGAAGAGCCGGCCATTAACCGTGCCCGGGTCGATTATCTTCACGTGTCCGGCGCTTGAGTAAAGACGACGTCGGCATCGAGCGCGTAGCGACCGATGAAGTCCGCGATCTCCGCGTGATTGGTCGGTCGATGTTTTTGGTGTCCGAACCCGGGTTGATGATAACGCGAAGCTGCATGCGGATCGGTAACCTTTCCACAGAGTGGTCACCGCTTCCAGTTGTGGAAAAATTATGGCGCAGTAATCTTCGGGAGATCGGGTTGATCTGCTGGAACTGCAGTTCGCGCTCGTCGCAATGAATCGAGGCGTTACGCTTTACGCATGCGTGTGCTTGTAGTGGAAGATGAGCAAAAGGTGGCCTCCCTGATCAAAAGTGGGCTCGAACAGGCGGGCTTCGATGTCGTGGTCACTCACGATGGAGATTCGGCGGTCAGGCTGGCCACGTCCGCGGCATTCGAGGCCATGGTATTGGATATTATGATACCCGGACGCGATGGCCTGAGCGTGCTGCGCAAGCTGCGCGCGGAGCATCACGTGATACCGGTCGTCCTCCTCACCGCCCGTGGCGATACCAGCGAGAGAATCGAAGGGCTGAACCTCGGTGCGGACGATTATCTTTCCAAGCCGTTCTCGGTGCTGGAACTCGTCGCGCGCCTGCATGCGGTCTTGCGGCGACGAACAGGCGTCGGGCTTTCGGTGCTCACCTGCGGTGATCTCATTTTGAATCTGAGCAGTCGGGAGGTAAAGCGCGACGGAAAGCGGATCGATCTCACGCCGCGCGAGTATGCGCTTTTGGAGTATTTGATGCGCGCTCCGGGCAAGGTCGTCACGCGGGTGGAGATCAGCCAAAATGTGTGGGGGCATCAGTTCGACCCCGGAACGAACTTCGTCGAGGTGGCGATCCAGCGGCTGCGTCGCAAGGTCGACGGGGCCTTTGCGCCGGCCCTGATTCAGACCATTCGCGGCGTAGGTTACGTGATCCAAACGGAGATATGAAAGCGCTCTCCCTTCAGTGGAAGTTTGCGCTTTGGGCTGCCGCCTTGGTGGGAGTTTCGCTCCTGATTTTCTCCGGCGCCACGCTGAAGAATCTCTACGACGAGCAGATCGATGCGGTGGATTTGGAACTTACTGCCGACGGCAAGCGCTTCGCGGAGTTGCGGCCGTTGTCGGCGGGAGAGGAATCGGCGATCGAACTTGCGCGGTTCGAGCCGTGGATGGGTTATGCTCTTTTCGACGAAGCCGGACGGCTGCGCAGTCGCTCGGACCGCCTGCCTGAGGCGATGGCCCGGCGGGCGCTTACCATTTTGGAGCTGCATACGGCCCGCGACCGCCAGAAGACGTGGCGTTTGCTATCATTTCGCAGTGACGGCGCGACCTTTGTCGTGGGCTACGATTTGGAGGATGTGCATGGGATCATCCGCGATCTGGTGATCGCGTATGCGTTTTCTCTGCCAGTGATCGTGATTATCGCCGCGCTTGGCGGCTTGTGGGTGTCGCGGCGAGCGTTGATGCCGGTGCACGAGCTCACGTTGGCGGCGGAAAGCGTGCAGGCAGGGAGCCTGGATCGACGAGTACCGGTCCCGGTTGCAAACGACGAGATCCAGCGCCTCGCGCTCGTGCTCAATGCGATGCTCGGGCGCCTGGAGAAAAGTTTCGAGCAGGCGCGACGCTTCGCGGCGGATGCCTCGCACGAGTTGCGCACGCCGATGACCGTCATTCGCGTCCAGATGGAGGAACTCATCCGCGCGCCCGACAGCCCGCTCGCTCATCAATTGAAATTGGTAAGTATCCAGGAGGAAATCGACCGGTTGCAGCGCATCACCGAGAATTTGCTCCTGCTGGCCAGACTCGATGCGGGGCACGCCGCGCTGCCGTCGCTAAAAGTAAATTTGGGCGCCTTGGTGAGCGAGGTGATGGAGGATGCGGAATTGCTCGCCGCGGCCAAAGGCGTGTCGATGGAGAAAGGCGAATTCGCGGAGATGGAGGTGTCGGCGGACTCGACGCACCTCCACCGTGCGTTGCTGAATCTCTTCGATAATGCCGTTAAGTTCAATTTGCCGGAAGGCCGCGTGACCTGTCGTCTGCGGGTGCAAGACGGCGTCGCGCTGTGCGAGATTGGAAATACGGGTGAAGGCATACCGGAAGCCGTGCGGCCCCGCCTCTTTCAACGCTTCTTCCGGGCCGATGCCAGCCGGGGAAGGATCAGCGGGCACGGCCTCGGGCTCAGCCTAAGCCGCGAAATCGCGCGAGCGTACGGAGGAGATCTTCAGCTTGTCGATCGAGGCGAGCCACGCTGGACTTACTTCGTCCTCTCGCTGCCGCTCGCGGCCCTGTCGGCGACCCCACCCCATGAGGCGTAACGTTTCCCAAATGCAATCGTGCCAGTTCCTGCGCGCCCGCGGACCGTGGCTTTGCCTGTTTTTGGTTCTGGCGGGGGCTTTTGAATTCACGCCGCTGGATCTCTGGTTGCAGGACCCGTTCTTCGATTTCGCGTCCCGGCGGTGGTTGGTCGATGGGCGTGAGCCGGTGGGTCGTTTGCTTTTCTACAACGGCCCCAAGGTGCTGCTGATCGCGTTTGCGCTTGGCCTCATCGCTCTCACCACAGGGCCGGAGTCATGGCGCCGTCGGGTGGAGGCATGGGGTTGGATTACGCATCGGCCGAGGCTGGCAATCACGCTCCTGGTCGCAGCGTCGATTCCGGTCACCGTAGGCGCGTTGAAGAATACGTCGGACGTCTTCTGTCCGTCGGAGCTTGTGCGCTATGGCGGCACGGCACCCCACCGACGGCCGTTTTCCATGGAGCTGTGCACAGAGGGCAAGGGCCATTGCTGGCCGGCGGGGCACGCGAGTGGAGGGTTCGCGTTGCTTTCGCTCACGCTGCTCGCGGCTCGCGAATCCCTGAAGCGACGAATGGTACTCCTGGCCATGGCCGCAGGCTGGTCGATGGGTCTCTACCAGATGCTCAAGGGCTCTCATTTCATGAGTCATACCGTGGTCACCATGCTGCTCGCGCTGGTCATCACCACCGTGGTGGAACGAGTCGTCTTCGGGAATGGCTCCACTCTCCGTATTTTGGGTCTCTCTTCCCGTTATAAAGAAACCCAACCTTAAGCTGTCGGGGAGCGTTGCTGGTTTTGTCGGTGGCCGGAAAGGGGGGTGAAACTGGATTTTTAGGACCGAAGTGGCAAAGTGGGCCGGTCGACCTGCGGTACAAAACGAGCCTGCACCTGACGGGCAGCTGAAGGTATCAGAATAGGGCGGCGTGGGAGCCGACCTCGAAGGGGAAACCCGGGACCGTGCTGCGGTCATGCTCCGCCACCCGGCAGGATTACCGGCGGATAACACCCGGATTACAGTTCTGTAATCGGAGCGTGAAGGCTCGCGCGTGTGGGATTTGATCTTTCGCTCACACCGCAAAGTGGGCCGCAGAAATCGCACCCGCCGAGGGTGCGGTCACAGTCGGTTTTGCACCCTGTTATCCACCCTCATGTTTCTCCTCCGCTTCACCCTTGGGCTGTTCACAGTCGCCACGTTGGCGGGGTGCGTTTCGTATTCGCCGCAGCCGCTCGTTTCCGAAACGACCCGAGCGTACCTCGAAGGCAGGCGTCTCACTGATGAGGGGCTGGGGCGTTTCTTAGCTGCGCATGGCCAGGCCGGCGGCGAATGGGAGCTGTCCCGGCTGACGCTCGCCGCACTCTATTTCAACCCGACACTGGAGGTCGCGCGCGCCCAACTGAGAGAGGCGGAGGCGGGGATGAAGACGGCGGAGGCGCGGCCGAATCCTACCTTCAGTTTTGCGCCCACCTACCATCGAGACACGCCGGGTGGGATGACCCCGTGGATTCTGGGTTATGCGCTGGCCTTGCCCATCGAGACGGCGGGCAAGCGTACTCATCGTACCCGCGAGGCGGGGTACCGGGCCGAAGTCGCGCATCTGCGCGTTGCGGAAAGCGCGTGGGCGGTGCGCAGCGCGGTGCGTCATGCGTTGGTCGGGTTGCAATCCGCTGAGGCCGCCGCGGAACTCTGGCGAACGCAGGTGCCGCTCCTGGCCGATTCCGCGGGCTTGGTGGATGCCCAGGTCAACGCGGGGGATGTCTCGCCCCTGCTCGCGGCGCAGGCGCGCATCGCACTTCATCGCGCCGAATTGGCCGGTCGCGAGAGTGATCGGGCGGTGGTGGCCGCGCGCATTGGGCTGGCAGAGGCGGTGGGTGTTTCGGTCGGTGCTTTGGCGGATGTACGTCTTTCCTATCGCGGGCTCCTCGATGCGCCAGCACCGGCCGGGACGGACCAAACCCGGCTGTGGGCGGTGCAGAATCGCGCCGATCTCCTCGCGGAACTCGCGGCTTATGCCGTCGCCGAAGTCGCGTTGCAAGGGGAGGTCGCACGGCAATATCCGGACGTCTCCTTTAAGCCGGGCTACGATTTGGACCAGGGAGCCGGCAAATGGTCGTTGGGAGTCAGCTTCACGTTGCCGATCTTGAATCAAAATCAGGGCCCGATTGCGGTGGCGAAGGCCCGCCGCGAGGTCGCGGCGGCCCGGTTCGTTGCCCTGCAAAGTCGGGTGCTCGCCGAGGTCGATCGCGCGGTGGCCGACTATGCTTCCGCGGCCGGCGACCTCGAGACGATCAAGGCGCTCCGCGAGAGCCTGGAGCGCCAGGTGGCGACGGTGAAAGCGCAGCAATCGGCGGGAGATGCCTCCCGGCTCGATCTGGTGCGCGCCCAGGTCGAACTGGCGGACCTCATGCGCCTTGATGTCGAGGCCCGCATGCGGGTGGGCCGGACGCTCTCCGCGCTCGAGGACGCGGTGCAGCGTCCCTTGGCCTGGCCGGACGCGGCGTTGCGCGCGACTCCCCGGCCCACGCTTGAATAACCCTCACGCATTTTTCCTTTCGCCTATGAAAACGATTTTGCTGCTCTTGCTTTTGGTTGGGATCGCCAATGTGGCCCCCAGTGCTCCGGCCCCCGCGACCTTGTCGAAGGAGGGCGACTTGATGACGATCGTCTTGAAGCCGGAGGCGGAGGAGCGACTGCGCCTGAAGGTGGTCGCGGTCGAGCGGCGCGCCGTGCCGGGATCGCGTCTGTTTGCCGGCGAAGTTGTGCGGCCGCTTTCGTCGGACGGGGCGCTGACGGCCCCCTTGCTCGGAGGCACGCTCGACGAGGTGCTCAAGCTCGCGGAGGCCCAAGCGGCGGCCGATGGCCGCATGCTGCAAGCGCAGGCGCAGGTCGATGCGGCAAAGATTGCCGTGGGTCGGGCGGAGAAAGTCTTGAGGGCGGACGCAGGCAGCGTGCGTTCGGTGGATGAGGTCAAAGCGACCCTCGCGTTGGCAGAGGCGGCGTTGCGCACGGCCAAGGCGCAGCGGGATCTTCTGGGCTCCCCCGTGGGTCGCGGCCCGCAGGGAAAGACCTCCTGGGTGCGCGTCGCGGTTTACAGCGGCGAAAGCGGGCTCCTCGATCCCAAGGCTCTGGCGACCGCTCGAGGCATCGTGGCATCGGGGCCCGGTCAGTCCGCGAAACCGGTATCAGGTCCGCTCACGGCGAATGCGACGACGATGACGGTGGATTGGTATTACGAATTGCCGGCGGACTTCGCAGCTCGATCAGGCGAGCGGGTCGCCGTCGAGATTCCTTTGGTGGACGGGAGCGCGGAGAAGCTCGTGCTGCCCTTCGCCGCGGTGCTGCACGACATCAATGGCGGACAGTGGGTCTACGAGAACATCGCGCCTCATACGTATGCCCGGCGGCGAATCCAAGTGGCAAGGATTTCGGGAAACATCGCAGTGCTCGCCAGCGGTCCCGCGCCGGGCACGAAGATCGTGACCGACGGCGCGGCCGAGCTTTTCGGCACCGAATTCATGACCGGCAAATAAGCCCGGGCTTCCATCATGCTAAACGCGATCGTTTCCTGGGCACTCAACATGCGAGTGCTCGTTGTGGCGATGGCCGCGGCGCTGCTCGTCGTCGGGATCAATGCCACGCGGCATGCGCCGCTGGATGTCTTTCCGGAATTCGCGCCGCCGCTGGTCGAGGTGCAGACCGAAGCTCCCGGTCTCTCCACGGAGGAGGTCGATGCACTGGTGACGGTCCCGCTGGAAAATTCCCTGAACGGGCTGCCGTTTCTCAAAACCATCCGCTCAAAGTCGGTGCTCGGGCTCTCTTCGGTGGTGATGATTTTCAACCAGGGCACCGAAATTCTCCAAGCCCGCCAACTCGTGCAGGAGCGGTTGAATCTCGCGCTGGGCCGTTTGCCGGCGGTGGTGAAACCACCCGTGCTGATGGCGCCGTACTCGTCGTTGAGTCGGGTGCTTAAGGTCGGACTGTCATCAAAAACGCTCTCGCAAATGGACCTGAGCGAGCTGTCGCTCTGGACGATTCGGCCGCGGCTCATGTCGGTCAGCGGCGTGGCCAATGTCGCGATCTGGGGCCAGCGGGATAAGCAGTTTCAAGTGCTGGTCGACCCGCAACGGCTGCGCGCCGCCGGCGTGACGCTCGATGCGGTGACGCGGGCGGCGGGCGATGCGGCGGTGATCAGCGCCGGTGGTTTCATCGATACGCCGAATCTCCGCCTGAGCGTCTCCCAGCTCGGATTGATCGAGACGCCTGAAGACTTGGCCCGGACGGTCGTGGAGTTTCGGAACGGGACACCGATCCGGCTGGGCGATGTAGCCGAGGTTCGGATCGGTCATCCGGCTCCGATCGGCGATGCAGTCATCAACGATGGCCCGGGCATCCTGCTGATCGTCGAAAAGCAGCCGTGGGGAAACACCCTCGATGTCACTGAAGGCGTCGAAAAAGTCCTGGCGGAGCTGAAGCCGGCGCTGCCGGGGGTGGACATGGATTCGACCATTTTCCGACCAGCTACATTCATCCAGCTCTCCATCGACCATCTCACGGAGGCGCTGTGGCTGGGTTGCTTGCTCGTGATCATCGTGCTCTTCCTGTTTCTAGGTGACTGGCGGACCACGATCATCAGTGTCGTGGCGATCCCGCTCTCATTGGCCGTCGCGCTCATCCTGCTGCGTTGGCGCGGCGAGACGATCAATACGATGATCCTAGCCGGTCTCATCATCGCTCTCGGCGAAGTGGTGGACGATGCGATCATCGACGTGGAAAACATCCTCCGGCGCCTGCGGCAGAATCGGCTGCTTTCCCGGCCCCTGCCCGCAATCCAGGTGGTCCTGTCCGCGTCGCTCGAGGTTCGCAGCGCCGTCGTCTACGCCAGCGTGATTATCGTGCTCGTGTTTCTGCCGGTGTTCTTCCTGCCGGGGCTGGCAGGAACGTTTTTCCGGCCGCTCGCACTTGCCTATATTCTGGCCATCGCGGCCTCGCTGGCGGTCGCGCTGACGGTGACGCCCGCAATGAGTCTGATGCTGTTGCGCATCCGGGATGACCAGCATCGCGATCCGTGGTTTGCCCGCACGATGAAGGCCGGCTATCGCTCGATTTTGCCGCGGTTCGCACAACGCCCGGGGCTGGCGATCGGGGTTCTGGCGGTCGCGTTCGTTTTCACGGGCTGGGTCTGGCACTCGAAATTGGGCGAAGAGTTTCTGCCCAATTTTAAGGAGCGGGATTTTCTGATGCACTGGTTGGAGAAGCCGAACACGTCGGTGGAAGCCAGCACCCGCATCACCATCGCGGCGAGCAAGGATCTGCGCGCGATCCCGGGCGTGCGCAACCAAGGTGCTCACATCGGCCGCGCCGAGGTCGCCGATGAGGTCGTGGGACCGGACTTCACTGAGCTCTGGATCAGTCTTTCACCGGAGGTCGATTACGATGCCACCATCGCGAAGGTGCAGGCGGTGGTGGATAGTTACCCGGGTCTCGTGCGCGACCTGCTGACCTTTCTTCGCGAGCGCATCAAGGAAGTGCTCACAGGAGCGAGCGCGAGCATCGTCGTGCGCATCTATGGGCCTGATCTGGCGCTGCTTCGTTCGCACGCCGCCGACGTCGGCGCGGCATTGAAGGACATTCCCGGAGTGAGCGCGTTGAAAGTGGAAGCGCAGACGCTCGTGCCGCAGATCGCGATCAAACTGCGCCCGGATGCGGCAGGGCTGCACGGACTGACGGCGGGGCAGGTGCGTGCCGCCGTCACGACGCTCATCAGCGGTCGAAAGGTGGGTGAGGTCTATCAGGACCAGAAGGTCCATGACGTGGCCGTGTGGAGCGTGCCGCAGGTGCGCGCCGACTACACCACACTCCGCGATTTGCTCATCGAAACGCCGGCTGGCGGGCACGTGCGGCTCGCCGATGTGGCCGATCTTGCGATCGTGCCTACGCCCAATGCGATCCGACGCGAAGGCGCTTCGCGGCGGATTGACGTGACGTGCAATGTCTCGGGCCGCGATCTTGGCGCGGTTGCGAAAGACATCCAGGCGCGCGTCGCTCAGATCACGTTTGCCGCCGGATACCATCCGGAAGTCTTGGGCGAGTATGCCGAGCGGCAGGCCGCACAATCTCAATTGCTTTGGCTGGGCCTAGCTTCGCTGGCGGCGATTCTCGTGCTGCTCTTTGCCGACTTTCAGTCGGTCCGCTTGGTGCTGCTCATTGCGCTCACGCTGCCGTTTGCTCTAATCGGCGGCGTCTTCGCAGCGTGGTTGGGCGGCGGAGTGCTTTCCCTTGGGTCGCTCGTTGGCTTCGTCACGGTGCTCGGTATCGCGGCGCGAAACGGAATTCTTCTGGTGAGCCATTATCGCCATTTGGAGCAGGAGGAAGGCATGCGTTTCAGCCCGCAATTGGTGCTTCAGGGTGCGGAAGAACGTCTCGTGCCGATCCTCATGACGGCGACGACGGCTGCCTTCGCCTTGTTGCCGCTGGTGCTCAAGGGAAATGTGCCCGGGAATGAGATCGAGCGTCCCATGGCCTTGGTGATACTTGGAGGGTTGGTCACCTCCACCGTGTTGAACCTCTTCCTGCTCCCGGCGCTCTACGCACGGTTCAGTCAACGCAGAGACATGAAGCGATAAGGTGGGATCGCGTAGCGACTGAGACGCTCCTGACCGGATATTGAGCGCGCAACGACGCATCCTGCCCGGAATACTTCTACCACCTTACCCCTAAACATGCAGCAAATTGTATTTCATCTGGCATTGCGGGAGCGCAGTGACGACGGAACCCATCGCGCTGGATTGCCTCGCCCTCGTTCCTCGGGCTCGCAATGACAATGAAGGAGAGCCGAAGGAGAAGCCCGGGCCATCGACGGGCGGGTTATTCCTTCAAGCTGGCCACATGCGTGTCAGTCGGCCGATAGCGCAGCCACTCTTCCGGAGTCAGCTCGCGCTGCTTTCCATTTTTGAAGAGCCAGCTCGCGGTTTGGTAGTAGGCGATCGTGTCGTCGATGAGCGCCTCATTGGGAGGCTGGGCCGTCAGAGCGTACGTCGTGCGGTCGTAGCTGTGCGTGCTGGAGAGTCGCACCGGCTTCAGGACTGCGAGGGCCCCGTCGCGCAGGAGGCCCAGCTTCTGATAGTTGCCGATGAAAGCTCGGCCCCGCTCCTCGGGGGCCATCGCGAGCACATCGCGGCCGTAGAAGCGACTCGGATACGTCCAGCGCAGCAGGCCCAGCAGCGTCGGAGCGTAATCCACCTGGCTCATCACGGTGTGCACCACACCGGGCTTAATCTGGCCACCAGGAGCATACACGAGCAGGGGGACGTGATAGTTTTGCACCGGAAGTTCGGTCTTGCCGGCGCTCGAGGCGCAGTGATCGCCCACGAAGACAAAGATCGTGTTCTTGAACCACGGCTTGGTCTCCGCGATCCGCATGAATTCGCCGATGGCGTAGTCGGTGTACTTCACGCCCCCCGCGCGACCGGAGGTTTTCGAAGGCAGGTCGATCTTGCCGTCGGGATAGGTGAACGGCCGATGATTCGACGTCGTCATCACGAAATGGAAAAAGGGCCTTCCCGCGGCGTAGTCGCGGTCGCACTCGTGCAACGCCCAGCGATACAGGTCTTCGTCGCAGGCGCCCCAGACATTGGAAAACGTGATGTCATCCTTGGCGACGTTGGTCCGGTCCACGACGCGGTAGCCGTTTTCGCCGAAGAAATAGTTCATGTTATCGAAGTAGCCGAAGCCGCCGTAGATGAACCCGGTCTCGTAACCGCGGGAGCGGAATACGGAGCCGATCGTGAAGAGCCGCTCATTGTTGGGTCGCTTGACCAGGGAGCGCCCCGGAGTCGGCGGGACGGAAAGCGTGAGCGCTTCCATCCCGCGGTCGGTGCGCGTGCCAGTGGCGTAGAACTGGTCGAACACCACGCTCCTGGCGGCGATTCTCTCCATATTCGGCATCAACTTTGACGCGCGGTTGAAGACGCTCATGAAGTCGGCGCTGAGGCTTTCCACCGTGATCTGAATGACATTGAGGTGCTGCTCCTGCCCCTCGTGCTTCACCAGGCGGAGCACGTCTTTCGGATCGGAGCCGAGGAGCGTCGAGCCATCCTGCGTCAGCAGGCCCCGGACGCGCTTGAACGCAGCATCCATCGGCATGGCGGAGTAGAATTGATCGTAGTCGAGCTGGTTGTTCCAGAACTCGGCGAAGAGGGACCACGGACCGCTCTTGGCCAGCTCGCGGTTGTAGTTATTGGCGAAACTCGGGAGGTAGCTCTGCCGCAATCCGAAACCGAGGACCAGCGTGGCGACCGCCCAGCCGGCGGGAGCGACCCAGCGTTTCGCCTTCGATTCAGCGGCACTCTTGAGCCACGGGTCGACGACGCCTTTGCGCGCTACCAGCCAGTAGCTCAAGGCGGTCAGCGCAAACAGGCCGCCGTAGATGGCAGGCATCGGATACGATTCGCGGATATTGCCGATCACCTCGGTCGTGTAGACGAGATAGTCGACGGCGATGAAGTTGAACCGGACACCGAACTCATCCCAAAACAGCCATTCTGAGACCGCGCCAAAAAAGAGCGCATAGAGCACAGTGAAGAGCACGGCATGGGCTGCAATCCGACCGACCCGCGAGCGATAGGCCCGCTGCGGCAGGATCGTGAGAAAGAGGGCGAACGGCAGCACCCACCAGAGGGCTGCCGCGAGATCGAATAACAGTCCCCAGATGAAAGCGGCGACGAGGCTGATATTCCACGACACCTCCTCGGCGGCTTTAAACAGCAAGGCGAGCCGGGTGGCGAAGCCGACGGAGATCACGAACATCAGCGCGATCCAAGCACCTCCCTGGCGGCTGCCTATTAGACGTTCGACAAAGCTGGCCGCCAGCGTGGGAGATTTTGCGGAAGCGGTGGGTGTATCGGAAATGACACTCATGTGGCTTCTGACGCCGCGCCACTCACTCTGTTAGAATCATAACGATACTGTAATTCGACGGTTAGGATTTCGTCACTTTAAAGGGCTATAGGGTGAAGCCTGAGGCCCTCCGATGGCGCCTCGGCGTGGACCTGCATGGTGGCGTCCGGGAAAAGAAAACGCCCACCGCGGGGAGCGGTGGGCGTTGACCGTAATCTCTTCGGAGAACAAGGCGGGTTGAAAACCCGCCCTACTCCGACTCAGAAGGTGCCGCGGAGGCCGATGGCCATTTGGATGCCGTATTCCTGTTCGGCATACAGCTTGGCATAGCCGGGCGTATCGTCGCCGTAGCGAAGGAAGCGGAAGGGTTTATTGAAGATGTTCGTCGCGCTGGCCACGAAGGAGAGCTTCTTCGTGAGCTGGTATGAGCTGTTCACATCGAGGACCGTGCGGGCTTCGATGTAATCGTAGCCGTTAGGACCGTAGGCGGCCAGGGGGTTGCGCTTGTCAAGGCCGCGATAGTTCCACCGCGCGGTGAAGGTGAAGCGCTTCGGGGCGAAGGTGAAGCCCCAGTTGCCGCTCTTTGGAATGAAGCTCGAGAAGTTCGCGCCGGGGTTGCCTTCGAGTTTGAGCTTGGTGGCGTTGGCGAACAAGGTGACGGTGCCGCCCCATTTGCCGAGCATGCGCAGGTTCTGCCGGATGTTGATTTCGGCGCCAGTGATGCGGGCATCGCCGGAGTTGAACTTGGAGTTGATATTCCAATCGAGGTAACGGTCGGGCAGGCCGAGCTCGGCGAGGAGCTCAGGGGTGGCGCGACGGGAGTCATTGCCGAAGAAGTCGGTCAGCTCCTTCAGGAAGACGCCGGCGGTGATCAGGCCCCCGTTATCGGTGTAGTACTCGGCGGAGAGGTCGAAGTTGTCCGCTGACCACGGCATGAGAGCGGGATTGCGGATATTAAGGGTTCCGCGGAACTGGTTGGGCTGCAGTTCGTCGTCCTCATCGGGATCGGTTGCGCTGGAGTTGGCCACGGTGCGCGGAATGATATCCGAGTAGTTGGGGCGGCCGTAGGTCTGGGCCCAAGCAGCGCGGAGGAGGAAGTTCTCGGCGGCATTGAACGTGAAGTGCAGGCTCGGATAGTAACCGTCGTAGTCCTTCTTAGTGAAGGAGGCGCGGTACTCGCGAACGAGCAGGCTCTCGGCGAGCGAGTTGGCGGCGCCCGCCTCGGGCTTACGCACGCGCTGGCCGGCGGCATTGCGGACGAAGGAGCCGTCGGGATTGCGCTGCCAGACGCGCTCGGTGTCGACGAGACCGCCGATGCCCTTGTCGACGGTCTTCTCGAAGCGCACGCCGCCGAGGATACGGAGGCGACTGCTGAAGAGGCGCGTGTCGGCCTGCACGTAAACGGCTTGGACCTTCTCCTTGATGTTCTCGTTGTTATCGATGTGGGAGTTTCGATTGGAGACCACTTGCGCTTCGGTCTGCTGATACAGGAGAGGATTGAGCTGGTACGCGCGAAAGGCCCGGCTGGGCGACATCCAGTTGATGCTCGGGAAACCGTAGCCGGTCTCGACGTTTTTGTAGTTCTGCATCAAGTACGGTTCGATGGGAGCTGTGGCGCCCGAAACCCCGTCGGGTCCGGTGAAAGTCCACGTCTCGTTCTGGAGGTTGGTATCGAGCATCACGCGCTTCTCCAGCACACCGGCTTGGATGGCGGTCGGCACGGGCATGAAATCGAGCGTGCGGCGCACGTTGAGGAAGCCCTGGTTGGTGTAGCTGCGGTTGTTGAGGTTGGCGTTGCTGGCGATATTGCCGCGGAGGTTCGCGGGGTCGTTCCAGTCAACGAGCTGGTTGTTGTTGTCGAAGACTTCGATGGCGCCGGGGACGGCGGCGCCGGCTTCCAAGCCGAGGAAGTTGACGCGGATAGGGAAGCGCTGGACGGCGCTGGTTGCGAGGAAGAAGCCGGCGTCAAAGTAGCGGCGCTTGATTTGCGAGGCGGAGCGACTCACGCCGGTCTCGACGCGCCAACGGCCGTTGTCGTAGCGATAGCTGATATTGCTGGAGTCGGAGATCTGGTTGATCAGCTGATTGGTGCCGTTGTTATTAAGGGAACCGCGACCGGTGGCGCCGAGAGTCTGGGTGCCGTCCCAGCTGAGCCCGCGACTGCCGGCGACTGAGGACGTGGCGTTGGTGCCGGTATTCCACGTGTAGGTGAGCGAGCCGATGCGCGTGTCGGTCCGGCTGGCGACGTGGCCGACCGAGAGCACGGAGTTGGGCGTGACTTTCCAATCCGCTTTGATGCTGAGGGTGTTGCGCGTGAGATCGCGGGGGCCGTCGAGCAGCGCGAGGGCGGTGCGGACGGGGTTGGAGTAGTCGATCGGAACGCTCGTGGGGCTGCCTGGAGGACGGATTGAGCTCCATGTTTGGAGGGTGCGGTGCTGCTCGTTGAAGGAGCGGGAGTGATTGGCGGCAATCACGACGCCAAAGCGCTTGGTGATGGGCCAGGTGAAGTCGAGACTGGCGCCGGGGAAGATCTTATAATTCATCTTATCCCCGTGCGAGTGCGGCGTCTTCTTGAAATCGAGGTTCTCGTGATTTCCAATCAGGTTGAGCGAGTAGCGGAGCTGGCGGCCGCTTCGCTCGAAGGCGCTCTTGCTCACCATATTGATGGAGCCGGCGAGCGAGTCGGAGGGATTCGCGGGTGTCGGGACCTTCGATACTTCCATGCGGGCGATGTCGTTGAGCGCCATGGAGCGCACGTCGACAGAACGGGTTGCGGTGGTCCAGATGTTCGAGGCTGGCGCGCCGTCTTGGGTGATCGATGTCATGCCACCGCCGATACCGCGGATGGAGACGCCGGAGACGTCGGCAAGGTCGCTTTCGACGGTGACGCCGGGAAGAAACTTCATGAATTCACCGACAGAGCCGCCGAGCACGTCACCGAGCGAGTCGGTGGACATGACGTTCTTGATGTTGGGGGCGAAGCGCTGCTCGTTGGTGGCAATGGCCTGCGCATCGGTCTCCTTGTCTTGCGCGACGATGAAGGCGTCGAGCTTGATGGTGCCGTCGCCCTGCTGGCCATAACGCGCGACGGAGGTGAGATTGACATCCTGCGTCAGAAGGCCGCCAGGAGCCAGAATGAGCGGGATCGAGGCGAGATCGAGGTCAGTGAAGAAGACCTCGAGCGTCACGGGGCCGCTGGGGACGTTCACCAGGCGGTAGGTGCCGTCCTTGTCGGTGAAGACGGTGTTATTGGAGCCCTTGACGGAGACCCGGGCGTTGTTGAGGTATTGGCTGGTCGCGACGTTTTGCACGCGGCCCGAGATGGAGCCGGTCGATTGTGGTGCCGTGGCCGTCGTCTGGGCGACGGCGATCGTAGGCACCGCGGTGGCCAGGGTCAGGGCCAGGCAGGCAGTCAGGTGTTCAATTGTAGTCTTAGGCATAAAAAGTCTTGAGTGAAGCGGATGCTCGAACGGTCGAGTTTCAGAGGAGAAAACCGGAAGGCAATCCGGTTATTTATTCCGACCCGGAATTGTAACCGAATGGTGCATTGCGGGCGGTGGGCACATGCTGAGCTACTGTCCGGCCCGGGTGCAGAAACCGGCGTATGCTCTCTTTCCGTCCCCGGTTCAAATCCCCGGCACCTGAAGGATAAGGTACTTATGAGCGCCATGCGCGCAGCCCTTATTTGGCTTTCCAGAGATACGCCGCGCCACTGTCCACCAACGCCGCTTACCAGACGGCTAACCCGTGCGCTGCGAAACACCGGGTTGGGACAGTGGTGCGACAAAGTATAATGCGCGCGAATCCCCCGCCAGCGACTACGTCCGGTCTCGCACGATGAGGTCGCGCGACAGGGGACGAGACGTACCGGCAGAGGGGGCCATCTCTCCAACGCGGGAAATTCGCGCCGAAAGGGCCACGGTTTGGAGAATATTTTCTGCGACGTGTGCAAAGTTGTTCCGCGGGAACGGGGAAAGCCCGCCGCTCCGTGTGCCGCACCCGGCCATCGCGAATGGGCGCGGAGGCGTTTGCGGGTGCCGGGTCGGGCGCGATGGCTGGGTGCGATCCAGCATTCCCCGGCGCGTTACCAACGATTGAGGGAACCGTAATCCAAACGATTCACGGCGCTCGCGGTTGCTTGAGCGTGACTACACACCAGAGAGGCGAATGGCGAAAGATCTTTGATGGAGTGCTGATGCTGTGGAGTCCGGGTCCTTGACGAATGAAGGATGAGGCCTGCAAGTGGCATTCCATATCCACGATTCTCACCGTGCGTATCACCAAGGAAAAGCAGCGGATTCCAGCGAAGCGGTCCAAACGTGCCGGGATGAAAAAGGCGACCTTCGTTCGGAAGCTAATCCGTGACGAAGCAATTGGGGCACGAAAACCACCGGCGTCCGTAAAAAAGGCCGAATTTTTGTAACTGCTCAGGTCGGACCGCGGCAGTTTTTGTGTACCGAGGTGAGTTGGGCTTCCGGGTAACGATCCAGCAGTGTGGCTGAGCCGGATCTTACACCGGGACGAAGGGCGTGCCGATGAA
>Ga0163144_10003216_pt1 | contig 37238 bp, 45 predicted proteins | sample OliLak19BULKMAT1_FD_123175 | JGI IMG/M metagenome (GOLD analysis project Ga0163144, IMG submission 123175) | Freshwater microbial mat bacterial communities from Lake Vanda, McMurdo Dry Valleys, Antarctica - Oligotrophic Lake LV.19.BULKMAT1 | ecosystem: Environmental > Aquatic > Freshwater >...
CAACTCAGAAGTTGATTCCATAACACTGTAATTGTAAATGAATTAAATAAATTTTGCGCCCTATTCTTCAGAATCAGCATCTTCTGGCGGCGTGTTCTTAGACGGATCGATCAAAAAACCCTTAATATCTCGTCTCCCCACAATCATCGGATATAAAAGTTCTTTTCGGTCTGCAACAGTAGCAATTGTTTTTATTCGTTTGCCAGCAAGCATAAACTGAATTTTTACCGCTGGCCTAAATTGTTTACCGCTGGCACTCTTTATAAAAATTTTCTGCTTCTGCACCTCTAAGTTCATCTCTCGCACAACAGACCAGTCGACAGAAGTTCTATATGCGCCGGAGTCTATTTTAGCCTCGTAAACACGCTTTCCGACTTTACTAATAAACGTCACCGGTTCAATAACAGCCAATGATCTGGCATCCGTCTCAACAGAATCAAAGTCAACGTCTGCAAATAAAGATTTACCAAGAGCAACACCTCGCTCGACAGACGAGACCTTAATGTCTTCTACACGTTCTAGGCGATTCCTGAGCGAAGCCTTATTTACACGCTGAATTTCCAAGCCTGGCCTTGCATTAACTTCCAAAACCAAAGGACCTTTGACTGCATCGAACACAACATCTATTCCCGCAAAACCCAAACCAATAGCTTCTTGCGCGCGAGAGCTAAGTTTTAAAACTGTATCCCACTCTGGCACTTTTATGCCCCTCGCCTTAACGCTGGTACCTGGGATTCTGTCATAAAACTTTCCGCGGCCATAAGCATTTTTTGTAATACCAGTTCTTATATCAACAGCAACAGCAAGTGCGCCTCTATGCATGTTTGCAGTACCACCAGACTCGCGTGTTGGTAGGCGTAACATGGCCATGACGGGTATTTTGTTAAACAAAATTACGCGGATATCCGGCAGGCCAATAGACGTTAATTTGCGAAAAAACTTATTCGGATTAATCCGTTCTTCTATATATGCTTTATCTGGTAAGTTCTGTAGTGAATACTCACCTTCAAAAATGTCGAACAAATGCGATTCTAACTGACCTGCGTTAATCGTTTCTCCAGAAAGAGTAGTGCCGTAAATTCCGTTCCAAGAAGTAAATACTATAATGCCCTCTCCACCATAACCACGAGCAGGTTTAACCGCGAACCCTTCTTTTGGAAGTTTCCAGTCAAAGCTACGAATTGCTCCGCGGTTGGCAAATGTCTTTAAAATTTCTGTTGTTGCTATGTCTTCCTTTATTAAGATTCTTTTAGTAAGTAACTTGTTGTCTGCAATCTTTTTTGCACCCGTAGGGTTATATTTGCGCACGTAAAGAAAATTTCGGGCATTCATGCCCAGCGGAAAATTAGCTATTGCCATGTCTGATAAGTGAAGAAAAACGAACAAACTCAGAAACGCGCAAGCCAAAGTAGCGGCCCAGCGCAAGGTTTAAGGGAATCAAAACAAATATAAATTCTGGGTACAGAAGTACGGCTTGACGCAAAAGAGGCCATGTAAGCAAAAAGTATCCACCCAAACTCAACAGAATAGTCACCGATACAATTGTCACTGTCTCCGAAAGATTGCGTGTCAGCTGTACAGAAATGATCTTTTCTCCCAGAAGAATAATAATTAAAATCGGAAAGATAGAAAGTTGAGTGACTGCGATAAGCCCATTTGTTGCACTTACAAATAACGCAACAAAAACGAAAAACGCAACGATCAGAATAGTCAACGATTTGCGCGGAACTTGCATAATTTTTACTCTTTTAAGAAGCAGGCGAGAAGCCGCGGTTGCCATCAAGATTGTAATTAGTAATATAGTGCCAGCCGCAAGCCCAGTGGAAACGAGTGCAGCAGAAAACGCTATTGGCACGAGCATTTCGAGTGTTGGGACTCCAATCACCTGTCTTGCAAACGCAACCAGTGTCGAAAGAAGTGGCAAAAGAAGTATCAGAATAACAGTATTTGCAGGAACACCAGCCTCAACTGCTTTTTGTACATAGAAGGGCATGAAATTGTAAACTTTTAGAGTTTGTACTTGACGCTTAGAAAAGAGTTGTAAGAATTCTTGTTTTTCTGGACTCTCTTCTGGCTTGGTCACGTCGTCGACCGAATTCTGAGGCGACTGTAGAACTGATGAAGAAGAAGCCTCTGCACCTGTTGTTGGTCCAGAAACTGCAGTAGGAGCAGGTGAAGTACGGTTCGTCTGAGCTTGTGTGACTCCGACCACATAGAAAAAACCGATCAATATCACAAAAAGTGCAATCAAAGCTTTTATCACGGTCAACGAAAGTATATCAAGCCCCATGTTTTGGATCAATTAAAACAAAAAGTGCCGGAGGTGGGACTCGAACCCACACTGCCTTGCGGCAACAAGATTTTAAGTCTTGCGCGTATACCATTTCGCCACCCCGGCCGGGTGAAGTACAGAAATTCTATCAATTTTTAAGTTAAAAAAGCTAGGGAAGTGCTGGGTGGGCAATCTGTAGGCCGTACTTGGAAAAACCGAAATCCAAAAGCCTTGTCATTTCCACTCTTCTATCCTGGCTGTTTAATATAACTCCTAAAAGCTTAACCCCATTGTTTTCAGCATAAGTAACCAAACAATAACCTGCTTCCCAAGTAAACCCTGGTTTTATTCCTTTAACTCCTGGGTACGTTGTCAGCAAATTTGTGTCGTTATACAAATCAAACGCTTTGTGTGTATTTGTGGCTTCAATAAATTTATAATCTGTTTCACTTACTCTTCTAAATTCTTTGTGATTTTCCCAAGTAAAACGGGCAATAGTGGCCAAATCAAAAGCAGTTGAATATTGACGCTCCCCGTCAACGTCCAAACCCGACGCATTAATAAACTTTGTGTCAACCAGCCCTAACGATTCCGCCTTTTTATTCATAGAAACAACGAACATGTCTTCCGTGCCGTCGACCCCCTCTGCAATAGTAACCGCCACATCGTTTCCAGAGGGTAATAATAGTCCGTACATAAGGTCCCCAAACCGTAGAACTTCACCTTCAGAAAGACCCATCGTATCCTCGCCAACTTCGGTGGCACCTTTAGAGACGGTAAATTCGTCCATAAGCTTTTTTCGCTCAAGAGCAACAAGTGCTGTCATAATTTTGACGGTCGAAGCAACGGGCATGCGGTCTTTTGCGCCTTTAGCAAAAATTACCTCACCGCTATCATAATCAACCAGAATTGCAGACTCAGCACTTACGTCAACATTAGATTGCGGGTATTCATCTAGTTTGGGAAACCAATCATTTGCACGATAAATTTTGTCACCCCCAACACCTTGGCCAAGCGGAGAAACAACACTGACAGCATTCTTATTGAAAATTCCAAAAATCAGAACTACCAACCCCAATAAAAATAAGCAAATTAAAAATACTTTGCGCACAACTATATTCTACTAAATTATTAGTGGTTTTAAATAAGCTTTTTGGCAGAAAGCATTTTGTAATAACTTTTTTTAGTGACAAGAAGCGCCCCAACTGCAGATACACAGCCAATAAACGAAAGGACTCCACCAATGACTGGCAGAGCTGTTAGGGCTGTCCAAACAATAAGCCCGAGACCCAGAGTTCCAAAGGCAGAAACATTAAGTTTAAGTCTAGCCTTAAGGTAATCACCAACAAAGATAGCAATAAATACCTTGCTCAACATCAAAATAGTTATCATTCCAAATACCAAAAATACAGCAAACGGAATTCCAATTACGGTAATAAGTAGTAGCACAAAAAATATTGGTGCCAAAATTAGACTCAAAAGTCCGATGCCTAAACTGGCGATTGGCTTAGTTTTGTATGACTTGATTACATCAGACATAAAAACAGGAACTAGTTTGAGCAGTACAAAACCCAAAATCAGCGACGATAAAAATGCTGTAAGTTTCCAAAATAATGCAAACCCTCCCAGGATATGTCGAGCATCATTGCCCGCTTCGCGGCTTGCAGTTGCGTGTTTAGTTATTGTTCCGGAAACAGAATCTGAATTTCGAATTAAAGCATCATTATCGCTCCAGTAATTTAAGTCACCATTAATCTTTGCATTTTCCGAAACTGTAAGCTTCTCTGCACCAATTTTTGCATCTTGCCCTATATAACTATTTAAAATCACCTCACTAGCACCAATTGTTGCTCCGCGTTCAATAGATCCATCAACCCTAAGCGATCCTGCACCAATCAAGACACTTTTTCCGATCGCAGCTTCCCCATCAATCACTATTTGTCCAGCTCCAGCGGTCATGCTTCCTAAAATCTTGCCGCCAATTCTTAAATCTCCCGCTGCTACTCGAACGTCTTGCGCAATCCTCCCGGAAATATCTACGGTTTCTCCAGCAGCAATCAAATCGCCATTTATTTGCCCATCGACAACAACCTTTCCGGCAAGCACATAGACATCACCGTTTACCGTCCCAGAAATAATAACCTCATCTCCAGTCGCGAAAAAGTCACGGTCTACTGTGGAATCTGCAGAAACAACAACAGTTTTCTTTTGGTCTTTTTCCTTTGCAAAAACAGAGGTAGCACCGATTGTTCCAATCCCAACAATAACCAGAAGAGCCAAAAAGAGCTTTTTCATTGCTAGCACATTATACAATCAAATCAAATTCTAATGTCCACGACCTTAAAAACGGTCGTTCCGTCCGGAGTTTCAACTTTTGCATGGTCACCCACGCTTTTACCAATAAGCGCACGGCCAATAGGGGAGACGTCAGAAATTTTACCCTGCATAGGGTCTGCTTCTTGTGCGCTAACTATCGAAAAAGTCTGCTTTGTTCCGTCACATTCAACATCTACCGTATTTCCAAAAGAAATTACACTAGTACCGACAGATTCTACAACTACCGCAAACCTAATCATAATCTTCAAATGCTTCGTTCGGTTATCGATATAATTTAACTGCTCTTTTGCCGCATGGTAGCCAGCGTTTTCCGAAAGATCACCTTGTTCTCTGGCTTCCACCATTCGCTTGAGAACGCCAGGACGCCTCTCCTTAAGCGCCACCTCTTCTGCAACTAACTTATCAAACCCGTCTTGTGTAAGTTTTAAATCAATTGGTTTCTTCATAATTATAATTAAGCGAAGCTAGATTATATCAGAGAACCGCCGCGCGCTACTGAAAGGTGCCAAGGCGAACTGCTGATTTAAACTATTTACCCATGTAATAGTACCTCTTTTCGTGTGTCATTCGCTTGATCACGTATCGCAGAGTAGTTTTTGCAAGTTTTAAAAAACACTCTGAATTTTTTGCTTATGTGGGGCTAGAAACCTCTTTAAGATCCGCCCTTAACTCGTTTAGCATCCTCACGAAGTTCTATCTTGAGTATTTCTGCGACTGTTTTAATTTTATCTTCAACATTTTCCACCTTCTCGTTTAAATGCTTCCAAACTCTGTCATGTGTCTCGTACTCAAGATTTGCCAAAAAAATCTTCTTATCGCGATCCGACAACTCAGATAAAATTGCATCAAGTATTGTTTCGTGTAAATGTTCGTGAGCAAGCTCTTCCAGCTCTTTCTTTTCTTCTGAATTCACATCAAGCATTGACAACTCACCAACTACAGTATCTAAATTAACCAAGTCACTGTAAAAATGTTTCTTCATTGTTTCTAGTTTACTGTTAAATTATAGTCGCCAGCTCTAATTGGTCCAAGTGGAACCTTATCTTGTGGGTCATCAATAAAGTAGTATAAAACTCCGCCCTTCCGCGGTCCTTGGTGCAGTCCAAGCGCAATCATAACTTCTGGGGATCCACCCAAGGTTTTACCCGTCCAAGCAGCAGGGCCCGCATCTCCAATTACCGCAACCACAGCCTGCCCAGTTTTTGGATTAACAACAAGCATTTTCCTATATTTAAACCATTCATAATGCTCTTTAACATTGTCCATAAAACCTGGTGCCAAAAAAGTTGGCGCTGCCAAGTACCATTTTTCGCGCTGTACGTCCATATCAGCCATCTCAGCTTTAGATCTTGCAAAATAACCCCAAGCACCACGTCCCGGGGCCATCCCAGAAGATCTAATATATTTATCACTCATCTCTTCTGAATTTAAATGACTATACATAATGTCTCCAGGGTATCGCATTAAATGCTGTTCTGCACCAATAAAGCCATAGCTTCTGTTTAACTTTTTACCCTCAAATGTCGCACTAACCCTAATCCCAAAATCTTCGCTGAGTGTTTGGCCAATAAGTCCTTCTTGCTCTGCACTCAAAGATTTAACCTCAGCCGGCAATATAGCCGACATATGCGCAAGCAGTATATCTGTCTTATCTATTTTTATTTGTTCCTCTGGTACATTGTCTTCAATTGGAGCGGGAATATTGGCACTTACAGCAGGCATGGCGTTAGTTAGCATCAGAGCACCAACAGCCGCACCTGCCAAATGTTCTTTTGCAGGCACTTTTTCTCCCATCCATTCAAATGCTTGTTTGTGCTTAGTTCGAACTGTCTGGCGAAGTTCCTTGTGTTTTTTTTGCCAGTGAGTCTTTAGTTTTACGTAGTGTTTACTTCCTTTTTGGGCGGCTTTTCTTTTTTTGGACATAAACACAATTTAACACAAGGAATATTAATTAAAAAGAATAATGCGCGCTTAGCGCTCTTTGGAGCTTCTAACCTCGGAAGCCCTACCAAAGGGGGAAATTGTCTTTATCCCAAGTTCGCCATTAAGGTGCAGGTAGAAAGGTGGATCTAAGTGGATAAAAGTCTCGTCTCTTACATCTGCGCCGTGTTCTATTGAGTCGGAATCTGTATCTTCAGGAATCTCAAGTGGATCTATTGCACGTAAAATCTCCTTGGCAGTTCCATCTGGCTGCTCTAGCAATATTTTCTCGTATCTTGTGTATGCTGTGTAGTGTTTCACGCCTAAATTATAACAAGAATAAGCCTATAACACAATACTTTAAAACAACGATTTAAATTAATATGCTAGCATCAAGTAGTGACAGAAGTAGCTATCGAAAATAAAACAGAAATTAATAAATTAGTTTGTCAAAACTGCAAAAATATCTTGCAAACAAAAGCCGCATTTTGCCAATATTGTGGCAAACAAGTTAGCAATTACCTCATCCAAACAAACGCGTCCAAGCAAATATTAGTATATCTTGTTAGTTTTTTCTTGCCACCTTTCGGCCTTATTTATGCCTATAAATACCTTAAACAGGGCGACAGTAAATCTAAAAAGATTGCATATCTGGCGATAGCGCTAACCATAACTTCCATTGGCATCTCCCTGTGGGTTTCGACAAAAATTTTAAATACACTCAGCACGCAGCTAAACAACCAAGTAAACTCTTACCAACAATTAGGATTTTAGCCCTAACGCTCGTCTGCCCACATTTTGATACAATATTGCTAAGTAGCTGTGAACGTACCCAACATTCAAAATTTAAACATTAAAAATAAACTTGCGGTAAGTGGAATTCTGCTAGTTTCAATTTTATTTTTTGGCGTTTACTCTTTTATATACACAGGTATTTTCAAAGATAACTTCCGGCTTGGAAAAACTCCAAGCTCAGAAGGAATACAGGTAAATACGGCAGAAGATGTAAATGCATTAGGCCAGTCCGAAACCCAAAAAATAAACTCAACAGACCCGACAGAAATGAAAATGAAAAGTTCAACACTCGCATCGCAGAAAGTTCTTGGAACAAAAAGCTCTTTTGGCGTGGCAGTAAGCGACTACACCAACAAAAACGGCGAACTAGACATGCTCAGTAAATCTCTAAACGGCAAAATTTCAACCGTATCTATTTTTAAGCAGTTCGGAAATCAGTACAACAATTCACTAACCCAAGAAAACCTTAACTATATATCTTCAAGTGGTATGTCTCTACTAATTGCATGGGAGCCTTGGAATCCAGACGAAGGGACCAGTCAGTCAAAAGATTATCTCAAAGAAATAACAGCAGGGAATCAGGACGCTTACATAAAATCGTTTGCAAGATCAGTAAAAAACTTCAAGAACCCAACAGTTATTCGATTTGGCCACGAAATGAATGGCAACTGGTATCCTTGGGGCAATAGACCGCAAGATTATGTAGATGCATACAAACACGTTGTAGATCTATTCAGGAGCGAAGGGGTGCAAAATGTTGACTGGATGTGGTGCATAAATGCAGAAAGTGTTCCAACTGAGCCTATTTCAAATGTTGCTAAGTATTACCCAGGCAATAGTTACGTAGACATTCTAGGTATAGATGGAGTCAACCTTGGAACCTCAAAAGGGGACACTAAGTGGAAAACGTTTACAGAAATATTTTCGCCATCATACAATTTTCTTGCAAGCACTTACCCAAAACCAATCACTATTGCCGAAACAGCCAGTAGTGAACTTGGCGGCTCAAAAAGTGCCTGGGTCGAGGAAATGTTCAGTTCACTATCTAAATCGTTTCCAAAAATCACACAAATAGTTTGGTTCAGTATAAACAAAGAAACAGATTGGAGAATCGACTCATCTCCTCTGTCCCTGGCAGCTTTCAAAAAATATCTTTAAAGTGTTAACACCCTAGCCCCCATATGAACCTGCTCAATTCACTTATCGTAAAAGTTGTACTAATCTACGGCGCATTCCTTATAATCGGTTATTTATTAATTCGTCTCCAGCTCGTAAACTTCACGCCAGTGCTGGCAGTCTTTTCAGTGCTTTTGTTTCTGGCCGAACTTCATATAATTTTTCACTTTTCAGGGATGCTTTACTGCCTTTGGCCCAGAAAATACAAAAAATACACCGAAATAAACACAGATAAAAATCTAGAGGTAAATATCCTAATTTGCGTTTGCGGTGAACCGACAGAAATTGTAAAAGAAACAATTATTGCCGCCAAAAACGCCGCTAAGTATTACAAGGTTATTGTAGATCCATGTCACTTGCCCAAAGTAATCGTCATAAACGACGGATTTGGGGCAAAAAAAGAAAACTGGAAAGAAATTGAAGCTATTAGTCACAAGTTAGGTGTGCACCATATAATTCGTCAAACTAACGAAGGTTTTAAAGCAGGAAACATAAATAACGCAATGAAGCTCTTCAAAGGCTCGAATCCAAACAAAACAATTTTTATAGTCTTCGATGCAGATTTTTCTGCACTCCCTCAGTTTATAACCGAAATCACAAAACCCTTATCAGACGAATCGGTGGACTTCGTTCAGTCTCCACAAAGCTACAAAAACGAGGTTACTTGGGTTTCAAAAGCCGCCGCCGCCCACCAATCATATTTCTTCGATTATATTTGTCCAGCAAAAGCACACGATAATGCATTGTTTTTATGCGGAACCAACTTTGCCATTCGCCAAAGTGCGCTGGATGCAGTCGGCGGAATGGACACCAAATACATTACAGAAGATTACGCAACCTCTCTTAACCTGCACTTGGCACGTAAAAAAGGTGTATTTATTCCAGAAGTACTTGCATATGGAGTGGCACCATCAACACTCGGCGGTTACTACAATCAGCAACGTAGGTGGGCAAAGGGCACGTTCGATTCTTCATTTGCCAACTTAGGCAAACTTTTGTTTGGAAAACTAACACTGAGGCAAAAATTCCACTACATGCTGTCTGCAACATACTACCTCATTGGACTCCGAGACCTTATTTTAATGTTGTCTACCATCCCTTTCCTTTTCCTTGGCGTGTCCCTGATAAAAGCAAACACTTTTGCATTCTTAACGTTTGTTTATGCTCCGCTGTTTCTCTACAACTTTATTATGTACCTAGTCCTATTTAAAGAACCGATAAAAAGTCTAGTGCTAGACACCATTTCTTTTCCAATTTTCGTCAAAGCGTTTTTTGGCAGTATCATAGGCGAAAAGTTAGCATTCGTCGTAACTATCAAAAAATACGAGAAAGAAAAGTTATTCGAAGTCTATAGCATGCAAATGATAGTCATGCTTGTGCTGGCAATAGGACTCGTGTATAGCCAAATCGCAAGCAGATCAACTAACCCTGTATCTCTTTATATAAACTATTTTTGGGCGACTTTTAACTTTCTGAGCCTTGCCCTTGGCCTTTTTCTAATGATCACAGACCATAAAAAGCCAAGCGACGAGATTGCGTTTTCAAAAAAACACAACATCGAAACATACAATTTTTCTCCAGCCAAACTAATACTAATTCCAATACTACTTATCGCCTTCGGCACGCTCATTTACAAGGCTCCTGGTTACAGGAACCTGTACCTAGATATAAAAAACGAACGTATATTTAAAGAAAAAACATTGCTTCCCAAAAAAGAAGTAGAACTTGCTCTACAAGTTCCGGCTGTAGGTGCATATTATGGGTACTATATCCCAGAGTTAAACAAAAGGGGCACAAACCCAAATCTAACCGTCATCCCAGGCGAAAAGCCAAGCCTTGCGCTCTTTTACCAAGATTGGGGAGCCTTGTCTGGTTTTGATAAAAATTTTGTAAAAAGCATTTCAGATCAAAACGTAATTCCAATAATTACATGGGAACCATGGGACGAAACAAAAGTTGAAGAACAAGGGTTCACCCAAAGCGAATACTTTCCGCAAGCAATAATTAGTGGAAAGTACGATCAATTTATTGCACATTGGGCAAAAGGTGCCGCAGATTACAAAAAACCATTTTTCTTAAGATTCGCTCACGAAATGAATGGCAGTTGGTATCCATGGGGAAATATAAAAAATAACAAGCCAGAAGATTACAAAAAAATGTGGATACACATACATAACATTTTTAAAGCAAATGGCGCAGACAACGTGATATGGTTATGGGCACCCAACAACACAGATGCATATGGCAATTCAGATTCAATCCTAAGTTATTACCCAGGCGACCAGTATGTGGACTGGGTTGGTTATAGCGGCTTTAATTGGGGAGCGTCTTCTTTTATTAGTCGCTGGGTTACATTTGACCAAATTACAGCAGCAGCCTATGCCCAGCTCACAAAACTCGACAAGCCGATTATGGTCACAGAAACGTCATCTGCAAGCCGCGGTGGCAATAAAGCAGAGTGGTTCAAGGAGACGCTATCAAAAGCCATTCCTTCATACACAAAAATTAAGGCGGTTGTTTTCTTTCACGACGACGACAAGAATGCCGACTTTAGTCTTCTCAAAGGAATGGATGCTTACAACGTCCTTACCGAAAACATAGTCAACAACAATTACTACATCAAAAACCCATATTTAATTGAGGTTCCGCAAAAATAAAGTTGAAACATTTATTCCTTTGCTATAAAATCAACAGCTACAATGCAAGGTGAGCGAGAAACAGGCTTTAATGACCACTCCGAAACAGTAGAAATTTCTGGACAAGACAGAATAATTGGTCCAAAAATATACGAATACTATATAAAGACCCTTATTAGGCCACTACCCTGGGATATTAAAGGTGGCAAAATTGTGGTGCTTAAAAAATTCGACGCACATGCAGAAGTTGAAACAATACCAGGAGAAAAATACGAGCCCGACTTGCAAGAGAGGGTGATTATTACAGAAGGATTAGAAAAAGAACAAATTTCACCGGGACTTGCGCGAACAATCGAGCAACACAAAATCGTCGAAGATCGCCTCTCAGATTTCACAAGAAGAGGTGAAGAAATTAATCGCAACAACATGGGTCTGAGTATGGCCGGCAAACAGTGGTCAAGGGAAGAATTACAACATAGCCTAGGTTTAGGGCTCATACTAGAAGCAACAGGCAATAAAACGCTTGACGATATCGTTGACAAATACTACGAATCTATATCGCAAACTTGGGAGCCTCCATTCAATACGCAACGCAGGATGGTAATTTACCCATCTTTTCAAGAGCTGAATACTGGTGATAACTACGAAGGAATGGAACTGCAGGCAATTAAAGAAGAGGCACCTATAACAGCTAGCATTATTGGTCTTATAAAAAAAGACGAAAGATACCATGGAGGAGGCTATCGTAAATTTGTACAAATATTCTACGAAGAAGACCCTGAAGGAACACTTGAAGACGTTTTGCATGTAGCAAGAAACTTCAGAATGCCTTCACAAAATTTAGTGGCAAATCCACGCCAAGCTCTCTCGGACCTTGTAAAATACACGGGTTTTGACCGTGAAAGAGTGGCATACGGAACAATTCAGAGAACACTAAAAGGTTTTGGTTTTGTCCCCGAAGCCAAGATCAAAGAAGTTGTGAATGGCTACTTAAAGGCCGCATAAAATTATCTATATTTTATAAAAAACTACATAGGAAGCACTTTGCAATACCACTTTGCAAACTGTAACCAAATCAAATTATTATCATCTGAATTAATTCCTTCATTTGAGCATTTGGCAACTGTTTTACCAGAAGGCAGGAAAGACACAACTCGCATAGCTGGATATCCCTGCCCTTTAGCTTTTTCTACAAACATTCCGTTTACGTCATATTTAAATTGTTTTACGTTCTTGGCGTCAATGTAACAAATCACCTCGTGTCTGATAATCCTTTTATCTTTATGGCCACTCATTAAATTCAAAAAATCTTGAGATGTAAACCATTGATTAATATATTTCATATATGGCCCCGGAAAGCCGTTTAGTGCGGGGATTGACCATCCATGATCGCTAACAAATAATGGTTCATGTATTTTTTTAAACGCTTTTAATGCTTTATCCGTAGCTATATCTACCAAAGAGTCAGATTGAATCTCAATAATACTTAAATTTTGCTGCTCAAACTCAATACCAAAAGGACTAAGGTTTCGTCTAGCTGTATTTATTTTTTCCACATTAGAGGTTATGTACTTTAACATTTTAATAAAATTATTTTTTGGGTTTATATGGTTTTCTGGAAAAAGTACCCCTTATCATCTGAAACGCAGGTCTACCTTCTAACTTATAAGTCATTGCGGTGCCGATCAAAGAGCTACAATTAGCGCAATTTAAAGCTTTGAAATTACTTAAATCACCTGGCTCATCTTTTGGCTGTTCCAAGCCTCTGATATTTTGCGCCATCAACACTCGATCTGCATAACATCGAATTAAAGATCCTTTCCCGTCCTTTTGATATATCATAATTGGCGTTTGGCACTTTGCACAAGAAATTTCACAAAGATGTGATTTGCCTCCTCTTCTTTCGCTATATCTGTCCCTATGTATTGATAGTTCTTTAGACATTCTCAAGTAACTGCTTCATAAATGTAGTTAAGTACAGCGTGTGCAGATTCAACTTGGTGTCTATTTATAACCACACTATTGATATCAGGGTGCCTAAAATGTATCTTAATTAAATTCGTTAATTCAATTTTAGCTTCATCTAAACGACTGCCATTTGTGTCCCTCTCGTCATTTTCCATTCTTTTGCGAAGTGACCCAAAAGAAGGCGGAATAATGTAAATGTTATATAGAATACTTTCATACTGAGATAACTGGTCTATACGGGACAAAGGATAGTCTAAAATTGGAATGCGCCCGTCACGTAAGATTGTGTCAATTGTTGATGCTGGCGTGCCATATCTGTGCCCATACACGTTATTAACTACCAAGAAGAGGCCTTGGTGTTCAAGATCCGAAAACGCATTTTTTCCAATACTAGTTTTCTCAGTTTCTCCTGGCCGTGCTGGCCTATCCATTATAGGGGAAACAAACTGTATGCGATCATCCAATTCGTGAAGTTCGTCAATAATAGTAGATTTACCAACACCCGAAGGGCCCAGTAATAACACAAAACGAGGGTTGTTAATTTGGGGTCTTTCGCTGAATGTGCTTGTTTCTTTATTTGTCATATGCACATAAATCGACTAGGCAACTAACCTATTAAGCGTAAAATTCACAGATTTATTTGCTGTCCGCTCGGCAAGTCCGGGCAGTGCTCGTTGTAATGTAGCTCTTGAGTAATCAGAGTAATTTCTTAACGGGGTAAGAATTTGCGCAACGACAATTTGTGATCCATCAATATCTGAGTGTTTGTAAAAATCTTCAACAGCGTCAACAGCAACCTCAGCTAGTGCATCAGTGTGTAACAAAATGTTATCTGCCAAAACTACACTCGTAGTTCGAATTAAGTCACCGTCACGCGTATCGCCCAAGCTATTTGCTAATTTTTGGAACGAAAGTACGTCACACGACGATTGTAGCCACGACAAATCTCTAATTATCCAAACCATTTTCATACGATCCATAAATGTGTCGGCACACACGAACTCATCTGTAAGCATCGTTAATGCTTCATTGTGCTTACCATCTAAAACCAAGCTCTTTTGCGTAGCTGAACAGTTAGACTCTAGTAACCTTTTCTCAATTTCCAACCTATCTTCTTGCGTAACATCGAAAGCATTTTCTAATATATTTGCACATCTTCCTTTAATCCCAGGCGAACCTTCACTTTTTTGTGATATATCGCGTATCTCATCCAAATAATCAACATCTGTTCCAAAAGTAACGCTTAATGGCATATAAAATTCCTCCAGAGCAAATAAATAGTTAGATTCTTTTGGATTTCTAGTTAAAAAGTCCTTCATAGAAATTGACGCTGACGGGTAGAGTGCTTGATCTTGCACGACTGCATCTCCATGGGTCCACATAGAAACTCTTTGAACTGCGGGGTCAACATCATTTAAACCATCCTGGGCAAATCTTAATGCCTCTTCAGCAAGTGTATGGTCTTGCCAAATAGCTGAACGCACATTCCACAGTGTTGAATGTCTGATGCGAGCATGTTCATGGCTTAGCAGGGTAGGTGCAATATTATTTATCCATTCAGATGCAAATTCTGGGTTTTGCCAAATGCACAATCGCAAAAGATGAATACCTACTTTCTGTTTGTATGGGTCGCTGGCCTGTATAAGATTTTTTCCTGTGGCTTCAATCTCTTTAAGACTTTCTGGCGATAAAGACGCTTTTAAGCGACTTTTTATTTCTTTAAAGTACGTTTCTTGGTCCCAAACATTATGAATAGGATCTCTATCAGAGAACTTTTGAGATATTTGATCAACTGCGCCAATGAGTTCTGGATTCATATTAATAACAGTTGAGTTTAACAATTAATAGACCTATAGTCAAATATTCGACATTTTATACATGAGAGCCGTGTTGTTTAAGCTACAAAAAGCCTAGTCATTTCTTTGTAAATACAGAGTAACCCATCACCTAGCCTCTGGGATCGATAAAACAGCGCCACTATTTTTTCGGCCAACAAAGGTTGGATCTTCAATCCTTAGTATGTTAGCATTCAATGCGAAATATTGAAAAAAATTAATTGGAAATTAGTTTGCGTTTTGTGTGTAGTCACAGTGGCAGTGATTGGTTCCCTGCTGTTACCGTACGCAAATCTCACCTGAAATTAAAATTCAACAAGTAAATACAAAGGAGCACGCGAGTAAAGAGATACAAAAAAACACTGTTAACAATCCCAGCCCAACAAATATTAAAGAAAGTCCAAAAGTTGTCAAAAACGACATCATTGCGCCTGAGGAAAATACATTAATTATCACTGAGAAAAATTTTGGACAGTTTTATACGCCCACAAAAGGTCAACAGGTTTTTCTGAGATTGTCTAACGATTTTACGTGGACGGAGACCGAACAAAAAACAACAGGCGAGATTGTGCTTACGCGTGTAAACCAGAACAAAAATACAGGTTATCGAGAATGGCAATTAAATTTTCCCGTGTCGTCAACCGCAACTATAGAGTCTAATATTAGCACTGGCACACTTGGCACTGACGCAGAAATTACAAAGTTCTTCGTCACCATAAAGACATAACTTATCCCTTTAATCTTAAGCGTAATTTTGTTAGACGAAAATTTGTAGGATTAAACTTTTTAAAAAACCAATATAAACTGCTATGAAATACTTTTACGTAATTAATGTTAATTGTTGTTGAAAGTATTTTGTAAATTTTATTTTAAATAATTGCTTTGGTGAGTAGGTTTTTGTATTATAAAGGCATGATGAAAACATTTATCATAGTCGCAATAGTAGCAATATTTCTCTTAACTGTGGGGTATTTATTGTGGTCTAATAACGCTTCTTCTTCGAAAACCAGCACATCACCAGCAGAAAGTGGCTCAACGACAAAAGAAGATGAGTCCGGATTCTCAACTCCTAAAAAAGCGGCTCATTGGGAAAGTAATACACCCGAACATGGCACAATTCTTGCAGGAGTACCTATCAACGTTGCCGTTGATTTTAATTTTGACTTGGCGAAAGGCTCGACAATCCAAATTTCCGGCAATGGAACTGATTACTCGGAAGGACAAAGTACAATTGACCCCAACAAACTTGTACTAAGAAGAGCAGTCAAAGCCACCGCTCCAGACGGAATATACGATGTTTCATACAAGGCATGTTGGGCGGACGATTCATGTCATGATGGTGAGTTTCAATTCAAAATTGACAGCAGTAAATTATCCACGTTTATTGACATGAGAAGCAAGAAAGAGGTGGTAATAGAGTTAACGGATCTTGCCTTTAACCCTAAACAAATTCGCGTCAGCAAAGGTACAAAAATTACTTGGCGTAATGACGATTCTGTAGAACATACGATAAATACCGATTCGCACCCTGCGCATACATATTTTTTAGAACAAAATTCCCGATCACTCAAATCAGGGGATACTTATTCCGTAGCATTTAATCAGGTAGGTGTTTACCCATACCATTGCACACCTCACGCGGGAACGATGACAGGAACCATTTTGGTAGATTAGCTATTTCGAGATCAGCCAACGTGCATTTATGAACAAAATTACCGTTTTAATAATTCTGGGAACACTTGTTGTCCTTGGATTTGCATTTGCCTATTCTCGGCCAAAAGTCGAAAATGTCTCGCAAAAAGAAAATACACCGCAGCAATCAGCAACAACTGTTTCAGAACCTCAAACGGTTGATAAACTAGCATATTTCGCCATTTTCACAAATGGTACTTTTCGAGTGTTTACAGCTCCGATGTATCACAATTTGTCTGCCGATATGTATATTGAAGCCAATAATCCAAATACAATTATAATAAAAAAGGCCGGGGCCACATGGAGCGATTTCTTCTCAACACTGCCATTCAAACTCTCGCACGAATGTTTGACAACAGGTACTAATCAAACCTTTTGCACCAAGGAAGGTAGTGTATTAAAATTTTATCTCAACGGTGAAAGAAAAGAAAATGTGCTCGACCAAGAGATACAAGATGGCGATAAATTATTAGTAACCTACGGTTCGGAGTCTGAAATTGAAATCAAAAAACAATTAGACAAAATCCCATAGTGGCTTCACGGTATTTGCTTTGCGACAAAATAAATTTCGTTGCAGGTAAGCACTGAGTAAAAGGTAGTCTATTTTAATAAATTTACGAAATTTGTCATTCATATAAGAATAATCAAACATAATACAACTTGACAAAACAGAACGACTGTTCTATTCTAGATTAGAACGTGCGTTCTACAAATATGTCAACAACGTCAAAAGAAAATATTCTTAAAAAAGCACTAAAAATATTTGCCAAAGATGGCTATGACGGTCTAAGTATGCGGATATTGGCAGACACAATACCTGTTGTGCCATCGGTTCTATATCATCATTTCAAAGATAAAGATGATCTTCTTGAAACAATGTTTGATAATCTGAATTCTGACCTCGGCAAAAAGCGCGCAAAACTTTCCAAACCACAAACAGCATCCGAAATGCTTAAGCAAAGGATTATATTCCAACTAGATAACGCAGAAGCGATCGTTGCTGTGCTGAAGTATTATCTTGCTTACAGAAAGCGATTTGCAAAAACTGGCACTGGCTTTATACCCGAAAAAAGCTATTTACATATAGAAGAAGTTCTTGAGTATGGTGTGCGAATTGGTGAATTTTACTCACCCAATATTGCAGAAGACGCAAAAGTGATTACACACGCCATCAATGGATTTCTTCTAGAGTATTATCCTCAAACTCCAAAAGGAGAAGAAAAAGAAATACTTGTCAGTAGCATTCATCAATTTATAACCAGAGCAATATCGAAAGGAGGTGAATAAATATGAAACAGCCAAAAGTAATTTTAGCAATTGTAGGAGTAATCGTGCTAATGGGAATTGGTTATTTTATGATGAATAATCAAAATACCACTTCCGAGCAATCAATGAGTGAAAAGACAACTCCAACAGCTGTGATTGAGCCCAAAGCAATGAATAACAAAACAATCGTAGATGTTGCTTCAGAAGCTGGCAATTTTACAACACTAGTTGCAGCAGTTAAAGCAGCAGGACTTGTAGATACATTGTCAGGTACAGGACCATTCACTGTCTTTGCACCAACTGATGAAGCGTTCGCCAAATTACCAGCTGGCACGGTTGAAAGTTTGCTGAAAGATAAAGAGAAGCTAACAGCAATACTTACATACCATGTCGTATCTGGCAAAGTTATGGCGGCAGATGTAATTAAACTTCATAGTACTAAAACAGTACAAGGTCAGGACGTTACCATAAAAGTGGAAGGCGGAAAAGTAATGGTTAATAATGCCAATGTGGTAAAAACAGACATAGAGGCCACAAACGGTGTAATCCATGTAATAGATACCGTTCTTTTGCCCAAATAAATCAAAAGTTACTGGCTTATTGCAAAAAGAAAAATGACAATAAGCCAGTAACCAAACTTATAAAACAGTAATCTGATATAAAATAAAGATAGTGCATTTTTATGAAAAACTTTTCTACTAGAAAAATGCAAACTCAACTTACATTTTTATTCATCTTCTTTTTTTCTTTCTTCTTCTATGCAGATAATATCTATGCACACCAGCCTCGAATTGCAACAGATAACCCTACTATCGTCACATTTCCAGAAGTCTCCAAGGCGTACTACGGTACGCTTAGTGGTGAGCCCGTGGTCTATACCATAACCATAGACAAAACTTTCGCTCTCTATGTCGGTGTGCTTGTGCCAGATATAGGAGGTCAAAAAAAAGATGTCTCTGCGGTTATTGTCAAAGATGGCAAACAAATCGCCCTGTTGGACGGCACGAATTTTGAATGGAAGAAATTTTTTGAACCATTTGGCCACGACACCTATTGGCAAGGACCAGAATACAAAGCACAAGAGGAAGCCGGCATATACGAGATACATGTATCCAGTAGCAACAATGACAGTAAATACTCACTTGCCATAGGCGAGATAGAAGCATTTGACTTCAAGGAAGGCATCAATGCACTCACACTTATTCCACAACTAAAAAAAGACTTCTTTAACAAATCTCCAGTAGCTTTCATTCTCTCGCCATTTGGCTGGGGACTTATTCTCATCATGTACGCGTTAGCTTTTATCTTTGGGTTCATCTATCACGCAATACTAAAGAAATTTACTCCAAAAACGACTCACGGAGCAAACAAAAATATTGGAAATTCTGATAGGTTGTTAAGAATGAGTATAGGGATAGCACTTTTCCTTATTGCAATAACCACCACATGGAGCCCATGGCTACTTTTCTTCTCTGGCTTTGCTTTTTTTGAAGCGATCTTTAGCTGGTGTGGTTTTTATGCCGCACTTGGCAAAAACACCTGTCCAATTAAATAATAAAAACTATGAACCCCAACACCTACAATTGGTACAGCACACTTTTAAAACCAACATGGGCGCCACCAAGCTGGCTTTTTGGGCCGGTGTGGACACTGCTATACGCTATTATTGCCGTAACTTATGGGACGGTTTTTTATAAGGTCTATACCAAGGAACTTCCAACAATAGTCGCACTGCCTTTTGTCCTCAACCTCATTTTCAATTTTTCTTTCACTTATTTTCAATTTGGCCTCAAAAACAATCTGCTCGCGTCTATCGACATACTACTAGTACTCGTTACACTTATTTGGGCACTCTTGACCATTTGGCCGTATTTTCGCTGGATTGCAATCGCCAATACCCCGTATCTTCTTTGGGTGTCATTCGCATCATTTTTACAACTTACAATTACGTACTTAAACAAATGAAGAGAGTGATCAATACTGCAAATGACAAAATGCAGAATAATTACAACTACTTACTTGCGGAATATATAGGCACCAACTTTCATCCAGAATTCAAGCCCCAATTAACTCCACTTCAGATGTTAGAAATGGGTATTTTTGGAGGTAGATACATGCGTGACTGCAAAGAAGAGTTCCCGGATGAATGGTTTACTAAAGCAAAATTGCTACCCATTGGGAAACAAGGTCATGATAAAAAACTAAATTTTTTTAAAATAAACGCATCTCAACCATTATCTATCTGGCGCAAAAAAGGATGGATACATCCTGATGATCCCAGAGGCTGGTTCCAATGGTATTGTCGATATTATATGGGCAGAAGACACGAAGACGACAGTAGACAAATTCGCAGATGGAAGGCAATGAATCGACACATATCTCAAATTTATGCAAACTGTAGGGCAAGAGATCTACTTTGTAGACCTAGACAACGGCAAGCTGTACTTCACTGGGCTTACGATTCAAGACTAATGTAATAACTACAATGTTAATTTTTGCGTTTAAAAAACTAATCAACTGTTACCATTTTTATAAATCGCAAGATTAGTATATTATTGGAGCTTTTTTAATAAATTCGTTTTTTTCAATACAGCGTATTATAAATTCACAAACTGTTTTTCTAGAAATTGTCTGCCAAGGTTTTGGCTGCGTAAAACCCATATGTCTCAAATCAACTATATCCATATTATTATGAATAGGTGTTCTGACAACTGTCCAGTCAAGATCACTTTTTTCCAGTAATATTTGTTGATTTTTTGCGTCTTTCATTCTGTATGGATCGACTATATTAAAGATTATCTCCGAAATATCAGCAACAAAAGAATGAGGGTCACCTTTAATCTTTAATCCTGCACCAGTTACAGCAATAAAACGTATAATCTTTTTCTTTTCCATAATAGGAATAAGTTCAGCCATAGTTTTTTCTTGTATCGGGTAACTTGTTCTAAATCCATGGCCCAAAACAGAAATTACAATATCCACATTAATAAGTGCATTTTTTAAATCATGGGTGTCTGTAACGTTTCCTCGCAACACCTTTAAGTTTTTATGGTCAACATTTAATTTCTTTGGGTTTCTAACCAAAGCAGTAACTTTAGAATTTCTTTCAAGGCAAACATTTATAAGTATTTTGCCTAAATGCCCATTTCCCCCTAAGATTAGGATGTGTTTCATACATTAATTCTGACAAAAGCTATTTTTAGTCTATAGCTAGCCAAAAGGTAGGAACTATTCTTTGCATAATTGATCTATTTTACTACTCTTTTATAAAGATATATGTAAGAGGTAAGGAAGATTTTACTAAGTGAGACAGTATAAAAGAGAAAGATTACCAGAACTAGCCTGAACACTTAATGACAAAAAATCTTGCTCACCAGAGCGTTTGGCAATTATTTCTTTTTGCCAGGGGTTTTGTACTGGATCTTCTTTGCCTTGCGCAGGGCATCCATCGTTTCGTCAACTGTCAGAAGAACCGTCGTTTCGAGCGAGCTAAGCGCCCCACCAGCAGTAATCGCCAGCGCAACCGCGGCCATAGAAACGTTATCGGGAGCCTCCCAGAGGTTGTAGCCGTCGTGAGTGCCAAAACCGTACCAGAATCCGTGGAACTTCCCGCCAACCGACTCGATGTAAGTCTGTGCGGCTTTTGTGCGGTCTTCGGGTTTGGCTATAAGCTTAGCCCACGTCGCGGGTGTGTAACTGAATTTAGTAAGATAAAGTGCCATTATTATTCCTTTATTTCGTAATTATGTCAAAACTTGCCAAGAAGTGCAATCTTAATTAAATGAAAAACAGCAATCGTTTTGTAACCTTTATGAAGAAGTTGGTGATTTTAAGAAAATGTTTAAAAAGCTAGAAAAAGGCTTTAAGTATAATAATGGATTTTATATTAAGGAAAAAAATGATGAAGTGCATATAATTGTACCTCACGTTGAAACCTAAGTATGAAGGATCATCGACTAAATAAGTATGAACAAGAATAAAAAAATAAACATAAAAGGGATGCAAATAGTAACTTTTAAACGAAGCCAGGAAGACTATATATCTCTTACTGATATGGCAAAGTTTAAGTCTTACGATAGTGGAATAGTCATTGCTAATTGGCTTTCAACAAAATACACAATTGCTTTTATGGGAGCTTGGGAACAACTGCATAATCCGGGTTTTAATCTTATTGAATTCCATAAGATTAAAAATGAAGCAGGATCAAATGGATTTATTGTTTCATCCTCATTTTGGATAAAACAAACTAAGGCAATTGGAATTATCTCAAGTGCAGGTAGATATGGGGGTACATTCGCCCACAAAGATATTGCTTTTGAGTTTGCTACCTGGCTTTCTCCTGAATTTAAGCTTTTTCTAATCAAAGAATTTCAAAGACTTAAAGAGGAAGAAAGTGAACGCTTGGCTACTGGTTGGGATACAAAAAGAATGTTAACAAGGATCAATTATCGTATTCATACCGATGCAATCAAAGAACGATTGATACCAAAGCAAATTACTAAACAAGAAGAAAATGTTATCTACGCCAACGAAGCGGATGTTCTAAATGTTGCCCTGTTTGGCATGACCGCAAAATCGTGGCGCGACAATAATCCAAAGATTGATGGCAATATTCGTGATTATGCAAACGTGGCACAACTTGTATGCCTTGCAAATTTGGAGAATTTGAATGCCGAGTTTATCCACGCAGGACTGTCTCAAAAACAAAGGCTACAGAAACTTAACGAAAGCGCAATTGTACAAATGAAATCCTTGATCAATAATCCGTCTGTGAAGAATCTGGAACAAGGTGATAAAAAATAACATGAACGATTTTGAAGTTTCATTTTTAGATTATTTTCAAACTGCAGCACGTTTTTACATAAGCCTGATTCGATATAAGGTTGGTAATTTCCTTGATCCTACCCCAAAAAGAAAAAGGAACGAGCTAGGCGATAAATGGTTAGAAAGAATATCAATCGCACAAGCCCAAAGATATGTTAACTATCATCGAGATTATACAGTTAGAGGGGCTGCTTGGATGTATCGGTCTAATCTTGAAAATTCAGGTAAAGAAGGCAGAGACCTCAAAAAAGCCTTAAAAGTTTCAGCTATTTTGGCTTTGAATAAATTTGATGAATATCAGAGAAGATTAAATCAAAGAGTTTTTGATGAGAAGTATAGATGAAAAGAATAATAATAATAACACTGGGAGATGATTTGGAAGTATTATCATTTATATGAGGTAGCACACGAAATCAGACGACCAAAGAGGTAAAATCCTTTTTATTGAAGGAAGATTAAAAAAATCAAATAAGACACTAGAAACACTGAAAGCAGGTAAAGGGGCTGCACTGCGGGACTAGGATTATAAATAATCCTTACGGATCTTCGATTTGCTATGCAAATCCGCATATTGTAACGCCAACTATTGAAATCGTTGTTTCAATAGTGCTTCACAATACCGAACCTAAGTAGGTTCTCAAATCCAACAGCAAATTAAAATTAACACAAGGTCAATTTAATGTGCTGCGGGACTAGGATTCGAACCTAGATAAGCAGCTCCAAAGGCTGCTGTCCTACCATTAGACGATCCCGCAATATGCATAGTATTTTATCAAAAAGATAGGCAACTTAATACACAGCTACAAAAAAAGGGTTCTTACAAGAATTTAATTTTCCTGTGTTAGAGTTATTCTATGCTCAGAGGCAATAGCCAGTACTATATTATTTTTGTGATATTGTTCATTACAATCGGCGTTGCTTCGGCAATACTCCTCAAAACCACCAAAGGCAACGACACTACAGAGTCGTCAAACAGATTTATTAATTTAAGTGCGCAGCCAAGCCCCACACCCGAACCATTCGTATTCAAAACTTACGTCGCCCCAGCAAAACAAACGAAGAAAGAATATCAGATAGTGATGATAGGAGATTCTATGACGCATGCGTTGGGGCCTCGTGGAGGAACACTCAACACTTTTATCAACGATTTATATAAGTATCACAATATTGGCATCGCAATAGATAATTACGCCGAAGGATCGAATAATATACTTCAAGTACATGAACAACTTGAAAACGAGACGACCTACTGGGATTCGACCTTCCCGCCTCTACTGTCAAGAGAATTTGACCTAATTTTAGTCGAATCTTTTGGCTATAACCCTCTGTCACAAATGGGCCTGGAAGATGGCATAAAAAGGCAAACCGAAGCGCTGAACGAGCTGATGGAAAAATTAATAGTGGCCAAACCAAATTCAAGAATAGTATTTGTAGCAACAATAGCGCCAAATAGGGAAAATTATGCAAAGAAAATTATCTTAAACATTGAGACTGCAGACCGAATCAAACAAGCGGAAGAAAGAATGGCGTACATCAAAAATCATATAGAATACGCCAAACAACACAACTTGCCCCTCGTAAATATCTACGAAAAATCATTGGATGCAACAGGCAGTGGAGATCTCAAACATATAAACCCAGACGATTTTATTCATCCTTCTTTTGAAGGGGTCGATTTTATTGGCCGCGAAATAGCACAGTACATCTACGACAATAAAATTCTTCCTTGGTGAAATTTGTCAAAACCAGTTTCTAGTAATATACTTATTATATGGCAAGTGAAGATAAGTGGAAACACGTACACAACGGGGGTGGAGGAGCAGTTTACGGCTTAGGTATTATTGGTGCACTTATCTACTTTCTTCCACAAGCCGCCGGTCTCGAACAAATAATTATCGGAATTTTGAAATCATTAGTATGGCCCGGATTTTTCGTCTACGAGATCTTTCAGTTTCTCAAAGTCTAAACTAAAAGTCTTCCAAGTTTAACTCGACCTGAGTAGGAGGGAAGTCTGAAAAGTCTGATAGTCGAACCCAAGAAAGTTTTACTCTAAAATATCTCATCTCTTTGTTTTTCCATCTTCTGGAAAACAATAACGTGTCTGCATATTTGTTAATGACGGCAGACTCATCGTGCCCTTCAAGCATTTCCGCAGATCCTGCACATTGAAGAGTTTTAAGCGCTTCTCCAAAACCAATCACAATAGAAACTTTAGGGTTGATCAGAAGGTTTTTATACTTCCTAGAGGCTATATAGCTATTAAAAAATATTTCCAAATTTTCCGAAATTACGTAATCCACCACCGCAGACTCTGGAATATTTTCAACACACGTAGAGATTACACAAAGATTATTTTGTTTTGCAAAATTGTAAATTTGCAATTTATTATCTTCCACACAAACATACTAACACACAAAAATTAATTCCCTTTTGGTGTCTCTCTTATCAATTTAAAATATTGAAGAGTTTTATCAACCAAAATAATGGTTACAAATAACCAAAGACCAGCCAGATAACCCGCAACAACATCACTTGGGTAATGTACTCCAAGATAAACTCTTGAAAACCCAATTAAACCAATCAAGACTGCAGTAAAAGTCAATGACAACAAAGCCTTTAGCTTACTTTTTGTAAAATGGTAAACAAAAAGTGATAGGGTCGAATAAAAAAGTAAGGAATTCATTGCGTGGCCAGATGGATAACTGTACGTAGTTTCCGCGTGTAGGGGGTCTATGTTCGGCCTCGGGATCGCGTAAGATTCCTTAAGTAACATGGTCGCAATAAGGCCAATTATAAGTATTACAGAAAAAATAAAGGTTTCTTTTCTGTGTTTTCGTATAGACAGCAAAATTACAATCAAAATTGCCCCAAACAAAGTTCCCTCACTCCCTATAAAGCTAAAAAAGCGCATAAAAGGCGTTATCCATTCTGATCTGATGCCAATTACGTATCGTAAAATTTCAACATCCAGTGCAATTGTCTCCCGCTGGGTAACCTGTAGCGTAATATAAATAAAAATTAAAACAGACCAGAAGCTGATTAATATTCCAAAAAGTATTTCCAAATAAATTAGAGAAGGCAAATCTTCTTTAGCAAATACCTTCGATATCGATTTAAAAAATGATCGCATGCTATTTAATTATAAAGAAATAATTATTTTCTGGTAATATTAACTTGTGACCTCATTTTTTAAAAAAGAGATAAAAAGTTTTGGATATGCCATAGAAGGCATAACATTCGCCATAAAAACTCAAGCCAACTTTAGAATTCAGCTTGCAATAAGCGTACTAACCATAATATTTGCCATAATATTCTCATTTTCTACGTACGAATGGATCATTCTAACTTTGACAATAGCATTTGTACTTTCTGCAGAACTCGCAAACACAGCAATCGAAGAACTTGTAAATCTCTCGACATCAGAATTTCATCCCAAAGCCAAAATTGCAAAAGATTTGTCTGCGGCAGTTGTACTCATAGTTTCAATCTTCGCAGGTATAGTCGGACTTTTTCTATTTCTTCCTCATATCTACTAATATGACTGGCAGAACAATCTACCAAACTATTTTGAGTTTCTTGCACGACAAAATAAAATAAAGAAATAAAGCTAATCCTTCTTTTTCTGATCTTTCTTATTGGAAACTCCAGGGGCAATAGCATCCACTATCTTAACAAAAGGAGCAGACGTTGCGTTCACGATTTCAGGAAAGTCACGAGCCATCCCGCGAATCAAATCTCGAGAAAGTGGTGTATTTGCCTTTGCCATCTGTTCAATCAAAGACTTTTCTATATAGTTAGTATCAATGCGCTTAAGCATCATCTCAAGCTCTGGATCGCTTTCTTTAATGCCAACTTTTTCGCGAATTTCAGACAGCACCCTCAAAACCTTTGTAATTTCTTCCTCCGCTATCAAATTAACCTGCAAGTGTAACTCCTCACGAATTGTGTCCACGTAAGAGCTTCTGTATTGCGAAACAAGCACAAATATCGACAAAAATATTGCCTCAAGCGAAACAACCATTGTCAAAAAACCAAAAGGGAATGGATCAAAAGGCTTCACGATTGAAACCAAACCAGTATTAATTGAAATCCAAGCAACAAAAAATAATGCATTGAAAACTAAAAATAACGGAGAACTAAATACAGAAGTTAAATCGTCCGAAAACCTAATTAAAATAGACCTGCTCTTAAGCGCCCTTGCCTCAAAAGACTTGTAAAACTCTTTTCTTCTTTGTCCCCTCAAGGTCGACATATATCTAACTTATCACAAAGATAGCCACAGAAGAAATAAGTGGTGAGAAAAGTCAAAAATTGGTAAGCTTAAGCTATAGTCATCTGCCAAATGTCACTTTCAAATCTTTTTTATCCTAAATCCGTAGCTTTAATTGGTGCATCCCATGACGCAGGCAGCGTAGGAAACGAAATTGCCAAAAATCTGAGTACTCAAGGATTCCGTGGCGAACTTTATTTTGTAAACCCCAAAGGTGGCAAGCTTTATGGCAAAAAGGTGCTTAAAAATATCCAAACGCTAACGCATATATCACTTGCCATTGTGGCCATACCTGCACCTCTTGTCTTGGACGAGGTCAAACAGTTAATCCTAAAGGGTACAAAATCAATAATTGTAATAAGTGCAGGCTTTGCAGAAAGCGGCAACCAAAACGCCCAGTACAAACTGGCAACACTATGCAATCAACACAATGTCTCACTTATAGGACCAAATTGCCTAGGATTACTAAACCCAGAAATAAAACTTAATGCTTCATTCGCACCAATCATGCCAAAAGCAGGCACAATTGCTTTTGTTTCACAAAGCGGCGCACTTTGTGCAAGTGTTCTGGACTATGCAGCTTATCGTGACATGGGTTTTTCTAAATTTATTAGTGTAGGCAACAAAGCACAAATTGGAGAAGAAGAACTTTTGGAATTTTTATATACCGACCCAAAAACAAAAATTATTGCCATGTATATTGAAGAGCTCGAAGAAGCACAAATCTTGCAAAAAATCGCGCAAAAAATAACCAAAGGAAAAGCACACAAACCAATCGTTGTCTTAAAATCTGGCAAAACAAAAGAAGGGAAGAAGGCCGCAATGTCTCACACAGGTGCACTCGGAGGCAGTGATGAAGCCTACGATGCTCTTTTTGAGCAAAGCGGAATAATCAGAGCAAACACCATAGAAGAACTCTTCGATATAGTTGATTGTTTCGAGAAAAACAAGCCAATAAAAAACAACAAAGTTGCAGTAATTACCAACGCAGGCGGTCCAGGCGTTTTAACAGCCGATGCACTCATCCAAAGCGGCTTAAAGCTCGCAACCTTTGCGAGCAAGACCATGCAGGAACTTAAAACTTTTCTGCCGCCGGCCGCCAGTATCGGCAATCCAGTAGATATTTTAGGTGATGCAGACTCCACTCGTTACAAAAAAACGTTGGAAATTATTTTAAACGATCCCAGTGTCAGCGCTGTCGAAATAATTCTTACTCCACAATCTATGACAGAAATAAGAGAAACAGCGCTCGCGATCGCAGCACTCAAAAAAACTTCGTCAAAACCAATCATCGCCTCTTTTATGGGTCATGATCTTGTAGAGCCTGGGCTTGTAATTTTAAATGACAAAAATGTATCCACCAGCACATTTCCCGAATCTGCGGCAAAAGCTCTCTCGGCTCTAAGCTTCTTTTCAAAATGGCAAAAAACAGCGATTGGCAAACCAACACGAGCAAACGATGTCAACGCAAAAATAGTGCGTACAGTAATCAATGCGAACTCAACATCAAGTCAAAAACTTTTGTCTACCGAAGATGTCTTTACAATTTTAAACGCCTATAAATTTCCAACTCTAGAACGACACATCATTAAATCTGAAGTCGATTTGGCAAAAGTAACCGAAACCTTTAAAAATCCACTTGTCTTAAAAATAATTTCCCCGCAAATTAATCACAAAATAGATGTTGGTGGGGTGATACTAAATGTTGATCCCAAAGACGCAGGGGCGGCTTACAAAAACTTAATTTCACACATAAAAAAAACTGTTCCAAATGCAAACATCACAGGCGTAGAGGTTACAAAAATGTTAAATGAGGGCTTGGAACTAATCCTTGGCGTAAAAACTGACCCAAAGCTAGGCAAGCAAATTTTGGTTGGACTTGGCGGAACATATGCGGAGGTAATCAGTGACGTATCGTGGGGCTTGGCACCGCTTACAACAGGTGATATAAATCGCATGATCGCAAGTCTTAAAGTTTCAAAAATTTTATCAGGTTACAGAGGAGAAGCTGAACTATCAACCGCTAGTGTCATAGATTGCCTGTCCAGACTTTCACAACTCATCTGCGACTTCGAACAAATCGCAGAAGTCGACATCAATCCACTCAAAGTACTACCCAAAGGTCAGGGCGCGTTTGTGCTGGACGCAAGAATTGCAATCTTAGGTGATAAGATTAGAAATAACGATGAAGATTAATCTCATTTACGCCTCAACATCAGGAAACGTAGAGCTTGTTGCCGAGCGAATAAACTCTTATCTAAAATTAAAAAACATGCAAATTTCCTCTTCCCGTGCAGAACAAACTACAATTGCTACAATACAAAAAAATACAAAGTTCATATTCGCCACATCAACTTGGGAACACGGAAAACTTAATCCATTTTTTGCGCATCTCTTCGAACAAATGAAAGACCTGAGCTTTAAAGGTAAGAGCGCAGGGTTTGTTGGGCTTGGCGACACTCGCTACGAACCAGTTTTGTTTTGTGAAGGGATACAAATAGTTCGTGATCTTTGGCTACAACGAGGTGGGGAGGAAATAGGTTCGATGCTCAAAATTCAAGGAGAACCCTACTCTAAACTCCAAAATGTTGTAGACCCATGGGTAGACATGTTTTACAAAAACCTCAAATTTTATGATTGACAATAGGCGAATATCCGTAAAAATAACAGGCGAATCAGGTCAAGGAATCAATTCGATTGGAGAGGTGGTAGCAAAGGCTCTTAAAGAATGTGGCTACTATACTTTTGGCTACAGAGAGTATCCTTCCCTAATCAAAGGTGGTCATGCCTTTCATCAAGTTGATTTTTCCGACCGGCCCCTTAATTCTTCTTCAAATCAAGTGGATCTTATGGTCTCTTTTAGTCGTGTCTCATTTCACCAGTATCTACCAACATTAAGAGAGAACGGTCAAGCAATACACATGCTACCTATGCTTGAACTTACAGAAGAGGAGAAAGCGCTGACAACATCCAAAAATAATAGCGTATTTCACTTACCAGCAGACGAAATGTCTGTGCAAATTGGCGGAAAAGCAATAATGGCAAACTCAATTATGGTTGCAGCACTTTGGAAAATTCTGAATTTACCACTAGAGCCTTTAGAAAAAATAATAAAAAAAGAATTTGCACATAAACCCGAAGCAATAAAATCCAACCTTGCTTGTTTGGCGGCAGGTTATGATGCAAATATAGAAAATATAAGGCCCCTTAACGTTCACTTTACCGCTCACCCAAAAAGGCAAAACGACGCGCTCTTAACCGGAAACAACCTAGTCTCAATTGGCGCAGTGTCCGCGGGAGTAAGAGCCTATTTCGCCTACCCCATGACTCCAAGTAGCTCGATTCTCTCTTACCTGGCAGACGAATATCACGAAACAAACATGCTTGTAAAGCAGTTAGACGACGAAATTTCTGTAGCCCAAACCGCACTTGGTGCAATGTTTATGGGCACGCGTGCGCTTGTTGCAACCTCAGGAGGCGGTTTCGATTTAATGACCGAATCAGTATCCCTGGCCGGGATTACAGAAACCCCATTTGTCTGCGTTCTGGCGCAACGCCCAGGACCCGCAACCGGCCTGCCAACCTGGACTGCCGCGACCGACCTAAATCTTGCAATATACGCAGGCCACGGTGAATATCCTAGGTGTGTTATCTCAGTCAGTGATTCAAACAGTGCATATACACTTATCCAACACGCATTCAACATTGCAGAAAAATACCAAATACCAACAATTTTGCTAACCGACAAACAAATTGCCGAATCCTTATATCAAATGGGTGACCTACCACCTGCAGTTTCAATCAAAAGATCTTTAATTTCCAACAAACCAGACCAAAATCCAACTTCAAGCGACAGATACAAAATTACGGATTCTGGCATCTCGCCTCGTTGGATTCCTGGTCAGTTTGAAGAAACTTACGTGGGTAACAGCGACGAGCACACTCCAGATGGGACAGTAACCGAGGATGCACAAATCAGCCGAGAAATGAATCAAAAGAGACTCAGAAAGCTCAAAACTTTAGAGGAAGAACTCCCCGAACCAAGGATCTTGGGGCCGCAAAAAGCCAAAACGACCATAGTAACTTGGGGCAGTCCACTAAACGCTTTAACCGACGCACTTAACATTTGGAACGATAACAATCCAAAAAAACAAGTCAACCTACTTCTATACGAATTTATGTATCCAACAAAAACAGGAGAGCTTCGAAATTTAATCAAAAACAAAAAAAAGCTTATTCTTGTAGAAAACAACGAGTTTGCCCAACTCGGCGCACTACTTACCCAAAACACCGGGTATATTTTTACGGAAAAATTACTAAAGTCCAACGGCAGACCTTTTTTCATCGAAGAAATTTATGACTTTTTACAAAACAACATAAAATAATGGCTAGCTGTAATTGTCCAAGTCACACAAAAGAGGATGCAAAATTCGGAGATTATTTTTCCGAAAATCTATACAACTGGTGTACCAATTGTGGAAATTACGGAATTCACGCTGCAGTCAAACGCGCACTCACCGCCCAAAACATAAAGCCATGTCAAACACTTTTGTGCTTTGACATCGGCTGTCACGGAAATGGTTCCGACAAAATTGGCGGCTATAGATTCCACGGTCTTCACGGTCGTGTCCTTTCGTTCGCCTGTGGCGCCTCAACGGCCAACAGTAAACTTAAAGTTATTGCGTTCGGAGGTGACGGCGGAACGCTAGGTGAGGGAATTAATCACTTAATTATGGCCATAAGGGGCAACTACAACTTCACTTTCGTATTCCATAACAACCTTAACTATGGTCTAACAACAGGTCAAGCGTCAGCCACAACAAAACCAGGAGTAAAAATGAACGCCTCGCCAGACGGAATAACAACAGAACCTATACATCCTATGCGCTTTGTGCTTTCGCTTCATCCAACATTTGCAGCGCGCACTTTTTCTGGTGATGTGCACCATATGAACGAGACGTTTCAAGCTGCAATCAATCACAAAGGCTTTAGCTTTATCGAAGTTCTTCAAAGTTGTCCAACGTACAATTTGATGACTCCCCACGAGTGGTACCAAAACAGAGTAAAAAAAGTAGAAGAAATGAAAGGTTATAAAAACGACAATCTGGAACTCGCGCAAAAAGTTGGAGAAGACCTAGAATCGCAAATTGCAATTGGCGTGCTTTATCAAAACAAAAACTCTATCCCGTTTATGAACAGACAAGCAAATAGAACAGAGGTAAAGACTGAACTCGTAAACGAAGTTCAACCTGGCCCAGCACAAGAACTTTTCGATCACTTCAGATAAATCCAAAACCAACCCGTTGTAATAATTCTACAGATTAGGCTAAAATCACAATCAACCCCTGCCTAATCTGCCCAAATAAAATGCAAAAAGTAAAAGCTTTCATGGGGGCTAATAAATTATATATTTCCGGCATAATAGTAACCCTAATTCTAGTTGTATTCGGCTCTTTTTTTTACTCGCACAGAATTCCTAGATCCCAATCGACAAACAATAACTACAAAAAAGCCGGACTCAGTAGTGACGCAAAAAACACAAGAGGTCCTCAAACCGCAACCGTTAAGATAGTTGAGTTTAGCGATTTAGAGTGCCTTGCATGCGCGCAAGGTCATATAAAATTAAACAAAGTAATTACAAAATATCAAGATCAAATTCAGTTGATTTATAGGCACTACCCGCTAAAATCACACAAAAACTCCAACCCGGCTGCAAATGCAGCGGAAGCAGCAGGGGAGCAAGGTAAATTTTTCCAAATGATAGATTTGCTCTACAAAAATCAAAATAACTGGGCAAATAAAACAGATCCCACAAATATGTTTGCAACCTATGCAGATGAACTAAATCTAAACATTGAAAAGTTCATGAAAGACTATGCGAAAACATGGACAAACATTAGTTTAGATCGGGCAATGGGAGAAAAAGTAAACATAAAGCTTACACCAACATTTTTTATAAACGACAAAATGTTTGAAGGGGTTATGTCCGAAACAGAATTGGAAACAGAAATTCAACAATATCTAAAAACACCAGAAGCAACTAATACTTCAGAAATACTCGACCAATAATATCATCAGGCGCAACTTCATATTCACGCTTAGCAACACTTTTATTGTCCGAATGCAAAACTATCTTTTTACCCAGAGACTTAACTCTCTTTAGCATCACAGTGCCATTCACATTAGCTGTTACAACACTGCCTTTTTGCAACTTTGCATAATTTAACGTCAAAACTCGATCCTTATCACAAAAAGCTGGCTCCATACTTTTCTCACTTATAACAAATCTAGAAATAGGAAGTTTAATCACGTAGACTTTTGCGCTTTTTCAAAAATTTCGCCAAATTCTGTAACTAATCTCAACAATTCATCAGCCTTCGCTTTATTCACACTTCTTTTATTTTCACTGCACAACTTCGTAATCTTCCAAACCTTGTCGTGTAAATCAGGTACACTTTCTAAATACTCAGTCTTAAAAAAATCAGTCCACAAAATCAGAACCTCATGTTTGCATTTCTCTGCCTCTTCTTCCTTTACTATTACGAATCTAGTCATATTGTTGTGGAAATCTACAACAGACTGCGGGTTTTTCTCGTCTCGAGCAGGTGGATTTAGTATCTTGTCGACCATTTTAACCACAGCTTCAGCGGCTGTAACCATTGCGTCTTTTTTATAAATTCCACATGGCACATCACAATGTGCAAATGCAATTTTAGGGGGAAACACTTTGTCTAAGGCGCGCAAAACATTCATAAATATATTATAGCAGGGAAAGAAACTTACTTTGTCGAACCAAAAACATATTTCTGATCAATTTCAGCCTTACTAAACAGATTTCTGCTTTTTAAAATCGCGAGTACGTTATTCACCAAAATATAACTCGCACAAATGCCAAGCGCCATAATTCCACGCTCTAGCGCAACAATAGGGATCAAGCCCTGCCAAACGGATGCGGGCATACTAAACGCCCAAATCCAAATCGCACCTCCAACACTGTGCGCAACAAATGTAGACGCTAGCGCACGCGCAACCAAAGATTTTTTGACAACTGGGTAAACAAGTATCGGTATCGTCCAAAACAAACTGAAATACCAAACACTACGACCAACCTCGTTTAAATTAAACGAAACCATAGCGATAATCGGAACAATCAAAAAGCGAGCGTCGCGCTTGGCAAAAAACCATACACCAAAAAGTACTGGGAACAAGCGGATAATTGTACCCTTTTCTATTGTTCCACCAAATACCAAATCGATCGCTCCCATCGCAAACACTGCAACAACCCCAAACCAACTTCCCAAAAATGCACCCGCTGTGGGCGCAAACAAGTCAAAAAGTGTAAACTTCGCCCCACTTCCAGCCAAATTGTTAATTGGAATCTGAAGCGCCAACAGTCCCAAAACAACAAATACCAAAAGCGGAACAATTCTGTTTTTTAACTTCTTGTTTAATGTTTCTAGTTTCATGTTTAAAGTTATTCAGCCTTATCCATCCCTGGCACGAACGCACCAGATACCTCAATGTTCGCTCCATTTATATAATAGGCCTCATCACTAGTCAAGAAGGCAAGCGCTTTATAAACATCCGTGTATTCTGCAGGTCTTCCCATCGGGAAGTCACTATTATCAAATATATCAGCTACCATAGACGCAGGAGAAATCATGTTTATATGCACTCCATTCTTTGCTTCTTCCCAAGCCATTGTTTTGGTAAGAACGTAAATTCCTGTCTTACCCAAAAAATAGGGCATAGAGTTCTCGCGTATAATTAATCTCTCTGCTCCTACCGCACCAATATTAATAATGTGTCCTGCATTTCGCTTTTTCATAATTGGAAGTGCGGCGCGCGAGCAAAACAGTGTTGAGTAAACATTACTCTCCATTAAATCTTTAAATTCCGCATTTGTAGTTTTGCCAAAAGGCTTAAACAAAAAATTTCCAACATTATTAACGAGTAAATCAATTCGCCCCAACCTCTTCTCGATTTCCCCAAACATTTTCAAAACTTCACTTTCAATCTTCAAATCAGCAGAAATTGCAAAAGAGTCTGGCTGTTTATTTTTTACAGCAGAAATAATCTTCTCCGCTTCCTTCTTGCTAGATTTATAGTGAACGACCACCGTATATCCATCGCGAGCAAGTGTCGTTGAGAGAAAAGCACCTAGCCCTTTGGCACCACCTGTAACAACAGCAACCTTCAACATGTTGTATATTGTAGTAGCAATAATCTAAAAAGTGAATAGAAAAATAATTTACGTCAATTTTGCAATTATTGGAATTCTCGCTTTAGGCCTCATCTATTTACTATTTCAAAACCAAAAAATTTTGGAAAGCATTGTCCCTATCAATAATCTTAAAAACGATACATCGGAACTACCACAACCCACACCAACACCTTCGTCAACACACCCAAGTGCAAGTCCTAAAACTATGTCGCTTGCCGACACTCAAATCGCCATTCTCGAACACACCAATAATACCAACAGATCTACTTTTAAGGAATTTCTGTCGAAAGAAGTATCAGTAACACTTTACGCAACAGATTGCTGCCAACCAATGACTGCACTGGAGGCAATAAAACAACTAGACTATATAAACGAAGGTATGCCAATTACTTTTGACCAAAACAACACCACGATAGTTAACCTTAAAGCGAAAAACTTACAACTTACAGGCACCTATATGGGAATTTCTCAAACAAAAGAACACATGGTCACCTACAAAATAAATTCTGTAACAAACCTTATAGAATCAATACAAATGTCAGTTTCTTGGAAACTCTACAATCAGTAACTACTAATTACTAGAAACTAGTTAACTATGTCATTTACGGCATCTATCCAACTTCGGTCTCCTAAAGTTTTTCTAAAAATCCAATAGTTTGCTCCCCAAAATCCGACGTATTTCATCCTTTCACTCTTCAAAAACGTATCTACCTTTGCAATATCTGCAGCTACAAAATAGTTATTTTTTCTTTTTGCGTCATCCAGAGTTCTCACGTAAGGCTCCGCTTGAGCTTCCAAAATCCAAAAATCAACGTTCCTATCCTTCGAATATTTACCAAGACTTGCAAAATTTGGCGAAAGGCCGTACCACGATTGAACGGGCCAAACCAGGAAACTAGGCCAAGGTAACTTTACCTCTTTGCCAAAAACCCTAAAACTTAACAAATTAATCCCTTGAGTTTTAAAATACGCATTAACACCAAAACCATCACCAGCCTGCAAAAGTTCAAAATATTTTTTCCAAGATTTGTTAAAACTCGCAGGCCCAACACTGCTTAAAATTATTGGTCGCCTCAATGGATCTGTTTCCCTTACTACTTTCACTTCCGCATCAACCAAACTTTTGTCAATTTTCCAATTGTTAACGTTTGCCAAAAATGGTTCATTTTCTACTTGCCAATGAGAGATGTTTTTGAATTTAGAAAGCCTTTCAACTACTTTTCTATCAACTGCAAGTAAGTCATTTGCTATCGGATGATCCTGGTCAATGGTTTGTCCAAATTCCATTTTGTCTTTGATTTGCGACGATAAATGATATTCAGGATAATAAGGAACTTTTAGCCCAAGCGCAATAACAACTTTCACATTTCTTCTGTCAGCTTCTTCAACGGCAAATTCTATATCTTCAAAATTACGGTTAAACTGACCATTTTCATCCACCATCTGGTCCCAAAAAAAGGGAAGTCTGACCCAATCAAATTTCACCTCGTCTAGCAACTTCACATACTCCAAACGACCGTCGTAACCATACCAACCCGCTTGTTCAAAGCTGTAACTTGTTCCATACTGTGGCTCAAAACCTTCTGGTACTTTTTTGGTAGGGAATGGGAATAAAAAACCGTTCAGAATATAAGCAATAAAAAGAAAGCAAAACACAACAAGAGCGCGCTTTAGCATAAAACAATTATAAACTCTTTGGCTATTTGTTGTGTTAAAATTTACACTCAATATTGCAGTCCTTGGACTTGAGCAGGCGTGGCGGAATTGGTATACGCGTACGGTTCAGAACCGTATCCCGCAAGGGTTGGAGGTTCGAGTCCTCTCGCCTGCACTAAAGACCTTGCTAAAATCTCAAAATGATTGCATTTTGAAAAACGAAGAATGACAAAACACAAGCAAAACGTTAGAATGTTTTGCGACAGTGGAGTCAATTCTGACGAGCGGACGTGGCGGAATTGGTATACGCGTACGATTGAGGTTCGTATCCCGAAAGGGTTGGAGGTTCAAGTCCTCTCGTCCGCAC
>Ga0163144_10003217_pt1 | contig 37236 bp, 21 predicted proteins | sample OliLak19BULKMAT1_FD_123175 | JGI IMG/M metagenome (GOLD analysis project Ga0163144, IMG submission 123175) | Freshwater microbial mat bacterial communities from Lake Vanda, McMurdo Dry Valleys, Antarctica - Oligotrophic Lake LV.19.BULKMAT1 | ecosystem: Environmental > Aquatic > Freshwater >...
ACTGATTCAGCAACAATTACAGTCGCAACATTTGCTCCCATGGTAGTAGATGCTGGACCGGATATGCTTGTTTGTCCAGGCGATTTTTTAATGCTTAATGCTACAATTACAGGAGGAGGTTCTCCATATACTTATAGCTGGACACCTATTGCAGGAACCGATTCTTTAAATTCTACCAATACTGCTAATACAAGTGTTGTTGCCAATGGAAATAATGCTTATCAAGTTACGATAACAGATATTTGCGGTAACGTAATGAATGATCAGATTTTAATTACAGTTGAATCATCTTGTGTTTTAAATATTCCAAATGTGATTACACCTGATGGAACAGGTCCTCCTTTAAATGAATTTTTCTTTGTAGAAAATTTAGAAAAATATCCAGGCAGCTCATTGGCAATTTATAATCGTTGGGGTAATAAAATATTCGAAAGTTCGGATTACCAGAATAATTGGAATGGTTCAAAATCGGCTGATGGGGTTTATTATTATGTGTTAACCGTTCCGGTTACAGGAACAGTTTTGGCAAATGCAAATGAAAGTCCATCGTTTAAATCGACTAAATCAGACGATAACAAAGTGTTTGCTGGATATTTTCATATTACAAGGATGAAGTAGATTTTCGCAACTATAATTTGTGGAACCGACAAATAAAAGGTTTTACGCTGATTACGCAGATAAACGCTGAAAAAGAAAAAATCGAGTGATTTATATAAATGCTGCATAAAAAAATTCGACCAAATGGTATAGATAAAAGCAGGAAAGAAAAACATCTGCGATAATCTGCGCGATCTGCGAGCGAAATGAGTTTTAAAAATGAAATTAAAACATATCCTGATACTCTGTTTCTTAATGATTTTATCATTAAAAAATTTCGCTACTCACATTGTGGGGGGCGAAATTTATTATGATAATCTTGGTGGGAATAATTATCGAATCACTTTAAAAGTTTACCGCGATTGTTTCAATGGAGTTCCTCAGCTTGATAATCCTGCCTGTGTTTTTATTTTTAACAGCGCAGGAACTTTTATCGATAGCATTGAAATGCAATTGCCGCCAACTATTATTTTACCTACTACCATTAATAATCCTTGTTTTACTCCGCCAACAAATATTTGTGTGGAAGAAGGAATTTATCAATCGGTAATAAATTTGCCTCCTATTCCCGGTGGATATAACCTTACCTACCAGCGTTGTTGCAGAAATGGAACTATTTTAAATTTAGTGTTCCCTGGTAATGTTGGTTCAACATACATGGCACACATTCCGGATAATACAATTGCTCCCGGAAACAGCAGTCCAAGATTTACAAATTTTCCTCCCATTTTTTTATGTGCAGGTGTTCCATTATTTTTTGATCACTCTGCCACCGACCCTGATGGCGATTCGTTATATTACGAATTGTGTGACCCGTATACCGGATTGGATCCTACTTGTCCTTCACTCGGACCACCAGGAGCAGCAGCAGGTTGTCCCGGAATTGGTTCTCCACCACCTTTTTCATTCGTGCCCTGGCAAGCGCCATACAATGCTGCTTATCCTTTGAGTTCATCACCGGCACTTGCAGTAAATTCTACAACAGGATTAATGACGGGTACTCCTAACATGATTGGACAATGGGTGGTAGGTGTTTGTGTAAGTGAGTATAGAAACGGTGTTTTGATTGATGTAAACAAAAGAGATTTTCAATTCAATGTTGTTACTTGTCCCGGTTTACCTGTTGCATCCATTCCTTTGCAAACAACTTATTGTTTCGGTTTTAATGTAAATTTTACGCAAGCAAGTGTAAATTCATTTACTTATCATTGGGATTTTGGTGATCCATCAACAACATTGGATACATCAAATATTGTAACCCCTTCTTGGATCTATGCCGATTCCGGAACCTATCAAGTAATGCTGATTATCAATCCAGGAACAATGTGTGCCGACACACAAACAAATACATTTTACATTTATCCTTTATTGAATCCTTCGTTTTCTCCGCCACCGGGTGAATGTATTTATGAAAACAGTTTTAATTTTACGGGTGGAGGTGCATACATGGGTAACGGAACATTTACTTGGAACTTTGGTGCTAATGCTATACCTCTAACTGGTAGTGGATTCAATCCAACAAATGTTATTTTTAATGCTGTAGGAACTTTTCCAGTCACTTTCACAGTAAGTGAAAACGGATGTACAGAAACATATACAGCCAATGTGGATGTGTATCCAAAACCAATTGCTAATTATACTTTGGCTTCTCCTATTGCTTGCAATCTGCAGCCGGTAGAATTTTTGAATTTATCTACAAGTCCACCACTAACCTATCAATGGACATTCGGTGATGGAGGAACTTCCACTTTGCAAAACCCGTTTCATACTTATCCTGCTATCGGAACATATCCTACAAGTATAATTGTGTCAACAGCATATGGTTGTAAAGACACGTTTGCTTTGCCCTCACCCGTTGCGGTATTGGCATCTCCAATAGCTGGAGTAAATGCAACACCAAGAGATACTTCTATTTTTTACCCCGATGTAACGGTGTTTGATTTAAGTTCAGGTGCGAGTGATTGTGATATTTATTGGGGCGATGGAACAAGCAATACAAATTGTGATGCAACACATGCATACACTGCACCGGGGACATACACAATTATGCAAGTGGTTACAAACGAAAATGGTTGCAAAGATACAGCATACATCGAAATTATTATTCGTCCCGAATTTTTATTCTGGATCCCGAATGCATTCACTCCAAATGGAAACGGATTGAATGATGTATTCAAGCCTAAATTATTAGGTGTACACAATTATTCTTTTTTAATTTTTGACAGATGGGGAGAAAAAATATTTGAAACAAATAATGAAGAGGCGGGATGGAATGGATATTTTAAAGGTAGATTATGTACCAACGATGTGTTTGTGTATAAAATAAACTTCCGTGATGATGTTCAGAATTTAGATCATCAGTATATTGGAAGAGTAACCTTGGTGAGGTAATCACGTACAAGAAAATAGTTAACATCCCCGTAACTTATTTATGTTGTATTTTTGTATTTTAGGGTACAGCATAGTTTATAATTCCAGTGGGACATGAAATTTAGGTTTTTTTTCAGCGTATTATTTTTTATTTCTTTTTCAAGTGTGACTAATGCTGACCATATTGTTGGGGGAGAAATTTATTATGATAAATTAGGTGGTGATGATTACCGTGTTACTTTGAAATTATACCGCGACTGTTTCTCAACTGGAGCACCTTATGATAGCGCAGCCACTATTTTTGTTTTTGATAATGCAGGTACATTTATCGATAGTATAAACATCGTATTTCCCGGGTCAGTGCAATTACCACCTATTATTAATAGTCCGTGCTTTACTCCTCCTACAGGTGTTTGCGTTGAAGAAGCAATTTACCAAGGCGTTATAAACCTTCCGAATATACCAGGTGGTTACAATCTTGTTTATCAACGTTGTTGTAGAAATGGAACCATTTTAAATGTTGTTTCTCCAAATACTGTCGGTTCAAGTTACGTAACGCATATTCCGGATAATTCCACTGCTCCAGGAAACAATAGTCCACGTTATAATTATTTTCCTCCTATTTATATTTGTGCAGACATTCCTTTGTCTTTCGATCATTCAGCAGCAGATCCAGATGGCGATTCTTTGTATTACGAATTGTGTGATCCGTTTTCTGGTTTAGATGCAATGTGTCCAAGCATAGGCGTAATAACTCCGGTAGGTTCAGGTTGTCCTACAATTGCATCGCCACCGCCTTATGCATTTATTCCTTGGGATTCGCCTTATAGCGGTACTTATCCCATAAGTGCATCCGTTAATTTTTCCGTTGATCCTGTAACAGGTTTATTAACGGGGACTCCAAATTTGATTGGACAATGGGTGGTAGGTATTTGTGTGACGGAATTTCGTGGAGGTGTTTTAGTCTCTACCAACAAAAGAGATTTTCAATTCAACGTAGTGGATTGTTCCACATTAGCAGTCGCTGCTATTCCAAATCAAACTGTTTTTTGTTCGGGGAATACGGTGAATTTTACTCAGACAAGTGTGAATGCAATAAGTTGTCAGTGGAGTTTCGGAGACCCTACCACTTTGATGGATACATCCAGTTTATTTAATCCTTCTTGGACTTATCCTGATTCAGGAATGTATACAGTTACATTAATTGTTTATTCATCCACAGGTTGTGCCGATACAACTACATCTGTTTTTCAAATTTATCCTTTGGTCGATCCTGTTTTTTCTCCTCCTCCTGCAGAATGCATCTATGAAAACAGTTTTGATTTTGCTGGTGGCGGAACGTATTTAGGATTGGGAACATTTTACTGGACTTTTGGGTCGTATGCAACTCCAAATAGTAGTACGTTATTAAATCCAACCAATGTTGTTTACAATGCAACAGGAACATTTCCTGTTTATTTTACAATCAGCGAAAATGGTTGTGTGGTGACGGATACAAATTATATCTCCGTTTACCCTCAGCCCAATGCGAGTTATTATTTAGAGTCGCCTATTGCCTGCGATCTGCAACCTGTTCATTTTATAAATACTTCTTCTTTCCCACCATTAACATATCAATGGGATTTTGGTGACGGACAAACATCTTCAGCTACAAGTCCATATCACCTTTATGATACGCTTGGGGCTTATTATACAAATTTGATTACAACGAATTCTTATGGTTGCAAGGACACATTTTATCTTTCGGATGTAGTTCAGGTTTTTCCATCTCCAATAGCAGGATTCACAGTTTCACCTCACGACACTTCCATTACGTATCCGCATGTAACAACTGTTGATGCCAGTTTCGGTGCAACCAGTTGCACTATGTATTGGGGAGATGGAACTGCGTCTTTTAATTGCGATACAACGCATACGTATTCGGCTGTTAATTCATATACATTGATGCAAGTGGTACAAAATAATTATGGTTGTACAGATACTGCTTACGAACAAGTATTCATCTATCCCGGATTTTTGTTCTGGCTTCCCAATGCATTTACTCCAAACAATGATGGGATGAACGATGTTTTTATGCCTAAATTATTCGGAGTGTATAAGTATGATTTCATGATATTTGACCGTTGGGGAGAAAAAATATTTGAAACAGAAGATCTGTTAACAGGTTGGAATGGTTTTTATAAAGACAAGTTATGTGAGCAAGGTGTTTATGTTTACAAGATAAGTTTTTTCGATGAGGTAGAAAAGGTGGAACATAAATACATTGGTGGGGTCACGTTGCTGCGATAATTACACCAACATATTCCCATCCATCTCCTTCGGAATTTCAACACCCATTATTTTTAAAATAGTTGGAGCCAAGTCGGCTAACTTTCCTTCTTTCACTTTTTTATATACCGTATCAATTAAAATACAAGGAACAGGATTGGTTGTGTGAGCTGTATTTGGAGAGCCATCAGGATTAATCATGTAATCTGAATTTCCGTGATCGGCTATGATGATGAATGAATATCCGTTTTCAATTCCTGTTTCTACAATTCTTTTTGTACAAGCGTCCACTGTTTCAACAGCTTTTATTACTGCATTATAATCTCCAGTATGTCCAACCATGTCAGCATTCGCAAAGTTTAAACAAATAAAGTCGGGCCCTCCTTTTTTCAATTCAGGCAAAAGAGCATCTGTTAGTTCAACTGCACTCATTTCTGGTTGTAAATCGTAAGTAGCCACTTTTGGTGAAGGTGCCATGATTCTTTTTTCTCCAACAAATTCTTTTTCTCTTCCACCTGAAAAGAAGAAAGTAACGTGAGGATATTTTTCCGTCTCCGCAATTCTAAGTTGTGTTTTGCCAGCGCGCTCCAATACTTCGCCCAAGGTATTTACTAAATTATCTTTATCATAAAGGATGTGAACATTTTTAAAAGTCGCATCGTAATTTGTCATAGTCACATAATAGAGTGGAAGTGTTTTCATTCCCTGCTCCGGCATATCCTTTTGAGTCAATACTTGTGTAATTTCTCTGCAACGATCGGTACGGAAATTAAAACAAATCACCACATCATTCTCTTTTATTGTTCCAATAGGATTTCCGGATGCATCTGTATTTACAATTGGTTTTATAAATTCATCGGTAATCCCTTCAGCATACGATTCTTCAATTGCTGAAATAATATTTTGTGTTTTTTTACCTTCTCCTTTTACTAATAAATCATAAGCAAGTTTAACACGCTCCCAACGTTTATCTCTATCCATCGCATAGTATCTTCCAATTATTGATGCTATTCTTGCGGAGCCAACTCCCTCTTCTTTGGAGAGGGTTGAGCTGAGGTCTTTGAGGTTCAAATGGGATTCCAAATTTTTCAAATATCCTAATCCGCTTTTAGGATCCGTATCTCTGCCATCAGTAAAAGCATGAATAAATACATTGGACAATCCTTTTGCTTTTGCTAAATCACATAAATGATGCAAATGTGCTTGTGAAGAATGTACACCGCCTTCGGAAACCAATCCAATAAAATGAACGGCTTTGTTATTTTGTTTCGCGTAATCAAATGCTTTTGCTAATTCAACATTTGTATCAATTGTTTTTTCGCGAACAGCTTTATTGATAAGAGCAAAATCTTGATAAACAATTCTACCAGCACCAATGTTGAGATGCCCTACTTCTGAGTTCCCCATTTGTCCAACGGGCAAACCAACATCTTCGCCTGAAGTACGCAAGGTACTGTGAGGATATTTTTTATATAAACTATCTACAAACGGAGTGTTGGCATTTGCAATGGCATCGGATTTAGATCCATCACCAATTCCCCAACCATCTAATATTATTAATGCTACTTTTTTCATGTTACTTTATTTTCTAACTGTCATCCCGTGCCCCGACACGGGATCTCTCTGTTGTGGGTGCGACTCCTCATTATGAGATCCCATGTCGGGGCACGAGATGACGTTTAGTTGCGCGAGTTTCACTCGCGACTAAACGTCACCTCAAACACACTTCCTTTCGGAGCGTTATCTTTTACTACAATTACTCCGTTATGTTCTTCAACTAAATACTTTGTTATAAATAAACCCAAGCCTGTTCCTTTTGTTTTTCTTACTTCTTCATTTCCTACTCGATAAAATTTTTGAAAAACACTTTCTTTTTCTTCGTTTGAAATCCCTTCACCTTGATCAGCCACACTTAAAATTATTTTATCATTTTGTTTTTTTAAAGAAATAGTGATGGTGGAAGTTGCTGGAGAATACTTTACAGCATTTTCAAATAAATTTAAAATTATAGAAGGAAAACTTGTTCTGTCGATTTTCATTTTAATATTGGGTTCAATATTTAAAACTACTTTTTGAGAGTAGTTAAAAAGATTAATCGTTTGATTCATGCCTTCAGTAATGTATTCCGAAATATTGTATTCTTCCTTGTTTAGAGCAAAAACACTGTTTTCGATTTTTGCAGCAACTAAAATGTTTTCCACTAAATTATTTAATCGTTCGGTATCACTAATTGCGTTAGCGATAATTTCTTTTTGTTTGGTGCGATCCAATTCATGCTTTTGCAAAGTTTGCAATTGCAGTTTTGTAGAAGCGATTGGAGATTTTAATTCGTGTGTAACGGATAGTATGAAGTTTTTCTGTTGTTGAGCCAGTGCTGCTTCTTTCTTTAAGGTCTTGCGAATTTGATATCCTCCCAAAAGTAATAGGAATACAAATACAGCTCCTTCGCTTGAAATCATTAACCAGCGTTTGTGTAATTTTTCATTCAATTCATTGCCCCTCAAAATAATTTCTTCTGGACTTTCTTCCTTTAAAAGATTGATTTCTGTTTTTAAACGAACATTCTCAGTATTGAGCTGAAACATCGAATAGGTCCACCACGAAAACTGTAGAAATACATAAACCAACAAAATGTAAAACCAAAACAAAGGTTTTGATTTTTTAGGTGTGGAATTCATAGTGCAAAGGTAAGAAAAAAGCTTAATACAACTGAACCAGGGCTTTCTTGGTGATACAGTCTGCGAAATACCAATCCCTGCTTGTTTTCGAGAATTCAATGTTTTCGAAAGCCACAAAAAAATAGACTATTTAAATAGAGGAGTTGATATTTGAACAAAAGTTTCGCATTAAACATCAAAAAACAATTTTACAATTATCTAACAATCAGAATTAGACTAACGGTATGATAAATTAACATATCAATTTTTCTTCTCCACATTGGTTTTTAAAGTAAAACTTTCAAACTTATTAAACTCGATGTTAAGAATTATTTTCGCTATTAGTTTATAAAGTTGATTTGGATTTCACTCAATCATAATATGCTTTTTATTTGTTATTAATGACAATGTTTCATTTTTGCATCGAATAAAAAATTATTTACAACAATAATTAATATTAGAAATTAAAATAATTTATCTAAAACAATATGAAAAAAATTACTTTATTCTTAGGCTTCTTATTTGTGTCTACAGTTATTCAGGCACAAAATGGATTAGAGGATATCATTGTAGAAAAATATTACATCACTGATGCGAATGATGCAACAGCTGATTTAACAGATGGCGTTTTGCCTGTTGGTTCTACAACATATAGAATTTACGTAGACATGCTTCCTGGTTATAAATTTCAAGCTGCTTTTGGTGTTCCCACACATGAATTAAAAATTGCGACAACCACACTTTTTTTTAATAACGAAGATAGAGGTGCAACAACACCAACGTATACAAAAACACATGCAAAAGGAAATACAGTAATGTTGGATTCATGGTTATCAGTTGGCGCTGCTTGTGTTGGTAATTTTGGAGTTCTTAAAACAGAAGATGACGGTGTTCTTACTGTTGTTAACAATGATGGACTTTTACAAAATACAAATCCTTTAGCAGGTATTCCATTAACTACAGAAGATGGTCTTATGCTTGGATCACCTCAAGCGGTAACTACAGTTGGTATTACAACCGAAATTGCAATGTTTGATAATCAAAATGATGGAACAAATGGTCCGGTGTTTTCTACATTTAATGGATCTTGGGCTTCTCTTATCGGGTCAACAGGGTTTGATCCAGTTTTAAATCAAGTTTTAATTGCACAAATTACTACGAATGGTGTTTTTTCATTTGAATTGAATATTCAGATTGGAACACCTACTGGTGGAGTTGAACAATACGTAGCTTTAAGTCCTACTGGAGCCGAAATTCAAATACCAAGTCTTATTTACCCCGATTTAACAACAAGTGTAAATGATTTGGCACAAGCTAATGCTTTTGTAAATATTTACCCTAATCCTGCTAAAGATTTATTGTGGATAGACATTTCGAATTCGAAAAGCACCAATAACAATTATTCTATCTATGATGCCAAAGGAAGTTTGTTGGCTCAAAAAAAATTAGAAGAAATTTCACATAAGTTTAATGATAGTGTTGATATTTCATCATTTCCACAAGGATTGTATTTTGTTGTGGTATCATTGGATGGAGTGGTCACTTCTAAAAAAATAGTTATAAATTAATTTCGCTCTCTTTTTTTGTAGCATTTAAATGAAAAAAACACTTTTAGTATTGTTAGTAAATTTCATTTTATGTTCTTTTTCTTACTCCCAAGGAACAATTAGAGGAAAGGTTACCGATGAAAATGGTGAAACACTTATTGGTGTTACCATTGTTCTTAAGACAGATATGTCGAAAGGAACCACTACCGATTTAGATGGAAATTACACATTAAAAATAGCTACGGCAGCACCGCAGGTGTTAGTAATTTCCTATGTTAGTTTCCAAACAATCGAAGAAACAGTAAATCCTCTAAATGATGAAATTTTGATAAAAAATTTCGTTCTTCCTTCGGCAGCAAAATCCCTCGTTGAAGTTGAAGTGGTTTCCAAACAGATAAAAGCAAAGGAGTACTATATGGAAAACATAAAGAAGAAATCGGCAACTACGATTGATTATGTTTCTTCTGAAACGATGAAAAAAACAGGGGACAATAATGTCACTGCTGCAATTGCTCGTGTATCTGGCGTTTCAACAAATGGTAGTTTTATTACAGTTCGGGGAATAGGAGATCGTTATGTAAAAACAACTATTAATGGTGCACAAATTCCTACACTTGACCCTTTTACAAATAATATTAAGTTAGATTTATTTCCTGCCAGCTTGGTGGATAACATTGTAATAACAAAAACGGCAAGTCCTGATTTGCCTGGCGATTGGACAGCAGCTTATATTTCTGTTGACACAAAAGATTACCCAGAAGAAATGTCTGTAAATATTGAAACAACAATTGGATACAATAATCAAACAAGTTTTAAAAATGTTTTGGCAAATCAGACCAGTTCAACTGATTGGCTCGGCTATGACAAAAATTTTCGTGATCGAGATCATAATTCTTTTGTAAATGTGAACGTACAGCCAACCCAATATCAAGAACTTGTAGCTTTAGGTTTATCAGATTTTTATAAATCAATGGGTGTAACACAAAGTTGGGGCGAAGGGACTACTGCTGGCGAGACGTACTTCAAATTAGGATTGGTGGAATTAGGCCTTTTGGAACCTGCATTGTTTAACGATCCAATAGCCGTAACCAATGCAAAAAATGCTTATTTGAATGGGCCTTATAAAGATAATGCTTATCGAATAATAAATGCAAATGCTGCAAAATCAGGAAAATCTTTTCCCAACAATTGGAATACATTTTCCAAAAGGGCTCCTTTAAATTTTTCTCAAAGTTTTAGTGTAGGGAATCAGGAAAAACTTTTTAACCGCACAATTGGATTTATTGCCGGGTTCCGTTACGGCAGCTCTATCCAATACGATCCACACTCAATTTCTCAAAGAACTATTTTAACTGATTTAGATAGTGATGGCAATCCTTTAACGGATCAACGTATTAACCAACAATTTGTAAAGTACACAAATGGTTGGAGTGCATTAATTAATGTGGCTTATAAATATAGTTTAAACCATAGCATATCACTTTTGTTTATGCCAAATTTTACCGGAATAAATAATATCAGAGACGGTGTGGATGAGAATGAAAATTTTATTTACTACTACACATTTACAAAAAGTCAATTTTATGAACAACGCAAGCAAATGGTTTACCAACTTAAGTCAGAGCATTATTTTCCTCGACCGAAATTGAAAATTGATCTACAATCTTCATATAGCAGGGGAAAAAGTAGCGCTCCTGATTTTAAAAATTTGGAATACTATGCAGATAGAGATTTAGCATATCAGTTTGATAAAACATTGGGCTCCGTTAGACGTGATTATAGATATTTATCTGAAAATATTTTTGATTCAAAGTTGTTTGCTGAAATTCCCATTAGTGAGAAAGCAGGTTTGGCAAGAAAAATAAAATTTGGAGGCGCCTATCAAAACATTAATAAAAAATTTGATCAATATGATTATTTTTTAAAACTAAACAATGGAGCTTTGTATGAAATTCCTAACAATGATTTAGATCAATATTTTTCAATTGATAAGTTTGATATTCAGACAAATTCTTTAAATGGAAATCATCAAAGCATCGATTTGTACTACGAACGATTCGATGGTCCATCCAATCATACAATCGGACATAGCAACATAACTGCCGCTTTTGTTTTGCTCGACTACACACTTTTTCCTACTTTGCGTGTTTCTGGAGGTGTTCGAGCTGAAAAAACAGAAATATTTACAGATGTTTTTCTGTACGATTCACTGGGATATGGAAGGAATGATCCAAGAAGAAGACCTCAAGGGGAATCATTTGTTGTTAACCCTGGATCAATAAATAAAGTTAATTATTTGCCAAGCATTAATATTATCTACAAACTTAAAAAGAGTGAATTCGCACCAATAAATTTAAGATTAAACTTTAGTCAAACGATTGCTCGTCCAAGTATCAGAGAGTATTCAGAAACAATAGTAAGAGACTATGAATTAAATGCCGATGTTTTTGGAAATGCTGATTTAAAGATGGTAGAAATAAATAATTATGATTTGCGATTGGAATCATTTTTTAAATCCGGAGAAAACGTATCAATAAGCTTTTTTTATAAGGATTTTAAGAATCATATTGAGCAAGTAAGCTCTAACATTGGATTTACATGGACAAATGCTGAAAAATCAAGAGTGCTGGGAGTTGAGTTGGAAGGCAAAAAGAAAATTACCAAACGATTAGAATTCAGAGCAAATGTTTCGTTTGTAGATTCCCGTTCAGAAATTATTGAAAAACAATTGAGTGTTTCTAATGGAGTTAGAACTTGGTACCCAACGGATACTGTTACGCGAAAAATGTTTGGTCAAGCTCCTTTCGTAATAAATGGAATTCTTAGTTATTCACTTGATAGTATTGGACTAGTAACAACACTTAGTTATAATGTTCAAGGTGCAAGACTTGTATTAACATCAACAGATGGCGCTCCCGATGTGTATGAGATGCCACGTCATTTATTAGATTTTAAAGTATCTAAAAAAGTTGGAAAGCATTTCAATATTAGTCTTACAATTAGAGATATTTTAAATTCTCCAATTAAAAGATCATATAAATATGATGAGGGTTATCTGTTGGATTTTGACAGTTACCGTTATGGAACAAGTTTTATTTTAGGAATTTCATATAAATTATAAAAGTTAAATTGTTTTGCCAATGAAATTAACTTATTTGATAGTAGTATCTTTTTTCTTTTTTTCTTTTTCACTCCAGGCGCAAATTGAAAAGGTGATTGTGGAAAAGTACTACATTTCAGATTCTATAGACGAAACGGACACGACTGGCAGTGTGCTTCCAGCTGGTTCTATAACCTATAGAATATATATTGATTTAATGTCTGGTTCAAAAATTAAAAAAATATATGGTGATGTTAATCATCCTTTAAGAATTTCAAGTACTACTACTTTTTTTAATAACACGGTTGATGGACAGAGTTTCGCAAAAGATTTTAGCAAGAATAGATATTTAGAAAATACTGTTGCATTAGATACTTGGCTTACTTTAGGGCAAACAACCAAAGTTGCTGCAAAAACATATTTTGGAATTTTAAAAGATCAAGATACGGATGGCTCATTCATTGGAGGCGTAAACAATGATGGTGGGAGTGCTGCAATTTCTTCAGGGTTAATGACAAATAACAATCTGCTTGCAGGAATTCCGTTAACTTCAGCAGATGGAATGGATACACTGATGGTTATTCCAACATCATGGGCAAATTATGGAATTGTTGATTTGGTCTCTGGTATTGATTCTACCATTTTTGGTTCAGTTGTGCTAGATTCACAATTTGTTAGTTACGATGCGGGGCTTCAATGTTCAGGTGCAATGGGTGTAATTCCAGATAGTAATCAAGTATTGGTTGCTCAACTTACAACTACTGGTGATATTTCATTCGAACTTAATTTAGAAGTAGAACAATTTGATGGAGTAAATACTACCGTTGTAAAATATGTAGCGAATGATAGTATACTTTTGTCAGATGAATTAATTAGTCCGTTTTTAACTTATCCTCCTTTATGCGGATGTCTGGATCCTGATTATTTGGAATATAGTAACAGTTATTCCTGTGCAAATAATAGCTTGTGTAATACATTAATAGTATTTGGTTGTATGGATACGTTAGCTTGCAATTATAATGCTTCCGCAAATTTTAATTTGCAAACTGTTTGCTGTTATATTGGATATTGTAATGATTTGGATATTGCAGTTGTTTGCCCTTCTTTACCAGTTGAAGAATCTTTTAATGACATAGCTCTTGAGATTTATCCCAATCCAACGCAAAGCTTACTTACGTTGGATGTTTCTTCAAATATAGAAAGTGATGCAAAGTATACAATTTATGATTCATTTGGCAGAATGGTGAAAGCAGGGGAAGTGCCAATTGATACTACTTATACACTAGATGTTAGGGATTTAGCAAATGGATTATATTTGATTCGCGTATCCGTTGATGATATTTTCTCAGGAAAATATTTTATTAAAACTAATTAATGCACTATAGTTATGCATACAAAAATGAAGCCTATGTTTAATGAAATAATAGATATGTTGGTAAAATCGATTTATTCATTTGTGGTTTTTGTTTTTATTATGACCTTCTTAACCTGCTGTAAGAAAAAAGAAGAAGCGCTTCCTGTCAAGGAAACTGGCATAGTAACGGATATTGAGAACAACACTTACAAAACGATAAAAATTGGTAATCAATGGTGGATGGCAGAAAATTTAAAAGTGACAAAATTTAGAAATGGTGTATCTATAGCTCAAAATCAAAATGCTGGGGATTGGCAAAGTGTTAGTTCATCATCATATTGTATTTATGATAATAACACCACTGCACCAGGATTATTATATAATTTTTATGTTGTAGTCGATACAAATATTGTTGCACCTATTGGTTGGCATGTTCCTTCTGATGAAGAATGGAAAATACTAGAGAAAAATTTAGGAATGAGTTCGTCAGAAGCAGATAAAGTAAGTTGGAGAGGAAATGATGAAGGAGAAAAATTAAAGATTGAAGCACCGCAAGGTTGGACAACTTATGGAGATGTTTGGGCTACAAATGAAAGTGGATTTATGGCTCTTGCTGGAAGCTGTAGACTTTTTAATGGAACATGGGGTAGTCCTGGTTTATTTGCAACTGGGTTTTGGTGGACGTCTACTTCAGCTAGTAATGATGGCTGGTATCGATATTTAGATTATAAAAAAACAAATGTGTTTAGATTTTACGCACCTAAAAATTATGGATTTAGCATTCGTTGCGTAAAAGACTAATAAATCGCATTGCATTACTTCTTTTTGTTTCAATTCTCTTGAAGTAATTTATTGTTTCAAATATTTTCATGCATTTATCTGTGCGAGAACAAATATTCTCTTGAATAATTTCTTCAAAAATTTCAGCATAAATATTATTTTATGGTTTGTTAACATTTCAGTCGCTCTTGAACTGTCAATAAAATTAGACATTTATGGCGTTTCGTGTTCTTTAGTAACCCGTTTAGGAATTTTTATTTAACGTAGAGATAAATTTTTATTTTAAAATTTTCATTCTCGTGTTAAATGTATTTTTTATTTACTGATTATCAATAACCTAAAAGTTAGACACATATAATAATTTGATAAGTATATATTTCTCCCTTGCTGAATTAATCACACAATATTTGCATCGTCAATTTAATCAATCATTTTTAAACCAACTAAAACAAAAAACAAAAAACAAAAAATGAAAACAAAAAAAACAATTTCAAAATTAGTTGCTACAGCAGCGGTTGCTGTTGCTTCTATTGCGCCAAGTTTTGCTCAGTCAAACCTAGGTGAATCTTGCGGGTGTCCAGCTGTGGCATCTAGACCAACCGTTCTATTGTCAACATTAACAAATGTTGCAACAGGTGAATTACTTGCTTCAAGTACTATTTTAACTTGCGACAAAACTTGGATCTTAGATGACAAAGTTTATGTAGGCGATGGAAAATCTTTAACAATTAATCCAGGAACAGTTATTAAAGGAAGATTTGTAGCTTCTGGTGTAAATGCAAATGCACTTATTGTTGCTAAAGGCGGAAAAATTTTCGCTAATGGAACAGAAGCTTGTCAAATTGTTTTTACTGCTGAAGCAGATCCAATGGATGGAACTTATGGAATCCTTAACAAAGGTCAATGGGGTGGTGTTGTAATGTTAGGAAAAGCAACTAATAACTTAACTACTGCTAATACACTTTCTACAGGTGTAAACGGTGTTGGTTTCATTGAAGGATATCTAAGTAGTGAGCCGTTAAACCAATTTGGTATGCCGGTTGGATCTACTGATGATAATGATAATTCAGGAGTTATGACGTATGTTTCAATTCGTCATGCTGGTGCTATTGTTGGTACTGCTAACGAATTAAATGGTCTTACTTTAGGTTCTGTTGGTAGAGGTACTACTTTACACCACATCGAAATCGTTTCCAACTTAGATGATGGAATCGAATTTTTTGGTGGTACAGTTGATTTAAAATATGCTTCTGTATTATTTAATGATGATGATGGATTTGATTGGGATTTAGGATGGTCAGGAAGAGGTCAATTCTGGGCTGTTGTTAAAACAGATCAAGGTACTGCAGCAGGTGGAGATAATGGTTTTGAAAGTGATGGTGATGATAATAAAATCAACGCTTCTCTGCAATCAAATCCACAAATTTACAATGCTACTTTTATTGGGTCTAACAACATCAACGGAAATCTTACTCAAAAAGGAGTTGGACTAATGGCAAAAGAACAAACTTTAGGAACAATCCGTAGTTCTGTCTTGGCTAACTATAAAGTTGGAGCTGACTTTAAAAATGATGGAACTCGTCCAGGTAACGATGCTTACGACAACTGGATTGCTGGTACATTAAAAGTGGAGTGTAACACATTTATTGGTAACACTGCTTTGTTACATGTAAATGGAGTAGTTGCTGCTGCAGGTGGTGCTGACGAAACTAAATTTTTCACTGATGGAAATATTACTGCTGCATCAGTTGCGGGATTTGATTTTCTTCATACAATGAACACATCTACAAATGCTGTTTCTGATACTTATGATGCAAGCCCAAATCCAGCTTTAGTATCTACTTGTACTCCTCCGGCTGATGGTTTCTTTACATCAACAAATTACCGTGGTGCTTTTGAAGCAGGTAAAAAATCTTGGTTATCTAACTGGTCTATTAATGCTTTATATGATACTGAAAATGGGTTGGTTCCTTGTCCTACTGACATCAACGGTGATGGTAGTACAAACAATATTGACTTCTTACAATTATTAGGTCAATTCAACCAATCTTGCGATTAATTTAAAAACATCTACTCTCAAACAACTAAAAAATAGTAACACAAACAAACCACAAAAAAATTAAAAAATGAAAACAAAAAAAATCTTGTTGGGCTTTGGTCTTGCCTTACTTGGTACTTTCGCCCACGCACAAGGGTTAGAAAATGTCATTGTAGAAAAGTACTACGTCTCCAATGCAGCTGATGCTGCGGGAACAATCGGAACTCTACCAGTAGGTTCTGTGACTTATAGAATTTATGCAGATATGTTGCCTGGTTACAAATTCCAAGCACTTTATGGTGTGCCTGCTCACACATTACAAATTACTTCTACCACCACTTTTTTTAATAATGAAGACAGAGGTGCAACTACATCAAATGCAGTTCCTTCTGCACAGTTGAAAAACAACTCGGTAGCATTGGACTCTTGGTTTTCTACCGGAGCTGCTGCACCAGGACAAATGGGTGTTCTTAAAACAGAAGACAATGGTCTTGCTAATCTTTTGCCAATTGTATCTAACCCAATGTTAAAAAATGTGGATCCAACTGCTGGAATCGCATTAAGCGTTCAAGATGGTATTATTACAGGAACGCCTGAAGCTGTTTCATTTGTTGGACTTTCAACAGAGCTTGATGTATTTGATGCATTAAGTCAAGTAGGCGGTTCATTTGTAACAACAAATGGATCAATTGCTTCTTTGAGTGGATCTGTTGGGCCTACTGCTACTAACAGAGTATTGATTGGACAATTTACTACTAATGGTGTTTTTGGATTTGAATTAAATATTCAAATTGGAACTCCAACTTTAGGAGTAGAAAACTACGTTGCTAGAAATCCTGTTGGTGCAGAAATTTCTATCCCAAGTTTAATTTTAGCTCCAAATTTACCTCCAACGGTTTCAATTACTTCTCCTATTACTGGAGTGAACGTGATCACTGGATCTTCTGTTACTTTTAATGCTTCTGCATCTGATTCTGACGGAACAGTTTCTCAAGTTGAATTTTTTGATGGTGTTACTTCTATTGGTGTAGATAACACTACTCCTTATTCAATTAGCTGGGTAAGTACAACTGGTACTCATAATATCACTGCTAAAGCAACTGATAATATTGGATCTATCGGAACATCCGCTGTTGTAGTTGTAAACGCTGCACTAAATCAGGCGCCTACAGTTTCTGTTTCTGCACCTGCAACTGCTGCAGTTGGTAGTTCAGTAAGCATTACTTCTGTTGCAAATGATATTGATGGAACCGTTTCTCAAGTTGAATTTTTTGTTGACTTAGTTTCAATCGGAGTAGATAATACTAGTCCATACAGTATTAACTGGACAGCTGTTGTTGGAGTTCACTCTATCAAAGCTGTAGCAACGGATAACTTATCTGCAAGCACAAACTCTTCTACTATTTCAATTTCTGTTGCTGCTAACATTCCTCCAACTGTTAGTATCACTTCTCCAACGAGCAGTGCTACATATACAGCACCTCAGGTTGTAACAATTGATGTTTCTGCAAGTGATCCTGATGGAACAGTTGCTCAAGTTGAATTTTTTGTTAATGCTGTTTCTATTGGAACAGATTTAACCTCACCTTATTCAATCAATTGGACAAGTGTTATTGGTTCTGCAAGTATAACTGCTAAATCAAGTGATAATGCTGGTGCTGTAACAACTTCTTCTGCTGTGGTTCTTTCAATTGCAAATCCATTTGCTCTTCCATACGATGTAGGTTCAATTACTGAAACATGTCTTCCAACAACTTTTTGTATTCCAGTTACTGCAGAGGATACAGTTGATAACGTAATTGGTTATGACTTAGTAATGAATTATGATGTTACTAAAGTTACTCCTACTGGTGTAATTACTTTGGCCCCCGATTTAATCAACCCAGGGTTTGTTGATGTTTCAAATAGCATTGACGGTGTGAATGGTATCATTTACATTTCTGTATATTTTAACACTACAGCTCCTGTAACGGCCGAATTTAATGGTATCGGAGAATTATTTTGTGTTGAATTTACAAAAACTGCTTCTTTCGGTTCAGTTGATACTTCTGTTGTTTCTGTTTCTTCATTGCAAGAAAGTTACTTCATCGGTGTTTCTTCAAAATTAGTTGATGCAGGTGAGTACATCACATACCGAGATACTATATTTAATGCGTCATTAAGATTCTGGTTAGATAATAGTGCAATTAAATACAATTTAGCTAACCCGAACGACTTCTTGATTACTAATGTTTTTGGTAATGATGCTGCTTGTGCAACTCAATCATTAACTGCAGTACAACCTGATTTATTTGGTAACTTCACTTATAGCCTTACAAATGGTCTTGATGTAAACATTGAAAGAGACATACTTGCTACTACAAGTGTATTGCCAGTTGTAAACGGATTTGATGCATTACAAGCAAGAAAATTATTGATCTTTGATCCAACTTTTGTTCCTAACATTTTCCAAGCTATTGCTATGGATGTTAACACGGATGGAGTAATCAGTGCTGGTGATGTTTCTCAAATTAACCAAAGAGCTGTATTAATCATCCCGGAATTTAAACAAGCATGGAATTATTCTGCTGCTGGTATTTCTAACGGTGAATTATCTAAAGATTGGTTATTTGTTGATTCAATAAGATTAGCGACTGATGCTACATATGCAATTTCAGCAACCTTCCCAGCTAATGATGGAGTTGGATTCTCTAAATACAGAGTTCCAGTTGTTCCTTTCTGTTTACCAGTTACAGTTACAGGTTTTTCTACTTGTCCTTTAATTACATCTGAAACTTACAAAGGTATCATGTTAGGTGACATCAACGGAAACTATGCTTCTATTGCAAATAATGGTTTAATTAAAGCAGTAGAAACTACTGATAAAGTAATTTTTGATTTATCAAATGCTGTTATCACTGGAAATGTTGTAAACATCCCTGTTTCTATTTCAGCTGCAAACCCAATTAACTCATTGGATTTCTCTTTGGAATTGAACAACGCTGAATTAGCTTACAATTCTATTATCAGCCATTCAACTTCTATGGATGCATTGGATAATTTAAATGCTGCCGATAATACTTTAAGATTTACTTCTAACAGCTTAATAAATTATGACATCACTGCTCCTGTAGTATCACTTAGTGTTACGATGTTAAACGGACAAGTAAGTGCTACAGACTTGATGTCAGTGGTAGGTTATTTAAATGGTGAAGAAGTAACTACAGAAGTTGTTGGAGCTCTTGCTACAGGAATCACTTCTATTAATAACGATAATTTAGTTGCAATTTATCCAAATCCTACAACAGGAATTTTAAATGTTGTAGCTGCTGAAAACGCAACTGTACAATTATTAGATGTTACTGGAAAAGTTGTAATCTTGCAAACAAATGTAACTGCAAACGATAAACAAGAAATCAATGTTGAAAATCTTGCTAACGGTATTTACATGTTAAGGGTGTCTAATTCAAATTTCGTTTCAATGAAAAAAGTTGTTATCAACAAATAATCATTTAACGAATTATATCTAATTACGGTTAGATTTTATGAAATACAGGGTCGCAATCTTCGGGTTGCGACCCTTATTATTTCCTTATTGTTAAGAAGGGTTTAATTAAAAAAAATAGTAAACAGAATGTTAAAATATTGTAGCGAGTAATCCTTTAAATCTCTAATATAATTGACTTTATGATAATGTTTGAATAAAGAAATTCGTACGTATTTGTTGTAGGTTTATACCCATAAATGCTGCCCAAAAGGATTAGAAATGATAAAAACTGTATTGATATCTATAATTGTACTTTTTGCAAGTTTTGTTTTAAGCGCCCAAGTTTTAACTTCCACAAATAGTAAGCCTTCCTCATTAAACAGAACGGTAGATGCAAACGACTCTGTTATTTTTGACCTTTCAAATGCAATTGTTACATCTACTTATATTGATATTCCTGTTTTTATTAAATCAAATGATGTAATTAATGCACTCGATTTTGAATTAAAATTTAATGAGACAAAATTGACATATGATTCTATTATCATCTACAGAAGTTATTTGTCTGGACTTGCTTATTTTAATCTTTCGGATCGATTTTTACGATTTACTTCCAGTAGTTTAACCACAATTGATAATGACAGCATCCTTATAGCTATTCGATTTGTTTTACCAAATGCCTGCACACAAATCAATAGCTCCGATTTTAACACCATTACTGTTTACTTAAATGGTGATCCCTGCAGTTACCGTGTTACCAATTCATCACAGTATATGCCTCTTGCGGATTTTGCCAATACTGCAATTTGTTCCGGGACGAATGTAATATTTACAGATGCCACATTTATCTCCGGTGGATTTATCAATTCTTGGCTTTGGGATTTTGGTGACGGAAGTGTTTCTACACTTCAAAATCCAACCACTAATTATGTTACGTCAGGGTCTTATATCGTTGAATTAATAGTAACATCTAATTCAGGCTGCACAGATACGATTACAAAACCTGTTGTCGTAAACAGCTCGCCAGTTGCTAGTTTTACTTATGCACTAAACACAACCATGGATACTGCTTCTTTTACAAATACATCCAGCATTCCTTTTGGTACGATTATAAATTGGGATTGGGATTTTGGTGATGGAAATTTCAGCACAATCCAAAATCCGATTCATGACTATACTTCTCCAGGGACATATATTGTTACACTAACTTCTGTTTCTGACTCAGGATGTGTAAACAATTTTTCAGATACCCTTTATATATCTGCAGCAGGAATTACTGCTATCAGCAATGATAATTTTGTTACGTGTTATCCAAATCCTTCTTCTGGAATCTTATATGTAACGGTTTCTGAAGATGTAACTGCCGCTGTTACTGACATTTTAGGAAAAGTAATTCTTTTGCAAGCAAATGTTGTGGCAAACAACATTCAAAAAATCAACCTTGAAAACATTTCCAATGGTGTTTATCTATTAAAAGTCTACAATCGAAATTTTATTTCGACAAAAAAAATAATTATTAACAAATAATAAATTGTACAACAATGAATCAGTTAGAATCAATAAAAGGGTTTAAGTATTTAGGAATAGCGTTGTTTCTTTTAAGCCTGTTGTGTTATGTTTTAGAGAACGCTTAGTTTTCAGACTGACATAAATTTTATTAAAATAGATATGTTGTTTTTATTATTTAAAACAATGCACAATAGACTATATTATAATGTATGTGTAGATACAATACTATTTCTTTGTTTCTATGATTGCATATATTGAAAACAGAAAAATGAAAATTAAATTACTAATAGTTGTATTTTTTATATTTGGGGCATACAGCTCTCAAGCTCAAATGGGTGGAAGAGTAATTGATGCTAATGATTCTGTTATTTTTAATTTATCCAATGCAATTGTAACAGCTACTTATATTGATATTCCTGTATATATAAAATCTACAGATGTAATTAATGCATTGGATTTCGAATTAAAATTTAATGAAACAATTTTAACATTCGATTCTATTATTAGTTACAGAAGCTATTTGTTGGCACTTGCAAGTTTTAATTTATCCGATAGATATTTGCGTTTTACTTCAAGCAGTTTAACATCAATAGAAAAAGATACTCCATTAGTAGCCATTCGTTTCAATTTAATTAATCCGTGTGTGCAGGTCAACAAAACAGATTTTTTTAACATTACAACCTATTTAAATGGAGACCCTTGTGGCAAACGAGTAACAGATGCTACAAGTCACTTGCCGATTACTAATTTTAATTATAGTTCACTTTGCTCTGGCACAACTGTCAGTTTTAATAATACAACAACTATATCTGGCGCAACTATAAGTTCGTTGTTTTGGGATTTTGGAAATGGATTTACCTCTACCCTTGCAAATCCCATTACATCCTATTCCATTTCTGGAAATTATACAGTGTCATTAATTGCCACTGCAAGCACTGGTTGTAAGGATACAATGATACAACTCATTCATGTAAATGATTCTCCAATTTCAAATTTCGCTTATCTTTTTAATTGTACCATAGATAGTGTTTTTTTTACAAATACCTCAACCCTTTTAACGGGAGGTTTTGCCAGTTGGAGTTGGACTTTTGGAGATGCAACTTCTAGCATCATACAAAACCCATCACATAATTATGCATCAGGTGGAAGTTTTATTACAACACTCACAGCTGTTTCCGATTCTGGTTGTTCACATACATTTATCGACACAATATTTTTAAATAAACCCACGGCTGCATTTTCTTCTACAAGCGGATGCCCTGGAGCTCTAATAAATTTTATTGACAGCTCCTATTTTTCTTCAGGTACAATAACTGGGTGGCAGTGGTATTTTGGTGATGGAGCTACAAGCACCTTGCAGAATCCTACACACATTTATGCAACTTCAGGTACTTATAATGTAAGTTTGGTGGCATCCTCAAGTGTTAGTTGTGCAGATAGTGTTTTTCAAACAATTTTTATTGATAGCAAACCCATCGTAAATTATGGAGCAGATGTTTTATCAGGATGCCAGCCCTTGTTAGTAAGTTTTTCAGATTCCTCGATTGCATCTATCGGTTCAAATTATTATTGGGATTTTGGAGATGGTTTTATTTCCACTTTGCAAAACCCAACACATACCTATTTAAGCAGTGGAACATATACCGTTAAATTAATTGTTACTACCAGCGGAGGGTGTTCAGATTCACTCATAAGCATTTCATATATTAATGTGTATAGCTTACCAGTTCCTGATTTTTCTTTTGCTGATGGATGTAGTGGATCAATTACCAGTTTTAATGATAGCTCAACTGTTTCAGGAGGATCTATTATTTCATGGGATTGGTATTTTGGTGATGGTAGTTTAAGTAGTTTACAAAATCCTACTCCTGTTTATGCCACTTCAGGAACTTACACCGTAAATTTAATTGTTGCATCAAATCAAGGTTGTTCCGATTCTGTTTCACAGCTAATTGTTATTGATGGGGCACCCGTTGTAAAGTTTGGCGCTGACAACTTATCGGGGTGTATGCCTTTATTAGTTGATTTTACCGACACTTCAATTACGGCAATCGGTTCTTCTTATTTGTGGAAATTCGGTGATGGTGGCACTTCGGTTATACAACATCCAACTTATACGTATCTACTTAGTGGTGTTTATACAGTTAAACTTATTGTTACAACTCCGGCTGGTTGTATCGATTCTCTTACAAAAGTTGCTTACATAAATGTAAATAGTACACCCGTTGCAAACTTTCCGGCACCAAGCGGATGTTCAGGAACTACCTTAAGTTTTACTGACAACTCTACTATTTCTTCCGGAACAATTACTTCGTGGGATTGGGATTTCGGAAATGGAAATTCTAGCACCTTGCAAAATTCATCTTCCCTTTATACTTCTTCAGGAACATATTCAGCAACACTCATAGTCATTTCTGCGCTTGGATGTGCGGATACTCTTCTACAAACAATAACAATTGATAGTAAACCGATTGTAAAATTTGGAGGTGATACGTTATTAGGTTGCGCCCCGTTGGTCGTTAATTTTGTTGATTCATCTATTACTGCGGCTGGATCTACTTATTTTTGGAATTTTGGTGATGGCGGTATATCTGTTTTGCAAAACCCAACACATACTTATTTAGTAAGTGGTATGTATTCAATAAAATTAGTTGTGTCAACACCCGGAGGATGTATCGATTCACTAACAAAAATTAATTATGTTATTGTTCAAAATTCTCCTATTGCACTTTATACTGCATCACCTACTACCGCACTCTTGCCTAATGCTACTATCACTTTTACAAATCAATCCATTGGAGGGCTTACCTGGTTGTGGGATTTTGGTGAAGGAACTATTTCTGGTTTAAACTCACCTTCTAATACTTACGTTGATGCTGGTGCTTATGTGGTTTGCTTAACTGCGTATAGTGCAATAGGGTGTGCCAATACTTATTGTAGTAATGTAGAAATATCTTCCTCTAATCCTGTTGGAATTCCTAGTGGGTTTACTCCCAATGGAGATAATAGCAATGATGTTTTATTTGTAAGAGGCGGTCCGTTTTTGGAAATTGAATTCAGAGTATTTAATGAATGGGGGAATTTAATTTTCTCTTCTAATATACAAGAAGAAGGATGGGATGGTTATTTCAGAGGAAAAATTCAACCAGTTGGAACTTACGAGTACACTTTAAAAGGAATAACCACCGACAATATTAAAATTAATATCTACGGTGTAGTTAATCTGATACGATAATTAAAATAAATAAAATGAAAACAAAAAATTGTTTGATATTTATTGTTTGTTCTGCACTATATATAAACACAGGTTTTGCTCAAGATTTTCATTTCTCACATTATGATGCAAATCCGCTGTATTTAAATCCTGCATTAACAAGCGAACAGATAATGAAGGATGATGAAAATGCGATGCAATTCAATATAAATTATCGTGATCAATCTGGAAATTACAATAAAGGAGTAGGAAAAAATCAAAGTATTGCCTCGGGATTATCATTGGCATTGAACAAAAGATTTTCGATAGGAGAGTATATTATTAATAACAGAAGTGTTGATGGAGCATTTAATACTTTAAATTTTATGCTGTCAGGGGCGTATAAAATAATTGATTCGGAAAACGACAAAGATAGCCGTCACAATTTATCTGTTGGATTACAAGTTGGTTTTATGCAAAAAAGTTTTAAGCCTCAAAATTTAGTTTTTGATGCACAATATTCGCCTTCTGCAGCTGATGGGTTTGATGAAAGTTTAGCAAACGGTGAAAACTTTGAAAATCAAAGTCTTTTAAATTTCGATGCAAATATGGGAGTCTATTACAGAACTACTTTTTCCGACAATAAAATATCTCCTTTTATAGGTTTTTCGCTCTATCATATAACTCGTCCGAAAGAATCATTTTATGGCGAAAAAAATTACACTCCAATGCGAATTAATATACACGGTGGTGCATACATAAAGGCAGGAGAGGAGCTTACTTTTTTGCCGCAATTTTTATACATGAATCAAGCAAAAGCAAACGAATTGAACATAGGTACGCTGTTGTTTTACAAAATAAAGGACACGAATTATGAACCCCTGATTGGTATAAATTGGAGAAATAAAAATGCAGTTGTTATGCAATTTGGTTTAAAAACAAAGAGTGCAATTTTTAGGATGAGTTATGATTTTAACATTTACTATTTGAAAAAGTATAATAATAGAGCACTAGAATTTTCTATTATTTATAATGTGAAAAGAAAAAATAAGTCAGACTTAAACGCCTCTTTTCTTTGATAATTTCTATCACTCAATCCTCTTTAAATTAAGCTCTTTTGGAGGTGCAATTATCAAGGGAATAGTTTCTACCGTTACGGAGCTGGTATCCAATCCGAATGCTTTTGCCTCCGATAAACTCAATCTTTTTAAAACGGAATGGATATCTAAAATGATTTTCTCATGCACAGGAAGTTCATTTTCATAAAAGATGAATTTTTCAATCACTATAAATCTAAAATCTCCAATGATGTTATTTTTATTGTCTCAGTTCGTTAGTTAAAACTATGCACTTTAGTGCAAGACTTTCAGTTTCTACAAATGTTTCATCCTAAAATAATCGTGTCTTTATCTAGATTTGATGGATTTCTATGGTGTTCAAGATATTGTTGAACCATCTCATCTGTAATATTTCCTGTACTCCAAACTCCGTATCCAATTGCCCAAAAGTGTCTTCCCCAATACTTTTTTCCGATATTAAGAAACCCCTCTTGTATTCTTCTAGATGTTCTTCCCTTTAATCTTTTTACAATATCACTCACACTTTTTTTTGGAGAGTATTCAATGTATAAATGAACATGGTCAGTACTTACAATACCTGACAATATTGAAATATCTTCGGCATTACAAATTTGTTTTATCAATGTTCGGCATCGTGTTTTTATGTCACCTTCCAAAACCTTGTAACGATATTTTGTTACCCAAACAATGTGAACAGTGAGCCTTGAAACGCTATGGCCATTAAACCTTTGCTTGTTTTCCATTCTGCAAATTAATGATTTAAAGTTTGCAGAAAGAATTTCATTCTTTCTTTACCCCAACCTATGCACTTTCAGTGCATAGTGGTTTATTTTAGAAAGTAAATCAATGCCATTATCGTCAGGAAGTTTCACATCGGTAATTACTAAGTCGATGTTTTTCTCAAGCTCTAATAATTCTAATCCGCGTTTTGCAGTGGAAGCTTGAAAGACTTTAAATTCTTCCAATTCAATTATTCTAAACAATAAAGAACGAAGTTTTTCCTCGTCATCTATTATTAGTATGTGCCCTTTGGAATTCAACGCAGGTACAAAGGTAAAGAAAAACCAGCCACTTGAATTTGTGTTTCCTACTTTAATTGTTGTTCCTATTAAGGTAAAATTTTAGTACATTTAGGGCAGACACTCATTAGATCCGCTTAGTTTTAAAGTCTGTTTGGCTGTCAGATAATATTATGAATTCACTTTCGCGTAGAATATTTATTTCTGTAATACGCATGTTTCGTGGGCGAACACCAGCAAAAGCTGTAAGCAAGTACGATGCTGGCAAGCAGGTTTACGTCTTTAAAGTTGAGGCATTCCACTTTTTGAAAGACGGCTTTTTGCTAACAATTGGAATTTTATCAGCAGGATTTGGATTAGAAGGGTTTTTATTACCCAGCTCTTTTATTGATGGCGGTGTAACAGGAATTTCTCTATTAACAGCTGAAGTAACAAAACTTCCACTGCCTTTATTGATTTTAATCATCAATATTCCATTTATTATTCTTGGCTACAATCAATTAGGGAAGCAGTTCGCAATAAAAAGTATTCTAGCGATTATCGGTTTGGCATTGGCCATTACCTTTATCCATTATCCTGTAATTACTTCCGATAAGTTGCTTATTTCGGTATTCGGAGGGTTTTTCCTTGGGGCGGGAATTGGATTTGCAATCAGAGGTGGCGGTGTGCTGGATGGAACCGAAGTGTTGGCCATCTTTTTAAGTAAGCGTACAGGACTTACATTGGGTGATATCATTATGGTGTTCAACATCATTATCTTTTCGGTGGCTGCTTATGTATTGTCTATCGAAACGGCATTGTACTCTATTTTAGCATATTTGGCAGCTTCCAAAACGGTTGATTTTATTATTGAAGGTGTTGAAGAGTATACGGGTGTTACCATCGTATCTTCGCATAGTGAAGAAGTTCGTTTAATGATTACAGAAAAAATGGGAAGAGGCGTTACCATTTATACAGGTAAAAGAGGATTTGGAAAACGTGGTGATACTCGCAGTAACATGGACATTGTTTATACTGTAATTACACGTTTGGAGATTGGAAAACTACATGCGGAAGTAGATAAGATTGATCCGAATGCTTTTATTGTGATGAATGCTGTAAAAGATACTAGAGGGGGCATGATAAAAAAGCGACCTTTGCACAAATAGAATTATAAATGATATGTGGAAATTTTTAGCAAATAAAATTTTAAGAAATAAAATTGCATGCATTGTTGTAGTAATGCTCATAACTGTTTTTATGGGTTATGAAGCTACAAAAATTCAATTGACATATTCCTATCCGCAAATTCTTCCTGCTGATGATTCTACATATATCGAATATGAAAATTTCAGAAAACTCTTTGGTGAAGATGGAAGTGTAATGGTGATTGGCATTGAAGACAAAAATTTATTTGAACTAAAAAAGTTTAACGATTGGTATGAACTGAGTACACAAATAAAAAATATTACTGGCATCAAGGAATTGATGTCGGTTGCTAAACTTTACAACATCCACCGAAACGATAGTTTGAACAAGTTTGATTTTCTTCCCATTGTTTCCAGCGCTCCGAAATCACAAGCAGAATTAGATAGTTTAAAAGCAATAATCGAATCACTTCCTTTTTACGATGGATTGGTTTACAACAAAAAAACGGGAGCCAGTTTAATGGCAATCACGTTTACTAAAAAGGATTTAAACTCAAAAAGTAGAATTGAAATTGTTCACCAAATAAAAATATTGGGTGACGAATTTGCAAAAAAACACAATCTTCAAATTCATTATTCCGGTTTACCGTATGTGCGTACAGCCTTGATGGAAAAAGTGTCTGCAGAAATGGGGCTCTTTATGGGTTTGGCCGCTTTGGTGATGGTAATTATTCTTTGGCTGTTTTTTCGTTCGTTCTCTGCTGTTTTCTTTTCTGTGTTTGTTGTTGCAATTGGAGTAACATGGTCGCTTGGAACAATTTCACTGTTGGATTATAAAATTACAATGTTGTCGGGATTGATTGCTCCGCTCATCATGGTTATTGGAATTCCGAATTGTGTATTCCTTATTAATAAATACCAGAGCGAATACATCAAACATAAAAATAAAGTAAAAGCTTTGAGTGTGACGATTGAAACCATTGGTGTGCTTTTGTTTTTAGCAAATATTACTTCGGCAATTGGTTTTGGTGTTCTTTATTTCACCAATAGTTCTATGCTGGTGGAGTTTGGTGTAGTAGCAGCAATAAATGTAATGGTGACTTATTTTATTACGCTTATTCTTATCCCGATTATTTTAAGCTATCTGCCTGTGCCTACTGATAAGCAAACAAAACATTTGGAAGGTGTAATAATTAATAAATTCTTAGTTTGGGTGGATCATGTGGTGCATAACAGACGCAAAGCTTTATATATCGTTATAACAATTGTTACACTTGCCTCTGCTTATGGAGCCAGTCTAATAAATGTAAATGGATTTGTGGTGGACGACCTTCCGAAAAAAGATCCGGTAAATACCGATTTACAATTTTTTCAGAATAATTTTAATGGCGTATTGCCATTTGAAGTTTCTATTGATACAAAAAAACCAAATGGTGTTTTTGACGACAATGGGAAAACACTTTATAAAATTAAAAAATTGCAAAAAGTATTTGCTGAATACGATGAATTCTCAAAACCTCTTTCTGTTGTAGAAGGAGTAAAATTTTCTTATCAAGCATATAAAGACGGAGAAAAGAAATATTACATTCTGCCAGGGATAATGGAATTGAAAGAGTTGACGCAATATACTTCCACTGTAAAAGGACAAGAAAATAAATTAGCAACGTTCATCGATTCAACCAAACAGATTACCCGTGTGAGTTTTCAGATGGCTGACATCGGTTCCGAAAAAATGAAAAAATTGGTGGCTGAAATAGAACCCCGCATAGATTCTATTTTTGATCCTAGAGAATATGATGTGCAATTAACAGGACAAAGTTTAATGTTCTTAAAAGGGAATGTTTATTTGCTGTACAACCTTTTTGAAAGCTTGTTGATTGAAATTTTATTAATTGCTCTTGTTGGAATAGCATTGTTCCGCTCCGTAAGAATCATTTTACTATCTAAAATTCCTTGTTTGATTCCACTGGTCATTACTGCTGGAATTATGGGATACATGGGAATCCGCTTCAAACCATCTACTATTTTAATCTTTAGTATTGCGTTTGGAATTTCTTCCGATGGAACGATTTATTTCCTTACAAAATACCGACAAGAATTAAAAAAAATAAATTCCACCGTAGCAAGTTCTATTAGCATTGCAATTAAAGAAACAGGATTTAGTATGGTATATACTGCGATAATTTTATTCTGTGGTTTTGCCATTTTTGCTGCTTCCGGATTTGGAGGAACAGTTGCAATGGGTGTACTTATTTCTATCACACTGTTGGTAGCTATGATAACCAATTTAATATTACTGCCTGCTATTCTTTTGTCCATCGACAAACGTCAAAGTAAAAGAGATGCGAAAGCAAAAGCATTTATTGAGTTAGAAGTAGAGGAGTAAGGTGCGTATCCGCAGATATACTTACACGATACGTTTACTAATATTGCTGTTGCTTAGTCTAAGTATTCTTATCTCCGGTATTTTCTTCTTGCTTTTTGAAGGCAAAAAGTAACAAAAACCTTTTTGAGATTGCAAAGGCAATTTGCTTTTTCCTAGTCAGGAAAAAGCAACCACGGATAATTGATTGCATGCGATGCATCTCTCCGCGAAAAAGAAAATTTTTCTGGCGCTCATTATCACTATTGCTGCACAATCTCAAACCTGCCACCCCAAGTGATTACGCTACAAAAAAATATTTTCAAAGACGAATGTGCTTTTCGGAGACGCGGGTAAGCCACGGCCGGGTGCGATGCCGTCAAGGGGTGAACGCATTTTTTCTAAAAAATCTTAGTAAAATCTTTAGTGTTTTACTTTAGATTTTTAGAAAAAGGGTGAGAGGCGGACAGCCATCAGCCGGCCTTGAATTTTTGTTTCTTTTTGTTCAAGCAAAAAGAAAAAGAAGAAAATGTCGGAGCTAAAGCCCTTTATGCCAAAAAAAGCTCATTAGAAACACGAAACTAAAAATGCTCCTTACGGAGCTACTTCACCATTAACTTCCCATTCGCAACATCTCTCCCTTGTGAAACCACTTTGTAAAAATACATTCCCGCAGCATGTTTCGAAATATCAATTGCATTTGTTCCTTGTGTGATTGTTGAACTATAAATTAATTCCCCTAATACATTGTATATTTTTAATTCTGTTCCAAGTTTTCCATTTTGCATCTCGAATGTAAACTCACCATTTCCTGGATTTGGATAAACATCAATTTGTGAGAATGCACTTGAATTTATTCCCAATGGAACATCAACAATATTAATATCATCGATGTATAAATTATTACCTCTTCCGTTTACATTTATAATTTTAATTAACACACCATTGCTGAACGTGAATGGACTAAGGTCAATTGATTCTAAACGCCAATCTGCTGTTGTGGAAGTGGCAGGCACATATGTTACAGAAAGATTGTAAATTGGTGTGGTGGTTACCAAAGGGATATCAAATTTTTTGAAAACTTGTGTCCAGCTAACTCCACAATCAGTGGATACTTGCACTTTTAAGGTATCGGAATATGAATTGGATGGAAGTGGATTTGCTCTCAATTGATAAGCCATTTCAAAGGTCATTGTTGGTGATGCTGTACTTGTCAAATCAATATTCGGAAGTATCAATTCATCAATCATCGCATCGTTTGCATAATTCATGTTGTCCATAAATGCAGATGCAAGTCCTGTTTTGGAAGCTAACGTTGTTCGTTGCCAAGTAATTCCTCCATCAAAATTATTTCGAGTGTAACCTGTTGGTGGAAATGTTGTGCTTTCAAATCCTTCACTGAATGGAACCGGTAAACCAACAACATAAGTAAATGCAAAATTTATCGAATCGTTTGTGTTGTTGAGGTCTGCAACAGCATTTGGCAAAATGGTATTCGAATGAAAGATGTGTGCCCCTGGCGTTACTGTCATTGCTGGCAAGGTAACATTTATAGAAGCAAAGGATGCAACAGAACCTGTCCATGCAAACGTGTTTACCGTTCCTCCATCTACCTGATACTCGATAGTGGCGGAGGTTAATGTTGCGGAGCCGAAATTAGTTAGCTTCACAACTGGTGTAATGTTATTTGTACAAATGGTTGCTGTCGGAGAAAGCACGGTTGAGATGCCGGCATCATCGGTGTTGACTACTGCAACATTTAAATCTGTTTCCCACAATCCTCTTCCATAGGTTCCGGCTCTTAATTTTCCTACGCCATATTGAATTTCAATTTCGGCAACTCTTATGTTTGGTAAACCTGTATTGTAAGGAATCCAATTCGACATGGTATTGTCAATGTAAAAAACGCCCAAATCTGTAGCAGCATACAATGCATCCGGTGATCCATTTTGATACACAATACAATTTACTGCAACAGCTGGCAATCCTAATCCTGTAATATTCGTCCAAGAGATTCCACCATCGGTTGATTCAAAAACTTTCTCATTGCTTGTTGTGGAATAGCTTCCGTATCCCGAAAAGGTTGTCCATAAAATATTTGCATTTGTTGGATGCACAGTCATACTTGTTACATAGGCAGCTGGTGGTAATCCTGTTGCAATGTTTGTCCATGTTCCTCCGCCATCTGTTGTTTTATAAACGGTTGTCATTCGAGCAACATAAATCGTATTCGTATCCGATGGTGCTATAACTGCTGGTGTGTGAAAAGCCCCACCTGTTACTGGAAAAACACCTGAAGTGATGGCGGTCCAAGTTGTTCCTTTATTATAAGAGCGATAAAGTTCTGCGAAAGGTGCATACAGTGTACTGCTCTTTAAAGGATTCATTGAATAGTTAGTATAAAAATTTGAGCTGCTTGCCGGAGTGATGGAAACATTGGTTGTGCCTCCATCTACTGAACGGAAAATTACGCCATTTTGGTAAGACGTGTAGATGGTATTTGAATCGGTATAATCAATGATGCATTCAAATCCATCTCCGCCACCGATGTTTGTCACACTTCCTGAACTGCTCTTATTACTTCCGTTATCTTGTGTACCGACTGCAATAATATTTGCATTGCTGGCTGAGTTGCCGAGTTTATGAATTTGCAAAATTTCTAAACCATTGCTCAAGTTGGTCCAGGTTGCTCCTGCATCGTTTGAAACATTTATTCCACCATCATTACAGGAATATAAAACAGATCCGCTTCCCGGTTGAAATTCTAATCCTTGCTGATCAGCATGAATATATGTTCCTCCTGGTCCACCCCAATTTGATTTTATTGTCCAAGTTATTCCTCCATCACTCGATTTCCATACATTAATTCCTCCAGCATATACTTCATCTGCATTTAATGGTGATACTGCAAGTGCCATACAATAAGAACCTTGTCCGCCAGCTGCTGCCCCTGTAATATCATAACCCATAATGTTTGGTGTTGTCGACATGGTTGTCCATGTTAGCCCTGCATCTGTTGAACGATACAAGCCATAAAATCCATTGCTTGCAGGAAAAACATAACTGGTCATTAATGCATATACATAGTTTGGATTTGCAGGTGTTACTGCTAACTTTATTCCGAAAGGTGTAGAAGGCAATCCAACTGTAATCACCGTCCAAGTAATTCCATTATCGGCTGAACGGAATATTTGTGAATATCCGGACGCATAAACGATGTTGGGTGTTGCAGGATTAAATTCCAAATCACGTATAGAACCAATTAATCCTGTTGATGGAAGCACTAATGTCCAAGTAGCTGCAGCATCCGTTGTTCTGTAGATACCATCACCACAAGCAGCAATCAAAATATTTGAGTTGCTAGGATCCATAATTATTCGCTTGCAAAATTGCGTGAGGCCTGTAGTATTCCATGTAGTACCTCCATCAGTTGATTTAAAAACTCCTGAATTCACACCAATAAACATGTTATTTACATTTGTTGGATCAATGATTACATCCGAAATGCCTAATGCAGGAAGTTGTTGGTCGGTGTTGGTACTCCAAGTATTTCCTCCATCCGTTGATTTCCATAATCCACCACCAGTTGCCAACCAAAGCTTTTGCACATTTGTTGGATCTATTGCTACATCAAAGGTGATTCCCGCACCGCCACCATTTGTTGGAATTTGTGAAGGGCCAATAAATGTCCAATTTGCACTTGCTCTATTGGTAGGAACTAGCGCTTTTTGTTTTAACCACTCAGCATATAAATGCATTGGGTCGGGACGAATACCTGTTGGATAAACTCTTGGTTCCATATAATATTCCCAACGTTTGAATCGACTATAAGGCCCATCCATTCTAGGTTCCTCCTCTTGTGCTTTTGTTTTGTTTACATAGTAAGAATAGAATTCTTTCTGTACATCATAAAAATTTACGGTCGGATCTTCCATCATCGCTACCCATTTTTGAGCAGAGGAAGAAGTGATGCCAATAAATAAAAAGACAATTGGGAGGAGTAGTTTTTTCATGTTTCGGGTTTATTTGAATGGAATAAATATAGTAAAATTTTCGGATATCAGAAAGGAATGGCTTTACTAAAATGACAGGCATTTGATATTACCATTTCTCTTTCATCCAATTCCTTTGTTGCACTGGCGATAGAAATGTCCAAGCCACAATTCTGCTTTTTTTATTTCCCAAGTTCAAGTCAATTGTCTTGACTTCTTTGGCATCCACTTTTTTAAGAATTTGGTAAACGGATTTTAAGCTGGATTCTTTAGAGATGAGTGTAGAAAACCAAAAAATATCGTTTCTGCATTGTCTGCTTTGAAAAATCATGTCTTTCACAAAACGCTCTTCACCACCTTCACACCATAGTTCAGCTCCTTGTCCGCCAAAATTAAGTGTGGGCGTACTTATCTTTTTTCCTTTTAAATTACTCAGCTTGCGTAGTGTTCCTTTTTGTGCTTCTTCCAAAGATGCATGAAAGGGAGGATTGCAAATGGTTAAATCAAACTTTTCATCTGTCCGAAGGATTCCCTTAAAAAAATCTCTGCTGTTTTCTTGTAAATCCAATTCCACAAAATCTTTTAATTCCAAATTTCCTTCAATGATTTTTGATGCGGATTCCAAAGCTGCTTCATCAATATCACTTCCCACAAACGACCATTGGTATTCTTTTACGCCAATCATAGGATAAATGCAATTTGCACCTACACCTACATCTAGGCATTTTATTTTTTTTCCAATCGGTATTTTTCCTTCATTGCAGCTTGCTAGCAAATCGGCTAGGTGGTGAATATAGTCTGCTCGTCCGGGAATGGGCGGACATAAATAACTAGGTGGAATGTCCCAATAGTCGATTTTATAGTAGTGTTTTAATATTGCTTTGTTCAGCATTTTAACTGCTGCTGGATTAAAAAAATCGATGGATTGATCCTTGTATTCATTCAGCACAACAAAAGTCGCAAGTTCCGGACAGCTTGCAATCAGCGCTTCGAAATCATAACGTTCCCCGTTTTTGTTTCTGGGATGTAATCTAAATTTTTCTTTTGGAAGCTCTTTCTTTATGGAAGACATTTGTTTGTGATTAAGGATAAAGGTAGTGCTTACATCTGGAAATAACAAAGTCCAATCGCTTGTTTCCGTTTTCCGTTTAATTTATTATATTTGATAGAGCGGCTCCTATTATTCTCTTACTCGTATGAAAAAGTATTTTGTTTTTTTCTTTCTATTTTGTTTGCTTTTGCATTCTGAAAATGGCTGTGCTCAAAAAAGCAAAATGGATTCCCTGCTTGCAAATTTGAAAAAACCAATCTCAGACTCTCTCATTGCTCACACCTATATTCAATTATTTTTTCTAAATGAATTTACGGATTCCACTTCCGTTGTAAAATATTTAGAAGAGTATAAAAAATTTGCGCTGTCAAAGAACAATAAAAAAGAGCTGGCAAATGTATATCGTTTGTATGGTTTTTTTAATGATGATTATGGAATGTATCCACAAGCCATTAAGAGTTATGAAAAGTCCTTGAAGTATTCAAAAGAAATTGGTGATAAAAAAGGAATTGCCACTTCAATGGGGAATATTGGATTGATATACGGAGGTCAAGGCGATTATGCTGCTGCATTGCTTCAACATTTAACAGCATTGAAAATTGATGAAGAGATAAATAATAGAGAAGGGCAAGCGAAGCATTTAGGGAATGTAGGCTTGGTATATTATTACAAAGGAAAATTCCCTTCTGCCATCCAATATTATTTGAAAGCATTAAAAATGGATGAAGCCCTGAATAATAAAACTGGAATTGCTCGTCATACCGGAAATATTGGTGGCGTTTATTTTGAATTGAAAGAATATAAAAAAGCCCTGGAGTTTTATTTGAAAGCCCTGAAAACGGAACAAGAGCTAGGCCATCCGAAAGAAATATCCAGACACATGGGGAATATTGGTATGGTATACAATTTATTGGGAGAGCCTACTAAAGCTTTGGATTACAGCCTAAAATCCTACGAACTAATTAAAAATTCTGGAGATAAATATTACATCTCTTATGCTCTAAACAACATGGCACAAGTTTCCCGAGAACTAAAGAATTTTGAAAAAGCTCTTCAATACGACAAAGCCGCCTTGCAGATTAGAGAAAGTATGGGCGACAAAAAAGGAATTGCCGAAAGCAATGCAAACATCGGGAACGATTATTGCGATTTAAAAAAATATACTGATGCAGAAAAATATTTATTAATTGCAGCAGAAATGGCAGACGAAGGTGGTTGGTTAGACATGAATGAAGAAGTGGAAGAAACATTGAGTGACTTGTATTTGGCCACAAAGGATTTTAAAAATGAAGTCTTGCACTTTAGAAAACACATCAAATTAAGAGATAGTATTTATAACGTGGAAAGTGCAAAAAGTACCATGCAACAACAAATGCAATACGAATTTGATAAAAAAATAAGTGCAGACAGTATTAAAGTGGTAGCCGATAAAAAGGTTGCGCATGCTGAACTCAAACAAGAAAAACTTCAGCGCTATTATTTGATTGTAGGTTTAATTTTTGTTTTAATTTTCTTAGGTATTCTTTTCAATAGATTTAGAATTATCAAAAAACAAAAATTGATTATTGAAGACCAAAAGGAATTGGTAGAAAGACAAAAAGATTTGGTGGAAGCAAAGCAAAAGGAAATCATTGATTCGATTCATTATGCAAAACGAATTCAAAAGAGTTTATTGCCTACCGAAAAATATATTGAAAGGGTTTTTAATAAGTTGAAGGGGTAGGAAA
>Ga0163144_10003218_pt1 | contig 37234 bp, 37 predicted proteins | sample OliLak19BULKMAT1_FD_123175 | JGI IMG/M metagenome (GOLD analysis project Ga0163144, IMG submission 123175) | Freshwater microbial mat bacterial communities from Lake Vanda, McMurdo Dry Valleys, Antarctica - Oligotrophic Lake LV.19.BULKMAT1 | ecosystem: Environmental > Aquatic > Freshwater >...
AAAACATAGAGGCTCGCATTCACCTCGTCGATCAAGCGTTCCTGGCGGGTGGCGTCCCGGGCTTCGACAATGCGGACCACCCGGCCCGCCTCGTCGCGAACGATGCGACCGTACGAGCCGGGGCGAGAAGTGCGGAAAGAGAGCAGAGCGGCGGCGGCATTTGTTTTCTGACGAAGCGTACAAAGCTCGCGCAGGGTTTCGGCTCGAAGCAGCGGGACGTCGCCCGCGAGAACCAGAACCGCCCCCTCAGGCTCATCCGGAATCTCTGCCATCGCGACCAGGGCGGCATGGCCCGTGCCGAGCTGCGGCTCCTGGGCCACAAACGACAAGTGCGCGAGGCCAAAGCAGGTCGCGCGAACCGCCTCCGCCTGGTGTCCAACCACCACCACGGTCTGCGCCTCCAAGGCTCGGCACTGATCCAGCACGTAGTGGAGCAGCGGCCGGCCGGCCGCAGGATGGAGCACCTTGGCCAGGGCCGACTCCATTCGTGTGCCCTTTCCGGCAGCCAGAACGACCGCCCACATGGTTGGCTTCATTGGCTATCGGGAGCAGTCAGAGGCAGTCGGGGCAGGACACGAAAGAAAGGGCGCGGCGCTTTCGCTTTTAGGCGACGGCGCTCAGCGATTCAAAAGCCGGGTTTCCAACGAGCATGGCGAACTCCGAGTCCAGGGGTGCTTGGGCCCGGCGCTCGGGAGAAAGGGTGCAGGCGGTCTTGAGCGCGGTCAGCGCTTCTTCCGTCTTCTCTCTGCGCGCGTGAATCACCGCCAGCACGTAGTGCGCGTCCGCACTTTTTGGGTTCTCGGCAAGCACGGCAGACAGGTCGTGCTCTGCGGCGTCGAGGTCCCCGGAATTGAGAGCCACGACACCCGCCAGCAGAAGTTCGTTCGCACCCTTGGGCCGGGACCCGGCTTGAGGGACGATATTCATCGCCGCGAAGCGACGGGCCCGATCGATGATATCGATCTCCTCTGCGAACTGGCCCTCGAGCACCGCAAGCGCCTCGCGTGCCTTCTCGGTTTCGCCCTTGAACGACGCTCGCACTACTTTTGCAAAGGCCTCGGTGGCCAGCTCTCTTCGACGGTCATCCGCCAGCGGCTTCTTCGACATGTTCGTGTGATCTCTTTCTTAAAACCAGGGTACGCGCCCTAAACCGAACCAAAACGAGGAAACCGTCGACCCGTCGGACCCTGAAATGTACCACACCAGGTCGGCTTTCAAACTGTGTCCGCCGAGAACCGCTCCCGTGTCCGCCGAGACACTCCCAACACCGACTCAGTGGGTTGGAGGCCACACTCCACGACGACCGTCCGAACGACATAAACAACAGATAAAAAGCCACTTAAACCCATAGAGGTTCCGTCGAAGACTTAAGGAACAGCAATTGCAGAGCCAAGACTCAACTGTGCGCCAACGCACCCTTCAAAGAACCGTCGAGACCAAAGGAGTCGGGCTGCACTCCGGCCAGCTGGTCTCCATGCGCCTTGTACCGGCCATGGCCAACACGGGCATTATCTTTGTTCGTACCGATCTTGATCACCGCGAGATCCCGGCGAGAGTCGAATGGGTTGCCCAGCAAGAGCTTGCGATGTCCCTTCGACGCGACGGCGCTCAGGTCCTGACCATCGAACACCTCCTGGCCGCTCTGTACGCCACCGGTATCGATAACGTCCGGGTTGAGATCAATGGTGCCGAGATCCCGGTCTTCGACGGCTCGTCACGCATGTTCCTCCACCTCATCGACGAAGCGGGCGTCCGGAACCTGGCCGCCTACCAGAGTACCCTGGTGGTGAAGAAGGCGGTCCGGGTGGGGTCAAAAACCGACGACCGCTTCATCCTCATCGAACCCTCGGATACCTTCGAAGTCGACTACACCATCGACTTCAACCATGCCCTGGTCGGCCACCAGCGAGTGGCCCTCGACATCACCGAGGAGTCGTTTCGAAGCGAACTTTCAGCCGCCCGCACGTTCTGCTTCCTGAAGGATGTGGAAGCCATGCGGGCGCGCGGACTGGCCCTCGGCGGCTCTCTGGAGAGCGCAGTGGTGATCGGCGAGGACGGGTTTCTCTGCAGTCCGAGAATGGAGGATGAGTTCGTTCGGCACAAGGCGCTCGATGTTGTGGGCGACTTGGCCCTCGCCGGATTCCGCCTGCGCGGTCGCGTCGTGGCTCGGTGTGCCGGACACGCATTGCACGCGGAACTGGTCCGTGCCCTCTTGCGCAACCACGCGGCCTGGACCCTTGAGACGGCCACGTCTCCGGTTTCCGGGATCGAACAGGCCGTGGCGACGCTTTAAGAGCCGCCCGCGCCTTCAGAAAAAAGAACGCGCAAAAAAAGCCCGCCTGAATCAGGCGGGCTTTTCTTTGGGTTCCCATTTTTGGCAAAACCCTGGTCCGGATTGCCATCCTATTGCTGCGGGGCGGCGGCTCCGGCGGTGCGGGTGTCCGAAATGATACCCACCCGTTCGACGCCCGCTCCGCGAGCGATGTCCATGGCCTCAACCACTTTGCCATAGAGCGCCTTGGCCTCGCCACGGACAAACATCGTCTTGTCGCTGCGGGTCTGGAAAACGTCCTTCAGCTTCTGGTCCAGCTCCTCGAGGCTCGCCACCGGGAGTCTGTTGATGGAGATGGATCCGGACTCGCTCACTTCCATGACGATCGTATTGTCGACGGGGGGCTTGACCTCGGAATTGCTGTCCTGGGGCAAGGCGATATCGACCCCCTTCTGCGCGGTTGGAGTCACCACCATGAAGATGATGAGGAGCACCAGCATCACGTCAATCAGCGGCGTGATGTTGATGTCCGAGACCGCCGCCGGACCTTCCGCGTAGTGGGCGTCTTCGTGCTTCTTCTTTTTCTTCGCCGGCACCTGCGCCATGAGCTTAGCCCTCCACCTTGGGTTCGGAGATCAGAGCGATCTCCTCGATACCGGCCTCGCGGCAAACATCCATGATCTTCATGACTTCGGCATATTCAAGATTGACGTCGGCTTTGAGATAAGCGACGCGATCGGTATCGCCGCGTTCCTCGAGCGCACTCTTCAGCCGCTCGGCCAGCTCGGTGGCACCGCCCTCAAGCTTGAGACCCTTGAAGAAAACGGTAAGGCCCTTGGTGAGCCCGATCGTGATGTTCTCGGGCTGGTCCTTCCGCTCCTTCGTGTTCGCCGCCTTCGGCAAATCAACCTCGATCCCCTTGTTGATGAGGGGAGTGATCACCATGAAGATGATCAGGAGGACGATCATGATGTCAGCCATGGGCGTCACGTTGATGTCCGCGATCGCTCCGCCTTTTTTTCCGCCGACTGCCATCGACATGGTGTTAAAGCCTCAATGAACTACAGGGGGAAGTACAGGGACGCCCGATCGCCCCCACGGTCTCGACAAGCAAGACCGGGGGCGGTCAGGCAGGTAGCTAGGCGCTCTTCTTGACGAAATCGAGCAACTCCGAGCCGGAGTTGTCCATCTCGACGGTGAAGCCGTCGACCTGGCCGGAGAAGTAGTTGTATCCCCATACCGCGAAGATGGCGACGGCGAGACCGAGAGCCGTGGTGATCAGAGCTTCCGCGATACCGGCCGAGATCGCCGCGATACCGCCCGAACCCGTGAGAGCCATGCCGGAGAACGCGTTGATGATTCCGAACGTGGTGCCGAACAGACCGACGAAAGGCGCCGTGGCACCCGTGGTGGCGAGGAACGACAGACCCTTCTTGAGGTCGGCGAGGTTCACCGCGGTCGCGCGCTGCATCGCGCGCTTCGAGGCCTCGAGGGCCGCTTCGCGGTCGGTTTCGCCGGTGGCACCCTGGAACTGCCACTCCTGCAAACCGGCGAGAGACACCTTGGCGAGGTGAGACGACTTCATTCCGGCCGAGCTCGACAGGTCGACCGCTTCCTTGAGCTTGCCGGCCTTCAGAAGACGCGCCACGTCGGCCGCGTACTTCCGCGACTGAGTCTTGGCCGCCGTATAGAGCTTCCAGCGATCAAACATGATCGCGATGGACCAAACAGACATGATGAGCAGGGTGAAGACAACGCCCTTCGCAATCCAGCCCATGCTGGCCCACATATGCGCCATATCGAATTGCATTTCTTTGAAACTCCTTAAGGTCGGTTATTGAGATGTCGGGTGCGGTTTAGAAACGGAGAAATGGAGAGAGGGACGTCGGACAAGGCGCGCGACCGGTTCAGTCGAAGCCTTTAGTTAAGCCTGAAATTGACCGTCACCGTCATGATGACGGGGACCGGGACACCGTTGAGCAGCGTGGGAGTGTACTGCCACTGCTTCACCGCGTCGATGCCGGCCTGATCCAGCAGGGGAATTCCACGCAGAACCTTGACGTCGGTCACCCGGCCCTGAGGGCTGATCGTGCATTCAAGAATGACGATTCCCTGAACCCGCGCCTGCTTCGCGATGTCGGGGTAAACCGGGGAGACGTTCTTGGTCTTCGTCGGTTCCTTGATGTTGCCGCCAACTCGGACCGCCTGCACGGGGGCCGGGGGCTCCGCGGGGAGGCCACCGACGATGCCCCCGGCCACACCACCCGCCACGCCACCCTCAACGCCACCCGCGGACCCGCCTTCAACGCCAATGTCAATGCCCGCGGAGGGTTTGATTTCCTGAGGGATCTCGACGGGAGCGACGAACTTCACTTCCTGCGGAACGGGCTTCGGAGCCTCTTTCACCTGGGCCTTGGGAGCGGGAGGAGGAGGCGGCGGAGGAGGCGGTGGGGCAGCCGCAGGCTCGACGAAGAAGGCCTTGACCGCGGAAGCCGGTTCTGGGAGTTCTTGAGCCTGAAGCAGTGGCACGATGACCACAGCCAGGAGCATAGCCACGTGAAGTGCGAGCGACACGGTAAAGAAAAGGCCACGCTTGGGCTTGTGTCCCTTGCTGTCCGATTCGACTAAGTCTGCAAAAAGTTGTCGTTCCATCTTTCCCCTTGCTCTTGTCCTACTTGGGATCATCTTTCAGATTAAGAGACGTTTCGAAGGTGGATGAGGTCTTGTGAAGAACCAAAATTGCCTGAAACGGTTCTCGTCGGATGAGTGCTCGGGATTCTAGACACCGCAACGAAACGCTGTCAACGAATAGCCGCGCATTGTTTAGCGAGAAATCAGCACGTCTTGGACCGTCCACACTCAAGCGCCTAAGATACTTCCTGTGACCTGTTCCGAATACAAGACGCGCGGCGACCTTGAATCGTTGACGGAACTTCGACCCCTGCCCTAGAATTCGGCGAAAACCCTAGCCGCCATTCGTCCAAACACTGAGATCGATATCTTCCTCCGACCGCGAGCGGGCTCTGCTTCAGCAGACTCGCTGCCGGCCAGGAACCAAGAACCTACCCCCAAACCACTCACCCGCCCGAGAATAGGGTCGAGCGAGGACAAAGCCCCTTGAAAGACACAAACATGAGGCGTGCGATTCGGACCCTGGTCGTCGTTGTGCTGGCGATCCCCGTTCTGAATTGCGCGCGCGTTCAAGCGCAGACCGCCCTTCGCGAAGGCCACCGCCTGTACAAGGACGAGGCTTTCCGCAAGGCAATCGAGCAATATCAGATTGTCCTCTCCAAGGACGCGGGGAATGTCGAAGCGACCTTCTACCTCGGCAGCTCCTTCCACCAGTTGTTTCGTCCCGGCAAGGACGAGACGAAGGCCAATCTCGAGCAGGCCACGACGCACTACAAAACCGTGCTCGCGGCGACACCGGCCGCGGATGACCAGAAGTACCCGGTCCTCAAGAGGAACGCACTCTCAGCCCTCGTGGGGATCTTCGCGGACGATCCGTATCGCGACTTCGACACCTCGATGAAATACGCGAGCGAGTTGACCGGCAGTGACCCGGGCAACCTTCAGAATCTCTTCGCCATGGCGAACCTCTTCGAGAAATTCGGGAAGGTCAACGAGGCCGAGGCCTCCTATCGCAAAGCGGCCCTCGAGGTCGCGCCGAAGGACCCAAAGGCCTGCGGCGCCCTCGCGGGCTTCTATAACAAAACGCTTTGGGACGATAAAGGCGTGCCGGTTGAAGAGGGGAAGGCCGGCAAGAGCCGCTTTATGGACGCGGTCAATCAGCTCAAGCTCTGCGCCGAGCTTGACCCCACCGACCCCAAGGGCTACTACACCGTGGCCACCTACTTCTGGGATAAGTGTTACCGGGATCCGGAACTCGACGACACCCGTAAGAAGCAGCTGGCCGACGAGGGCATGGAGTTCGTCAACAAGGCCCTCTCGATCAAGAGCGACTTCGTGGAAGCTCTGATTTACAAGGGACTTCTGTTGCGCGAGCAGGCCAAGGTGACGCGTAATCCCGCCACCCGCAACTCCCTTATGGAAGAAGCCCAGGTGCTCCAGAAGCAGGCCGTCGAACTCAAGAAGCAGCAGGAAGCCGACCTTGCCGAGAAAGCCAAGCAGGCGGCGGCGCTCGCCACCAGCTGATCTCGCTCTCCAGGCCGTCCGAAGAGAAGCCGCGCTGACCCCTCAGCGCGCTTTTCTTTTTGAGGTCGCGGTCCGAGCTCGCTTTTTGACACCCGTCGCGGGTGCCGCTGCCAGCCGCCGCACATACGCCGAGAGCATCTCGTTGTCGTAGGTCACCGAGTTGAGAAAAAGGGATTCGGCCAGGTAGGCACGTTGATCGGCTGGCGACATCTGGTCGATCAAGGACAGAATTTCTGCCCGCATCGTTTCGAAGGAGGAGCTCAAAGCGTTCCCGAGTGTGATCTCCTTGTAGAGCGCCTCAATGATGGCCAGAAGATCTCCATCCAAGGGGACCTTGAAGCCGGTGGACAGGCGGACGGCCCGGATCGCATTCGGAGTTTTTTGAGCCATCACTTCTTTCCAGCGGTTGGGGCGAACGCGCGAATCGCTTCGTCCTCCTCCCGAAAGATCGGCACGATCTTATGTACGCCGGCCATCGAAAGCATCGTTTCCACCCTCGCCTGAGGGGCCAGGATATGGAGCGCGCCGCCCTCATCCTTGGCCAGCCGATAGATGTCCATGATGCAGCCGATCGTCGCGCTATCGATATAGGACACCGCGGCCAGATCGAGCACCAGGGATCGGGCGCCTTTTTCGACTTCTTCCTTTGTCTTCGAAATCAGGGTGGGAAGCAGCGGGTAGATCACGCGGGCGGTCAGGACCCGGATGAGGGTGGCGTCGCCTTTTTTTTCAATCGAAAGATCCAAGGGTCTTCTCCTTCAAACAAAACACAGCCGACTTCTTCACCTTGAGCCTTTGGCGCGCAGGGCGCGGGCCAGCTCTTCGCGCCCTCGGTTGATGCGGCTCTTGATGGTTCCGACCGGAAGTGAGAGTCTCACGGCCATCTCCTCATAGGCAAGACCCTTGAGGTCACGCAGCACCACCGCCTCCCGCAGCTTCTCGGGAAGGGTGGCGAGGCCCACGCGGAGAAACTCCTTGGCCTCGGCAGCCTCGATCGACCGCAAAGGGTCCGTGGAGGACGGGGCCACCGCCAGATCGAAGGCCAGGCCGTCGTCCACCATCGTGCGTTGTTCGCGCCGGGTCGAACGATAGTTGTCGATGCAGTGGTTTCGCGCCACCGATGCGAGCCACTTTGAGAAATCGGCCGCCGGATCGAATTTGCCGAGGTTCTTGAAGATCCGAAGGAAGATCTCCTGCGAGAGATCTTCGGCCCGGTCATGCCGTCCTGTGAACTTGTAGGCGATGTTGAAAACACGTCGCCGATGTTTCTCGACGAGCGTCTCCCAGGACCCGCTGTCCCCCTCCAGGCAGCGCGAAACCATGAGCACGTCTTCGGGCCGGGGTTCGGTTCGGTTCTCAAACAGAGGACGGGAGGGTTTCAAGCGAAGGTAGGAGGAATATCGGAGATCTTCTGGTGCCAAGCGGCCGGAGTTAGCGCAGTTCGGGGCGGCCCGCCTCGGTCCACGCGGTATACCAGAAGCTGCCCACGTCCGCGGCGGCATTGGACAAAATCTCCGCCAGCAGCCGTCCGGTGCGAAGTTCGAAAGCCTCGAAATAGGAACCTCCATAAGACGACTTGCCGCGGTAGGCCAGGCGATCGGCGTAGAGAATGTTGTCGACCCACACATGATTCCTCGTGATGGTGCCGAACACGTAGTCCCGCGGATTTTCCAAGAGGCGGGCGGCCTCGGGGTTCAGTTTGAGCCGTCCCTCCATCGAATCGGGGAGCAGTGAGGTGAATCGTTTGGACAAACCCGGCTGGTCCGTCTTCTGCCCGTCGAAGTTTCCAGACAATGCCAGTGGATTATTGAGATCCGCGGCCAGGATAGCCACCGCGTCTGCCGCCTCCAGGATTTTTTCCTTATCTCCGCTCTTGAAGGCCTCGACCAGACGGCCCTGCGCTTCGAGGAGCAGGAAGGGCAGTCGCCCCACCACGTGGGCGTCGCCGCGGGCCCTCACAGCCTCTTCGTCTTGGGGAACGTCGCTGAATGGGAACACCCCAAGCAAATCGACAGCGAAGCGCCGCCCCTCGGGGCGAACCGGAGGATCTTCATCGGGCGTGGTGCTGGGCATTTCGTAACGGTGCGCCTCGAAGTATTTCTTCTGAGCCTTGGGCAACGTGTCGATGGCCTTCCTAAGGATCAAACGGTAAACCGCGTCGCTCCACGCAAACGTGGAACCGGGCAGTCCCAGAACCAGCATCAGCACCAAGGCCGCGGGGCGCGAAAGACTCTTCCAATTCATCAACATTCTCCTGAGATCAAAGCGAAAGCCCTATTCTGCTCGCGCTACCGTGACAGCCCGAACTTCCCGAACTCCTGCGTCGAGAAGGGTGGTGGCGCATTCCCTCAGTGTCGCCCCGGTTGTGACGACATCGTCGACCAGGACCACGATGGTTCCGTTCAGCCGGTGACCGGGTGCGAGGGTGAATGCGCCCACCAGATTGCGACGGCGCGCGCGCGCGGAGAGGTGAGTTTGAGAAGGCGTATCGCGGGTCCGCATGAGGGCGGTGGAGCGTCTCAGGCCAAGCGGACGCGCGAGTGCGTCCGCGAGGAGATCGGCCTGGTTGAAGCCCCGGCCCCGTAGACGAGCTTCGTGCAGGGGAACCGCCGTGATCACTTCGGCGGTTTTGAGGACGCTCTGGCAACGCGGATTCCGGACCAGACGAAGGGCCAGCCGCTCCGCGGTCCGGTGCCGGCCGCGATACTTGAGGGCCACCACACAGTCCCTCAGTGCTCCCCCGTAGGGCCCCAGGGCCGCGCCTCGAGAGATGACCGAAAGCCCGCGACGACATCGACCACAGACAAGTTCGGGCGTCCCACCGTCCTCCCGGTCCCGGTCCGTCCCAAGCGCCCCGAGAGGCGAGCCGCACGGGCAGAGGCCCCCCTTCTGTCGAGGCAGCAGGTCCCAGCACTTTGGGCAAAGTGGAGGGTCGTGAGCGGCGATCAATGCCCCGCAGGAGAGGCAGGGGGTCGGAAACAAGACCCCGGCCAGGGCATCCCACGTCTTCGTCCAGAACAGAGCCAAAACGAAGACGCCCCTTTCTCGCCTTAGATCAAACCCGCTTCGATTTTTTCCTGACAGCTCAGGCAGTGTTTCGCCCACGGAACCGCTTCAAGACGCTTCCGCTCGACGCCATCCCCACAAACCACGCAAGCGCCGAAGCTCTTCTCGTCGATCCGGATAATGGCGTCGTCGATCATCTGGATCTCGTCGCGTTCCTTGTTCGAAAGACTGAAGAGGAACTCCTTGGTGTAGGAGTTGGCGGCTTTGTCCACCGGATCATGGGAGGAGTCCGAGTCGACCAGCTTGCCCTGGGAACGGGTTTTGTCGTAGCCCCGGGTGATGTCGGTCTTCTGCTCGACGAGGCGCTTCCGATAGATCTTGAGCGTCTTTGTGTCCATGTCCGATCTTCTCTCCTTAGTGTCTCTATTTCCAACAGACATTGCTTCAACCCCGCAGGGCCTTGAGGTCAGGCGATTCCAAACCGTTTGCATTTTTCCCAAAGCGACTTGCGCGAGATGCCGAGCGTCCTCGCCGCCTCGGCCCTGGTTCCCGAAGAGTTCTCCATCACCCAGACGATGTACGCCCGCTCTACCGCTTTGAGGGTCCCAGGTTGGGAGCGGAAATAACGCACGACAGTATCAGGAGTGATCAGGTCCGCGGGTAGCGAGGAGACTTCAAGAACGCCATCGCCGTCGTGTTTCAACGTCGCGCGCTCAATCGTCGATTGCAACTCACGGACATTACCGGGCCACGAGTAGGCCTCGAGCACCTGCCGGGCCGTCTCCGAGAAACCGCTCGCTCGGGTCTTCAGACGCTTTCGTTCGGAGGCCAGAAAAGTGCGGGCGAGAGGCATGATGTCCTCGACCCGCTCCCGCAAGGGCGGGACCGGGATGGTGATTACGGACAGCCGGTGATACAGGTCATCGCGAAACCGGCCCTGGGCGATCGCCTCTTTGAGCGACCCTCGCGATGTCGCCACGTAGCGCACATCGACCACCCGTTCAACGCTTTCACCCAAACGCTGTACTTTGCCGTCCTCAATCGCACGAAGAAGCTTCGCTTGAACCGCCAGGGCCAGTTCCTCCACATGATCGAGGACCAGGGTGCCCCCATTCGCCCGCTCCAGCCGGCCGTTCTGCGCCTCGAAGGCATCAGTAAAAGCTCCCCGGCCGTGCCCGAAAAACTCCGAGTCGGCGATCGACTCCGCGAGGGCGCCGCAGGAAAGAACTTCGAACGGCCCCTGTTTTCGCGGCCCCAGATCATGAAGGGCTTCAGCGATCCGGCCCTTGCCGCAGCCGGTTTCGCCTTCGATGACCACCGGCGCCGTGGCGGCCGCCACTCGTGGCAGCCAGGACGCGATGTCCTTCATGGCCTTCGAAGCGGCGACCATGGGTTCGGGATTCAATCTTTGACCTCTTCGCGCCGCGCGCCGCCCCACAAGCGTTCGAGGTCGTAGAACTCGCGGCTCTTAGGAGTGAAGACGTGAATCACGAACGGTCCGTAGTCCATCAGAATCCATTCGCGGCGCGGGTAGCCCTCAAGGTGGCGAGGCTTGACGCCTTCGAGACGGAGCTTCTCCTCGATCTCGTCGATGATCGCGACCACCTGACGCTGGTTCCTTCCGGTGGCAATCACGAATCCGTCGGCCAAGCCCGAACCCTCGACCAACTCGAGCACCACCACATCCTCCGCCTGCTTGGCCAATGCGGCCCTGGCCGCGGCCTGGCAAAACTCCATCGCGTTCACTTGTACAGCCCTTTCTCCTCGATGTAGAGCCGCACCGATTCGGGGGTGAGATAGCGGACGGACCGGCCCGCCCGCACGGATTCCCGGAGTTCGGTGGACGAAATGCCGAGCCCGGGGAAGTAAACGAAACCATCGACGCGGGCAGACTCTGGATCCCCTGGCCGGCCAAGGATCCGGATCTCCGCGAGCTTTTGAACCTCCGCTACGTCCCGCCAGCCCGGAAGACCGAGACCGGCGTCGGAACCGACGATGACCGTCCATTGGTTCAGGGGCTCTCGCTCCGCCAGTTGCCGCAGGGTATCCACCGTGTAGCTCGGCGCCTCACGGCGCAATTCGCAATCGTCCACGGCGAACGACGGATTGTCGCGCGCGGCAAGGCGAAGCATGGCGTGACGATCCTGGTCGGGGGCGAAACACGCGGCCTTGAAGGGAGACTGGCGGGCGGGAATCAACAGGATCCGATCGAGGAGGAAGGCCTCAAGGGCCCATTGCGCGGCGCGCAGGTGCCCGTGATGCACGGGATCGAATGACCCCCCGAATATGCCCACCCGCATGGCTTAGGCCTCTTCCCGGGGGGTCTGAAGCAGTGAGGCGAGATGAGCCGTCAGTTCCTTGAGGCCCGCACCAGTGGCGCCCGAGATCTCGAAAAGCTTCAACCCATCGCGCTTCGCGATGGCCTGGATCTCCGGCAGCGGATCCGACTCGCCATGGGCGAGATCCCTTTTGCTCGCGACCAGAACCCGGGGACGGGTCGAGAGGGCCTTCGAGAAACTGTTCAGCTCCTTGCAGATGGTCTCGTAGTCCGCGGTCACATCATGACCCGACAGGCCCGAGCTGTCGATGACGTGCGCCAGCACCCGGGTCCGCTCGATGTGTCGCAGAAAATCGAGGCCGAGCCCCGCCCCCGTCGATGCGCCTTCGATGATGCCGGGAACGTCCGCGACCACGAAGTCGAAATCGTCCCACGACGCCATGCCGAGTACGGGGGTCAGGGTGGTGAAAGGGTAGTCGGCGATCTTGGGTTTCGCCGCGGAAATCCGGGAGAGCAACGTCGACTTTCCGGCGTTCGGCAAGCCCACGAGACCGACGTCGGCCAGCAGCTTCAGATCCAACCACAGCCAGCGCTCTTCGCCCGCTTCCCCGGGATCTGCATTACGGGGCGCCCGGTTCATGTTCGAGAGATAGCTCTTGTTGCCTCGCCCGCCGCGTCCACCCTGGGCGATCAAAAGCCGTTGGCCGTCCTCGACCACTTCCCCGATCACCGTGTCAGTCCCCTCTTCGCGGACCACCGTTCCGAGCGGAACCTGAATGAGGGTGTCTTTCGCCTCGCGGCCCGTGCGGTTGCCGGGGCCACCGTGGGCACCCCGCTTGGCCCGGAACTCGGTGTGGAACCGGAGGGGCAGAAGGGTGTTCTGGTTGACCTGGCCCACGAGGATCACGTCGCCGCCGGCTCCGCCGTTGCCGCCGTCGGGTCCGCCCATGGGCACGAACGTCTCGCGTCTGAAACTGGCGCAGCCGCGTCCGCCGTCGCCGCCCTTTACGAAAATCTTGACGCGGTCGACGAACACTTAGAGAACCACACTTAGAGAGCCAGGACCGGAATCTTATGAGCCCTCAAACGAGGGTTTTGCGGCGCTTCGGAAAGCGCTTACGCCTCGACCGGAACGATGCTGATGAACTTCCCGCGACCGCCATGGTCTTCGAAGCGCACGTGGCCGCTCACCTTGGCGAACACCGAATGATCCTTCGCGAGGCCCGCGTTTTTGCCGGCCTTGAATCCGGTTCCCTTCTGGCGCACGATGATGCTTCCGCCGGAAACAAGTTCGCCGCCGAAAGCCTTCACTCCGAGGCGTTGAGAATTGGAGTCGCGGCCGTTCCTTGAGGATCCGCCGCCTTTATTGGTAGCCATTGTCTTGGTAGCTCCTTAGGCCTGGACGAAGTCGACGAGAACCGTCGTGAGGTACTGACGGTGGCCGCGCGTCTTTTTGTAGTGCTTGCGGTGCTTGAATTTGAACACCCGCACTTTGGTATCGCGGATCTGGGCCACCACAGTGGCGCTCACCGTGGCTCCGGACACCGGATTTCCCGCCGAAACGCCAGCGTCGGTGCTGACGAGCAACACGTCCGAGAAGGTGATCTTGTCACCCACGTTGTTTTCAAGCCGATCGACCTGGAGCTTCGCTCCCGGTTCAGCCCGATACTGTTTTCCGCCGGAGCGGACAATTGCGTAAACCAAGGTGGCCTCCGTCTAGACCCGAAATAGAGCCCGTGATTCTACCCCAAGCGGAGGATTCTCAGCAGAGTCGGGGGTCGAAACCTCCGAGCGGTGTAGGAGCGACCCCTTGTGGGCGCCCATTGAGGCCGTGCGGACCCAAGAGCTAAAAGTCGTATCCGATCCAGAACTGGAACCGAGGGGAGGTGCTGCGAACCTTGAGATCGGTCAACCAGCTCCAGTCGAAATGCATGGGCATGCCGAGCAGAAAAGCCTGAATCCCGATGCCGAACGAGGCGCGTCCGTCCACCAGTCGACGCCCCTCGACGGCCTGACCAAAGAGGGGATCGTTCACGAAAGACACGCCGGGTTCGCTGGTCCAGAGTTTGAACGGCTCGTCGGGGTAGTGCGCCCCGCCCATGCCGCCAAACACGGTGCCCCGCACCGGCCCCAGAAGGCCAATCGGGGTGAGCATCACGTCGATCAGGGGAATCCGCAGCTCGGCATTCGCGAAGAAGCCACGGGAGCCAACGAAGGAGAGGTATTCGTAGCCCCGCATCTCCATGTTTCCTCCGAAGCCAAAAAGACGCGGTTGATCCCCGCTCGAGGAGAACCCGCGAACTCTCGTGGCCAGGAGCATCGACGTGCCGCCCACCCGCATGTATTTCCGGGCATCGAGCTCGATGGTATTGCGGGCGATCAGCGACCCGAGCTTTGGGGAGTACTCGAACGAGAGGTTCACAGTCGACCCGGCCAGCGGCCCGAACTCCCTGAACCGCGTAGTCTCACGGGTATAGCCGACGCTCAAAGGCAGGGCGCTTCCACTGTAGACCGGCACCTGCTGGCCCAGGAATCCGGCTTGTTGAACCACCTGAGCCTGGATCAACGGGTCCGCGTATCCGGTCTTGATTCGCGAGTAGCCCCCCGCGATCTGAATACGATTGAACTTGTCGAGCGGATAGACCGCGAAACCGATGGCCTGGGTGTAGCGCTCTGTGGTCAAGGCCCCATCACGGGTATAGAGCGAAGAATACTGATAGGGCGAAAAGTAGTAGTACGTGAAGTCGGAGGCGGTGACCCCCCAGTTCCAGCGCGAGGACAGGTTTGCGTACTGGGCGGAATAATTCCGATACTCGCGGATGGAGCTCGCCGTGAAGACGAAAGTCTGATCCCCGAGCACGTCCGTAAGCGCCACCTGTGAACCCCCGAAGAAATCCCCGTTCGAAGTGAAACCCACGTTCAAGGGGGGACGTCCTTCGAGGAACATGCCTTCGAAGAGCCGCTTCCGCCGCTTATTTTCGGCCACCACCTGGTGCGTGACATCCGGCTGGAAGTCGACCACATCGGTGGGTGCGCTCGCGAGGGCCTGCTCGACCTCGCGACTCGGCTCCGCCGGATCCACGGTATAGAGCTGGTACTCGCCCTTGAAGTAGCTGATGAAGCCGATGCGATCGCCCTGCGTGGTCTTGAGGGGGGCGGGGGCCATGTTGCCTACCATGGCGTCCGTGAACTGTTTGATCACCCCCGTCTTCAGGTCAATACTGCGAAGGTTGTAGATCCCGTCATCTTCGTTGGACGAATAGAGCACCTCGCTCCCGTCCGCGGAGAAGAAGGGAGCCACATCCGCGAACGGCCCGTACGTCAAATCGATGCGCCGTGCCGGATTTCCGAGCGGGAACATGACGATCTTGTGGTGGCCGCTGACCCGGCGGTTGTAGACCACGAGGCTCCCATCCGGAGAGATCCGGGGATTCGCGTCAAAGAAGGCGTCGTTGGTCAGATTCCGATACTCGCCGGTTTCCAGGTTCACGAGATAAATGTCGGCGATCCCCTCTTTGGTGGCGGCGATCAGCGCCTGCTTTCCGTTCGGCAGGATGCAGGGAGACTCCACTTCATCGAGATCGAAGGGAATTCGCTTCACCACGTCACCGGACAGAGGCGAGACGAGGAACAGACTGCGCTTCTTTCCCGTGCGCCCCACGAAGGCCACCACATCTCCCTTGGGGGAAAAGTCGATGGTGCGACCGGTAACGAAACCTTCCCCGGGGAAGGTCACGTTTTCATATTTCCCGGTGTAGCCCCGAGTCAGATTCTTGACCACCGACCCATCCTTTGTGGACAACATCACGATATCCGCTTCGCCGTCGTTCCGGTTGCCGGTGATGGCCGCGATCACTTCGCCGGAAGGAGAGGGAGCGAAGGCATAGACCTGCGAGAACGAGGTCTTCTCTGGGTCAGGCGAGATTTCGGCACCGTAGTCGCTCGGCCGCTGGCGGTCGCGGAAAGGCTTGAAACGTTCCTTGAGCCACTTCTCAAAGGCCTCATCGAACTCTTTGGGGCTCATCCGGAAGGTCTGCTGATAGATGTTGTCGTCGGACGTGGCGATGACGCTCTTCCGCAAGGTGTAGAGGAACTGACGAATGCCTTCTTTGCCGAAACGAGCCGCGATGAAGTCGAAAGCCGCGTGACCCAGGTTGTAGTCGACCCGCCCGCCCGCCACCTGCATCTTCGACATCCGGGGAATCTGGTCGTTGAGGGCGGCGTCTCGCACCGTCATGAGATCGTGAGAATCCCAATCCCCGCGCAGATAGTCGGCGAGCCCTTCATCCACCCACAGCGGGATACCCCGCGACACCACACCGCGCGGGATCAGATCGAACTCGAAGATGTGCGCGAGCTCATGCGTGATAAGACCCTGAAGGCGATCGGGGGCGCCGTCGACCGGAATCACCATGCGGTTGCGGATGGGTTCTGAAAAAGCCTGCACACCTTCCGGAATGAAGTCCGGGAAAAGGTTTGTCTGCTCGAATTCCGAATGCGTCTTGTAAAAGACCACCGGGATCGAGGACTGGATCTCGTGCTTCAACTCCGCCGAGATGTGCTGGTAGCTGCTCTCGAGATAAGAAACGAGCCGGGCCAGATGCTGCTCGAACTCCGGGTAGTAGTACACCTCAAAATGAGGGCTTTTGTACACGCGCCAGGCAAACTTGTCGTAGTTCACCTTGTTCTTGCCGAAGTACGGAATGTACTGGGCGAAAGCCAGCGGTGCGGCCAGGGTTAGAACCACAAAGGCGGCAAGAAGGCGGAGTTGTCGTTTCGTCAGGATCTCAGTCATCGTCATCCTCAAAGGAGGCGTCGCTTAAGGCAGAAGCACGCGGGTTCCGCGGATCTTCTGGGGTGAAATGACCCCCAGGAAGTTCGGCAGAAGACGGTCCATCAGTTCGAAATAGGAGGAGAGTGGAGACACCTTCTGCTCTTCGCCGTAGACCACCTCTTCCGAAAAACGTTCCTTGTGAAGAAGCCGCCCGGTGGCGCCGTCGATAAAGGAGAAGTCCGCAGAAAGGGTGAAGGCCTTTCGTTCCGAGTAGCGGTTGCCGCGAGTTTCGCGAACGCGACCGGTCCGCGGGTCACGCAACAAAGCCGCCTCCTGCTGAAACCCGGAGCGGTTCTGTTCTTCAAAGGTGAGTTTGCCGGTGATGATCAGTGGGTTCTGATATTCCTCACCCAGCTTTCGCCAGAACGCCCCATCCTGGAGGATTCGTTCCCCTTCCGCGCGATGCCGGTCGCGATCTTCGCGAGTGAAGCGGACGTCCTCCGCGGGCTTGAAGGCTTTGGCCAAAGCCTGATTGAGGGGCGGACGGTCCGGTTCGATGATCTGCAGCTTTGAAGCCGAACGGAGCTGGTTCTGGAGGAGCCGGGCGGTTTCGGGAGCGAGGTCGATCCCCTCATCCACGAGGTCCGTCACGAAACCCGCAACCAGGACTCGGCGGAACTTAGACACATCAAGTTTCGACTTCAGCGGCGTCTCGATCGGGACTTCCAGGGCCGTGGCGCACCCGGACGCGAACAAGGCACCTGCGAGCGTCGCGGCCAGGAAACGCAGAGAGGGCTTCATGACCGGCCTTCCGTCTTCTCGCCCGCTTTCGGAGCGCCTTCAGGTGTAGGCGACTCTTTGGGTTTGGCAGGGGCATCCTTCTTCAGCTTGCGGTTCCGCTTCTCGTCGGCCTCGCGAAACAGGTCGTAGTTCTGCTGAATGGAGACGTTCTTCGGTTGAAGTAGCAAAGCCCGTTCATAGGCGGCTCGAGCTTTTTCGAACTCGCCCTGCTGCTCCAGGGTCACGCCGAGGTTGTTGAACGCAGAGGCCGAATCGGGGCTCAAAGATGCGGCCTGCTCGAATCGAAATCTGGCCTCCTGCCACAAGCCACGCCGTGCGACGTCGATGCCGAAGGCCAGCACCTTCTTGGCGTCTTTTTCGTCGTCGGCGGAAACGACGCCCGGGGAAACAAGCAGAACTACAACGAACGGCACACAAAGGCGGAATCGCGTCATCGAGGCGCTCCTCTTGGATGATGAAAGTTCGATGATATTAGGACACGGGTCCTCAATCTCAGCAAAACGCAGGCCAGCAAAAAAGCGCGATCGAATGGTTGGTGCCGCCGTTTCTGTCCAACCCCGAGGACACGAGGAGCCCAAGAGAGGACGCTCTCCTGGAAAGGAACCCCTCAGAAAATCCGGAAACTAACCGGAGCGTTCGCGATGGTTGAGACGGGCCGCCCGCCCTTGATCGCGGGGGTGAAGACCCATTGGCGAACCGTCTGAATGGCCGCGCTGTCGAGTTGTGGAATCGAACGCAACACCCGGGCGCGTCCGACCTTGCCATCGATTCCGATGACGATCTCAAGCATTACGACGCCTTCGATCTTCTTGATGAAGGCCTCCTGGGGATAGACAGGTCGCGTCTGCTTGAGCAGACGCGGGGGCTGGTCGTAGTCAAGCACGGGGTTGTCGCCGGTGCCCCCGATAACGCCCCCGATCACACCGCCCAGAGTTCCTCCGACCGTTCCCCCATCAACCCCCCCCGCCATGCCGTCGACCGAGCCCATCTCGGAACCATCCGCCACTCCGAACTGCTTCAGGGGATCGATGCCTTTCTCGGGCTCCACCGGTTTGGGGTCATCCGGGACCCTGGGTTCGACCAGCACCTCGGGATCCGGCGGCTTGGCGCCAGTCTTCTCCGGCGCTTTATCGGCCGGCTTGCTTGAAGCCCCCTTGGGCAAGGGCGGAGGCGGAGGCGGAGGCGGGTTGTAGATCAGCGCCCGGATGTAGTCGACGGGCGGTGGGGGTTCATCAGGGTAGAACAGGGGGGAGAGAATCACCCCGAAGATCAGCGCGCCATGAAGGACGATCGAGGCGGAGAACCATCGACCGCGGCCCGATCGATCCTGTTCGTCTTCCGCAAACAGCGAGAAGAGTTCGTGGGGCCGTTCATTCTGGGTCATTGAGCTGGGTCATTGGGCTGGGTCATCGGGCCACTCGTTCGACACACCTCTTTAGACGCAGCGGCCAGAAAACCGCTCCATCATTCAAGAGCCCGCGGAGTCTACCCCCCGAGCCCGAGTCGCCCGGGCTTGACCCTAGCCACAAGCTCGGGCCGCGGTTCTATGCGGACGGCACCCGAGCGGCCTGTCGGTTCTGCCACCAGATCACGAGCGGGCTTGCGATGTAGATCGTGGAGTAGGTTCCGGCGAGGATCCCGACCACCATCGTGAAGCCAAAGCCCCGAAGGACTTCGCCGCCGAAGAGGTAGAGGCCCAGGACCGCGAGGAAGGTCGTTCCGTTTGAGATCAGAGTTCGAGTCAGGGTCTGGTTCAAGGAGTCATTGAGGATCTTCGCGAGCGAATCCTTCTTCTTGAGCTTGAGGTTCTCACGAGCCCGGTCAAAAATGACGATCGTGTCATTCACGGAATAACCCACCAGGGTGAGCAGGGCCGCGATGACGTTGAGGGTGATCTCGTAGTTGAAGAAAGCCAGGAAGGTGAGGGTTACGAGCACGTCGTGGAAAACCGCGACCGTCGCGGCCGCACCCCAGATGGCGCCCCCGAAACGCCAGGCGATGTAGAGAAGCTGGAAGATGAGACCCCACACCGTCAACTGAATGGCCTTGTCGCGCAGATCGGCACCCACCGTGGGTCCCACGATTTCCGCCGACGACTCCACGATCCGATTGTCGGAGTATTGAGCCGCGATCGCGGCTCGGGCCGCGTTTGCCGCCTCGTCCAGATTACTTTCGTCGGCGGTGGCGATCCGCACCAGCACCTGGTTTTTGGCCGGATCGTCATAGGTCTGAATCGTGGCATCCGGCACCGCGACGCGGATCCGATCAGTTTCCGGGGTCTTCTCGAAACGGACGATCAGCTGGGTTCCGCCGGAGAACTCGACGCCGTAGCCCTTGGCGCCCTCCCCGAGGTAGACGCCGGTGCCGAGCATGAAGCCGAAACCGCTGAGGATGAGGACCACGCTCGCGGAGACGAAGTATTTCGTCTTGCCGAGGAAGTCGAAGTTGGGGTTTTTGAGAATCTCGAGCATTTTCTTCTGTTGCGATTCCGTTAGATGGAGAGTGTTTCGGACTTGCGATCGCCGAGCACCCATTCGAAGAGGAACTTACTCACAAAGTAAGAAGCGAAAACATTGGCGATCAGGCCCCAGACCAGGGTGATGGCGAAACCGCGGATCGCACCGGTGCCGAACTGGAAAAGGAAGGCGGCGGCGATCAGGGCGGTGGCGTGGGTGTCGAGAATCGTGATCCAGACCCGGTCGAAGCCGTTGTTCACCGCGGTCTTTACCGTCTTGCCGGAGCGCAGCTCTTCGCGGATGCGCTCAAACACCAGAACGTTGGTGTCGACGCCCACACCCACGGTGAGGATGATTCCCGCGATGCCCGGCAGGGTCAAGGTGGCGCCCGCGTAGGCCATGGCGCCCAGCAGGATCAGGAGGTTCGCGAGGAGGGCCACCACCGCGTTCACCCCCGACAACCGGTAATAGAAGAGCATGAAGAGGGTGATGAAGCCCATGGCCGCCGCGGAAGCGAGAACCCCGGATCGAATGGAATCCCGGCCGAGCGACGCCCCCACCGTTTGTTCTTGCAGGAAGTTCAGGGTCGCGGGCAGCGCGCCGGCCCGCAACACCTTGGCCAGAGTGTCGGCTTCTTCCTGAGAAAAGGTGCCCTGGATGACGCCGGAATCGGTGATCCGCGAATTGATGACCGGCGCCGATTCGACGCTTCCATCCAGAATCACCGCGAGGCGGCGACCGATGTTGTCACCGGTGGCCTGTCCGAATTTCTGGGCTCCCGTCGGGGTCAGCGAGAACTGAATATCCGGAAGGCCGGTTTCGCCACTAGTGCTCGGCCGGGCATTCTTAAGGTCGCGCCCGGTGATGACCGCCTCTTTGCGAACCAGATAGAAGGCGCGGGTACCCGGCTCGGAGCCGGCCCCGCTCACGATCTCCATGGTAGGAGGCGGCTCGGTCTGGCCGGGAGCGAGCAGCAGCTCTCGAGTCATGGCCTCGTTCTCGACGAGCTTGAGCGAGAGCTGGGCGGTTCTCTTGATCATGTCCTTCGCCCGCACCACATCGGTGACTCCGGGCAATTGCACGAGGATCTGATCGCCGGTGTTGCCGTGCGCGGTGATGACCGGTTCGGCGACCCCGAGGGCGTTCACGCGTCGCTCCAGGGTGCGGATCGAATCCTGTACCGTTCGCTCGCGGATCACGCGCTTGGCGGGGTCGGTCATCTTCAGGGAGAAACCCGCGGGAGTCTCGCTCAGAGTCCAGTCGGTGGCGGGGAAGAAGTCCCGCAGAGTCGTTCGAGCATCCTTGGCGCGAGCGGGCTCAACGCCCTCGACCGTGAACACGTCGTTGCCGGTGGCAAGCACCTGTGCGCCGGGCATGCCGGCGCGGCCAAGTTCACTCGAGGCCACAGAGACGCCGTCCGAGACGGTGGCGCGCAGAGCGTCATCGGTCACAACCTTCATGATCAGATGCATGCCGCCCTTCAGGTCGAGGCCAAGCTTGATCTTGTCCTGGAGCGGCCACATCGAGACGAAACACGCGATCAGGAACGAGGAGTAGAGGATCGCCTTGGTTCGGAGCTCCTTTCGCATGAACGTCCAGACGAGGGCCCCGACCGCGACCGAGATCACGAGCCAGAGAAGGAATGGATTTGTTGTGAGACGTTCCATCATGATTTCCTAAGTTGAGGATCCAACGCCAACGTGTTCGAGCGCCGCCACGGCGCTGCGCTGGACGCGGATCTTTGTCTTGTCTGCGATGCGTACGTACACCACCGCTTCTTCGACCCCTTCGATCACCCCATAGATTCCGGAGGCGAGAACCACACGGTCCCCCGCCTTCAGGGCTTTCAACAGCTTTTCGAGTTCCGCCTGCTTCTTGCGCGACGGTCCGATGACCAGCACGTAGAAGATGCCGAACACGAGGGCCATGGGAAGGAAGGCCTCGAACAGGCTGGGCTGCGGCGCAGCCGCCTGCAGGGTCGCGAGGAAAACGGAATCCATATTAATTTCTGGTTTGTCTGTGGTGGAAACGCGCCGTTACTTCTTCATTTTGGGGGAAGTGCTCATTCGAAACGTCGCGCGACGGGTCACCAAGGACCTTTGTTTCGGACGCCCCCCGCTTCTTAGGAGGTCAGGCAGAAAAACCCCGGAGGGTTTCCTGTCGAAACGTTTCAAAGCGGCCCGCGACGATACTCTCCCGCGCCCTTCCGACCAAATCCAGATAGAAGTAGAGATTGTGCAGGGTGGACAGAACCGCCCCCGTCATCTCGTTCGACAGATGAAGGTGACGGAGGTACGCCCGGGACGCGATGCGACACGTGGGGCACCGGCAGAGAGGGTCGAGGGGCTGAGGGTCGCGCGCGAATCTGGCGTTACGGATCGACAATTTCCCCCCCCAGGTGAAGACCTGGCCGTTGCGCGCGTTCCGAGTCGGCAGCACGCAGTCGAACATGTCGACGCCGCGCGCGATGCCGTCGAGCAGGTCCGCCGGAGTACCGACGCCCATGAGGTAGCGCGGCTGATCTTCCGGCAGAGCCCGGTCCATCGAGTCGAGCACGCGGACCATGTCCTCCTTCGGCTCGCCCACCGACAATCCGCCGATGGCGTAGCCGGGAAAACCGATCGAGGTGATGGCCCTGGCACTTTGCGCGCGCAGATCGTCGTGCACCCCGCCCTGGACGATTCCGAACAGCCACTGATCCTCTCGAAGGTGCGCGCGTTTCGATCGCTCGGCCCAGCGCGCGGTCCGCTCGGTGGCGTCTTGCACCTCCTCACGGGTCGCCGGATAGGGAGGACACTCATCAAACGCCATGATGATGTCGGCCCCGAGCTTCATCTGAATCTCGATCGACTTCTCCGGAGAAAGTTCCAGGCGCGCGCCATCCAGATGGCTTCGGAAGACGACGCTTTCCTCGGTGCGTTTTCGGAGCGCGGTAAGACTCATCACCTGATAGCCGCCGCTGTCGGTGAGGAACGGTCGCGTGAAACCCGTGAAGCCGTGGAGACCGCCCAGCTCCTTCACGAGATCCTCGCCCGGGCGCACATGCATGTGATACGTGTTGGCCAGGATGATCTGCGCGCCGATGTCTTCGAGATGGGTCGCGGTCAGTCCTTTGACCGAGCCCGCGGTTCCGACCGGCATGAAGATGGGGGTCTGAATCACACCGTGCGGTGTCGTCAAGCGACCGGCGCGCGCGCGATCCGACCGCGCCTCCACCGCGAACTCAAAATATTTCAAAAAATTCTCACCTTGTTCCGCCGAGTATAAGGAAGGGCGCTCGGCCTTAAAGAGCCGAATCGCTCGCCGTATAAGAAACCATATTGGGCCGTCGGGCGCCCGCGGGCCGGGCCGAGACCGCGCGCGCCAGCGTCATCACTAGATCGAACCGAAATCATCGCGGCGGGAGGCCGTCAACCCTAATGTTAAATAAACCATACCAGCGCATCGAAACTATTTGATGCACAGGCTGTTCTCAACAGAACTTCCACAGGCTAAGGCACTGAAATAAAGGGAGACGCGCCGATAAAAAATCACCCGGACCTCTTGACAATGTGCATGTCATTACCTACGCTCCAACTAGTGCATGTCCTCGTTGTCAACACAAAATGTTGGAAACAGGGGCCGGCAATACCTAGATCGAAAGGGGGGATTACACACCATGGCCGCTAAGAAAGCTGCTAAGAAGGCTGCAAAGAAGAAGAAGTAAGTCGCTTCCATTTGCGGCTTCAGGGAGGGGGTGAGCGATCACCCCCTTTTTTTATTTCCCCGCGGCGCGGCCCAGCACAAAACGCTCTATTGCGTGGGCGACCCCGTCGTCGTCGTTGCCGGGCACCAAGACGAGACCCAGGGACCGCAGTCCTTCATCCGCGTTGGCCATCACGCACCCGATGCCCGCCTGTTGAAGCATGGAACGATCATTCCAGTTGTCGCCGATGGCCAAAACCGAGCCCATGTCCACGCTCCAGCGCGAACAGAGGAAGCTCAAGGCCTCCGACTTGTCCACCGTGGGGCCCACCACGTCGATCAACGACAGGTCCTCCGCGGGATAAACGGTACGGAGGGACGTCGCTTCGAAACCCCTCGCGTCGAGGGCCGACGCGAGGTCGCGCATCTCGTTCATCGACCCACCGAACATGACCTGCAGAGGATCGTCCGCTTCGGCCTCGAGAGCGGACACGAGGCTTTCCACCACCCGCACATCCGGATGGGACATGTGCAGGTAGTACGCGAGCAGGGTGTGCGAGGGCGACGCGGTGTCGACGTAAAGCAGCCCCTCTCCGCGATGGCCGACATGGACAACGGGATCGGCCCCGAAATACTTCCCGAACGCCACCACGCTGGCCGCGGTCGCCTTCTTGAGCGGTCGCACCCGGATAGGCAACGAGTTTTCGATCACCAGACCGCCGTTGTGGAGGACGAGTACCGGATCTCCCGGCAACTGATCGGCGATTCTCCGGGCCGCCGGGTATCGCCTTCCCGTGATCAGGGCGAGGCGCACTCCTGCCTCGATCGCCGCCTTCACCGCCTGGTGGTTGCGGGGCGAAATCTCCTTGCGGGTGTTCAGCAACGTGCCATCTATGTCGAGGGCGAGGACCCGAATCGCCGGTCCGGTGTGCCGATTCAACGCGATTCCCGGCCGTCGAAGGCGTCGACCCTCAGGATCAGATCTCCGGGGCGAATCTTCTCTACGATGTCCATGCCGGAGAGCACCTGTCCGAAAGGAGTGTGGGCCAAGTCGAGATCCGGCTGCGGTTCCAGAGTGATGAAGAACCGGGATCCTCCCGTGTCCTTCGAGTGGGTGGTCATGGCCACCGTGCCCCGGCCGAAGGGCCGCCCGCTGTACTCGCAACGGATCGTGAATCCGGGACCTCCCGACCCCTCGCCGCGCGGGTCCCCTCCCTCCACCATGAAGCCGGGGGCCACCCGATGGAAGGCGAGCCCGTTATAGAAACCGGATTGGGCGAGACGTACGAACGACATCGAGGTGAGCGGAGCGTCGACGAGGTCGAGGGCAATCTCGATGGTGCCGTAGCGCGTGACGATCAGGACCCGCGGCGAATAAAGAGCGTCTGCGTCCGGTTCGTAAAGCAAGACCAGCTCCCGGGCATCCGCGATTCGGATGGCCGCCTTCTCCTGCGGGGCGTTTCCTTGCGCGAGGGTTTCGAGCGCCTTTTGACGAGCAACGGGAGAGGGGTCGGAGCCGGCGACGCGACGCAGCAGGGAGAGACTCTCCTGATCGCGATCCCTCGCCGCGGCCGCCACAATGGCCGTCCGAACCACGAGATCCTCCGGGGCCTTCGAGGCCTCCAGCGCACGGGCGTACACCGCTCCCATACCCGTCCCGCCTTTATCGAACAGCGACGTCAAGCCGCGCACCGCGGCCAGGCGGACCCCCGCGTCTGGATGGTTCACATGATCCCGGAGCGTGGGCAGAGCGTCGAGGCCTCGCGCCAGAGCCACCGCCTCCAGAACCGCCGCCACCACTTTCGGGTCGGTATCGTTGAGCATCGGCAAGAGCAGGGATGCGGCCTCTTCCCCGAGATTCTCGGCAAGGGCGATGGCTACGGACTGACGGACGCGCCCCTCCGCGTCGGGCCCGATGGTGGAGAGGACCAGACCGACGTCCTCCGCATCGGTGCGGATGAGCGCCGACCAGGCCGCGGAGCGGATCCAGGGGTCTGGATGACCCACGTTGTCGATGATGCGCGGGCGCCAGGATGATTGGGCCGGCAGTGCGGCGAGGGCGAGGAGTGCCTCGCGCCGCAACATCAGGTTCGGCGAGTCCACATGAAGCCCGGCGATAGCGATGGCTTCCGCTCCGCCGATCAGAGCGGTCGCGCGAAGAGCTTCGCGAACCACGCCCGGGTCCGGATCGGCGGCCAGCCGGCGAACGACGGGCAGATGCGCACCGTCCTTGAGCGCGCCGAGTCCGCGCACCGCGAGGGAGCGGATGAACGGGTCCTCGGCGGCAGCTCCCGCCAGTAGTATCGGAGTCAAACCCGGGTCGCCCAGTTGCGTGGCGGCCCAGACCGACGCCCACCAATCCACGTACGGAGATGCGTCCGATCCGATGACCGCGGTTTTCAGCGACTCCACATCCTTGAGTCTGGCGAGGGCGGTAACTTGCAGTCGCAGTTCGATCCAGGGGTCGTCGGCACGGCGAGGGTCGTCTCCTCGAATACGCAGGACACCGCCCGTGGTTTTGGGCAGGGCCCGACGGAACGCCTCCGAGATCGCCGGACCCGCCGTCTTGTTCCCGATGCGACCCAGGGCCTCCGCGGCTCTTCCCCGGGTTAAAGGGTCGGCATCGTGCAGGGCCTGGAGCAGATCGGCCACCGCCTCGTCGCGGCCGATCCACCCAAGAGCCAGCGCCGCGGTCCGCCGCACTTCGACCTCTGGGTCCTTCAGGCTCTGCAACAGGCGCGGCACCGCCAGTTCATCTCCGATGCGACCCACGGCCATGGCGGCCCGTCTGCGAATGGCGGGATCCGAGTGCCCGAGAAACGAAATCAGCGCCCCCTCACCCAGGGACCGGGCATCTTCGAGGACCAGAATTCGCGCGAGTACGTCGATTCGGGACAGAGGTTCGTTCGCACCCGCGCCGGAGCGCAGCCCTCCGGTCGCGCACGACAGAGGAAGCAGAAAAACCAGACCGGACAACCAGCGCGGAGTTCGCCGCATCAGCAAGAGGGATCCTCGAACAAAACCAAAGTGTAATGGCCCCCGTCGATTCCAAGGTGAGCGCGGTGCGAGGCGGCCCCCTCCTTATAAACTTCTCCTCCGACCACCACGGAATCGAGAGAGCGGCTGACCCTTATGAATTGTCCCGCCTGTGCCCGACCGGTTGCGATGGCTCGTGGGAGCTGCCTCTACTGCGGAGCGGCGCTCAGTGCCGAGGTTCTGGAAGCAGCCGCCCGCGCTGCCGAGCGCGTCCTTCAAACCGGGAACCTCGTCAATCTGGAGGCGTTGGCCAGGGGTCAGGAGCGAGAGACCCCGCCGCGCCGCTACGTCGTCGTGGAAACCACCGTTGTGAGCGCCGAGGTCCTGGCGGACGCCTGTTCAATCTCGTTATGGGAAGCCCGGCAATGGCGTGCGGCCTCGAGATACCGATTGTTGAAGATCACCTCCGAACCCTTGCCGGGAGTCCTGGAGACGCGGCTTCAGGCCCAAGGTCTGAACGCCCAAAGCCTGTCCGAGGACCTGGTCGCGCGCGCCCGAAAGCCGATCTCTCTGGATTCGATCGACCTCAGGGCGAATCCGCTCCAGTGCTCGCTGAGAGACGATCCCGAACTTCCGCTCGCTACCCGGGCCCTTGAGGAACAAGACCTCATCCTTGTCGTGTCGGCTTCCATCAAACAGGAAAAGGTCAATGAGAACACCACGCGACTCCGGTCCGATCGTCGAATCGAGGACGCCTGGCTCGTCCATCTCCACTTCAAGAACGACACAAGGCCATGGGAGATCGATCCTCGGCGGACCGGCTACCAGGGGCCGGGCCTCGCGTCCGCCCACATGCGAACGGTCGAACTGGTGCGCCGCTTGTCGGTCCGTATCTCCCACGACGAAGGCTTCAAGAACCTGGTCCCCGCATTGTCCCCCGCGCCTGCGGTCGAGGACTTGAAGGCGCTCGGGAACGAGAGGAAGAGGAGCGGGAAGGACAAAACAATCCTCGTTCACAACAACGCAGCACAGTTTCGGGAGTACTCGGCCTGGAGGGCCGCGATCGAGCGGGCCATGGGGTCCTCCTAGGCTGTCCAGCACGGAAGCGCCGCATTAACCTTGCGTTGTGCTACCTTCGGGTCCGCGCGATGAAGCTTGTAGTCCAGATCCCCTGTCTCAACGAGGAAGAAACCCTCCCCGCCGCCCTGCGCGCCATCCCCCGGAAGATCGACGGGGTCGACGAGGTCGTCGTCCTCGTCATTGATGACGGGTCCAAGGATCGGACCCGGGAAGTGGCCCTTGCGAGCGGGGCCGACCATGTTCTGCGCTTCACCCGGCACAAAGGTCTCGCCAGCGGCTTCATGGCGGGTCTTGATGCAAGCCTCAAACTGGGTGCCGACATCATCGTCAATACGGATGCCGACAACCAGTATCCCGCCGCCGACATTCCCCGCCTGATCGGGCCCATCCTGCGCGGCGAGGCCGACATGACCATCGGCGACCGGCAGGTGTCCGAGGTCGCTCACTTCTCATGGATGAAACAACGGCTGCAGATGCTCGGCAGCTGGGTGGTGAGGAAAGTGTCCGGTACGGATGTGCCCGACACCACGAGCGGATTTCGGGCCTTCTCACGAGAAGCAGCGCTCAGAATCAACATCGTCAGCGAATTCACGTACACCCTCGAGTCGATCATCCAGGCCGGCAAAAAACGCCTGGCCATCGCCCACATGCCGATCGAGGCCAGCCAGACCCGCCCCTCGCGCCTGTTTGGCTCGACCGCCGAATACGTCAAGAGATCCGTAGCCACCATCCTCCGGATCTACGCGATGTATGAGCCCTTCAAAGTGTTCATGCTTCTTGGCGGCGTCTTGTTCTCGGCGGGTGCGCTGCTCGGGCTTCGCTACGCATACTTCTGGTGGAACGGCGCCATTACCGGCCACTTGCAGTCGGCCATGCTCTCGGTCCTCCTGCTCATCCTGGGGTTTCAGACCCTTCAGTGGGGCCTCATGGCCGACCTCATCGCCAGCAACCGAAAGCTGATCGAGGATGTTCTCTATCGCGTCAGGAAGGCCGAGCTCGGGAAGGACGCCCAGCCCCGTGGCTGAGCCCGGCGAAACCTCGGTCATCATTCCCGCTTTCAACGAAGCAGGGGGAATTGGTGAAACCGTCGAGGGGCTGCGACGTTTCGGCTTCGCGGAGATTCTGGTCGTTGATGACGGCTCGACCGATGAAACTGCGGCGCGCGCCAAAAACGCAGGCGCCCGCGTGGTCGTCCATCCCTACAACAAAGGGAATGGCGCCGCGGTCAAGACGGGGATACGCGAAGCCGTCTCCCCGGTCGTCCTCCTCATGGACGCCGACACCCAGCACGACCCGGCCGAAGCGGAGAAGCTGATTGGGCCGGTCGGCACCTACGACCTGGTCATCGGGACGCGTTCGCTGAGCGACCAGTCGTTCCTGCGCGCCGCGGGCAATGCGCTTTTCCGGAGTCTCGCCTCCTGGCTGACCGGTCGCCCGATCCCGGACCTCACTTCAGGGTACCGGGCCGCCAAACGCACCGCCTTGCTCGAAGTCATTCACCTCCTGCCGAATGGCTTCTCGTACCCCACCACCTCCTGCCTCGCGCTGATGAAGTCCGGGCACAGTGTGATCTTCGTGCCCATCACGGCTCGACCGCGCGTGGGCACCTCAAAGATCCGACCCTTGCAGGACGGCTTCCGTTTCATCCTCATCATCTTCAAGATCGTCACGCTGTACGCGCCCCTCCGCGTCTTCGCCCCCATCGCCCTTCTCTCGCTCCTGACCGGCGTCGCCTATGGGATCTGGAATGTGGCGAACTTCGACAAGATCCCCATGGGCTCGGCCCTCCTCATTCAGCTTGGCGTGGTGGTCTTTCTCTTCGGCCTCATCTCCGAACAGATCGCCTCCATGCAGGACAGGCGTTGACCCGGGCCTACCTCAAGGGCGATGTTTTCGCGCTTCTCGTTCTTGCTGTCTTCCCACTGATCGCCTACATCGAGCCGTTGCTCGAACACCGTCTTCTCGGCCCGGGCGATGGTGTGGCCCTTCACCTGCCCCTGCGCACCGAGGCGTTTGAGGCCTATCGGAACTTCTCCCTGCCCTTCCTCAATACGCGGGAGTTTCTGGGCACCCCGCTTCTGGGCGCCTATCGCGGAGGAGTCCTCTACCCCCTCACCCTCCTTCTGGCCCCCTTCGAGCCTTTCGCGGCTTTTCAGGCCCTGGTACTCATCTCCCTCTCTCTCGCCGGAACCCTCACCTTCCTCTACCTGAAACGACTCGGCGCCACGGCACCCGGCGCGTTTGTGGGAGCCCTGTCATTCGCCTTTGGCCCCTACCTGCTCGGGCACTTCGAGGACACCGCCACCCTCGTCGCCGCTCCCATGCTCCCCCTGGTACTTCTCACCGCTGAGTCGCATATGAACCGTGCCAGCGCCTCCCGCCTCATCGGTCTTGCGGTCTCGATCGCCCTCCTTGTGCTCGCCGGATCCCCGGAGGCCCTGAAGGCCGGGGGCGCGCTGCTGTTTGGCCGCCTGTTACTGGGGCACACGTTGAGCCGCTCTCCCCGAGCTCCCTCGCGGCAAGCCACCGCCCTCGCCGTCCTGCTGGGCCTGGCCCTCTCCGCACCGCAATGGCTCCCAACCCTCGACCTGCTGCCCTCGGCGGGACGGCAGGTCACCGGTCTTCTTGCCGAACGCGCGGCCGAGGGAGTGTCTGGTCTGGCCGGCCTGATTCTGAAGACCGTGACCCACACCCCCGCGGCCAGCCTCGCCATCGCCAGTCTTCCCCTTCTTTTCGAGCGTCAACCGGTGCGCGTTCTTCTGCTTGCGGTCCTGGCCTCCCTGGCCCTTCAGGTGGGCCGCGGCCCCCTCCTGGCGCCGGGCGCCCTCCCCCTTGTTGTGGAGTTTGCCCTCGCGGTCCTCGCGGGCCTGGCCCTCGATGAGCAGTGGAAAGAACGAAAGACCCATCGGGGTCGAAGGCTGCGCGCCTATTTCCTGGTCGCATCCCTGGCCTCCGTTGGAGTGCTTTCGGTGGCCGCGGCCACCCTGGGCGGCCTTCCCGACCGGCTGGCGGCCGCGGTGGGGGTCTACGCCCTCGCTCTCATCATCTACTTCGCTTTGGCCGATGCGGAGAGCGGCGTCGCCGCCGGAGTCTTCCTCCTGCCCCTGACCGTCTCATTCGCGCTCCAGCCGATCAGTCGCGAAGTATTCCGAGAGGCCCCGACAAGGTCGCAGCTGATTGCGGGCACCCCCACGCGCCGCGCCGTGGATCGCGCCCTGGGAGAAATCGCTGAGAAACCCCGGATCCTGACGCTGGTCCGCGCCTTTCCGGAAGAATTGGCTCTGGACCTCGGGTTCGCGGGCTATGGTGCGCTCATTCCGAGGATTCAAGCGAACGGATACGACCCGATGGCCCCGCAGTCCGCGCGGAGGGTCCTTGGGGAGATGGCGGCGCGGGGCTTCCTGAGCGAGAAGTCTCTCACTCCCGATGTGGCCTTGCTTCGCGAGTGGTCGATCGATGCGGTTCAAGTGCCCACTGAAGACCTCACCAAGGCCAAAGGCGACGAGGGCTTTGAGATCACCCTTCCTCCCGGCACCCAAAGGACCTTCGCCCTGCCGTTCGTCCGTCTCAAGAACATCACGGTTTCTCTGGCCGCGGAAACCACCGCCGTCCTTCAAGTCAAAGCCCGCGTCAACGGCGACCGGGAGGTTCCCCTCGGGCCGATGACCCCAATGTCCGGCCAGCAAACCGTGAACGCACCCGCGTACCGGGCGGATGCCATCACGATAGAGGTGCCCGACCAAGCACCACCGGTGAGAATCAACGGCCTGAGCATCGAAACCGCGGACGGTCCGATCGTGGTGGCCTCAGTTCTTTCCGCCTACTTATCCCAACCGGACTTTCAGGAGATCGCCACCACCCCGCAGATCCGCGTCTTCCGCGTGGGAGACGGTTCCGGAAGTCCTGCCACTCCTAGACCCTCCGGACCGACACCCGGTGGCCGGCTTGAGATCACCACCGACACCCCAAGGGACGTGGCTTCGGGTATTCCGTATCTACCGGGATGGAGCGGGGATGGTCCGGTCTCCGACCGTCAGGGGCAACTGCAGGTCCAGCTCCGGTCGCCGGGAACCGCCCGCCTGCGCTATGTGCCGCCCCTTTTTCCGTTCGGCGTCCTCTTGGCGGTGGCCGCACTTCTGGCGATCTCCCTTTTCCTCGCCCGCCCCACAATTCTTGCGGGTTTCATCAAAACCCGCCGGGACGAGGGAAAATAGACGTTTACCCGAAGTTTCAACCCCTCATGCCCAAATCCCGACCTTCCATCTCCGTCTTCTTTCCCGCCTACAACGACGCGGGAACCATTGCCAGCCTGGTTCTGCTTGCCCACATGACGGTTCGGAAGTATTCGGATGACTACGAAATTATCGTGGTCAACGATGGCAGCCCTGATCACACGGGCGAACTGCTGGATGAAATGGCCCGGTCCCTTACGTGGCTCAAGGTGGTGCACCACCAGAAGAACCGCGGCTATGGCGGGGCCCTGCGCACGGGGTTCGAAACCGCCTCCAAGGAACTCGTGCTCTACACCGACGGGGATGCCCAGTATGACCCTCGCGAATTCGCTCTTCTGCTGGACGCCTATTCGGATGACATCGACTTCGTGAACGGCTACAAGATCTCGCGGAACGACCCCTTCCACCGCAAGATCATCGGCCGCGTCTACCACCATTTCGTCAAGCGTGCGTTCGGCTTGACCGTGCGTGACGTCGACTGCGACTTCCGGCTCATGCGCAAGAGCATTTTCGACAAGGTGAAGCTCAACCGTTCCTCCGGCGTGATCTGTGTCGAACTCGTGAAAAAGGTGACCGACTTCAAGTTCCGGATCGCCCAGGTGCCGGTTCACCACTACCACCGCACCTACGGCACCAGCCAGTTCTTCAACTTCCCCCGCGTGTTCCGCACCCTGCGCGATCTCGTCGACTTGTGGGTGGAGCTGGCTCTGACCAAGGCTCACCTCAAACCAACGGCCCAGGCATGACCGACTACCTCGACTTCTATCGGAACCGACCGGTTCTGGTCACGGGCGGCCTGGGCTTTATCGGGTCCAATCTCTGTCGGCGCCTCGCGGATCTCGGTGCCCGAGTCACTGCGGTCGACTCTCTTCTTCCCGATTACGGCGGCAACCTGTTCAATCTCGACGGTTACGAGGACAAGCTGCGCATCAACATCGCCGATGTCCGCGGCCACGCCATGGAGTATCTGGTTCAGGGTCAGGACACGGTATTCAACCTGGCCGGACAGGTGAGCCACATCGACTCCATGACCGATCCGTTCACGGATCTTGAGATCAATTGCCGGTCGCAGTTGTGGATCCTCGAGGCCTTGCGCAAACGGAATCCCGAGGCCAAAATCATCTACGCGGGGACCCGCCAGGTCTATGGCCGGCCCCAGCGTCTGCCCGTGGACGAGGAGCATTTGCTGGCCCCCGCCGACGTGAACGGGATCAATAAAATCTCGGGCGAGTACTATCATCTGGTGTACAACCAGGTGTACAACATCAGGGCCTGCTCTCTCCGCCTCACCAACACCTTTGGGCCCCGCCAGCTCATCCGCCACAATCGCCAGGGCTTCATCGGCTGGTTCATGAAGAAGGCGGTTCTTGGTGAAACCATCGAGGTTTTCGGTGATGGGGCCCAGCGGCGGGATTTCGACTACGTGGATGACGTGGTGGATGCCTTTCTCCGCGCCGGGGCCAGCGAAGCTTCGAACGGCCAGGTGTTCAATCTGGGGGGTGGCCCTCCCATTTCGCTCCTCGACCTTGCCACCCGGCTGGTCGAGGTTTCCGGGAAGAGCGAGATCAAGGTCGTGCCGTTTCCCGAGGAGCGAAAGAAGATCGACATCGGGGATTTCTATTCGGACGCACGCAAGATCGAGCGGGTGCTGGGATGGAAGTCCACGACCCCGTTCGTCGACGGTCTGGTCCGAACCGTGGACTACTATCAAAAGAACAAGGACCGCTATTTGTGACCGACATCATCCAGGTTCCCTTCAACGACCTGAAGCCCAAGATCGCCGCCCACCGCACCGCTATCGACCGGTCCATAGCGAGGGTTCTCGACCGCGGCTGGTTCATCCTCGGACCCGAGGTTGACGCCTTTGAGAAGGAACTCGCCGCCGCCATGGGCACGAAGGACGCGGTGGCGGTGGCGAACGGCACCGACGCCCTGATCCTCGCCCTCGAAGTGAAAGGAATCGGACCGGGCGATGAAGTGATCACTTCTCCGATGTCCGCCGCTTTCTCCGCACTCGCCATCTCCCGCCTGGGCGCCACCCCCGTTTTCGGCGAGATCGACCCCGTCACGATGAACCTCGATCCCGAAAGCATCGAGTCGAAGATCACGAAGCACACCCGCGGCCTCCTGCCCATCCACCTTTACGGCCATCCGGCGGATCTCGATCCGATCATGGAGATAGCCAGACGCCACCACCTGGTCGTGGTGGAAGACGCCTGCCAGGCGCACGGCGCCCGATACAAGGGACACCCGGTGGGCACCATCGCGGGCATCGCCGGCCTCTCGTTTTATCCGACCAAGAACCTCGGGGGCTTCGGGGACGGTGGCGCTATCCTCGTGGACGACCCGGCGCTTGGGGCGAAACTCCGACAGCTCCGAAACGGCGGACAAAGCGAGAAGTACAAGCACGACATCCTGGGAACCAACTCGCGGCTCGACGATATTCAGGCCGCGATTCTGCGGGAGTTGTTGACCACACTCGATGCCGAAACCACGCGGCGACGCGAGATCGCACAACGCTACTTCGAAGCGTTTCGCGGCCTTCCCCTCGGCCTCCCGGTCGAACAGAGCTACGCGCGCGCGGTGTACCACCTGTTCGTGGTGAGGCACCCCCGTCGCGCCGCCTTCATGGCGGCGTTATCGGCCCGCGGCGTGGGGACGCTCATTCACTATCCGCTGGCGCTCCATCTTCAGCGTGCCTATGAGTCCCTCGGGGGCCGGCCCGGCGATCTTCCGGTTGTCGAACAGGCGGCTTCGGAAATCGTCTCCCTTCCCATCTATCCCGAGCTTACGGACACGCAGATAGGCGCCGTCATCGCCGCAGTGAAGGAAGCCGTTCACGCCTAGCCCGCGGGCTCCGCGGGCCACCCGAAGCGAAACTTGCCCCAAACCCTCGGAGCCGCCCTGGCCGTTCCCGCAGCAGTTGTTCTGCTGCTGCTTCCGGGCCTTACTTGCATGGCCCTGCTGCGGCCCTCCGACCGCGAGTCCCTTCGCTTCGACGAACGTCTCTTTCTGACCGGGGCCCTTTCCGTGGCCTTCTCCTCCTGGATCGCGCTGGTTCTGGCGGAACTGGGGGTTTTCGGAACCGTGCGCGCCGCGGCCCTCGAAGTGGTCCTCTTCGCCGGAGTGTTGGGCCTGGCCCGCGTCATGGGCTTCAAACCCACCGCACCCTTCAATCGTCCGGATTCGGCGATGAGCGTGGTCCCCGCCCTCGTGATCGCGATCATGGCCTTCGTACTTCACGCCCGTCCGAGCGAATACATCGTCGGTGGTCGCGATCCAGGAGCCTACGTTTCCGCCATGGGTGTCATCGCGCGGACGGGCGCCATCACTCACCTTGATCCGGTGGTGTCCTCGATTCCTCGGGAGGACCTGTCGCTGTTCTACGCCAACCTCGACGAGCCCCCTTTTGAGCTCACCCTGAGGGTCGACGAAGACAAACCCCAACCGTCCTGGCCCAGATTCATGGGCTTCGAACTCGACCACCCGAGCAGTGGCCTGATCACACCCCAGTTCTTTCACCTGTTCCCCGCCTTTGGCGCCTACCTGTTTGAGACCATGGGAGTGCGGGGCGCTCTCGCCACCCCGCCCATCTTCGGAATCCTGGGCACCCTCGCCACTTTTTTCCTGGCGCGCCGGATGTTCGGGGGTGCGGTCGCTTTTCTGGCCGCAATCGGCCTCGCCACCACGGTTCTTCAGGTCTGGTTCGCGCGCTACCCGGTCTCCGAGGGTTTTTCGCAGTTCCTGATTCTGTCCGGTTTGCTCGCCCATCGGCTCGATCAGGAGAACGACTCGCGCGCGTTTGCCTGGCTGGCCGGCGCACTGCTCGGCCTCACGTTCCTGGTCCGTATCGACAGTGTGCTCCTCCTCCTGCCGGTGGGCCTGTGGGTCGCCGTCCAGTTGGCAGGACGGCCCACGCAGTGGCGGCAGCGTCTCGTTTCCCTGCTGGTTCCCCTCCTCTTTCTTCTTGGCCACGCCGCGGTTCATGCCGTGTTCTTCTCCAAGCGCTATGCCCACCAGATCCTGACCCGCAAGTACTGGAACCATCCGATCGGCGTCTGGCTTCTGGTGGCCGCGACCGTATTCGTCATCGGACTCGTCTTGTGGAAGAAAGGCCCGCACCTGCGGCGCTGGTTTTCCGGTCACGACCGGCAACTTCGGATTGCGGTATTGGCGGTGCTGGGCGCCCTCGCTCTGTATGCCCTGGCCCTGCGCCCCTCCCTCTCCGCCTGGGCGGGGGGAGATGGAAATCCGAAGACCGAGAGGCTCGCCGATGCGGGAGTGCTTCAAGACCTCGGCTTCCAGCGCCTGGCCGCGCACGATGCCCAAGCCCTCCGCCGGTACTCATGGTTCGTGAGCGCGCCCATGCTGACCCTGGCCCTCCTCGGCCTCGCCTTCTTCCTTAAGCGCGTGGATGCGAAGGACCTATTGGCCCTCACAGTGTTTCTGGTCTTCACCGGTTTCTACTTCTACAAAATCCGCGTCTTCAACGATTACTTCTTCGCGATGCGGCGCTACGTGCCCGTGACCTTGCCCTTCACCTTCATCCTCGCCGCGCTGGCTGTGGTCACTCTGGCCGGTCGGTCAAAAACCTGGCGCCTCGCCGCCAGTGCTGCGGGCTTCATCGCTCTCGGCGCTTCGACCGCACACACTCTCCCGATCCTCTCTTTCGTGGACTGGAAGGGCAGCGTCCGTTTTGTGGCCGACGTCGCCCGCCGGTTCGGCCCCCAGGACGTCGTTTTGTTCGAACAACCGAAGAACATCCATCTGCTCTCTCTGCCGTTGTGGGGCCTGTATGGCGCGAATGCCCTGGAGTTCCGCCGATTCAACCCGGACTCCGAACGGCTCACCCACCTCATCGCGGCATGGCGAAAGACTTATCGCAACATCTACTTTGTGACCAGTTTCCGGACCGATGTATGCGGTTTGTTTCTAGAGCGCACTCAGAACTTCCGCTTCACTTCCTCGGAGTTCGAGTGGACGTATGACCGTGTTCCCCAGCAGAGCGAGCCGCGCGTGGTGGAATTCTTTCTCTCCCGCGTGATCGAGCCCGAGACGTTGCGGGTCACGACCGAACCCCTCATTGACATCGGCGGATCCGGAGACCTTCAGACGTCAGGTTTTTTTGAGGCCGAGGCGACCGGGGATCGCACCTACAGGTGGACCGGGGGGTGTCTCGACGAGAGGGGGAATGCGACGGGCTCGATCTATGTGCCCGCGGCCAAAGGAGGAGCGACCTTGAGGGTACGCGCCACCGCCCATCTCCGGCCGGACCAGGCAAAACCCGCACGGGTCCAGGCCTTTTTCGACGAGGTCCCGGTGGGGGATTTCACCGCGGACGGATCGTGGCGGGACTTCGATCTCGTTCTTCCGGACCCGCTTCCGACGGGCTCCAGGATCCTCCGCCTTGAAGTCCCCGCCTGGCGGCCAGCCAACACCAACCCCCTGGCTACCGACACCCGCGACCTTGGCATCATGATCGATTCGGTCGAGGTCCGGGTGAGGCCAGCCCAGCCGTGA
>Ga0163144_10003219_pt1 | contig 37230 bp, 36 predicted proteins | sample OliLak19BULKMAT1_FD_123175 | JGI IMG/M metagenome (GOLD analysis project Ga0163144, IMG submission 123175) | Freshwater microbial mat bacterial communities from Lake Vanda, McMurdo Dry Valleys, Antarctica - Oligotrophic Lake LV.19.BULKMAT1 | ecosystem: Environmental > Aquatic > Freshwater >...
CGCCGTACGTCTCGGACATCACCTTCGTCAGCGCCGCCGTCAGCGTCGTCTTGCCGTGGTCCACGTGACCAATCGTCCCGACGTTCACGTGCGGCTTCTTGCGTTCAAACTTTTCCTTGGACACGACGCTTGCTCCTGTGGACCCGACTACTGACTGAAAAACCGACCCTGAACACCCGACCCTGAACCTTCCGACTCCTGGCCCTTGCAGACCTGGAGCTCACGACCGGGATCGAACCGGTGACCTCGTCCTTACCAAGGACGTGCTCTACCAACTGAGCTACGTGAGCAATCCTTGGAGCGGGTAGTGGGAATCGAACCCACGTCATCAGCTTGGAAGGCTGAGGTTCTACCATTGAACTACACCCGCCCGTGACCACTCCTGGATCGACCTGCGAGCGAGCTGCCCGACCCGCATCTGCTGACTTGCCCTGAGTCTCCCGCCAACCCCGCGTGCGACCGTATTCGCTACGTATCTCCCGACGTTTGCCTGCCGCCCCGCCTCATCTGGTGGAGGGGGTAGGATTCGAACCTACGAAGGCGTAAGCCGGCAGATTTACAGTCTGCTCCCGTTGGCCGCTTGGGTACCCCTCCGCTAAAACGAGCCGCGTATTCTGATTTCGCCACCGGGGGGTGTCAATGCCGGTGGCGCGCCTTTTGCTAGAGATCGACGACATTCCGGGGACATTCATCCGTCTGCGCGGGGCAATCCGGTCGCAACGGGGTCCGCGGCGCCGTGGGCCGGCACCGCCCCCTTCCAGCCGGGCCCCCGGACGACCCGGCCGGGCCGGGCGCCGGTCAGGCGGCCGTCGCGCAGCGCCAGCTGGCCATTGACGACCACATGCTCGACTCCGACCGCGAACTGCTGCGGCTCGGCCCAGGTCGACCGGTCGGCGATCCGCGCGGGATCGAAGACGACCAGGTCGGCGAACGCGCCGGCGCGGATCGCGCCGCGATCGCGTAGCCGCAGGTTACGGGCCGGCAGGCTGGTGAGGCGCCGGATCGCCTCGGAGAGATCCACGAGGCGTTCGTCGCGCACGTAATGACCAAGGAACCGTGCGAAAGCCCCGTAGGCGCGCGGGTGCGGGGTCTGGCGCAGGAACGCCCCGCGCGGCGCAAGCGATTCCTCGTCCGAGCAGAGGCTGACCCAGGGCAGCGCGAGCTGCCGGCGCACGTTGCCCTCGTCCATCATGAAGTATGCGACTTTGACCCGGCTCTGGTCCTCCAGCACCAGGTCGATGATCGCCTCTTCCGGACGCTGCCCGCGCCGGCGCGCCACCTCGGCCAGCGTGAGTCCGGTGCAGTGCTGCAGGTGCGGGCTATTCAACCCCAGCAGGCGCACGTTCTCGGCCGACCCGCAGGCCGCGTACAGGCTTTCCCAAGCCGGCGCAGGCGACGCGATTTCGGCCAGCAGCTGCGTCCGCAGCGTCGGATCGCGCAGCCGCTCCAGCCAGGCCGCATGGCCGTCGGCCTGCACCCATGGCGGCATCGACGCATCGAGCCCCGAAGCGGCGGCGACGTAGGGATACATGTTGGCGCTGACGTCGAGGCCTTCGGCGCGTGCCGCCTCGATCCGGGCGATGACCTCGGCCATCCGCGGCCATGATTCGGCACCGGCAGCCTTCAGGTGATAGATCTCGGCATGCTGGCCGGTGACGCGCGCGATCGCGATCAGCTCGTCGACGGCCGCGAGCAGCTGGCGCGATTCGCTGCGCAGGTGCGAGATGTAGCCGCCACCGTATTCGGCTGCGGCGCAGGCCAGGGCCTCGAGTTCCTCGCGCGCGGCGAATACGGCGGGCGCATAGATCAGCGCCGAACCGACGCCGAGCGCGCCCTCGCGCATCGCCTGCCGGACCAGCTCGCACATCCGCGCGAGCTCCCGCGCGTCGGGCGCACGAGCGGCGTGGCCGAGCTCATGGATGCGCAGGCTGGTGGCGCCGACGAACGAAGCGACGTTGGTCGTCACGCCGCGCTTCTCGAGGAATTCCAGGTATTCGCCGAGCGTGGTCCAGTCGACGTCGAATCGCCGCTCGCCCTGGCGCCGCCGCAGGTCCTGGCGCATCGTCTCGTTGAGCGGTCCCATCGACACGCCTTCGCCGAACACCTCGAGCGTCACGCCCTGGCGCAGGTCGCTCTCGGAACTCGGGTCCGCGACCAGCGATTCGGTCGCCCAGGAGAGCATGTTGATGAACCCGGGCGCGACGACAAGTCCCGAGACGTCGAGCTCCTGCCGACCGCGCAACGGCGCGAGATCGCCGATCGCGACGATGCGGTCATGGGCGATCCCGACGTCCGCGACTACCGGCGGCGCGCCGCTGCCGTCGTAGACCAGGCCACCGCGCAGCAGCAGGTTGAAGGCGTACGAATTCGCGATGCCGCCTTCACGCGCCCGCCGCCAGAGCGCCGCGAACACGGCGCCCCAGAACAGGTTGCGGGTCTGTCGCAGCCATTTCATGTCAGGATCCTGCCAGCCCGCAGCGCAATTCGCATCACGCGGTGCGTGCTGCCGGAGTCTGCCCATGAATCCACCCTCGCCTCCCCGACTCGACCGACGCGGCGTGCTGCGTCTGGCCGCGGCGGGTGCGGCCATCTCGAGCGCAGGCCATGCCGGGCTCGCCGTCGCCAGCCGGGCTGGCGGCGCGCGCCAGGGCGGCGCCAAGCCCTCGCGCCTGCCACCGGACTTCCCGCGCGACGATCCCGCCTTCAACGTACTGACCGTCGGCAAGCTGCAGGGCGACCTGTCGGGCGCGCCCACCTGGATCTACAACCCGGGCGTCGTTTATGGCGTGCTGCCGGGCCAGGGCCTGCCACCGGGGGACTTCGGTCGCGCGCTGTTCCGAGTGGAGGGCTGCACGCACCGGATCTCGCGGCGCCTGCCGGACGGCTCGGTCGAGGAGCGTTCGCGCAACTGGATGTTCTACCTCGATGCCGACACCGGTGCGCCGCTCGGCAAGTTCAGCAATCCCTACAGCGGCGCGCTGCTCGAGGCGCCGCCGTGGCGCGGCTCGCCGGGGCGCTCGACGCTGACGGTCAACGGCCCGCTCGTGCAGTTCGGCCCCGGCTTCGAGAACACCTCGATCGGGCGACCACTGCGCCTCGACTGGCGGACCCTCGGCGAGACCACCTGGATCGGCCGCCAGGCATCGACGCGCCTGCGCAATGCCGCCGGCGCGCTCCGCAACGAGATGTCGATCGACGCCTGGGTCTGCCGGACGCGTGACGTCGCCGATACGCGGCTGACGCATATTCCGTCCACCTACGCCTGGACCAGCTTCGGCGAATGGATGCCCTGGCTCGAGATGGGCTCGCGGCCGGGCAACCTGCTGTGGCGCATCGAGTCGACCGTGCTGCACGCGCTGGAGGCGCTGCCGGTCGCGTTTCGCGAGCGCATGCAGCAGGCGCTGCCGGCCAAGCTCGAAGAACAATTAGGATGGGACGACTGATGGCCGGGGGTAGCCTGCTCGCACTGCTCGACGACATCACGTCCGTCCTCGACGACGTCGCGACGCTGACCAAGGTCGCGACCAAGAAGACCGCGGGGGTGCTCGGCGACGATCTCGCGCTGAACGCGCAGCAGGTGTCGGGAGTGCGCGCTGCGCGCGAGATTCCGGTCGTGTGGGCCGTCGCCAAGGGTTCGCTGCTCAACAAGGCGATCCTGGTGCCGGCCGCGCTGCTGATCAGCGCGATCGCGCCCTGGGCGGTGACGCCGCTGCTGGTGGTCGGTGGCCTGTTCCTGTGCTTCGAGGGCTTCGAGAAGATCGCGCACCGGCTGCTGCACGGCGGCGCGGCCGACGAGGACGAGACGCACCGTGCCGAATTGAGCCGCGCGCTGGTCGATCCTGAAGCCGACCTCGTCGCGCTGGAGCGCGACAAGATCAAGGGTGCGGTACGGACCGACTTCATCCTGTCGGCCGAGATCGTCGTGATCTCGCTCGGTACGGTGGCTGGGCAGCCATTCATGACGCGCCTGGCGGTGCTGGTCGGCATCGCGTTGTTGATGACGGTCGGCGTCTACGGGCTGGTTGCCGGCATCGTCAAGCTCGACGACGCGGGGCTCTATCTGAGCCGGCGCGACGGGGCCAGCGGTTCGCGGCGCGCGCTGCGCGCCTTCGGGCGCGGCATCCTGCGCGCCGCGCCCTGGTTGATGAAGGGCTTGTCGGTGGCCGGCACCGCCGCGATGTTCCTGGTCGGCGGCAGCATCATCAGCCACGGACTGCCGCCGCTGCACCACTGGGCCGAGGGCTTCGCGTCGACGCTCACGCAGCTGCCTCTCGCCGGCGCGCTGCTGCAGCCACTGGCGACGCCGCTGATCGACGCTCTGATCGGCATCGCCGCAGGCGCACTGACGGTGGCGGTTTTCGAGGCGGGCAAACGAACCCGGACGGCGCTGCGCAAGCGCTGAGCGGCCCGCAGCGGCCGCGGATTCAGCCGCGCGGCGCGATCGGCGGGCGCGTCGAGGAGATGTCCTTGTTGTCGGAAGCGCGGTTGATCGAGGACATCAGCCGCCACTTGCCGGCTTCGCGCGCATAGATGTGCGTGGTGTCCCAGTACTCGTCGACTGCCGTGCCTTCCGGACGCACGGTGCGGTGCGCGCGGTAGAAGATGACGGCCGTGGTGTCGCCGATCAGCTAGAAGCCCTTCAGGAACACCTTATTGTCTTCCTTGTCGCCCTTGAAGCGCTTGGCGCTCTCGACGAACGAGGCATAGTCGACCGGGTTCGCGGTGCCGAACGGAAACGACAGTATGTTCTTCGACACGGCTTCGACGTACGACTGCATCGTGCCACGCGCGCGGCCGGCGTAGATCTTCTCCTCCATCGCCCAGATCTCCTCGAGCGCCCGATCGACCGGCGTGGCGGCCTGCGCGGCCACGGCAGACGCGAACAGGACCAGCAGCGCGGAACGAAGCAACGTCGCAATACGCATCGCGGAACTCCGGGATCGGTGAGCGCGCGAGTGTACCCACCGCTCGCTCAGGCCGCGACGCGCTCCTGCTCCGCGCTCAGCGCCCGCAACGCCGGCATCACCTCGCTGCAGAAGAGGCGCATGTTCCGCTCCGTGAGGTCCGCGGGCAGCGTGCCGAACTGCAGCATCGCCAGCAGGTGACCGACGCGCATGTCTTTCCAGGCCGAGGCGATCTGCTCGCGCACCGTGGCGGCGGAACCGCAGAAGAACATGCCCATCTCTACCGCGACCTCGAGCGTCACGTCGCCGGTGATCTGCGCCTTGGCCTTCGCGATGCCACGCATCGACTCGAGCGAGGAATAGCCGGGCGGCAGCAGCATCTCGATCGGCATCTTGAGGAATTTGTTGCGGAAGTTCTCGAAATGCAACTTGGCCTCGCGGCGCGCCACCTCGTCGCTCTCGGCGACGTAGATCGGCACGGCCCAGCCGAGCTTGTCGTCGCTCGCGGTGTAGCCGTGGCGCGCCGCCGTCTCGCGGTACTGCTCGAGATACCTGCGCACCGATTTCAGCGGGCTGAAGGTCTGCAGGTAGGTGTATTTGCGATCCGGGTGCGCAGTCCACTCGATCGTCTCGCCGCTGCCTTGCGAGGGCACCCAGATCGGCGGATGCGGCTGCTGGAACGGCCGCGGCCAGGGGTTCACGTATTCGAAGTGATAGTGCTTGCTCGACCAGCGGAACGGCCCGGGCCGGGTCCAGGCGGCGATGATCAGGTCGTGCGCCTCGTGGAAGCGCTCGTGGGAGAACACCGGGTTCGTGCCCCAGGCGTGGTACTCCGCGCCGATGCCACGCACGAAGCCGCTGATCAGCCGGCCCTCGGTGATGTTGTCGATCATCGAGTGTTCTTCGGCCAGCGTCAGCGGATGGTCGCGCAGCGGGATCGCGCTGCCGAGGATCGCGATCTTCGCGGTGCTGGTGCGCCGCGCCAGCGCCGCGGCCATCACGATCGGCGACGGCATCATGCCGTAGGCGGTGCAGTGGTGTTCGTTGACGGCGATGCCGTCGAAGCCCAGCCGCTCGCCGAGTTCGAGCTCGTCGAGATAGCGGTTGTAGAGCCGTGCGCCGGCGCGAGGATCGTAGAAGGAGTTCGGCGTATGCACCCACGCAGTCGGATACGCGGCCGCGCCGACCAGATCCAGATCGGCGTAGGGCATCAGGTGGAACAGCGTGAACTTCATCGTCGGCTCCTCGGGCGTCAGGCGGCGGCGCGGTCGATGTGCGCAAGCACCAGGTCCGTGAGCCGGTCCGGCTGCTCGATCTGCGGCAGATGACCGCAGTTCTCGATGACCGTGAATCGGGCGCCGGGGATCAGCGCCGCGAGCTTGCGGCCGTACTCCACGGGGAACAGCCGATCCTGGTCGCCCCAGACCACCTGAGTCGGCAACGCCGCCAGGCGATGCAGCCATTTCTCCAGGTTCGGGTCGAAGAAACGCGGTTCCCAGGCGAGCTTCGCGGTCGTGATGTGGTTGCGCAGCGCGACCTCGGCCTGCGCAGCGGTCTGCGGCAGCGCCAGGATCCGCTCGGCGAACGCGGCGCTGGCGACCAGCTGGCGAACCCGCTCCTCGGAGCTCCACATGAAGAGGTCGCCGGTCGGGATGTCGCCCGGACGGATCCCCGCGGCGGCGACCAGGGTCAGCGAGGCGAGTCGCGTGCGGTCGCGGATCGCGATTTCCATCGCGATCCAGCCGCCGAGCGAGGTGCCGACCACGTGCGCGCCGCGCAGGTCGAGCGCGTCCAGGAAGTCGAGGTAGGCATAGGCAGCATCGTGGATGTTGTCGAGCCATGCGGGATCCGGGCTGCGGCCGAAGCCGGGATGGTCGGGCACGATCACCCGGAAGCGCTCGGTGAGCGGCAGCAGGAACGGCAGCGCCGACTCGGCGCCGCCGGCGCCATGCAGGAACAGCAGCGACGAACCGGAGCCACCCTCCCGGTAGGACATGGTCGAGCCGTTGATGGCGGCGTCGCGCAGCGTGAAGTTCATGTGCCTCCCCTTGGACTTGGTGCGATTTTGGTATACAGAATAGGCCTTTTCAACTAATAATCTCCTCCAGACGGACAGGGCTGTATACAGAATGACTGCAGCGGTCGAAAAAGCCTACGGAGCCCTGCTCGGCCAGATCCAGCGCGGTGAGCTGGCCTCCGGGGCGTACCTGGTCGAATCGGACCTGGCGCGTGCCCTCGGCGTCAGCCGCACGCCGATCCGCGAAGCCCTGCGGCGTCTCGCCGCCGACGGCCTGGTACTCACCGAAGGCCATCGCCGCGCGGTGGTACGCGAGTTCAGCGAAGACCAGGTCCAGGAGCTGTACGAACTGCGGGCGCGGCTCGAGAGTTACGCCGCCACGCGTGCCGCCACCCGCCTCGACGCGGCGAGCCTCAGCACGCTGCGGCGTCTCGCCACCGACATGGAAGCCTGCGTCGCCGACGGCACCGAGGCGGCCACCGCGCGCTTCGCCGATTTCAACGACCGTTTCCACCAGGTCATCCTCGAGGGTGCGCGCGGCGAGCACCTGGCAGCGGCGTTGCGACCGGTGCTGCAGATCCAGCTGCTGCTGCTGCAGCGCTACCGGCACACCATCCACGAGCACCTCGAGCGCAGCTGCTGGCACCACCGCGAGTTGATCCGCGCCTTCGAACTGCGCGACCCGGAACTCGCCGCCCGACAGATGGAGCTCCACATGTTGTCGGCGCGCAGCGCCGGCCCCGCCCCGACGGAGGACCCCCGATGAAGTATTGCAGTGAATGCGGCTCCCAGTTCATCTCCACGGCGATCCCGGCACGCAGCCCCGCGCAGCGCCTCGTCTGCGCCGGCTGCGGCACGACGCACTTCCGCAGTCCGAAGCTGGTGGCCTGCTGCATCGCAGAATGGCAGGGCCAGGTTCTGCTCTGCCGCCGCACCATCGAGCCGGGCGCCGGCCTGTGGACCCTGCCCGGCGGCTACGTCGAGGCCAGCGAGCCGATCCAGCTCGCTGCCGCGCGCGAGGCGCGCGAGGAAGCCTGCGCCACGGTCGACGACCTGCAGCTGTTCCGGGTCTACAACCTGCCGAAGTTCAATGAGGTGATCGCCGTGTTCCGCGGCACGCTGCGCGACGGCCGTTGCGCCGTCGGCGAGGAAAGCAGCGCGGTGACCCTGTTCCCGAAGCGCGACCTGCCCTGGGACCAGCTGGCGTTCGAGTCGACGCGCGCCGCGCTGCACGACTACGCAACGCGGCGCTGGCAGTCCACCTACGCCTCGCCGGTCGAGGATCTCGTCTGGCTGCAGCCGCCGAAGCTGCGCGCGCCGCCGCCGCTGCGGCGCGTGCGCTGAGCGTGACCGACAACCGCGCGGCGTCTGGTCGCGCGAAACGATCGGGCGTGTCCGGTCAACCTTGATGAGGTCGGCGGCCGCACGTCAGATCAACTCCAGGCCCGCGCCTTCCAGCGCCCTATTGACACCGCGAAGCATTCTAAACATAGATCGTGATCTGCCGCGGAGGTACCAGACTTGGTCGCATTCGAACGCATCGCCCAGCAGCCCGAGGTCATGGGCGGACGCGCCTGCATTCGCGGCACGCGCGTCACCGTCGGCATGATCGTCGGGCAGATCGGAGCCGGGCAAACCGTCGAGGCACTTCTCGCCGAGTATCCCTACCTGCAACTGGATGATATCCGCGAAGCGCTGCGCTACGCCGCCTGGCGCGCCGAGGAGCGCGAGGTCACGCTCGCCCCGGCGTGAGGCTGCTGATCGACATGAACTTGTCCCCGAGGTGGGTCGAGTTCCTGAACGCAGCCGGCCACGAGGCCGAACACTGGTCGAACGTCGGTGCCGCAAACGCCGCCGATTCCGTCGTGATGCGCCACGCACGGGAACGCGGCAGCGTCGTCCTCACGCATGATCTGGACTTCAGCACGATTCTGGCGGCCACCGGTGGCGCCGGCCCGAGTGTGATCCAGATCCGCGCCGACGCGTTGAGTCCGGAACGTATCGGGGCTGCGGTGCTTACGGCGCTTACAGGGCTGGAAGCCGAGCTCAAGTCAGGTGCCTTGCTGACACTCGACCCCGCACGCACGCGGGTTCGGGTGTTGCCACTGATCCGGTGAGATCGAACCGCGTTGCCTAGTACGACAACCAAAGATTAGCTTTCGATCTCGGCAAGATAGATTGCTCCGTTCTGCCCGAACGGAGCGCTACCGAGACTCGTCGTCAGACGCCGGAGCCACGGCTTCATCACGCCTCCCCGGCCGAGGCGGCCGCGCGCATGAGTTCGCCGATTTCCGTGACCGTGCCCGGCCGCGACTGCCCGGGGCGCAGGTCCCGCGGCAGCATCAGGCTGCCGAAGCGGATCCGCGTCAGGCGGCTCACCTCGTGCCCGACTTCGCTCCAGATGCGGCGCACCTCGCGGTTGCGGCCTTCGTGCAGCGTCACGCGGAACCAGCCATGCCCCTCGCTGCCGGGATCCTGGACGATGCGATCGAAGCGCGCCGGCCCGTCCTCCAGCAGCACGCCTTCGCGCAGCCGTGCGAGCACCGCCGGCGTGGGCTGGTCCCGCACCCGCACCAGGTATTCGCGCGGCACCTCGCTGGAGGGGTGCATCAGCCGATGCGCCAGTTCGCCGTCGTTGGTGAACAGCAGCAGGCCAGAGGTGTTGACGTCGAGCCGCCCGACCACGATCCAGCGGCCGCCCGGCGCCGGCGGCAGGCGTTCGAACACCGTCGGCCGACCCTGGGGATCGCGGCGGGTGGTCATTTCGCCGACCGGCTTGTGATAGACGAGCAGCGCCGGCTGCACGGCCGCCGACGGTTGCAGGGCCACGGCCCGGCCGTCGACCTCGACGCGGTCCTGCGGCCCGGCCCGGTCCCCGAGCTGGGCGACCGCCCCGTTGACGGTCACCCGGCCGAGGCGTATCCAGTCCTCGATCGTCCGCCGGGATCCGAGACCGGTGCCTGCCAGGAGTTTTTGTAATCTTTCCCCGCGCAATTCGGGCGTAATCTCCTTCATAACGGTCCGTTATCTCCTGATGCCCGTTCCGTTTTCGCGGACCGGGCCAATAAGGAATAGTCTGCGCCCATGATCTACGAAAGCATCCTGCAGACGATCGGCCGCACGCCAATCGTCCGCATCAACCGCCTCGCCCCCGAGCACGTCACCATGTACGTGAAGTGCGAGTTCTTCAACCCGCTGGGCTCGGTCAAGGACCGCCTCGCGATCGCGATCATCGAGGACGCCGAGAAGCGCGGCACGCTGAAACCCGGGCAGACGGTGGTCGAAGCCACCTCCGGCAACACCGGCATCGCGCTCGCGATGGTCTGCGCCGCCAAGGGGTATCCCTTCGTGGCCGTGATGGTCGAGACGTTCTCGATCGAGCGGCGCAAGATCATGCGCGCCCTTGGCGCGAAGGTCATCCTGACGCCGGGCGCCGAGCGCGGCACGGGCATGGTGCGCAAGGCCGCAGAACTCGCGACGAAGCACGGCTGGTTCCTGGCGCGTCAGTTCGAGAACGAGGCCAACCCGGCCTACCACCGCAGCACGACCGGCCCCGAGATCCTCATCGATTTCGCCGGCCGGCGTCTCGACTTCTTCGTCTCCGGCTGGGGCACCGGCGGCACGCTGACCGGCGCCGGCCAGATGCTCAAGCTCGCTCGTCCGGACATCAAGATCATCGCCACTGAGCCCGAAGCGGCCCAGCTGCTGGCAGGCAAGCCGTTCACGCCGCACAAGATCCAGGGCTGGACCCCCGACTTCGTGCCGGCGGTGCTGGATCGCAGCGTCGCCGACCAGATCGTCCCGGTCACCGACACCGAGGCGATGGAAACGGCGCGCGCGCTGGCGAAGCAGGAAGGCATCTTCTGCGGCATCTCCTGCGGCGGCACGTTCGCGGCGGCGCTGAAGGTCGCGAAGGACGCGCCGCAGGGCGCAGTGCTGCTCGCGATGCTGCCGGACACCGGCGAGCGCTATCTCTCGACCGCGTTGTTCGCCGACATTCCGGAAGGCAGCGATCCCGAGCCCGCATGAGTGCCGAGAGGTGGGACAGTCCCGTGAGCACCACGGCCCGCCCCGCTGCGGTCGGTGACGCTCGCCGCTACGCGCCACTGCCCGAGCCGTTCAGGTTCGAGCGCGGCGGCGAGCTGCGCGGGGGCGTCATCGCCTACGAGACCTGGGGCGAGCTGAATGGGCAACGCGACAACGCGGTGCTGCTGTTCACCGGCCTGTCGCCCGCGGCGCATGCCTGCTCGTCCGCCGAAGACCCGTCCGAGGGCTGGTGGGAGCGCATGATCGGCCCCGGCAAGGCAATCGACACCTCGCGCTTCTTCGTGGTCTGCGTCAATTCGCTCGGCAGCTGCTTCGGCTCCAGCGGCCCCGCCTCCGTCGATCCCGCGACCGGCGATCGATGGCGCCTGCGTTTCCCCGAGATCTCGGTCGGCGACATCGCACGCGGCGGCTTCGAGACGCTGCGCCATCTCGGCCTCGAGCGCGTCGCCGCGGTCATCGGCGCGTCGCTCGGCGGCATGGTCGTGCTCGCCTTCGTCGCGCGCTTTCCGGGCGTCGCGCGCAGCGTCGTCAGCATCTCGGGTTCCGCCGCCGCCTCGCCGGTCGCGATCGCGCTGCGCTCGGTACAGCGCGAGGCGATCCTGCGCGATCCCGGCTGGCACGGCGGCAACTACGCGCCCGACGCGCCGCCGCGCACCGGCATGCGGCTCGCGCGCAAGCTCGGCACCATCACCTATCGCTCGGCCGAGGAGTGGATCGAGCGTTTCGGACGCGAGCGCATCGATCGCGACGTCGCGCCGATGCGCGAGAATTCCTTCGCGCCCGAGTTCGCGATCGAGGGCTACCTCGAGGCCCAGGCCGAGAAGTTCGTGCGCGCCTTCGACGCCAACTGCTATCTCTACCTCTCGCGCGCGATGGATCGTTTCGACCTGGTCGACGACGAGCGGGAACTGGTGCCGACGCTGGCACGCACCGGGCTCGAACGCGCGCTGGTGATCGGCGTCGAAACCGACTTCCTGTTCGCGATCGGCGAGCAGCAGAAGATCGCGACGTCGCTGCAGGCCGCCGGCATCGACACGCAGTTCGCGCGGCTCGACAGCCGCGAAGGGCACGACGCCTTCCTGGTCGACATCGAGGGCTTCGACCCGCCGATCCGGCGCTTCCTGGCCGCGCTCTGAATCGCCGCGCCGCGCCGGGGCCACCGGTCGCTATTCACATCTATCGTTCGCTTCCGGAGGAATTCCAATGCGTCCAGAAACCATCGCCGTCCACGGCGGCTATTCGCCCGATCCCACCACCAAGTCAGTGGCGGTGCCGATCTACCAGACCACCTCGTACGCGTTCGACAGCGCGCAGCATGGCGCCGACCTGTTCGACCTGAAGGTGCAGGGCAACATCTACACCCGCATCATGAACCCGACCAGCGACGTGCTCGAGAAGCGCGTCGCCGAGCTCGAGGGCGGCATCGGCGGCCTGGCGCTCGCCTCCGGCAGCGCCGCGGTCACCTACTCGATCATGACCATCGCCGAACAGGGCGACAACATCGTCAGCGCCAGCGCGCTCTACGGCGGCACCTACAATCTCTTCGCGCACACGCTGCCGCAGTTCGGCATCGAGGTGCGCTTCGCCGACGCCAGCGATCCGTCGAGCTTCGAGAAGCTGATCGATGAGCGCACCAAGGCCGTGTTCTGCGAGTCGATCGGCAACCCGCTCGGCAACGTCACCGACTTCGGTGCGCTCGCGGAGATCGCGCACCGCCACGGCGTGCCGCTGATCGTCGACAACACGGTGCCCACGCCGTATCTCTGCCGGCCGTTCGATTTCGGCGCCGACATCGTGATCCACTCGCTGACCAAGTACCTCGGCGGCCATGGCAACAGCATCGGCGGCGCGCTGATCGACTCGGGCAAATTCCCGTGGGCGAAGCACAAGGACCGCTTCCGCCGCCTGAACGAGCCGGACGTGTCGTATCACGGCGTCGTCTACACCGAGGCGCTCGGGCCGGCGGCCTACATCGGCCGGGCGCGCGTGGTGCCGCTGCGCAACATGGGCGCGGCGATCTCGCCGTTCAATTCGTTCCTGATCCTGCAGGGCATCGAGACGCTGCCGGTGCGCATGGACCGCATCTGCGACAACACGCTCGCGATCGCGCAGTTCCTGGCCTCGCATCCGAAGGTGAGTTGGGTGAACTACGCCGGGCTGCCGGATCACCCGAGCCATGCGCTGGTGCAGAAATACATGAAGGGCCGCGCCTCCGGCATCCTGACCTTCGGCGTCAAGGGCGGACGCGCGGCGGGCGAGAAGTTCCTCGATGCACTGAAGCTCGTGATCCGGCTGGTCAACATCGGCGATGCGCGCTCGCTCGCGACGCACCCGGCTTCGACCACGCACCGCCAGCTCTCGCCCGACGAGCTGAAGAAGGCGGGCGTCTCGGAAGACATGGTGCGCCTCTCGATCGGCCTCGAGCACATCGAAGACCTGAAGGAAGACGTCGACCAGGCGCTGCGCGCCGCCTGACGCAGCGACCGGCACGGGTGGTACGCGGCTCTCGCGCACCACCCGGCCCGAATCAGGGCGTACCCGCGACTGCCCGCGGCAACAGCGGCGGCAACGGGCACTGCAGCACCGCGCAGACGGTGCGCAGCAACTCGGCCTCAGCGACGGTCAGCTGCTGGTCGTTCGAGATCGTCACCACCAGCGCTTCGACCAGGCGCCGCTTCGCGAGCGGCTGCAGCCTCTCGAGTTGCGTCAGCGCGGCCCAAAGCCTGCGGGGCCACTGCGGCGGCACCACGAACTCGGGGCGCCGCGCCCCCGGCAACACGTGCGCGAGGCCGGCGTCGAACGCCGCCCGCGCACCCTCCGCGGCCGCTGCGCCCGCCACGCCGTGCGTCGCGAGCACCGCGAACAGGATCCCGAGCGGCGCGAACGAGGTCGGCAGCGAGCCGCTGCCATGACCGCCGCGCGCCTCGAGTTCGTCGACCAGCGAGTTGTAGACCAGGCGCTGCAGGCAGAACTCGAACACGTCGACGTCGTGATCGACCGCGGCGAGCCGGCCGACCAGGCCGGCGAGTCGGATCCGCTCGTTGCGCGGCAGGCGCCGCAGCGCCGCGAACAGCTCGCAGACCGCCGGCAGGCGCAGCAGCGGCGGCAGCGCCGCGGCGAGCGGCGCCGCCGCATCGACCGCGTTGCCGACCGGCGCGCCCATCGACTCGTCGATCGCGCCGCGCTGGGCTGCGCGCTGCGACGGATCGCGCGACAACAGCGTCGCGAGCATCAGTGCGCAGGCGCGTGCCGGGGATTCGGACCATTGCGTGAACGACGCGGGCAGCGACAGTCGCAGTTCATGGGCCAGTGCGATCTGCAGCGTGCCGGGATTGCCGACCTGGTCCGCGATCTGCGCGGCGACCGCCGGCAACAGCAGTCGGTCGAGACGCTGCAGGCCGGACTCGTTCGCGCTGGCATCGCCAACCGCCGCCGCAGCTGACGGCGCCCGCGCCTGCACCGCCTCGAGCCGATCCCAGGCACGGCGGTACTCGACGGCGAGTTCGTCGAGGCGCTCGACACGGAAGCCGGGATCGAGCGCCACGAGTCGCTCCCCGAGCGGCGGATGGGTCGACAGCAGGCCCCTGAGCCCCGGCACGAACAGCATGTGCGCCACTTCATCCACCCGCGCGGTGCCGAGCCGACCCGCCTCGGGCAGTGACGCGATCTTCAGCAGCGCACCCTTGAGCCCTTCCGGATTGCGCGTGAACTGCACCGCCGACGCGTCGGCGAGCCGCTCGCGCTGGCGCGACACGCTCGCCTGGATCACGCGCCCGAGGCCGCGGCCGAGCCAGCCGAACACGAACAGCGCCAGGCCGAGCGCGATCACGCCGGCCGCGCCCTTGCGGCTGCTCGGCGCGAGTCGCAGCAGCGTCCGCCCCATCAGCGCGATCACCATCAGTCCGAACAGCCAGCCGATCAGGCGGATGTTCAGGCGCATGTCGCCGTTCAGGATGTGGCTGAACTCGTGGGCGATCACGCCCTGCAGTTCCTCCCGCGTCAGCGTCACCAGTGCGCCGCGGGTGACGGCCACTGCGGCGTTCGCGGGGCTATGCCCGGCGGCGAACGCATTGATCGCCGACTCACCGTCGAGCACGTAGATCTCGGGCACCGGCACGCCCGAGGCGATCGCCATTTCCTCGACCACGTTGCGCAGCCGGCGCAGGTCCGGGTCAGAGGTGGTGCGATCGACCCGCGTGCCGCCGAGCGCCCTTGCCACGGAGCCGCCACCGTCGCGCAGGCTGAGGCTGCGATAGACACTGGCGCCCATGATCACCAGCAGCCAGAAGAGCGCCACCGAGACCACCAGCGCCGGCTCCTCGGATAGGCCCTGCGAGACCGACAAGCCGTCGCTGCCGAACAGCATCGCCACCACGACCGCGGTCAGCACGCCGACGACCAGCGCGACTGCAACGGCAAAGCCGAGGATCAGCCAGCGCGACTGGCGACGCGCGGCTTGCTGGCGTTCGTAGAAACTCATGGGCGAAGGGCCTCGGCCACGCGGGCGAAGGCGCGACGGCGGGCGTTCAGCCGAAGCTGACCTTCGGCGCCTCGCGCGCCTCGGGCTTGGCGATCTCGAGCAGGCTCGCCGGCGTGAACGAGAAGGAGTCCGCGATCATGCTGCCCGGGAACATCTCGCGCTGGTTGTTGTAGCCCATCACGGCGTCGTTGTAGGCCTGGCGTGAGAACGCCACCTTGTTCTCGGTGGAGGTCAGCTCTTCGGAGAGCTGCATCATGGTCTGGTTGGCCTTCAGGTCGGGATAGGCCTCGGCCACGACCATCAGCCGCCCGAGCGCCCCGCCGAGCGCGTTTTCCGCGCCCTGCAACTGCTGGATTGCGGCCGGATTGCCCGGGTCCGCCGACGCGGCCTTCAACCCGGAGAACGCCTGGTTGCGCGCCTGGATCACGGCCTCGAGCGTTTCACGCTCGTGCTTGATATAGCCCCGCGCGACTTCGACCAGGTTCGGTATCAGGTCGTAACGGCGCGTCAGCTGCACGTCGATCTGTGCAAACGCGTTCTTGAAGGCATTGCGGCCGGCGACCAGCCGGTTGTAGATCCCGATGACCCAGATCACCAGGGCCACGGGGACGAGCAGCACGATCAGCGACATGGGCAGCTTCCTTCACCGAACGCGGGGCAGCGAGCCCGGACGCGAAAAACAATATGGCCTGACGCCGGAGAAGACGACCTGGGCTCAGCGTCGGGTCGCGCGTCGTTTGGCCGGACGGGCCCGGGCCGCGGGTCGGGTCCTGGCAGCCGGCGGGGCAGCGGCCTTGCGCACCGTGCGGGCCGCGACCGACTTCGTACCCTTGGCGCCGCGCGCGCCGAACGGCACCGGCCGCCCACCGGCCTGCTCGCGCGCCGTGGCGGACTTCGCCGCGGCAAGCTCGACCTGCTCCTGCAGGATCCGGAACAGGTTGTCGATGAATTCCTTACGGTCGGCCGCCAGACGCGCTTCCTGCTCGGGCGTGAACTCGTAGGCATCGACCTCGTCCGCGGCCAGGTTGCCGCGCTGCAGCTGGACGGCCTCGACAGCGGCCAGGCGCTCGCGCAGCGCCCAGACCTCGCTGCCCAGCGTCACGACCATGTTCAGGACCTTGTCGATGGCCGGGTCCGAGAAGAAGAAGGGGCGACCGCCGCGGATGGTCCGCCGCAGTGGCTTCTTGTTGTTGTCGTCGCTCATCTTGCTCACTCCGTTGGACGCAGCGGCGCGCCACGGGCGGCGGCGCTGCGGCAGATCACTTCCAGGCGCCGAAGCTGTACCAGCGCAGGCCGTCCGTGAGGCGCCCGGTCTTGTCGCTGTCGACCCCGATCTCTTGGCTCGCGGCTTCGGCCAGCGCCTTCTCGCCGTACCAGCCGACCGAGGGCGTCACGAACTGCACGTATTTATCCGAGTCGAAGCCGGCGCGCCGGACCAGCTCCGCGGGCTTCTGGTCGCGGAACGGTTTGTAGTACGGCTCGTTGTTGTAGAAGCTGTCCCAGTCGAGATAGAACGCGTCGTACGGCGAGAGCTGCGAGTTCGGCGGCAGCTCCATGTGCAGCATCAGGCCGCCCGGCCGCAGCAGGCGGTGCGCCTCGGCAAACACCTTCTCGATGCCCTTGCGCGGCACCTCGTGCAGGAACATCGACGAGAACACCACGTCGAAGCTGGCGTCCGGAAAGTCGGTCTTCTCGGCGTTCATCTGATGGAAGTGGATCTCGCGCCCCTGCGCCTGGGCGCGGGCATGCGCATAGCGCAGGCAGGGCGCCGCGACGTCGATCGCATGCACCTCGGCCGCGGGGAAGTTGTCCTTCCAGGCGCCGGTGTTGTGGCCGATCGTGCAGCCGAGGTCGAGGATCTTCTGCGGCTTGAAGTCGGAATACTTCTGCCGCACGAAGCCGGCGATCGACTGGCCGATATCGTCGAGGTTCTGGCCCATCAGGCCGAACGAGAACACCGCGAGACCGTTGTCGTAGAGCGAGCCGGCGGTGACGTCGTCCCGATCGTATTCGCCATCGTAGTTGCCGGCCATCAGGTGCACGTCGATCGCCGAGACCGTGCGCGGCACCTCGAAGCCGGGCTGCAGCGACAGCGAGCCGAGCTTCGTCCCGCGCTTGAGCTGCCCGGCCTTCTTCTTCAGGTCGTCGCGCTGCCGGTCGAGCGGCGGGAACACCGACTGCCAGACCATGTCCTGCGCGGTCACGCGCAGGCTCGAATAGAACCTGAAGTATTCGTTCGGCTTGATCGCGGCGTGCACCTCGGGGCCATCCTTCGGCGCGCGCTTGCGACTACGCCGGAACGCCGGCTCGACGTCCGCATCGAAGACCGCCCGCATGCCGCTGGCCATGTCGTTCAGGACATGGCTGCGCAGGCCGGAGACGAAGTTCATCCGCGCCTTCTCGTCGCGCGTCTTGGCGAGCTTCAGGTCGTGCTTCAGTTCGAGCATCGTGACTCCTCCTCAGGGACTTGCGGGCGCGGCGACTATGCCACACCGGCCCCGGGGCTGGCCGCCGGGGTCCTGCGCCTCGAGGCGTCAATTATGTCGCAGCCGCGCTGAGAAGTGCATCACGGCCGGGTGCCGGCGGTCGGCCCGCCAGCCCCGCTCGTCGGGAGACCGGGAAAGCCCCCTGCGCCGACCCCAGCATGGCAACCCATGAAAACCCGTCACACCGGCTTCACGCTGTTCGAACTGATGATCGGCCTCGCGATCATGGGGATCCTGGCCAGCCTCGCCGTCCCCTCGTTCCAGGAGTACGGCCGGAACACACGGGTCATCGCGGCGCAGAACGACCTCGTCACCGCCTTCAATTACGCCCGCAGCGAGGCGATCCGGCGCTCGACGCCGGTCAGCGTCTGCGCGACCTCCAACTTCACGACCTGCGCCGCCAGCACGTTCTGGGTGAACGGCTGGCTTGCGTTCTCGGATGGCACCGGCACCGCCGGCGTGCTCGACGGCACCGATGCGGTGCTGCAGATGTGGCGTGGACCGGGCGGCGAGAACGCGACCTTCGCAACTACCGGGACGAGTCCGCAGTGGGTCCAGTTCACCGCCACCGGCCTGGTCAATCCGACCACCACGACCAAGCGTTATTTCATCCAGTCCAACTCCTGCGAAACCGGTGCGCTGCTGCGTCGCCGGCTCCAGGTCAGCCCGATTGGCGCGATCCTCAACGAACGCGTCGCCTGCCTGTGAACCCGATGGAGACCGCATCGATGCACGCTCCGCAGACGATCGCCCGCAACGGTGGCCACATCCCGACCCGCGGCCAGCATCGCGCTGCCGGTTTCACGCTGATCGAAGCGCTGATCGCGCTGCTCGTGCTGTCGATCGGGCTGCTGGGCGTGGCCGCGATGCAGCTCGCGAGCCTGCAGGCGAACAATGGCGCGTTCCAGCGCACGCAGGCCACCTTCCTCGCACAGGACATCGCCGACCGGATGCGCGCGAACCGCACCTCGGCGCTGGCCGGCGACTACGACTTCGCGCTCGGCGATGCCGCGCCGGTGGCGCCGGCGACGATTGCCGAGCAGGACGTCCTCGCCTGGAAGACGCGGCTTGCGGCGACGCTGCCCCAGGGCGCCGTCGAGCCGCCGGATGCCGCGGTCGCCGTCGATCCACTCACCGGCGTTGCACTGATCCAGATCGTCTGGGACGACTCGAAAGGCGAGGAAAACCTGCTGACTTTCGACATGAGGACGCGACTGTGAACCTGCGCCAACGCCACTCCGGCTTCAGTGTCGTCGAGCTGATGGTCTCGATGACGATCAGCCTGCTGCTGCTCGCCGGCGTGCTGTCGGTGATGTATACCTCGCGCATCACCTACGATGAGAACGCGCGGGTGTCGCGCCTGCAGGAATATGCACGCGCCAGCGTCGAGCTGATCCTGCGCGACCTGCGCAGCGCCGGCAACCAGGGGTGCGCACGCCCGATCCGGCCAGAGCGCTTCCGCAACGCGCTCGCCGCACCGACGGACCTGCGCTACAACTTCGGCCGGCCGGTCGAGGGCTTCGAGGGCACCGGCGGTGCCTGGGCGCCGGCGATGGACGCGGTGATCGTTTCGCCGACCACCGGGAACGACGTGCTGGTCGTGCGCTCGCTGGTTTCAAACCTGCCGCCGTTCGTCACCAGCGCGGCCTTCGCCGGCGGTGCCGGCACGATCCCGATCGCGAAGCCGGTCGGCACCGGCATCACGCAGGGCACGCCGCTGGTGATCAGCGACTGCGAGTACGCCAACGTATTCGCGAACTCGGGTGCGGTCGCCACCGCTGGGGCCACCGCGAACGTGGCGCGCGCGGCGACCGCGATCACGCCACCTGCCGGCGCCGTCCAGATGCCGCAGAACGCCGCGATCAACTTCCCGACGTACCGCGCCGGCTCGCTGGTGACGGCCGTGGAGACGATCGTCTACTACATCCGCCCGAGCGCCACCGGCCGCGGCCCCGCGCTGTGGCGGCTCGTCGGCAACAACGCGCCGCAGGAACTGGTCGAGGGCGTCGAACGCCTGGAGATCCAGTACGGCGAGGACACCAACGGCGACCTGCTGGTCGACGTCTACCGCGACGCCGACGCGGTCGTGAACTGGAACTCGGTGATCTCCGTCTCGCTCGCCGTGCTGTTGCGTTCGCCGGAAGAAGGCCTGGACGAGTCCGGCGCCCAGACCTGGGACATGCTCGGCACCGTGGTCGGCCCGTTCGACGACCGCCGCCCGCGCATCCTCTTCACGACCACGGCCGCCGTGCGCAATCGCGCGATCGGCTGAGCCGAAAATTCGAGGGCCTGCACATGAATTCTCGTTCTCCCATCCAGTCGATCCTGCGCCGCGAGCGCGGCGCGATCCTCGTCAGCGCGCTGCTGATGCTGCTGGTGCTGACCGTCATCGGTGTCTCGGTGATGCAGATCACCCGGATGCAGGAGCGCATGGCCGGCAACACTCGCGACCTGAACCTCGCGTTCCAGGGCTCCGAGGCCGGCCTTCGCGACGCCGAGCAGACGCTCTGGGACGCCGGGTCGATCATCGCCTGCAACACGCCCGACTGCGTGCGACCGCGCGGCATCCTGCCGGTGCTGAACAACCAGACCCAGGCCTGGTGGAACGCGCAGTCGCAGGAATACGGCGACGACGGCGCCCAGGACATCGAGGAACTCGCCGCCGATCCGCAGTTCGTCGTCGAGGAACTCGCGCTGGTCGGCCCGCTGGTCGTGGACGACCCAGGCGGACGAATGTTCTACCAGGTGACCTCGCGGTCGACCGGCGCCTCGGGCGCCACGAACACCGTGCTCCAAACCACCTTCGCCAAGCCCGAATAAGTTCGACTCCCTCCAGGAGCCAATCCGATGAACATCCCTCTCCCCTCTTCGAAGCTCGCCGCGCTGGCGTTCATGTCGGTGTGGTCGCTGCTCGCCATGCAGTCGGCCTCGACCGCGCCGCTGAACCTGCGCGACACGCCGATCTTCCTGAACGAGAACGTGGCACCGCTGAACATGCTGGTGGTGGGCCGCGACCACAAGCTGTACTACGAAGCCTACAACGACGCATCGGACCTCGACGGCGACGGCGCGCTGGACGTCGGCTTCAAGCCGACGATCACCTATTACGGCTATTTCCAGTCGAATGTCTGCTACAACTATGCCTCGAGCCAGTACAGCCCGGCCGGCGGCGCAGGCGCCCTGAACACCTGCTCGGGTCTCTGGAGCGGCAACTGGTTGAACTACATGACCACGGCGCGCATCGATGCGCTGCGCAAGGTGCTGTACGGCGGTCGACGCTTCCTCGACTCGGCCACCGACACCGTGCTCGAGCGCACCCACATCCCGCAGGACGCGCACAGCTGGGGCAAGCAGTACATCAGCACCGCGGTCGACGGCTACGACATCGCCCAGTACGCGCCGCTGTCGCAGCCCCCGGCAGGCCGGCGCCATCTGTTTGCGAACACGACGCTGCTGGGCGACGGCAGCCAGCTGCCGCGCTTCCGCGTCGCGACCAATCGCGTCGAGCCGATCTGGGAGTGGGTCAGCAAGGAGCGGCCGGTCGCGGGCGGCAACACCATATCGGCCTCGATCTCGCCCACCGACTATATCGTGCGCGTGCAGGTCTGCGTCCCCGGCGTGGACTTCACCGTCGGCGATCCGAACGACCGTTCCGGCTGCCGCCGCTACCCTGACGGCAACTACAAGCCGACCGGACTGCTGCACGATTACGGCGAGTCGGACGCGATGCTGTTCGGCCTGATCACCGGTTCCTACCAGAAGAACACCGACGGCGGCGTGCTGCGCAAGCAGATGGGCACGTTCCGCAACGAGGTCAATCCGTTGAACGGTCGCTTCCTCGGGACGAACCCCGGCATCATCAAGACGCTCGACGGCCTGAAGACGGTCGGCTTCGGCGGCAGCTTCGAATACACCGACTCCGCCGACAACTGCGGCTGGATCATCAACGGCCCGATCACGACCGGGCGTTGCCGGATGTGGGGCAACCCGATCGGCGAAATGATGTACGAGGCGCTGCGCTATTTCGCCGGCAAGGGCGCGCCCACTGCCGCTTTCGACATCGCCTCGAGCGGCAATCCGGACGCCACGCTCGGCCTCTCGCGAGCCACCTGGGACAACCCCTACGGCACCGGCAAACCGGCCTGCGCGAAGCCTTTCCAGACCGTCATCAGCGACATCAATCCGTCCTACGACTCGGACCAGGTTCCCGGCAGCTACTTCAACAGTTTCACCGGCGACATGTCCGGCCTGAACGTCAGCACGCTCGGCCAGACGATCTGGACCAATGAATCTGGCGGCAGCGCGATGCACTACATCGGCCAGTCCGGGCTGATCTACGACGGTTCGCCCAAGCCCAAGTCGGTGAGCAGCTTCGGCAACATCCGTGGCCTCGCGCCGGAGGAACCGACCAAGAACGGCAGCTACTACTCGGCCGCGGTTGCCTACTACGGCGCCAAGACCGACATCAACAGCGTGGCCGGCTCGCAGAAGGTGCAGACCTTCGCGGTCGCCCTCGCCTCGCCGCTGCCGCGCATCGAGATCCCGGTCGCCAGTGGCAAGCGCGTCACGCTGGTGCCGTTCGCCAAGTCGGTCGGCGGCTTCGGCATCAACGCCTCTTCGGGTTCGTTCCAGCCGACCAACCAGATCGTCGACTTCTACGTCGAGTCGATCGCGGCCGACGGCCGGTCCGGATCGTTCCGCGTGAACTTCGAGGACGTCGAACAGGGCGCCGACCACGACATGGACGCGATCGCCCTCTACCAGTTCCAGGTCAACGGCGACGACACGGTGACCGTGACGATGAACTCGCAGTACGCCGCGGGCGGCATCATCCAGCACATGGGCTACGTGATTTCCGGCACGACCGGGGACGGCACCTACCTCGAGGTGCGCGACCTCGACACCGCGGCCGGTGCCGATGTGCAGTACTTCCTCGATACCCCGCCGGGACAGCCGCCGGGCGGCAACTGGAACGACGGGCAGCCGCTGCCGCTGACGGCGTCGCGCACCTTCATCCCCGGCAGTTCCGACGGCGCGACGATCCTGAAGGATCCGCTGTGGTACGCCGCCAAGTGGGGCGGGTTCCAGGACAGCAACAACAACAACCTGCCCGACGTGAAGAAGGAGTACGACTCGAACGGGCCGGATGGCCTCGGCGACAACGTGCCCGACAACTATTTCCTCGTGACCAATGCGCTGAACCTGAAGGCGCAGCTCGGCAAGGCGTTCTCGGACATCATTGAGCGCTCGGGCTCGATCTCCGCCGCGGCCGTGAACGCCAGCGTGATCCGCGAGGACACGCGCGTGTTCAACGCCGAATTCACCTCTTCGCTGTGGTCGGGCAACCTCAAGGCCTGGAAGATCAACATGGACGGCACGATCGGCGACTTCCAGTGGTCGGCCGCCAACGCGCTGCCATCCTGGGACAATCGCCGGATCGCGACCCAGAACACCACCGGCACCGCCGTGCCGTTCCGCTGGGACAGCCTCGACACCAACCGCAAGGCCCAGATCGAGCCGGAAGCGAACGGCACGTCGGGCGTGAAGCGCATCCGCTACTTGCGGGGTGACCGCACGCTGGAAGTGCGCAATGGCGGCGAATACCGCAACCGCGACCCGCTCTCCGCGCTCGGCGACTTCATCTTCTCGGCGCCGCTGTTCGTCGGCACCTCGACGGCGCGCTATCCCGACGCGATCGAATCGGCCGCGTTCAGCTCCTTCAAGTCCAGCACCGCCAGCCGGCAGGGCATGGTCTACATCGGCGGCAACGACGGCATGCTGCACGCGTTCAACGCCGCGAGCGGCGCAGAGGCCTGGGGCTTCATCCCCAGCCAGGCGTTCCAGATTCTGAAGCCCCTGACCGACCTGACCTATCAGCACAAGTTCTCGGTCGACGGTTCGCCCGCGGTCGGCGACGTGTTCTGGAGTGGCAGCTGGAAGACCGTGCTGCTGACGGGCCTCGGCCAGGGTGGCCAGGGACTGTTCGCGATGAACGTCACCGATCCGCTGGCGGCCTCGGACGCCGCGGTGGCGACCAAGTACCTCTGGCAGTTCACGGACGCGCAGGACGTCGACCTGGGCTACACGATCAGCAAGCCGGTGATCACCAAGCTCAAGAACGGCAAATGGGTCGCGATCTTCGGCAACGGCTACAACAACACCGTGGTCGACGGGCGCACCAGCACCACCGGCAACGCCGTGCTCTACATCGTCGACATCCAGAACGGCAGCCTGCTTCGCAAGATCGACACCGGTGTCGGCATGAGCGCCGACCCGCTGGCGACCGCCCGTCCGAACGGCCTCGCCTCGCCGGCCGTCATCGACGTGGACCGCGACTCCTTCGCGGACTTCGCCTACGCCGGCGACCTGTTCGGCAACATGTGGAAATTCGACCTGCGCGACGCGCTAGCGGCGAACTGGAAGGTCGCGTACCGGGACGCCGCGCTGGCTCCGCTGCCGCTCTATGTCGCGAAGGACTCGAGCAACCGGCGCCAGCCGATCACCTCGCGTCCGCAGGTGGGCCGAGGCGCCTACGGCTCGGGCCTGATGGTGTACTTCGGCACCGGCAAGTTCCTGGAACTGCAGGACCGCATCGTCGCCAACCTCTACCCGCAGACGTTCTATGCGCTGCGCGACGAGAACACGATGATCGATACCGACCTGATCGCGAGTCGCACGCTGCTGACTCCGCAGACTATCGACGTCGAAACCTCGCTGACGGTCGACGGGAGGACCTCGGACATCCGGGTGACGTCGAACAACGCGGTCGGGACCAACCGCGGCTGGTACCTCGACCTGATCTCCCCGGGCAACGTGTTCCGCGGCGAGATGCAGGTCACCGACTCCGTGCTGCGCGACGAGCGCATCGTGTTCACGACCCTGATCCCCAATGCCGACCCTTGCGGCTACGGTGGCGACAGCTACATCATGATCCTCGATGCACTGACCGGCGGCCGGCTGGGCGACACCTTCGATCTCGACGGCAACGGCCAGTTCGGCAACGACGACAAGTACGTCGATGGCACCAACAACTCGGCGGCCAGCGGCCTGAAGTTCGAAAACGGGATCGCGACCCGCCCGACCATCGTCACCAACGGCGTCATCGACGTGCTGATGATGCAGGGCAGCGGCGATGGCAATCCCGACGACGACGACGGCTGCTTGCCCGGTGCCCCCTGCACGCAGAACGTCCAGGCGCCGCCGGGCTTCTACGGCCGGCAGTCCTGGCGGCAGCTGCGCTGATGGACGCCACGTACAGGAGAACTGGCATGCAACAACAGCAACGCGGCGTGACGCTGATGGAACTGCTGACGGTGGTCACCGTGATCGGCATCCTGGCCTCGATCTCGGTGCCGACCTACCGGCAATACGTGATGCGGGCGCAGCGCACCGAAGCGAAGGCGGCGCTGATGGCCCGGGCCGGGGCGCTGGAGCGCTGCTTCACACGTTTCAACGCCTACGACGACGCCGATTGCCTGGTCGCCGCGAGCTTCCCGGAAGCCCTCGCCGAAGGGCACTACACGATCACGGCGCCGACCCTCACTGCCGGCACGTTCACCCTGAACGCCGTCCCCATGGGCGGGCAGGAGAACGACGCCGACTGCCAGACGCTGACGCTCGACGGCCGCAACCAGCGCGGTGTCGCGGGCGGCGCCACGCGCGACGCGCTGTACTGCTGGTCGCGTTGAGGAACCGGGGGCGCGGGCGCGCGCCGCCGTTTCAGAAGTCGGTCAGCAGCCGGCCGAAGCCCTCGACCCTGTCGTTGATGCCATTGGCGCGCAGCGCGTGCCAGTAGGTCGCGGTGTTGATCGCGATCACCGGCTTGTTCAGCCACTTCTCGGCCGCAGCGGCCAGCCGGATCATCGAGAGATTGGTGCCGACCTGCAGGATCGCATCGACGTCCGGGCCGTCGAGCTGGTGCAGCACTTCGCGGCAGCGCGATTCCGGGATCTGCGCGATGCCGGTCCACGAGGGCGCCTGCATCGGCACGTCGCGCACGGTCTCGTAGCCCATGTCCTTGAAGTAGCCTTTGACCTCGGCGTTGGCGACCGGGTAGTACGGCGACAGGAAGGCGATCTTCCTGATCCCGCCGTAGGCATTCAGCGCTGCCGCGCAGGCATGCGAGCCGACCGAGATCTTGACGCCGGACTCCTTCTCGACCGTGTCGACGAACTTGTCTGCGCCCTTGGCGCCGCCGTAGAAGGTGACCGCCGACATGCCCATGACGAGGTAGTCGGGCTCGCAGGTCATCACGCTGCGCACGGCATCCAGCACGCCCTCGGCAATCTTGGTGGTGCCGGCGTAGAACGTCTCGTTGCTGATGGCCTTGGCGTTCGGCGTGAAGATGCGGCTGTAGTGGTTCGTGACGCCCGGCGGACGCATGTCGTCGAAATCCGGTTGCACGGTGGTGTTCGTCGACGGTCCCAGCACGCCGAAAAGGCGGCGGTAACCCAGCACATCCAGACCCATGAGCAGTTCCTCGCAAAGTTAAGAGGGGATAGAGAGGGGAAGAGAGGGGAAGAGGGGGGAAGAGGGGACGCTTCCCCTCAAAGGCTATCACGCGGGTCAATCGGTGCGTACGCACGGGCAATCGCGATTGCCGGCCCATGAGACGCAGCGGACAATGGTCTCGTGAGACTGCTTCTCGTTTTCCTCCTCTTGCTCGGATGCGCCGGCTGTCACGCTCCTTCCGGTCGCGATGGCGTCGCGCTCGCCTCCGGCCGCGCCGCGCTGCGCCTCGCCACCTGGAATTTCGAGTGGCTGGTTGCCCCGGAGAATTTCCTGGCGCTGAAGCGCGACTGCGTGCCCAAAGGGGCCTCGCTGCGCGGCCGCCGTCGCGCCCTGCCCTGCGACGTCGCCGGCAAGCTCGAACGCTCGAGCGCGGATTTCGATGCGATCGCGCGCTATGCCCGTCAGCTCGACGCCGACGTCGTGGCACTTCAGGAGGTCGACGGTCCGGCGGCCGCGCGTCGGGTGTTCCCGGGCTATCGCTTCTGCTTCACCGGCGCCGCGGCGGTGCAGAATGTCGGCTTCGCGGTGCGGCCGGGCCTGCCGTATCGCTGCGGCCCCGATCTGGTGCCGCTGTCGATCGATGGCCGGGTGCGTCGCGGCGCCGAGCTCGTGCTCTATCCCGGCACCAGCGCCGAGATCCGCCTGCTCGCCGTGCACCTGAAGTCCGGCTGCGGCAAGCGCAGGCTCGATTCGCCGCGCGACCAGTGCGCCGTGCTGGCGCGCCAGGTGCCGGTGCTCGAAGGCTGGATCGATGCGCAGGCCGCAGCCGGCCGCGCCTTCGCGGTGCTCGGGGATTTCAACCGCGAGTTGCTGTGGGACAGCGGGCCAGCGCGTAACGAGGCAGGCCAGCCGGGCAGCCTCTGGAGCGAAATCGACGATGGCGACCCGCCCGAAGCGGACCTCGTCAATGCCGCCGCGGGCGAGCGCTTCGTCAACTGTCATGCCGGCCAGAACTTCACCGGCTACATCGACCACATCGTGCTGTCGCGTTCGCTCGCCGCGCGGCGCGTGCCCGCATCGTTCCACCGCGTCACCTTCGACACCCAGGATGCGCTGCGCCGCAAGCTCACCGACCACTGCCCCGTTTCGGTAGACCTGGTCCCGTCACCGAATCGTGGTTGATTAAGTTGACTCCCCGCTGCTGCGCCCGCAGGCCACGGCATAATCGAAACGAAGGGGGGGTCGATGAACAACAACACGCCGAGCAACGAAGCCCTGCACGTGGAGCGCCGCCTGCACACGCGCCATCGCGCGCGCACCACGGTCTACATCACGATCCCCGGCGGGCGGAAGAAGCTCTGCCGCGCCGCGAACCTCAGCGCCACCGGCGTCTACGTCCAGACCGCGAACCTCGGCCTGCGCAAGGGCCAGCAGGTCGAGCTGTCCTTCGCGATCAACCTCGGCACGATCACCAAGATCCATCGCCGCACCGCCATCGTCGCGCACGTCTCGCGGGGTGGAACGGGCCTCATGATGGACGCCTACTCCAACACCAGTCGCTGAGCCGCCGCACGGCGTCCTTCACGCCGAGGCCGCCCCAGGCCCGCTGCTACACTCGCCGGCTTCGCGAGTCGCCGACGCGCGGCCTGGAGTTGCGATGATCTACCTCGTCTGCAGGATGAAGCTCGCGGAGAAGTCGCGGCGCGACCTCAAGGGGTTCTGGGCCTGGCTCGAGGCGCGCGAGCGCTGGTTCTACCGTGACCTGCCGATGGTGCGCGGCGTGCGCTGGTTCCCGACCACGATCGGCGAGCTCTACACCCTGGAGTGCTGGGCCGCCTTCGACGACCTCGCTGCCCTCGGCGACTACCGGCGCCTGCTCGGCAGCGCCAAGGCGGACGACGGCTGGGAGGCGCAGCGGGTCTCGCAGGAAGACTGGTGGGAGTTCCTCGATTCCCGCGTGGTCGGCGACCCACCCTGCCAGGTCGGGTTCGGTCCCATGGGTGCTGTCGCCCCGCTCTGACTCTCCCTTGGTCAGAACAGCCCTGCAGTTGTTCGGACAACGTCCGTCGGCTAGTCTGGGCGCCGCCCTACTCGGGATTGTTGCAGGATAGCAACAATACTTGCCTTGAGGGTCAGCAGCCCCCGGATTCACTGACAGGAATTTCAATGTCCATCAATCGTAGATTCGCTGCGGTCGCCCTCGGATGCACGGCCACGCTGTCGTCGCTCGGCGCCTTTGCGCAGCAGGCGGCAGAGCAAGAATCCAGCGGCATGCTGGCCGAAATCGTGGTGACAGCGCAACGCCGCGAAGAGAAAGTGCAGGACGTGCCGATCGCGATCAGCGCGTTCTCGGCCGACCAGCTGCAGGCGCTGAACATCACCGAGACGCTCGGCCTCGCCAGGCTGATCCCGAACCTGCTGGCGTTCAACAACACCGGCCTCGGCACCGCCAACGGCTATTTCCTGCGCGGGATCGGCAACACCGAATCGATCGCGACCTTCGATCCGCCGGTCGGCACCTATGCCGACGACGTGTTCATCAGCCGCCAGAACGCCAACAACCTCGGCCTGTTCGACGTGGACCGCATCGAAGTGCTGCGTGGCCCGCAGGGCACGCTGTTCGGCCGCAACACCACCGGCGGCGCGATCAACGTGATCCTCAGGAAGCCCGCCGAGGAACTCGGCGGCTTCCTCGAGGCCGGCTTCGGTCAGTTCGGCGCCACCTCGGTGCGCGGCTCGATCGACCTGCCGATCTCCGACCGGATCCTGACCAAGCTCTCGGGCTACTACACCAAGGACGACGGCTTCGTCTCGAACCCGGTGACGGGCGAGGACGACCTGAACGCGACCAAGGCGCTCGGCCTGCGCGCCGCGGCCCGCTTCCTGATCTCGGACGACGTGACCTGGGACCTCTCGCTGCAGAACATCGAGGACGAAGGCCTCAACATCCTGAATTTCGCGGCCGGCAGCGGCGGCCAGGCGTACCGTGGGGGCGTAGTGGCGAACGGTCTCGTGTCGATCCCGGCGACGGGTCCGCAGGTCGAGCTCGCGCCGCAGCGCCCGGGCCTGCCGCCGACCTCCTCGACGGCGCAGAGCATCGAGGCCCGCTGCTCGGGCACGATCACCAAGTCGCGTTTCGCCTGCACGGGCCTGCGCCAGACGGGCACCCCACTCGCCAACCTGACGGTCGGCGACAAGCGCAACTACAACCTCGGCAACGAGGTGAAGAACCTGTTCGCGACCTCCAATCTGCAGTGGAACACCAGCCTCGGCGACGTGAATTTCATCACCGGCTACGTGAACCTCGAGCAGAAGTTTGCGATCGACTTCTTCAATGGCACCGCGATCAACCCGGCAGTGGGACCGATGGTCGCGTCCAACCCGGCGGGCGGCTTCACCGTCGCCAACGACGGCGAGCACAAGCAGCTGAGCCAGGAGATCAAGCTCAGCGGCGAGCTCAACGAGAAGACGCGCTACGTCGCCGGCGTCTACTACTTCGACGAGAAGAACGACACCGACTTCGCCGACCTGTTCAGCATCAGCCCGACGACGACGCTGGTGCTCGAGGATCGCATCCTCAAGAACAAGGCGACGGCCTGGGCGGCGTACACGCAGTGGGACCTGACTTTCGCCGACGCCTGGACGGTCACCCTCGGTGGCCGATACACCGACGAGACCAAGAAGCTCGGCTTCATCGCCAACGCCAACCCGCGTCTGGCGGCCCCGACGGCCGCGACCCGCGTCAACTCGGCGAACCTCGTCGCCGCCGGCATCCCGCTCGAGCTGAACACGAAGCTCTTCACGCCGCGCGTCGCGGTGAAGTACGACGTCAACCAGGACGTCAACCTGTTCGCCAGCGCCACGCGTGGCTTCAAGTCCGGCGGCTGGAACGCGCGCGGCACCGCGCCGGTCGCCAACCAGCCGTTCGAGCCCGAGAAGGTCTGGTCGTACGAGGCCGGCCTCCGCTCGGAATGGCTGGATCGCAAGCTGCGCCTGAACCTCACCGCGTTCCTGCTCGACGTGCAGGACCTGCAGACCGGCGCGGCGTTCCAGGCCGCCCCCGGCGCGCCGATCACCTTCATCACGCGCAACTTCGCCGGCCTCGAGAACACGGGTCTCGAGGCGGAAATCATCTACTCGCCGGTCGACGAGCTGACGCTGTTCGCGTTCGGCGGCCTGCAGAACGCGAAGTACAAGAAGATCAACCCGTTGATCGTCGCGCAGCAGGGGAGCTGCCGCGCCTCCATCGCCGGCACCGGCGGTCGTGCGGCCGACTGCAACGCGGGCGTCGTGAACCCGTCCGGCGACATCGCCACGCCGGTGCGCGCGCCGGACACGCTGACGCTGGGCGGCAACTACAGATTCCGCCTCGGTTCGGAACTGAGCCTGACGCCTAACGTCGTCTGGGCCTGGACCGGCGACCACAATGCCGGCACCAACGGCGCGCCCGCGGGCCTGGTGGACGCCTACGACACGCTCGATGCGGGCGTCACGCTCGCGAGCGAGTCGGGCGGCTGGCAGCTGCAGGCGATCTGCAGCAACTGCACGGACGAGATCCAGGTGGTGTCGGCCTTCTCGGACCTCGCCTACATCCAGGCGCCGCGCACCTGGGCGGTGAATTTCCGGTACAACTTCGGCGCGCGTCGCTGAGTCGTACCAGCCGCCGCGGGGCCGCATGAACGAAGGGCCGGGGTGGCGTCACCCCGGCCGAGGCGCAGGGCGCTGCGCCCTTGACACACGGCGTCGTGGGGACTGGCTGGGGCATCGCACGCACCGGGCGCGTCCCGGCTTGAATCCGATCGCTCCGCCTCCCCGAATTGCAGCTATCCGAACGACTCCCCGTGACACCCCACGTCGAAGTAAGGATCTTCAGCGTCCCGGTATCACGGGGTCTCGCGCGGATGTGCTGGCACGAAATCGGCCAATTCGATCAAGGGGAATCAGCATGTTCCAGTCCCAGCCGATCCGTCGCCCTCTCACGCGCTCGATGTTCCTGGCGGCGGCAGTGGCGGCGGTGGCCCTGCTTGCGATGCCGGCGCCTGCGACCGATGCCGCAGAACCCGACGCCGGCATGTTGCGGGGCAGGGTCACCGACTATGCGACGGCACGCCCGCTGCCGGGCGCCGAGATCACCGTCGTTGGCCGAGACGGCAAACGGATCGCGGCCCGGACCGATGAGCGCGGTGAGTATCGGGTCGAGGAACTGCCCGAAGGGCTCTACGACGTGACCGCCGACGCACCGGGCTACCAGGACGCCGCCGAGCCGCGCATCCGGGCTGTGGCACGCGGCGCCACCGCGCTCGATTTCGCCCTGCTGCCGGCCGACCAGGGGCTTCAGGAGGTGACCGTGTCGGCGCGGGCGATCGGCGCGGATCCGCTCGCGAGCGTCGGCGCCGTGCGTCTCGACCGCGAGGAGATCCGGCGCAGCCCGGGCACGGCCGGCGACGTCTTTCGCGGGCTCGACATCCTGCCGGGCGTAGCCTCGACGGGCGAGTTCTCGCAGTTCACCGTCCGCGGCAACGGCCAGCGCGACAACCTGATCCTCGTCGACGGCATCCCGTTCGACAAGGTCGTGCATTTCTCGCAGTCCCTCGGCGAGCAGGAGGACATCGGCGGCGGCGGCCGCTTCTCGATCTTCGCACCGGACATCATCGCCAGCGCCGAGTTCCAGCCGGGCGGCTGGCGCGCCGCGCAGGGCGGCCGCAACGGTTCGCTGCTGCAGCTGGAACTCGCCGGCGGCAACCCTGCTAGTGCCACGGCGCGCGCGCAGCTCGACGTGGCCGGCGTCGAACTCGCCTACGAGGGGCCGAGCGGGCTGCGCGACGACACGACGATGTTCCTCTCTGCGCGTTCGCTGGATTTCGAGCGCCTGTTCGAGACCGTCGGCAACGAGGCCATCGGCGCGCCCTCGCTGACCGACCTGATCGCGAAGGTCGTCAGCGAACCCGATCCGCGCCATCGATTCGAGGTGCTCGCGATCCACACGACCGAGGACTTCACCCGCGACGTCGACAACGTGCTGGTGTCCGAGAATTTCCAGGACACCTCGCTCGCGCGCAACGGGCAGGACAGTTCGCTGCTCGGTTTCACGTGGAAATGGTTCCCCGGCGAGCGCGCGCAGTTGCGAAACACCTTCTTCGTTCGCGACAGCGACAAGCTCAGCCGCATTGGCGAGGCCTTCCCTGATCTCGTCGCACCGGGCGTCGCACCGGGCGTCGCGCCGGGCACCCCGGCGGCGCAGGTCCCGGTGCGCGCGGACATCCTGTCGCTCGCCGAAGGCGAACGGGAGCTCGGCTGGCGCCTCGATTTCAGCGACGTGCTCGAATCCGGCAACGCCTACGCGTTCGGTGCACGCCTGTCGCAGATCGAGCTCGACCTCGAGACCCGGCTCTCGGGAAACTGGATCCGCTTCGTCTACGACCGCGACGACTTCCGGCCGGACCCGGCGCAGCGCTACATCGTGCTGACGCCGCAGCGGCTGGATTCGCGCCTGCAGGATGACGCGATCGAAGCCGCCCTCTACGCGGACTACACCTTGAAGCTGGGCCAGGTCACCGTCACCCCGGGCCTGCGCTACGACTACCAGGGCTTTGCCGGTGAGTCACTCGTCTCGCCGCGCCTGGCCGTGAACTGGAACCCGCGACCCACGTTGCGCCTGTGGGCCGGTGGCGGTGTCTATTACCAGACGCCGAGCTTCCTCGCGCTCGGCGCCAACCCTTCGAATTCGACGCTCTCCAACGAACGTTCCACCCAGGCCGGGGTCGGCGCCCAGCAGCAACTCGGCGCGGACTGGAGATTGTCGGGCGAGATCTACCACCAGAAGCTGCAGGACCTGATCGTGACGGCCGATCGCACCGCCGGCCTCGCGCGCAATCGGGGCGAAGGCACGAACAGCGGCCTCGACCTCTCCCTCGCCCGCCGCTTCGGCGACCGCTGGTGGGGGTCGGCGAGCTATTCCTGGCTGCGGGCGAAGCGCGACGACCGTTTCGGCCAAGGGGAGTACGACGCCGACCAGCATCGGCCGCACGTGTTCACGATCTTCGGCAGCTGGGAGCCGAGCGAGCGCTGGACCCTGGGCGCGAAATGGAAGTACGCCTCCGGACGGCCGCGCGACCCCTTCGTCGTCAACGCGAACGTGCTCGGCTCCGCCGGCCCGCCGCGCTTCTCGAAGGAATTCGTCGACAACAACACCGCACGCTTCCCGACCTTCCACACCCTCAACGTGCGCGTCGACTATCGCCGGCGCGTCGGCCCGGTGAGCCTCGTGGGATTCCTCGACGTGATCAACGTCTACGGCCGGGCCATCGTCGACGAGCAGGGGTGGGACGAGCGCCGCGGCGTCGACAGCGAGGGCGGCCTCGGGGTGTTTCCGACCATCGGCCTGAAGTTCGAGTACGTGTGGGAGCCGTCCTGATTTCCGGGCGCACGCTGCATACTGGATCCCCTTCGCGAGAGAGGCTTCCAATGGACGACCGCCGCAGTTTTCTCCGCCTCGGCGCCAGCGCCTCGGCGGCCGCCCTCGCGACCGCCTTCCCTGTCGCTGCCGAAGCCGCCACGAACGTGGCCTGCGCCCCCACCAGCGTCTACGACGGCATCGTCGGCCGCGGCTATGCGCGCGGACCCTACGGTCTAGTGCATTTCCAGGATGCCGGCGGACTCGTGAAGCCGCGCGCCGGCGAGCGCCCGCTCGTGTTGATGCACCAGTCTCCGTCGTCATCGCGCCAGTTCGAGGCAGCGTTCAAACCGCTGGTCGCCCACGGCATCCGCTTCGTCGCGATCGACAGTCCCGGCTTCGGCTTCTCCGACCCAACGCCGACGATCCCGAAGGTCGAAGACTGGGCATCGTCGATCGTCGCCGTGCTCGATCATCTCGGCCTCGATCAGGTGGACGTGCTCGGCCATCACACCGGCACGCTCGTCGCCACTGAAGTCGCGTTGCAGAGTCCCCGTCGCGTGCGCCGAATTATCCTGAACGGTCCGTTTCCGCTCAACGAAGCCGAGCGCGCGCGTTACATCGAAGGCAGCAAGCTCGTCAACGCCCAGGGCAAGCCCCAGCTCGACGGCTCTCATCTGCTGAGCAGCTTCGAGACTCGCCTGCGGATGTATGGTCCCGATCCCGATGCCGAGGTCATCACGCGCGGTGTCGCCCAGAAGTACCAGGCCCTCGGGCCGTTCTGGTGGGGCCACTACGCCGCCTATCGCTACGACCACGCCGCCACGCTGCTGCGCCTGACCCAGCCCGCGCTGATCCTCACGAATACCGGTGACGACATCTACGAGCTGGCGCAGCGCGCCCGCAGGATCCGCCCCGACTTCCCCTACGTCGAGCTGCAAGGCGGCACGCACGACATCGTCGACCAGCAGCCCGAGGCGTGGAGCGATGCGGTGGTCGGTTACCTGCGAAAGGACGATCCGCGCGCGATGCCCTGAGCCTTGGCGCCCTTGCACCAAAGGAGTGACGCATGTCGAGAGTCCTCTCGATCATTGCGCTGGGGGCGCCGGTGTCCGGCTGCGCGTCTCGGCCGACTACAGTCCCTACCCGGAAGCTCGCCGAGCTCTACGCGAAGCCCTCGGCATTCGAGGCGATACCGCGAAGCCAGTGGATCGCGGAGTCGCGCCATGCCTGTGCGAACCGGGAAGGCATCGACCGCACGGGGTTCCGGACCATCCTGAACACGCATCCGGATAGTCGTCAGACCGTCCACCACCTGCACATCCATGTCCTTGGAGGACGCAAGATGGACTGGGCTGACGGATTCACGTCGAGCCCGGCGAACTGACCATGGCTGCGGCACGGAACCTGTCCACGATTTTCACAACGTGGCTGCAGCGCTGCATGATCGTGATCCTGGTAGCAACGGCGCCAACGGCGTTCGGCGACACCCCAGACGTCTCAGACCGCCAAGTGCTCGGGATTTCCTGGAGTTCTACCGCCGCGGCAGTGGAAGCCGAACTGCTGAAATTCGTGTGGAAACCCTACGCGGACGTCCGGATCTACTCGATCCGCACCGATCGGCCTGTCCTCGGGGTTGCGCGCGAGGCGTCGGGCCAGATCCAGTTCCGGGTTCACCCCATCAAGGGGCTTATATCGGTTGCGGTGGACTACCCGCCTTCGACCGAAACGTTCGAGAGGCTTTCCGATCGTCTGGGGAAACTCTCTGCCCCGCTGCAGCGCACCTCGCCGGGGTTCGCGAAAATCGTCGGCACCCGCGATGACCGTGATCCCCGACTGGCACTGGTGCTGTTTGATGACGGAAAGGAACGCAGAGTGAGTTTGGCGATCGTCGAGGGGGTGGCCCGCGGGTGGGGGGGGTTGCGCCTCCCGTAGCGCCGAACTGACGCACCGGTCGCTCTGCTGAACGCATCCATGACGAGCGTCGCGCGGCCTGGACGCAGGCTACGCGCCGGCACGGGATTGCCCGCTGGGTGGCACCGGCTGATACTCGCCCCCAGCCACCGCAATATGGCGCACAACGGGGAAGTCTCATGGCCACGAATCTCGATCTCGTCAAGGGCGCCTACGCCGCCTTTGCCACCGGCGATGTCCCGGCTGTACTTGGCATGCTCGCGCACGATGCGCGCTGGACGGAGGCCGCGGGGTTTCCGTACGGCGGTACCTATGTCGGCCCCGACGCGGTGCTGAACGGGGTCTTCATGCGCATCGGCGCCGACTGGGACGGCTTCGCCGTCATCCCCGCCGAGTACCTCTGCGAAGGCGACAAGGTGGCCGCCTTCGGCGAGTACAGCGGGCGCAACAAGGCGACCGGACGGGATTTCGTAGCACCCTTCGCCCACGTCTGGACATTCCGCGACGGCAAGGCCATCCGTTTCGTGCAGCACGTCGACACGGTGCTCGTGCAGCGCGCGATGGCCTGACGAGGGGTCGACCCTCTCGGACCTCGCCTACATCCAGGCGCCGGGAAAGGCTCCTCAGCCGAAAGAACCCATCGGACCCGGGTACTTCACCTCGTCGAGTTTGCCGGTATCGACGTCGTAGATGAATCCGCGCACCGTCACGGCATCGGGGCCCGAGGTCGGGATCCATGGGTGGTTGAGGATCGTCGAGATGCCCCGACGAACGTCCCACTCCAGCCGCTCGATGTTCTTCGCATCGCGCGGCGCATCCAGCGGCTCGAGCGTACCGCGGAAAGCGTGGAATGCGGCTGGGCTGGACGAACCGACACCTGCGCAGACGAATTCGCGGCCCGTGGCCTGGCCCAGCAACTTCACGGCCGCGGGATCGCCCTCCAGACCCGCCTTCAGCAGGTCGTCCGTGAAGGCCAGCATCCCGCAGCGGGTGTGGTGGACAAGGATGATCTCGTTCGTGTTCAGCAGGTGATGCGAAATGATCAGGCAACGGATCGCATCCTCGGTGACGACACCACCCGCATTGCGGATGATGTGCGCCTCGCCGGTCTGCAGGCCCAACAGGTCCTCGACGTCGAGCCGCGCGTCCATGCAGCCGACGACGGCAACCCGCCGTGACGGCTGGATCGGCTGCTTGCCCGGATGAGTCGGCTTGTGGACGGCGTTGCCGTCGCCATAGCGCCGGTTGTTCTCGAGCAGGTGGTCGGTCACCGATTTCGTCATTGCAAACTCCGGGTGGCGGTGGCCCGCGGGCCGATCGCAATCAGGCGGGCATGGTCGACGGCGGCCGTGGCCAAGGAAACGAACTTGTTTCGAGGCCCTCAGTACTTTTCGGTATCAACCTGATCGCTGGCTGGGCCGGTGCCCGGGAAGCGGGTCGGCCAGGAGGCCTGGACCGGGGCTGCGGGGGCGCCAGCGCCGCAAGCATGAGGTCGGTGCCGGGTGAGGGATTTGAACCCCCGACCAACGGTTTACAAA
>Ga0163144_10003220_pt1 | contig 37226 bp, 31 predicted proteins | sample OliLak19BULKMAT1_FD_123175 | JGI IMG/M metagenome (GOLD analysis project Ga0163144, IMG submission 123175) | Freshwater microbial mat bacterial communities from Lake Vanda, McMurdo Dry Valleys, Antarctica - Oligotrophic Lake LV.19.BULKMAT1 | ecosystem: Environmental > Aquatic > Freshwater >...
AGGGGTGCCCCTACAACGACAGGCGAGGTTGCGGAATCCCATCGGACTTGGGCTGCGTGGAGGCACCCACCCTTCGGCAGAATCAGGGCACCCACAAGGGGTGCCCCTACAACGACAGGCGAGAGCCAAGCCGGTGGCGTACGAAAAAAGGCCCCGCCATTGGGCGGGGCCTTCAACCTCGAACGAAGGCCAGGCGTTAGTGGACTTCGGCTTCTTCGATCGCCTTGCGTGCGCGGTTGTGGCTGGAAGTGGCCGACTTCTTGAGCGAGTCGATCAGATCGTGGGTGATCGTGGCCTTCACGTGAACCTTGTCGTCCTCGGTCGCCACCGAGATGGAATCGGCGATCTGGGCGAGTTCGGCCTTCTGTCCGGCCTGGAGCGAGAGCATCGCGGAGAAGCCGCGAAGAACATCGGCGATCTTGGTCGCGGACTTGGCGTCGGCCGCTTCCGCGGTCGCGGTCATGCCCACTTCGGGATCGAGGTGCCCGTAGGCCACCACCTGCTTGACCGCGGGAAGGTTCGCGGCGGGCCCGCCGATTTCGGAGGTCATGCGCGAGAGCACGGAAGGGCCACCCACCGCCCAGAAGGTCGAGCCGGGTTCGACCCGCTCAAGAAGAGCCACCAGTTCCTTGCTGTCGCGGATGCCGCGACCGGTCTGGCGATTGGTGAGGAAGGTGTCCACCGAGGTGGCGTCGCCCGCGATGAGGATACCGGCGTCGAGAAGGGCCACCGTACCATTCGACTTGCCGCTGGCCTCGCGATAGATGGTGACGCCGTCGCGGCGCTCTTTGGTGGCCTTGCCACTCGCCGGGATGGAGCTTTCAAGCCGGGCGGCATCGAAGCGACCCGTCACGAAGACCAGAGCGTTCTCGGAGCGCTGATTTCCCGCAACCGCTTTGGCGGCGGTTGCGTTGGCGCGAATCGCTACCACCACGGTGTCGATATCGCGTTCGGGATTGAGGCCGGTCTTGCGTTCGATCTCGGCCAGCGCCTCGACACGTCCGGGCTCTCCTTCCTGGCCGAAGCGCGCGTAGAACTGCGAACTGGTGAGAGCGCGAACGTCAAAACCCATCACCACCGAACTGTCGGCGGGAAGGGCCAGAGCCTCGGGAGGAATGGGGCCAACCGCAGCGCGTGCGGTTCCGGTGAGGCGAGAGGAGAAGGCAAGACCCACCCCCAGGACGGAGATGGCGGCGGCGGTGGCGATCAGTCGGCGAGAACGGTTCATTTGGGGAACTCCCTTTGGGATGAAGGCATCTACTCTTAGCTGGGTCTTGGCACGAGCCTCCCTAAAGGGGAATTCTCATGCGCTCATGAAGAGATAACGTACTCTCGTCTCGAAAAGATCCATATCGCCAACGCCAGGGATATAACTCCCACAGATCCAAGAACTAGCACCGACTCCCCCACACCGAAGAATTTGGAGAAGAGTTCGGCCAGACCTTCTTCGGACGGTCGGTGGCGGATCAGGGACCGGGCGTAGGCGGTAATGGTGTAATTCGGGGCATCTCCAGGGAAGTTGGCCACGAACCCTTCCCACACAAAGAGGAAGAGCAGCCCGGGAATCAGCGGCTTCTTGAGGCTCACCCCCAACAGGGCGAAGAGCCCGCCGTAGGTGAACAGGGTGAGGGCGCAGGCACCGAGGTCCTGCACCAGATCGGTGGCCCCAAAACCCGCGCCCTGGGGCGTGCCGACACACAGCACCAGATAGGTGAGAACCACACACGGCACGGTCAGAGTCAGGACGGTGACGAGGTAGGCCCCGAACTCGCCGAGGAAGATCGAGAGACGCGAGACTGGGCGCGTGAGGAAATAGGTCAGGGTCTTCGAGTCCACCGCGTCCGAAATCAAGGCCGAGCCGAAGAGCAGGGCCACCAGCGGGAGGAGGTTGCGGACGAAGAAGAGGGCCACAATAACGCCATAGAACTCGAATCCGGTCAGGGGGGCCTTGGGCGGGTAAATCCTGAGCAGGACGCCCAGAACGACGGGCAGGGCCAGCAGCAGGAATACCCAGAAGCTGCGGGCGCGCGGCAACATGCGCTCGATCGAGATGAAGAAGACATCCCGGGCGCCGGGCCAAACCGGCCGGATGGCCAGAACAGGGGCTTCTGCGGTCACTTGCTCACCAGATAGGAGAAGACGGATTCGAGGTTTTCGTCGGTGACCCACATTTCTTCGACCCCGAAAGCCCCCGAAAGCTCCTGAACCTTCGTGAAAAAGGCCTCGGGCTTCCGGATCTCGGCCAGAAGGTGCCCGGTTGCATCCTCGATGTTCAGAGAAACAAGATCCGGCAGGGTCACGAGTTCACGCGCCAGTCCGCGTGTATTGGTAGCCTTGATTCGCACCGAACGGGGATGGCGGTCGAGCAGGTCGCGGATCTCGCGAAGATCGCCCTCGGCGAGCACACGGCCGTTGTGGATCAGAAGGACGCGGCGGGTGACCTGCTCGAGTTCGTGGAGGATGTGCGTGGAGACGAGCACCGTGCGCCCCTCATCGCCCAGGCGCTTCATCAGATCCGAAATCCGCTTGCGGTTCTGAGGGTCCATGCCGGTCAGGGGCTCGTCGAGAAACAGAACCTCGGGCTGATGGGCAAGGGCCTGGGCCAGTTTGATCCTCTGCCGCATGCCTTTGCTGTAGGCCCCCACTTTGCGGTGCATCGCGTCTTTGAGGTCGACGGTCTCGATCGCTTCGGTTGCGAGCTTGTGGGCCTGGGCCCGATCGAAGCCGTTGAGGGAAAGAAGGGCGCTCACGAACTGAAGGCCGGTGAAGTCGTCGAATAAGGCGTCGGTGTCGGAACACAGGCCCACGGAGTGGAAGACCTCGGGGGAACCAAAGGCGGGACGCCCGAGCAACTCGACGGAGCCCTGACTGGGCCGAAGCTGCCCGCTCGCGAGCTTCAGAAGCGAACTTTTGCCGGCTCCGTTTGGTCCAAGCAAACCGTAGACACCCGGCCCGAGCTCAAAGCTCACGTCGTTCAGGGCCATCACCGGCCCGTACCATCGCGACGCGTTCTTGAAGACGACGCGAGCGGTCACTTGACGATCTCCACCGCGCGCACCCGGGTCTTCAGGACGTAGAGGGAAACCACCACGATCGTGGCCAGAACCGCGAAGGCCAGCTCAGGCGGCAGTTCGGCGGTCATCCGCGAAGGCTTGAGGCCGAAGATGGCCTCTCCGACCCTCCGAATGCAGGCCTGGATGGAAATGAGACCGGCGTAGGAGCTGCGCGTGGCCCGCCACGCGATCGCCTGGGCCACGGCGCTGCCGACGAAGACGAAGAAGAAGCCGAGACCCGCGAAGCGGGCATTCCGCGCAAGTGCCGACATCACGAGGACGATTCCGATGGTGGGCAGAACCGTGACCAGGGCGAAACCCACGATTTTGGGAATCAGCATGAGGTGCGACCATTCGCCGAGAATGTCCGGAGCGAGCGAGCGAGCTCCAAAGAAGAGCACCAGCCCGGGGACGAGAGTGACCATGGAGAGCGACGCAAACAGAATGGACACCTTGCCGAGAATGTAGTCGCCGATGATCAGCGGCCGGGACAAGTAGAGAAGCAGGCCGCCGGTTCGCATGTCGTTCGCGATCAGACCGGAACCCGCAAAGGCCGCCATCAACAGCATCCAGGGCATCTGAAAGGCCATGCTGTCGAAGAAGAACTTGTCGTCGATGGGAACAATGCGGCGCGCTTCCGGGAAGCGGGTGATGAAGTACACCTGCACCAGACGACCGAAGGTCGGAAGCCAGGCGATCGCGATGAGACCGAGATAGGCCCGAAGCGCGATCAACGCCTTGAGCCCTTCGCGAGCGATGGGAATCCAGCGCTGCTTCCGCAGAGGGATCGACGCGTCGAGGCGCCGGTAGTGCTGCTCGTAGATCTGGGTGCTCATGCGGCCTGGGACGTGGCGCGAAGGAAGATATCCTCGAGCGTGTCCTCGGCTTTGCGAAGATGGCGGATCTGGGTGCCGCTTTCGGTCGCGGTCTCGAAGATCCAGGTCACGGTGGCGCCTTGAGGAAGGGCGATGCGCCACGAGTCGAGGTCCCGGTGGGCCTCGCCGCCGCGTTGCCGAACCGCCGCGACGAAGGCTTCATCATCAGTCTTGACCCGGACCACGTACGAATCGCGGTCGAGTTTCTTGAGGTCTTCCACCCGGCCCTGGGTGCGGATGGCCCCACCGGAGATCACGAGAATGTTCGCGCACACCTTCTCGACATCACGCAGAAGGTGGGAACAGAGCACCACGGAAAGGCCACGCAGAGTCACGATGTCGCCGATGAGGTGGAGCATCTCTTCGCGCCCCGCGGGGTCGAGCCCGTTTGTCGGCTCGTCGAGCAGGACGATCTCGGGGTCGTGCACGAGGGCGGTCGCGAGCTTCGCCTTCTGCTTCATTCCCGTCGAGTACGTCTCGACTTTGCGATAGCGCTCTTCGCCCAGCCCCACGAACTGGAGGACCTCGTGTGCGCGACGCATCGATTCGCTTTGGGGGAGGCCGGAGAGCTCCCCGGCGAAGGCTACGGTCTGGACGGCGGTGAGGTCGGGGAGGTAGGCGTCCACCTCCGGCATGTAGCCGATTCGGCGGCGCACTTCGAGGGGCGAAACCGAGGGTGTGAACCCGAAGGCCTGAAGACGGCCCGACGAAGGGGTCAGGAACCCCAGAAGAGACTTAAGGAGTGTGGTCTTCCCCGCTCCATTCGGACCCAGCAGGCCGGTAGCACCGCGGGAGAACCTGCCGGAGGCCGCGTCAAGAGCCACCCGGGACCCATAGCGGACGGTGAGGGCTTCGAATTCGACGAGGGTCTCGGTCATGGGCGGGGGGGAGATCTAATCACGGTTTCGTTCGAAACCGTCCAAAAGCCCAAACGAGAAAGCTCGGGAGCTTGTTCCTTCGGGCGTGGGTCGCCCTGCGCTACGCTGCGGAAATCTCGTCTTCGAGGAGGACCACGAGGTCGTTGTCGAAAGCCTGACCGGCATGCCTATTGAGGCTCTCCGCGTACCTGATCACCATCTCGAGTTGCTCAAAAGTGAGCGTCTCGAGCATGCGCGTCACGCGCTCTTGAAGTTCTTCCATCGTGTTCGAAATCTCCTGATATTTTCCGACCGCCCTGGTCTCTTCTCAGAACCAGTTGGCGCTCTTTAGGCCGCGCTTAAGAACAACCACTCGTCGACCCACAGTTGGCGCAGCGATAGCAGGCGCCGCTGCGAACCATGAGCGAACCGCACTCGTGACAAGGCGGCGCATCCGCCTGAACCTTGAAAGCTACATTCTGGCCATACGCCGAGGCCGCGACCGCCGGCCGGGGGAAGGCTTCGAGTGCGGGACGGAGCGTCTCCGAGGTGGTGGTGGGAAGCGCCCCCTCACGGCCGTCCTCGCGGGTGCGCCCGAGGAACTTCACGGCCAGCCAGCGGGCGATGTAGTCGGTGATCGATTTCGCGTAGCCGATGTCGGGATTCTTCGTGAAGCCGGATGGCTCGTAGCGGGTGTGCGAGAACTTGTCGACCAGCGCTTCGAGTGGAACCCCGTACTGCAGAGCCAGGGAAAGCGAGGTCGCGAATCCGTCCATAAGACCGGAAACTGTGGACCCTTCCTTGGCCATCACAAGGAAGACCTCGCCGGGCTTTCCGTCTTCGTACATCCCGACGGTGATGTAGCCCTCATGTCCGGCGATCGAGAACTTGTGAGTGATGGCCTTCCGCTCATCCGGCAGTTTTCGCCGGACCGGCCGGCCTTCGACCACCCCGATTCCGGGAACCGCCACTACCTGCGCATTGGCGGTGGTTCCCTCGGAAGAAGCGGGCATGGAGGTGGATAGAGGCTGCGAACGCTTGCAGCCGTCGCGGTAAACCGCCACCGACTTGAGCCCGAGGCGCCAGGACTCGACGTAGGCCGTCGAGATCTCGTCGGGTGTCGTGTCGGTCGGCATGTTCACGGTCTTGCTGATGGCCCCGGAAAGGAAGGGTTGGACCGCCGCCATCATCTTGATGTGACCCATGTAGTGGATCGAGCGCTTGCCCTCTTTGGGCGGGAAGGCGCAATCGAAGACTTCGATGTGCTCATCCTTGAGGTGAGGGGCACCCTCGATCATTTCCTTCTCGCCGAGGTATTTCAGGATGTCCTGAACCTGAGCGGCGTGGTAGCCCATGCGGCGCAGCGCAGCCGGAACCGCCTGATTGACGATCTTGAGCACCCCGCCGCCCACCAGCTTCTTGTACTTCACCAGCGCAATATCGGGTTCGATCCCGGTGGTGTCGCAATCCATCATGAAACCGATGGTGCCGGTGGGAGCGAGGACGGTGACCTGGGAGTTGCGATACCCGTGCTGAGCGCCGAGGGTGTAGGCCTCATCCCAGACATCGAGGGCCTCGCGCATCAACGGGCGGGGCACGATGGAGGCGTCGATCATGTGCGCGTGCTGGCGGTGCTTCTCGATGATGCGAAGCATGGGCTCGGCGTTCTTCGCGTAGCCTGCGAATGTCCCCATCGAAGCGGCGACCCGAGCGCTCTGCGCGCAGGCCTCGCCGTGCATGAGCGCGGTGATGGCGGCGGCGTAAGCGCGACCGGCGTCCGAGTCGTACGCGAGGCCGCGATCCATCAGCAAAACACCGAGATTTGCGTAACCAAGGCCCAGGGGCCGGAAGTCGTGGGAATTCTTCTCGATCGCGGCCGTCGGATAGGAGGCGTTGTCGACCAGAATCTCCTGGGCGGTGATGAGGGTGCGGCAGGCCGCGCGGAAGGGTACGGGATCGAACTCGCCGTCTTCACGTACGAACTTCATGAGGTTCAACGAGGCCAGGTTGCACGCGGTGTCGTCGAGGAACATGTACTCGGAACACGGGTTCGAAGCGTTGATCCTTGCGGTGTTCGGGCAGGTGTGCCAGTCGTTGACCGTGGTGTCGAACTGCATTCCCGGATCGCCGCACTGCCAGGCCGCCTCGGCCATCATGGCCATCAGATCGCGGGCGCGCTTGCTTTCGGCCAGGGCGCCGTCCCGCACGAAGTGGGTCGTCCATTCCTTGTCGTCGACCACCGCGCGCATGAAGGCGTCGGTGGCGCGCACCGAGTGGTTCGCGTTCTGGAAGAAGACCGAGTCGTACGCTCCGCCCTTCACGTTGAAGCCGCCGTTGTACCCGGCATCGATGAGGGCCCAGGCCTTGCGCTCCTCGTCGGATTTGCAGTTGATGAACTCGTCGATGTCCGGGTGATCGGCGTTCAGGATCACCATTTTGGCCGCGCGACGGGTCTTGCCTCCGCTCTTGATCACACCGGCGAAGGCGTCATAGCCGCGCATGAAGGAAACCGGGCCTGAGGCGGTGCCGCCACCGGCGAGGTTCTCCTTCGAGGAGCGAATGCTCGAGAGGTTCGAACCCGTGCCGGAGCCGTACTTGAAGAGCATGCCCTCGGTGCGGGCGAGGCCCAGGATCGAGTCCATGGTGTCGGATACGGAATTGATGAAGCAGGCGGAGGCCTGAGGATGAGGCTCGATTCCGACGTTGAACCAGACCGGCGAGTTGAAAGCGGCGTACTGGCGGACGAGGAGAAAGGTGAGGTCGTCTTTGAAAGCGGCGAGATCGGCGGCGGTGTCGAAGTAGCCCTGCTTCAACGCCCAGGCGGCGATGGTGTCGACCACGCGCGCGACCAGTTGCTTGACCGAGGTCTCGCGGTCTGGAGAGCCCATGGCCCCGCGAAAGTACTTCGAGGCGACGATGTTGGTCGCGGTCTGACTCCAGTTCTTGGGCGCCTCAATGTCTTTCTGTTCGAAAACCGGGCGGCCGACCTCGTCACTGATGAGGGCGCTGCGGACGTCCCACTCGATCTGATCGAAGGGGTGAACTCCCTCGGTGGAGAAGAAGCGTTTGAAGGCGAGCCCCCGGGCGCGTTTTTCCGGCCTGGCGTCAGTTTTCGAGTCAGGCCTTGAGTCAAGACGGGCTTCAACTCTCATGGGTGACTCTGCCGGGACAACCGGGGGCTGTGTGGCCATATTCGACTTCCTCCAAACCTCAAGCCAGGCAAATTTTTCTGGACTTGCTCCGGCCCGGGCCCTGACGACGTTCAAAAAAATATCTGACGAGTTGGCGCGATGGGGTCCCCTGAGGTTGCAAGATTGTCAACGAGGCGCACGCTGGAACACCTGCCGCGCGCCCCGTTCCCTAAAACTCCTGCGACCTCCTCGACCGGCGTTGATCCCAACCCGGCCCGGAACCTCTTCGCTGTGGCTAAGGACATTACTGCGACCTCTTGGGGTCTGTCAAGGAATAAACCCAAGATCTTGGGGTGTTGGGCCAAATCGAGGGAACTGAATAATTTAGGAGGAATCGGGCCATGAATTTGGCGCGAACTCGAGATCGGCTGGGTGGTCGAACGCCTCTTCGGAGTCTCATATTTATCGTTATTTAATAGATAGTTACGATAGTTAACTTATCCTTTTTCGATACTTGAGGTCTCAAGTCATCGACACGAAGAAATTTAACGTGGCCTCCCGAACAGGCCGCATACTGTATTTCGTTTTTGAAAAAGCTTGTCTCCTCACCCTTGGGACAACCGCGATATCGTCCATGGGAGACCATGTCGCACCCTCTCCGCGTGGGACTTTTCCCCTATCTGAATGTCCAGCCACTGATCGCGGGACTTGAGCCCGACCCCCAAATCGAGGTGGTCATCGAAGTTCCTTCGAAGATCGCCGATCTGTTTCGCGAGGCGCGCCTGGACATGGCCATGGTTCCGTCCTTCGAAGCAGCCACCATGGGAGCCCCGGTGCTCGACTCGGTGTGCATCGCGAGCGACGGACCGGTGGAGACCGTGGTGCTGCACCACCGCGTCCCCTTAAGCCAGGTGAAATCGTTGTGCCTGGACGAAGCCAGCCGCACGAGCGCCGCGCTCTCGAAAATCCTGATCGCCGAGGCTTCAGGCTCTCTTCCGACGACTTCGATGTTTCGGCCCGCTTCCGATCCAACTCCCGACACCGACGCGGTTCTTCTGATCGGAGATCCCGCGTTCACCTACGCGCGCGAGGGCTACCGGCGGTTGGACCTGGGCGAGAGATGGAGGGACCAGCACGCTCTCCCGTTCGTGTTCGCCGTGGTGGTTCTCGGTCCGCGGGCGTTCGGCACTCAAGCCGCGGCGCGCCTCGCCCGGTCGGCGAAGCGCGGGCTCGAATCGGCCTCCGCCATCGCGGCTTCGTATAATTCCGGCGTCGATTCAGCCCGCGCGGAGCGTTACCTGAGAAACGTCATCCGCTACGACCTGGGACGGCGAGAGAAGGCGGGCCTTGCCCTCTTCTATCAGTTGGCCCAGGCCCACGGCCTGCTGACCCTGACCCAGGTGAAGGAGCTTGAGTTTCATGCGATTGGATGACATCAGGAAAAAAGTGTTCGCGGGAGAGCGCCTCTCGCGTGAAGAGGGCATTCACCTGCTCAATGACACGGACCTTCTTTCCCTCGGTGAACTGGCGGATGCGGTGAGGCGGAGGCTTCACCCCGAGGGGCTCGTCACCTACATCATTGATCGCAACATCAACTACACGAACGTGTGCACCGCCCAGTGCGCCTTCTGCGCCTTCTATCGGGACTTGCCCGCCAAAGACGGCTACGTGCTTTCGAAGGACGAGTTCGCCCAGAAGATCGATGAAACCCTTGCCCTGGGTGGAGAACAGATCCTGCTGCAGGGCGGCCTGCACCCCGACCTCGGCATCGAGTATTACGAAGAGCTGTTCCGGTGGATCAAGACGACATATCCCAAACTCTGGGTGCATGGTCTTTCCCCCGCCGAGGTCAAACACATCTGCCGCGTTTCCCGGCTGACCACCGAAGACGCAGTACGCCGATTGATCGCGGCCGGCCTCGACTCGATCCCCGGAGGCGGGGCCGAGGTTCTTTCAAACCGCGTGCGCAACATCATCGGCATCGCCAAGGGCTCGACCGAGGACTGGCTCGAAGTCATGGAGGTGGCCCAGAACCAGGGCCTGAAGACCACGGCCACCATGATGTTCGGCCACGTGGAAACCCTTGAAGAAAGAGTGGATCATCTCCTGCATCTGCGGGCCCTTCAGGACAAGACCCACGGCTTCACCGCGTTCATCGCCTGGACCTTCCAGCCCGAGAACACGGCGCTTGCGGGTGACGAGGTCACGTCGTTTCAGTACTTGCGAACCCTCGCGGTCGCCCGCGTGATGCTGGACAACTTCCCGAACGTGCAGGCGAGCTGGGTGACCCAAGGGGGCAAGATCGGTCAGATGTCCCTGCGCTTTGGGGCCAACGACTTCGGCAGTCTGATGATCGAAGAAAACGTGGTGTCCTCGGCGGGGGCCGGGTTCCACCTGACCGAGGCCGAGATCGCCCGCAACATTCAGGGGGCCGGCTTCGTCCCCAAGCGGCGGACCATGCACTACGAGATCATTGGCGACCCCTACTGCTGGTCGCACGCGGTCCCGCCGATGCCCGCACCGCGACACCAACTGGCCGCGGTCTAGCAGCCCGAAACCGCCCTACTTCAGTTGTTCCAGGGCTTTCTTCGCCTTCTCGGCGTTCTCTCCGGTCGGGTCCACTTCCAGAACCTTCTGCATGTCCGCCTTCGCTTCGGCCAGCTTCCCGTCGCGGACGTAGGACATGCCGCGCCAGTAGTAGGCATCGCCGAGTTTCGGATCCTTGGCGAGAGCCTTGGTGAAGTAAACGATGGCGTTCGGGGCATCGGACTTGCGCAGGAAATAGATGGCGATGTTGAAATAGCCATCGGGCCCTTTCACTGCGGCGTCGTCAATGCTCTTGAGGAACTCATTTCCCTTCGCGTCCATTCCGGCCTCAAGCGCGCTTTGCGCGGCCGCGAAACGCAGATCCATCCGGGTGGGATCGGCCGCCATTGAAAGCTCGAGATACTCGATCGCTTTCACGGTGTTCTTTTCGCCGGCGTAAGCCTGGGCGAGCTTCTGAAAGACCTGGGGCCCAAGATCCGGGCGCAGGGCCAGAACCTTTTCATAGTTCTGCCGGGCCACCGCCCAATCCTGGGCCGCGAAGGCGGCATCTCCCTTGTTGACCGCTTCAAGAAGCTCCGGGGGCGGGCCTTTCGGCTTCTCGAGCTTCACTTCGATCGGATTCATCCGCGCCTGATCGCTCGTCATGTTCACGGTATGGGTGTGGCTCAAGAAGCCATCCGCTTTGATCTCCAGGCTCCATGGGCAGGCGGCGAGGCCCATGTAGGCCCAGCTCCCCTTCTTGTCCGTCAGTACCGAGGTACTCCCGCCGCGGGACGGACAGTCAAGCTTCACACTGGCACCCGCCACCGGCTTGCCGTCGGGATCGAGCACGCGGCCTTGAAGGCGGCCCATCCCCTTCCAGTCCTGAGCGAGAAGCGGCGCCGCGAGGGCCGCGACGCATGAGGCAAAGATAAGTCGTTTCATCCTTTTATTCTGCCACGCACCGGCTCTTCGAGTCCCTTATGCTTGCCCCTCCCACAGGGTAAGAAACATGAACGGCTCCACACGACACGGCTTCTTTCGGGTCGCGGCCGGCTGCCCTCGGGCGCACCTGGCGGACCCCACCAAAAACCTCGAAGAGATTCTGGGACTCGTGACCGAGGCCCGGGGCAAGGGAGTCCAGCTGCTCGTGACCCCCGAGCTGGGTCTCACCGGCTATACCGCCGCTGATCTCTTCTTCCAGCAGGCAACCCTCTTGCGCGCCGCCGAGGACGCTCTCGACCGGCTGTGCCGCAAGACCGCACGCATCGATATGACCGTCGCGGTCGGGTTGCCCTTGATTCGGGATTCGCGACTATGGAACGCGGCGGCCATCGTCCAGAAGGGCCGGATCCGCGGCGTGGTCTTGAAATCATTCATCCCGAACTACAAGGAGTTCTACGAGGGCCGTTGGTTCTCGCCGGCCCGCGAGGCGGTGCGCGGAGAGATGGAAATACTCGGCTCCCTGGTACCCGCGGGAGCGGACCTCGTCTTCCGGGTGAGCGGCGAGGAGAACCTGACCCTGGGCTTCGAAATCTGCGAGGACCTGTGGGTGCCGGTCCCGCCCAGCGTTCACCTGGCGCAGGCCGGGGCGACCGTCCTCGCGAACCTGTCCGCTTCAAACGAGGGGGTCGGGAAAGCCGACTATCGGCGCGAACTTCTGAAGCAACATTCCGGGCGCACGCTTTCCGCCTACGTCTTCGCGAACGTCGGCGTGCACGAGTCCACGACCGATCTCGTTTTCGGCGGCCATCTGATGGTGGCCGAGAACGGCGTGATACTCCAGGAAAATCGGCGCTTCAGGCGGGAGAGCGAACTGATCGCCACCGACGTCGACGTGGATCGGCTGATGGCGGAACGGGTCCGACAAAAAACCTTCGCCGAGACCGGAGGGTCGCTAAAGCCCACGCGCGCGGTGACTCTCGAAGCCATGGCGCCGCCCCGTCCCCACAGACTCCTCCGCACCGTCGAGCCGCTGCCGTTTGTTCCTGATGACGACAAGACCCTCGCCGGCCGGTGCGCCGAGATCTTCGACATCCAGACCGCCGGCCTCGCGCGGCGATGGGAGCACACGCGTTCGGAAAAACTCATTCTTGGTCTGTCCGGCGGTCTCGACTCCGCACTCGCCCTGATCGTGGCCTGCCGTACCTGCGGTCTGCTTGGCCGGTCCCGCAAGTCGATCCTCGCGGTCACCATGCCGGGTTTTGGAACCACCACGCGCACCAAGGCGCTGGCATTGCGACTCGCCGAAAGTGCGGGAGTGTCGGTGCGCGAGATCGACATCCGTGCCGCCTGCGAGCAGCATCTGAAAGACATCGGCCTGTCCATTCAGGACCGCAGCGTGGCCTTCGAGAATACTCAGGCCCGCGAACGCACCCAGGTGCTGATGGATCTCGCCAACAAGGAGAGCGGCCTGGTGGTGGGAACCGGGGACCTGTCCGAACTGGCCCTAGGCTTCGCCACCTTCGGCGGCGACCACCTGTCGATGTACAACGTCAACGGCTCGGTGCCGAAGACACTGGTGCGCTTCCTGGTGAAGGCGGCGGCGGCCGATCCTCTGCATGGTGCGGAAAAGGACGCCCTTCTGGAAGTGCTGGACCTCCCCATTTCTCCGGAACTGCTCCCCCCCGGAGGACGCGGGGAGATGAGCCAGAAGACCGAAGACATCGTGGGGCCCTACGAGCTGCACGACTTCTACCTTCACGCATTTCTCCGGCTCGGAGCGTCCCCGGAAAAGACCCTGTTCCTGGCCGCCACTGCTTTCGGGACGACTTATCCCGCCCCCGTCCTGCGACAGTGGCTGAGGGTCTTCATCGAGCGGTTCTTCGCCGCCCAGTTCAAGCGGTCGACTCTGCCCGATGGGCCCAAGGTGGGTTCAGTGAGCCTGTCTCCCCGCGGCGATTTCCGGATGCCCTCGGACGCCGTGCCGTTCGCCTGGCTCGACCGCCTGGAGCGCTGAGCGCCCAGCTCCCTCATTTAAGAGAACGCCCGTGTCCTTCCGACGCCAGCGAGATTCTTGGACGACCCCGCCGCGTTTGGTGATGCGATCCGCCACAGTGGGTGCGACCGCAGGGCAGGCATAGGCCTGCCCCTACGGTTTCGGGCACCTACCCGGCCGATCACGGGTCGTAGGGGCCCGCCCTTGCGGCCGCCCGGGTAGCCGCATAACGCGGGGGCATCAGTGCACCGCGCGCCGCCTGATAAAGTCCCGCGTTCACCTCGATTTCCAACATGTCCGTCGTTCTAATCTGCTCGAACCGTTCCCTCGAAGGGGATCTCCAGAAAACCGTGCTTTTCCGCTCAGGGATTGAGCGGGAAACCGTCCGCACGATTGCCGAGGTGCAGACCCGTCTGACCGCCGGAGGCATCGCTCTGCTTTGCCTCCACCGCGATGTGACTGGCATCGAGGCGCTGGTTCGGACGATCCGGCGATCTCCGACGCTCAAACGCACGTCCATCTTGGTGCTTTCCGAGAACGACTTCGATCCCTCCGAGGTCGAGGTTCTGGACGCGGGGGCCAACGCGATTCTCCGCCTGCCCCCGGGCGACGACTTCGACGATCGCGCGGGACGCCTGATCGCCATCCCCTCCCGCCGGGATGTCCGCCTGCCCGTCCGACTCGAGATGGCCGCCCTGACCAGTTTCGGAAGGGCCATGCCGGCAGTGGTCGTGAACCTCTCGGCGTCCGGCGCCCTGATCGAGTCCAACCATCCTCTGAACATGGGCGATGAAGTGAGCATCACCATGCGCTTCGACGAACTGAAGGAGAACTTCGGGGCGGTGGCCCACATCACGCGCACCGCCGGACCCAGCCGCTACGGTGCCCGCTTTAGCTCGATCACTCAAGGCGAAGAGGCCCTGAAGAAGTTCCTCGCGAGTCCGGCTCGCGCGTAAACGCGCTATCCGCTCGCTTCGTCCTTGCGCTTGCAGTCCACGAAGACCTTGAACAGGCGGTTTCGTTCGATGAGCCGATCGCGCAGAGCCACCTCGCACGAGCCTGCGTCGGGAGACGAGATCACCATGTCTCCGTGGACCACGAAGGCCTGAACGCCGTCGCCCGTGGTGTATTCGTCGCCCACCAGGACCAGAAAGAAGCCTCGACGAAGTTCGGCGTTGAGAAGGAATAGCCGCTGGTAGCAGGTCAAAGAGCCGCTTTCCGCCACGGTTCGAGCCATGGCCACGATGACGTGAGCGGCCTGGTCGAGGCTTCTCACACCGTCGGCGTCGGACATGATGTCCACTTCGTAGCCGAGCTTGCCGAGAACGGTCGCCATCTCCGTCGCGCGCGCCCGGTCATCGAGGGCCACGAGGGCCCTCTCGCCGGGAAGGGCGGTGGGCTTGAGGGGCATCACAGATGGCCTGGGTGGAGCGGGTGCGGCCGCCGGGGATTCCGCAGCGGCAGGAGCGGCCTTGGCGGCACCTCGGCCCGGGAAGCGCACCGGCGTCTGGCACTTGGGGCACTTGACGGAGAAGGCGCCCTCGGGGAGTTTGGGGTTTCTCTCGTCGACGGTGACGACGTTCGAGCAGGAGGAGCATGTCGCTTGCATCTGATTACCTTTCCGAGGCTACCGTTCCAGGAGATCGTCCATTTCCGACTTGGGAGCCCCGGGCGCCGCCTTTTTGGCGGCAGGGGCGGCAGGGGCGGCATGAGCCTTCGCGGCCGAAGCCTTGGGGATAGCCCCGCCTTTGGCTGCTTTCGCGGTATTGGCTTCGCCTTCCGCGTCCGCCGACCCCTGGGTATCCAGCTTGAGCTGGAGGTTGGTGCGGTTGGTGGCATAGGACAGGGCGAGTTCGCGGTCCACGATGCCTTCTCCGATCAGGCGATACAACTCGCCGTCGAAGGTCTGCATCCCGTCGAGCTGGCCGTCTTCCATCGCGTCGTGAAGGCTCTTGCCGTCGCGCTCGCCCTCAAGGACGTATTCACGGGTTCTGGAGGTCGACCTCAGGATCTCGCAGACGCCGATCCGACCTCCGCCGATTTTGGGAACCAGGCGCTGGGAGACGACCCACCGGAAAGCCGCCGAGAATCGGGTGCGAACCTGCCGTTCATCGGCGCGGGGGAACACGCCGACGATGCGTTCGATGGTCTTCGCGGCGTCGATGGTGTGGAGTGTGGACAGAACCAGGTGACCGGTTTCCGACGCTTCGAGAGCAATCGAGATGGTTTCAACGTCGCGCATCTCACCGACCAGGATCACCTTGGGGGCCTGGCGGAGAGCGGCGCGCAGGGCCAGGCCGAAAGTCTCGGTGTCGGTGCCCACTTCGCGCTGGTTGATGGTGGCCTTGTGATGGGGGTGCAGGTACTCGATCGGGTCTTCGATCGTGATGATGTGCATGGACTTTTCCATATTCATCTTGTTGATGACGGCGGCGAGGGTGGTCGATTTGCCTGAGCCGGTGGGTCCGGTCACGAGCACAATGCCGTTCCGTTCGTGCGCGATGTTCCCGAGCACCGGAGGAATTCCGAGCTGTTCGATAGTGGGGATCTTGCCGGGGATGACGCGCATCACCGCGCAGTAGGTGCCGCGCTGGGCGAACACGTTCACGCGGAAACGAACGCGGCCGGCCAGGGAGTAGGAACAGTCGGTGGAACCCGTCTTCACGAGCTTGTCGGCCACGTCCCGCTTCCCGGCGATCAGACGCATGGCGATCTGCTCGGTCTGGTAGGGCGACAGTTTGTCGATGCCCATGTAGTCGACGCCTTTCAACTGGCCATCGAGCTCGACCTGCGGCGGGCGGCCGACCGACAGGTTCAGGTCGGAAATCCCGGGCGCGAAGTCGAGCATCTTGTTGAGCAGCGGATCAAGTTCGAAATAAGGCATGGGTTGACGTCCTCCTCCAAGAGGCCTGATGGGCCGGCAAGGATCTTACCCGGGTGCCGAGCCCTTCGTTCGACGACGGAAATATGGGCGGAGCGCGGGGGAAAACGCGCCCCGTGGGCTAGCCGCCGCCCACGAAGGTCACGATCTCGAACACATCGCCGTCCTCGACCACCATCGAGGCGCGCTGATCGCGCCGGACGATCTGCCGGTTTCGCTCAACCGCCACGCGGTCGGACGGCAGTTGCAACTCTCCGAGGAGCTGTTCTACCGAAGCCCCTGCTGGGCACTCCTGGGCGATGCCGTTGACCGTGACGGCCAGGGACGCCACTACCGAGCGGGGGCGGCGGCGGCGCGGGAAGCGAGGTAGGCCAGAACGAGCTGGTCGAGGGAGAGATCCTCGATCACCGTTTTGTCGTCCTGAGGAGCGTAGCGGCCCTGCTTCACCTCATTCATGGTCGCGGCATGGATGTCTTCCATGAGCTTCGCGAGGCCCTTGTCGTCCTGGGCCTCGGGCACATCCTTGTAGTGGAAGCGCTTGGCCCCGAGGATCTCGCCGCCCTTATAGATGAGGGTCAGCACCATCGGGGTGGTGGGGCCTTTGTCCTCGGTCTGGACGTGGTACGTCACACCCTTGTATTTGACGTCGGTATTGAAGCCGGTGACCATGGTTCGTTCCGCCTAGGAATTGTAGATGAAAACTGCGGTGCGCTGGCGCCGCCCCGAGGGAGGTTCAAACGGGCCCCGCAGGTAACATCGCCCAATGCCTCTGACCGGAGACGAAAACTCGGATACCGGCCGCGTCCCCGTGTTCGGCACGTGGCGAGCGATCTACACCTCGGTCATCGTCGCGAACCTGGTGGTGATGATCCTCATCTACGTCTTCTCCCGGTTCCCCTACTAGCAGCCCAAGACGATGTCTCCCCTCGACTGGACGGTACTCTTCGCCTATCTGACGGGGATCGTCATCCTCGGCTATTGGGTGGGCCGCAACAACCGGAAGCTCGACGATTTTTTCCTGGCCGGGCGAGAGATGCCCTGGTGGGCGGTGGGCCTTTCGGTCATGGCCACGCAGATCTCGGCCATCACGTTCATTTCCACGACCGCCCAAGCCTACACCGATGGCATGCGTTTCCTCGTGGTGTACTTCGCGCTGCCCTTCGCGATGGTCATCTTGTGCCTCACCCTCGTTCCCTTCTTCTATCGGGCCCAGGTTTTCACGGCGTACGAGTACCTCGAACGCCGGTTCGATCTCAAGACTCGAACATTGACCAGCCTGTGCTTCCTGCTTCAGCGGGGCATGGCGGTGGGCGTCACTCTTTATGCGCCGTCGATCGTCCTCGCCACCATCCTCGGCCTCTCCGAAACCACAACCATCCTCATGATGGCCGGGGTAACCATTCTCTACGTGCTCAAGGGCGGCAACCGCTCGGTGATCTGGACCGACGTGGCGCAGATGGGCGTCATCTGGTTCGGGATCTTCCTGTGTCTGTTCATCGCGGTCTGGAATCTGCCCGACACATTCTCGTTCCGCGATGCCCTCGGTCTGGCCCAGGCAAACGGGAGGCTCAACGTCATGAACTTCGACACCAGCCTGGAGACGCCCTATACAGTGTGGGCCGGTCTCATTGGCGGCCTGTTCTTGATGTTGTCCTACTTCGGATGCGACCAGAGCCAGGTCCAGCGCTATCTGTCCGGTTCCTCGCTCAAGGAAAGCCGTCTGTCGCTGCTGTTCAACGCCTTCCTGAAGGTGCCGATGCAGTTCCTGATCCTGCTCACCGGCGCACTGGTGTTCGTCTTCTACCACTTTGAGAAACCGCCGGCACTCTTCAATCCGGTGGCGGAAAGCCGATTGCGCGCGGCCGCCCCTCCGGATCTCGGGCCGGCCGAGGCGCGCTACACCCAGGCGTTTGAAGCCCGAAAGGCCGCGGCGTCAGCATTCGCCGATACTCGCCGACAGGGCGGCGAAGGCGATGGCAGCGCTCTCGTCGCCGCTCAGGCCGAGTTCAATGATGCGCGCAAGGGTGTGGTCGACGTGTACAAGAGGACCACCGGCGATCAGGGCTACGGGGACAACAACTACATTTTCCTTACCTATATCCTGAACGAGCTGCCCAAGGGTGCGGTGGGCCTGGTCATCGCGGTGATCTTCGCAGCCGCCATGTCAACACTCTCGGGCGAATTCAACTCTCTCGCCACCGCCAGCATGATCGACTTCGTGCGCCGGTTCCGGGCTCCCGGATCGGGATCCGACGCGGGCGACCTGATGCTCTCGCGCGCTTTCACCGCGTTCTGGGGAGGGTTCGCCGTTCTGATCGCACTTCAGGCGGGACGGCTCGGGTCGGCGATCGAGGTCGTGAACCGTTTCGGTTCCTACTTCTACGGTTCCATCCTCGGTGTCTTCATGCTGGCCATCTTCACCAAACGTGCCAATGGAACCGGCGCCTCCCTCGGCCTCTTCGCCGGTATGGGCACGGTGGCGTTTGTGGCCTCGACCACCAAGATCCACTTCCTCTGGTGGAATGTGATCGGCGCCATCGCGGTCTTCGTCGCGGGTTACCTGATCAGCCTCGCCGTTCCCACCCCGGCCAAAACACCCAGCTCGGACCAGGCGTGAGGATGGCGAAGGGCGGCGCACGTATTCTCGCGACCATGGGCAGCCCGGCGGTGACCGACCTGCCCGGCGCCACCGCCTTCGACTCGTTCTATCTGAAGGACCGCTACGGCTCTTTGGCCATGCGGGCGATCTGGTCCGACCGGGCGATGGTCCAGGCCTGGCTCGACTGCGAAGCCGCCCTCGCCCTGGCGGAAGCGGACGTGGGGATTGTTCCAAAATCCGCGGCGAGCGCCATCGCGAAGGCCGCTCGGGTCGAGAACATCTCGCTCCCCGACATGCGGACCGAGTTCGATCAAACCTGGAATCCTGTACTTCCCCTCGTCAACGCCTTGCGCGCGCGTCTCCCCGAAAGCGCAGCACAGTGGGTTCACTGGGGTGCGACCTCGAAGAACATCATGGACACGGGCTCGGCCATCCAGATTCAGGCCACGTACCGCGTGGTCTACGATGGTCTGGATCGGATCGAACGCGCGCTTGTGGCTCTCGCCCGGAAGCATCGTGACACCTTGATGGCGGCGCGCACGCACGGGCAGCAGGCGATTCCGGTGACGCTTGGCTACAAGGTGGCGGTCTGGATCGACGACGTCCGCCGCCAGCGCGAACGGCTGCTGGAGAGCGAGAAACGGGTTCTGGTCTGCGAATTCGGCGGAGCGGTGGGGACCATGGCCGCCACCGGGAAGATCGGTCTAAAGATCCAGGAGCGCTTCGCCGCTCGGCTGGGCCTCTCGTTCCCGCTCATTCCAACCAAGACCGCGGGCGACCGTTTCGCCGAGTTTTTCCTGATCCTCTCCTCGATCTCGGGCACATTCTCAAAAATCGCGGCCGCGGTTTACAACCATCAGCAGACCGATATCGATGAACTCTCGGAGTTCAGCGTGGGCAAGGTGGGTTCGTCGGCCATGCCACACAAGTTGAACCCCGTAGCCTCGGGTTCGGTGGTTCTGCTCTTCCGCCTGATCAAGGCCCGCGCAACCGCGGTGCTCGACTACGTGCACTGCGAGTGGGAAGACGATCATCGCCAGGGTGAAACTCTGTGGTCGTTCGGTCCGGAGATCTCGCTCCTGTTCGGGGCCCAGCTCGAAATGCTGGCGCGCGTGCTCGAAACCCTGATCGTCAAGCCGGAGAACATGCTCCGAAATCTGGATCGCACCGGAGGTGCTGTTCTCTCGGAAGCCCTGATGATGGCCCTCGCAAAAAAGATGGGCCGGGACGCCGCCCATGCCCACGTCCTCGGCCTCTCCCGGTTGTCGCGCGCGGAAGACCGCTCGTTCTGCGACGTCGCGAAAAACGACCCCAAGGTAAAGTCGCTGGTTCCTGCCCGCGACCTGGCCCGCGCCCTCGACTACCGCGGCGGCATCGGCCTCTCCACCTACTTTGTCGACAGTGTCCTCGCTCAGAAGCCCCCGGTCGTGGGCCGAGTGCGCAGGACAAACAGAAAGCCAGGGACCCGATTACGATGAACGACCTCTCCCCCGCCCCCCTTGGGCCCACCCTCGGCCCCACCTACTTCACCGCCTTCGGTGTCGATGAAAAACTGATCCGAGAAGCATTGTCGGCGGCTCTGTCGCAGGGCGGAGACTACGCCGACCTCTTCTTCCAGCACCGGGTCGCCCACAACTTTGTCCTCGAAGACGGTTCGGTGAACCGCGCCTTCAAGGGCACGGAACTGGGCGTGGGAGTCCGGGTGGTGAAGGGAGACCAGACCGGGTATGCCTTCACCGAGGATCTAAGCCTTGAGAGCCTCCGCGAGGCCGCGCGCACTGCCGCCACCATCGCCGAGGGAGCCCAAACCTTCATCCCCGCGCGGTTTCACGTGACCACCGGCCTGCCCTCGCGTTACCCCACCACCCGCCGCTTTGATCACGTTCGTCCCGAAGAAAAGCTACCCCTGCTGACCGGCCTCAACGACCGCACGTTCTCCATGAACCCGGCGATCCGCAAGGTGAACATCACGTTCGGCGACGAGATGTCGGCGATCCTCATCGCCGACTCGTCCGGCCGCATCGTGGAAGACCTCCAGCCGATGACCCTGTTGTACCTGAGCTGTGTCGCCGAAAAGAACGGCGAGCGCGAGCAGAACACCTATGGAATCGCGGCCCGTCAGGACATGTCGTTTTATTCGCAGGACCGGCTCGACCTGATGGTCCGGGAAGCGGTCGACCGCACCATGATCCTCTTCGACGCGGTGCAGGCTCCGGCCGGGGAAATGCCGGTGGTCCTGGGCGCCGGGGCTTCGGGCATCCTCCTTCACGAAGCTATCGGGCATGGCATGGAAGCTGACTTCAACCGCAAGGGAACCTCCATATACGCGGACAAGATCGGCAAGAAGGTCGCTCATCCCTTCGTGAACATCGTCGATGAAGGAACCGCGGAAGGCGCGCGCGGGTCCATCAACATCGACGACGAAGGCAACGCGGTGGGTCGCACCAACCTGGTTGAGGACGGCGTGCTCACCACCTACCTTCACGACACCATCTCCGCGAAACACTACGGGGTGAAGCCCACTGGCAACGGGCGCCGCGAAAGCTATCAATACGCGCCTCTGCCGCGCATGCGGTCGACCTACATGCAGCCCGGGCCCCACAAGAAGGAAGAAATCATCGCTTCCGTGAAAAAGGGTCTCTACTGCACGAACTTCACGAACGGCCAGGTCCAGATTGGCGCCGGCGACTTCACCTTCTACGTCAAGAACGGCTACCTCATCGAGGACGGAAAGCTGACGCGCCCTATCAAGGACGTGAACATCATCGGCAACGGGCCGAAAGTGCTTGAACAGATCGACATGGTCGCGGACGACCTCACCATCGACCAGGGCGGCTGGACCTGCGGTAAAGATGGCCAGAGCGTGCCGGTCTCCCAGGGCATTCCCACGGTGCGGGTGGCGTCGATCACGGTCGGCGGCCGGTCCGATTCCTGAGTCCGCCATGAGCCACCTCGAAACCGTCAGTGAAGAATTCCGCGCGATCGCGCGCGATGCCATCAAAGCCTCGCAAGAAGCGGGGGCCCAGGGTGCTTCGGCCCGGGTGGCCCGCGTCCGCGACGTGAGTGTGCAGTGGCGCGATGGCCAGATCGAGCAGGTGACCGAGTCCACCACGCGCGGCCTCGCCCTCAGCCTCTACGTCGATGGCCGTTTCGCATCGGTGAGCACGAGCGACCTGCGGCGCGAAGCGATCGAACCGTTCATCGCCGACGCGGTGGCCATGACGCGCACGCTGTCCGAAGACCCCTTCCGCACCCTGTCTGACCCTTCGCTCTACGCGAACCGGCCCGCCATAGATCTCGAGTTCTCCGATCCCGACTACGGTTCGGTGACCGCGGCCAGGCGCAAGGACCTGGCCCGCAGCATCGAAGAGGCCGCGCGCAGCGTGCCCCAGGCGAGCCGCATCCTCTCGGTCACCACGTCGGTCAGCGACTCGCGGTCGGAGGTATTTCGAGTCACCTCGAACGGTTTCGAAGGGGAACGAGTCGACACCTCGTTCTGGCTCTCGGGCAGTGTCACCGTGCAGGACGACGACGGTCGAAGGCCCGAGGACGGGGATTTTTCGGGCGGGCGATTCGTGAAGGATCTCGGCGACCCCACGCCGGTGGGCGTCTCCGCCACCCAGCGGGCCCTCGCTCGACTTGGATCCACCAAGGCTCCATCGAAAGTGATGACCCTGGTTCTGGACAATCGCACGGGCGGACGGATGGTCGGCGCTCTGCTCTCGCCCTTGTCGGCCTCGTCGATCCAGCAGCGCCGCTCCTTCCTCGAAGGCCGCGCGGGTCAGATAGTTGGAAGCCCTCTGCTGCACGTCATCGACGAGCCGCTGATTCCCAGAGGTTTCGGGTCCCGTCATTTCGATGGCGAGGGCATCTCGGCCCGCCGTTTTCCGATCTTCGAAGACGGCATCCTCCGGAACTACTACATAGACACCTACTACGGCAAGAAACTGAAGATGGCGCCGACCACGGGGGGGACGTCGAATCTGGAATGGCGCCTTGGTCCCAAAACCCAGCAGGAACTGATCAAGGACGCGGGCGAAGGGCTTTTCGTCACCGGCTTCCTGGGCGGAAATTCGAACGGCACCACCGGGGATTTCTCCCTCGGAATTCAGGGCTTCATGATCCGAAACGGCGTCCTCGCCGAGCCGGTGGCGGAGATGAACATCTCCGGAAATCAGCTGGAACTGTGGAAGCGGCTGGTCGCGGTTGGGAACGACCCCTACACCTACTCTGCGATGCGCACCCCGACTTTGGTCTTCGAAGGCGTCTCCTTCGCGGGGGTTTGAAGCGGGCACTCGGTCGCTGAGCGCATCGCAAGGAATCCCGGTCGAAGCGACCAAGGTCCATCCTCCCCCCTTAGACTCGCGCGCGCAATGACATCCACGCGCACCGAAAAAGACACCTTCGGCCCCATCGAAGTCCCCGCGGACAAACTCTGGGGAGCCCAGACCCAGCGGTCGCTTCAGAACTTCAAGATCTCCACCGAGAAGATGCCAGAGGAGTTGGTGCGGGCTCTGGTCGTGGTCAAGAAGGCGGCCGCCCTGGTCAACATGGACCTGGGAGCGCTCGACCCGGCCAAAGGCCAGGCCATCGTGAAGGCCGCGGACGAGGTGATCGCGGGACAACATGCGGACGAGTTCCCCCTCGCCATCTGGCAGACCGGGTCGGGCACCCAATCGAACATGAACGCGAACGAGGTGCTCGCGAACCGCGCCTCGGAACTTATGGGCGGGGAACGCGGCGAAGCGCGCAAAGTCCACCCGAACGATGATGTGAACAAGGGGCAGTCGAGCAACGATGTGTTCCCGACCGCGATGAGTGTGGCGGCGGTTGCAGCCCTCACGCGGGAAGTGATCCCCAAAATACTCGCCCTTCGCGAGGAGCTTCACGGCAAGGCGAAAGCCTTCCGCGACATCGTGAAAATCGGCCGCACCCATCTGCAGGATGCGACTCCCCTGACCCTGGGCCAGGAGTTTTCCGGCTACGTGGCTCAGCTCGACCACGGCCTCAAACACGTCCAGGCTGCAATTCCGCATGTGGCCGAGCTGGCCCTTGGGGGAACCGCGGTTGGAACGGGCCTGAACGCTCATCCCGAATACGCGGTCCGCGTGGCGAAAAAGCTCGCCGAATTGACGGACCTGCCTTTCGTCACCGCGCCCAACAAGTTCGAGGCCCTGGCCGCCAACGACGCCCTCGTTCACGCTCACGGCGCCCTGAAGACCCTGGCCGTCTCTCTGATGAAGATCGCCAACGACGTGCGCTGGCTCGCCTCCGGCCCGCGTTGCGGCATCGGCGAACTCACCATCCCGGAAAACGAACCCGGATCATCGATCATGCCCGGCAAGGTCAATCCCACGCAGAGCGAGGCCATGACCATGCTCTGCGCCCAGGTCCTGGGCAACGACGTGGCGATCAACATCGGCGGAGCGTCGGGCAATTTCGAGCTGAACGTGTTCAAGCCGCTCATCATCCACAACTTCCTCCAAAGCGCTCGTCTTCTCGCTGACGGTGCGGAGAGTTTCCGAACGAACTGTGCCTACGGCATCGAGCCGAATGCCGCGAAGATCGATTCGAACCTGCACAATTCGCTGATGCTGGTCACCGCCCTCAACCCGCACATCGGATATGACAACGCCGCGAAGATCGCCAAGACCGCGCACAAGAAGGGCCAGACCCTGAAGGCCACGGCGATCGAACTTGGCCTGGTCAGCGCCGAGCAGTTCGATACGTGGGTGAAACCCGAGGACATGGTGGGCACGAAGTAGAGCCCGTCCTTGTTCTCGTCAGCACGTTCGGCGATGGTGCGAAGTCGGTAAGGGCGATGGACAACCTGACCCATACGCTCACCGGGATCGCCCTCGCTCGCCTCGGCCTCGAAAAGCGCTGGCCGGGGGCCACTTTGACCCTGGCCCTCTCATCGAACCTCCCCGATATCGACATCGTGGCCGGTCTTTGGGGCCGCACGGCCTACCTGGAACACCATCGGGCGATCACCCACGCCTTCCCCGCAAGTCTCCTTCAGGCGGCGGCCCTGGCCCTGCTGCTGTCCCGATGGCCGGGATCAAAAACGACGCGACGGTTCGGGCCCACTCTGTTTCTCGCCTGGCTCGGGGTCTGCCTTCACATCGTGTGGGATCTGTGGACGAGCTACGGAACGCGGGCGCTCCTTCCCTTCGATGCCACCTGGTACTCGTGGGACTGGATGTTCATTGTCGATCCCTTCTTCCTGGCGCTGCTCGTTCTCGCCTGTTTCGGTGGTCGATGGTTCAAGCGGCCCCACGTTCCGCGATGGGCCGGGCTTTTCGCCCTCGCCTACATCGGCCTTCGGGCCGGCGTTCACTGGATGGCCCTTGGGCAGGCCCAGAGCTTCGCGGGGTCAGAGTACGAAGGGGTCCGCGCGCTGCCCACTCCCCTCTCCCTCAATCGGTGGCGATTCCTCGCGAAAAATGGCGAGACCTTCGTCACCGGCTCCGTTCAGGCGTATGGGACGTCGCGAACCCGGGTTGTGTTTCCCCGCGGCGCACCCGACGCACTGGTGGACCGAGTGGCCGCCTCGAGTCACGCCGCGCAGGTCTTCCTGGATTTCTCCGCCTTCCCGCGGCTTGAAACGCAAAAGGACGGTGAGACCACGGTGATCGTGTGGCGCGACCTGCGTTTCGCCGCGATCCGAAGCGATGGCTTCTTCTGCGAAGTAAAGGTCGACGCGTCCGGCAGGATCATCTCCGAACGGATCGTTTTTTAGAAGCGGGGCTTCGCCTTCAACCACCCGCAGAAGTCTGGGTCTGCCGATTCGTCCGAGGACCGGCCCGTCCTCGCAACCGCCGCCGATATCATCGCCCCGTGCCGAAGATTTCCGCCGTCGTCATCGCCCAGAACGAGGAGGACCGTATCGGGACGGCCGTCGCGAGTGTCGCCTTCTGCGACGAGATCGTGGTGGTGGACGGAGGATCGCGCGATGCAACGACTGCGCGCGTGAGGGCCTCTGGCGCGCGGCTCGTCGAAAGAGCCTTCGATAGTTTCGTGGCCCAGAAGAACTTCGCGGTGGACCGGGCGAGTCACGACGTCGTGCTTTCGCTCGATGCCGACGAAGAAGTGACCCTCCCCCTGCGCGCCGAGATCCAGGACCTCGTGGGAGGAACGAGTCTCCCGACCGCGGGCTACCGGATTCCCCGAGTGACCCACTACCTCGGCCGCGAGATCCGCGCCACCGACTGGTATCCCGACTGGCAGCTGCGTCTCTTCGACCGGCGACGCGGACGGTTCGAGGGCGGACTGGTTCACGAATCCGTGAAAGTGACGGGACCAATCGGCCGGCTGAAGGGCGAGATTCTCCACCGGCCGTATCGCGATGAGGCCGAACATTTAAGGCGGATCGATCGCTACACCACTCTGTGGGCGGAGTCCGCCTACCGGGGGGGTCGGAGGGCGTTCCCTGGTTTCGCCGAAGCGGCGGCTTTCTTCGCCTTTTTCCGGAACTATCTGCTCAAACGCGGCGTGTTCCTGGGAGCGGCAGGCTTGAAAGTTTCGCGGCTGAACGCTTTCTACGTTCGACAGAAGTTCGTAAAGCTCCGGGCTCTTCAGGCGGCGGCGGCCTCGTCCGCATGAAAATCCTGCACGTCGATACCGCGACCGAATGGCGCGGCGGCCAGAACCAGATCGTCCTGACCGCGGAAGGACAGATCGCACTCGGGCACGATGTTTTGATCTTCGCGAATGTGGACGGAGTGTTGGCCGCGCGCGCCGGTCAGGCGGGGCTAGGGGTTCACGCGGCCAGGGTGGGCCGGGGGGATTTATCCCTCCGCACTCTCAGAGCCCTCCGTTCCGCGGTTCGCGGCTTCGGTCCCGACGTGATTCACATTCATGAGTCCCACGGTCTACCGGGCGCGATTCTGGCCGCGAGGGAATCCGCAAAAAGACCACGCCTGGTGGCGAGCCGCCGGGTCGATTTCCCTCTGCGACTGGGCTCGCGATTGAAGTACGCGCGGATGGACCGGGTGCTCGGGGTTTCTCGCGCGGTGTGCGACGTTCTGGAAGCAAGCGGCCTCCCGCCCGAAAAGATCGCCCTGGTTCACGAGGGAGTGAAGGACCGTCCTCCCGCGAAAGGCGGCCGAGCGTCGATGTTGTCCCTCGGCATCACCCTGGACGCGCCGGTGGTTGGCAATGTGGCGCAACTCGTGGATCACAAGGATCAGGCAACCCTGCTTCGCGCCGCGGCCCTGGTGCTGAAGGTGCAACCTGAATGCCGGTTCCTGATCTGCGGTGAGGGCCCGCTACGCGGAGAACTCGAAGCACTCGCAACGAACCTCGGGATCACCGCCCGAGTTGTGTTTGGAGGTTTCCGAAGCGACCTGGACGCCCTCATTCCGGCCTTCGACATCTTCTGTCTCTCGTCGCACCTCGAGGGTCTCGGAACCTCGGTGCTCGACGCCATGTGCTTCGCGCGACCGGTTGTGGCTACCCGCGCGGGGGGAATTCCTGATGCCGTGGTGGATGGCGTCACCGGCCGGCTCGTTCCGGTCCGGGATCACCAGACCCTGGCCGGAGCCCTGATTGAGACACTCGCCTCCGCCCCGGCCCGCGAGCGCCTGGGGTCGGCTGGTCGCTCTCGATTCGAGAAGGAGTTCACGAGCACCGCCATGGTCCAGGCGACGCTCGCCAGTTATCGCAGCTCGCATAGTTAAGTTAGCGGTTGCACGATCGGCACGCCGCATACGAGATGCATATTAGAAGGTGTTTCGTATGCGCACCACGCTTGACCTCCCGGAGCCTCTCCTGCTCGAAGCCCAACAGATACTCGGATTCAAGTCGAAGACCGACACCATTGTCCAGTCTCTGCGTGAGCTGGTCCGTCGAAATCGCATCGACCAGTTGCGGGCGACCGCTTTCGACGCGGAGGGACTTTCACCAAGGGCTGCTAAGGCTTCGCGCGGGCTCCTAGTCGTAGGGGCAGCCCTTGTGGCTGCCCTTTCGAGGACAGTCGCTAGCGCCCGCCAAGGGCAACCACGAGGGTTGCCCCTACATTCTGAAAGGGCGGCGACCGTCGCGGTCTGCCCGCCCTCTTTCGAGGTTTCAGGGTCCGGCCTTGTGGTGCCCGTTTAACCCAACAATCCAGACAGGAACAAGGTTCCAAAGTGAAGGGTCAGCACAGCCTTCCCTTCGAACTTGCCGTGGCCAGGCGTGATGTCGATCAACATGTGCTCGGCGGGCGCGATCTTGGCGTTGAAGCTGGATTCAAGCTTGATGATCTTGGTTGGATCGGGTGCGGCCCCGCGCGCGAGGACACCGTTATAGAGGGCCATGGTCCAATCGGTTTCGCTATTTTTGATGACGCCGATGATGTACTCGCCGGCGGGTGCAAGCACCTTCTCGCCCGCTTTCAGATCCGCGGAGAGCTTGAGCTTGGGATTTCGCGGCGAAGTGAAAACACCAAGCGGCGCGCTGGTCGCGCGGGTTTCGTTGGCCGGGGTGGTGTTGTAGGTGATGGCGGCCTGAACCCCGCCGGGCAAATCGGCGGTGATGGTTTTGTTGAAGTGGGGATGCGCCGCGGCGTAGGCCGCGAGTCCGGCAACGGTTAGGAAGGCAAAGGCGCGATTGAGAGCAAGAGTGCGAGTAGTCATTGGACGCGAGGTCTCCTTGCGATACGAGTGAGGGGCGAATATGAGTGAGAGGGTTTACCGGCACACCCGGCTTCACGATGCTATATCTTATCGCCCGCGATGAAGGACTTACGGCAAGGCCCGGCAGCGGGCTCGATGGTGGTCCTGGTGGCCGTAGTCCTGGGCGCGACGCTCCGCTTCACCGGCATCGGCTGGGGCCTGCAGCATCCGCCGCATTCCGATGAGCAGGCCTACATCGAAAGTGTCAACGCCATGCTGGACGCGGGCGATCTGGACCACCGGTACTACTACTATCCTGGTCTCTTCTTCTACATGCTGGCGCCGATTCTCGATGTCTTGGGGGAATCGCGACGTCACGGACCCGAGGCCTATCTCGCCGGACGAGTCCTGGTCGCAAGTATCGCCAGTCTGAACATCTGGATCGCGGCGCAAGTGGCGCGGTCGTTTGGGGGTCCGTGGGCTATGGCCGGTGCGGCTTTTTCGCTGGCCGTCTTTCCGATCAGCAGTGCGGTGGCCCACGAGGTGCGGCCGGATCTGCTCCTCGAAACCCTGGGCCTTCTCAGCCTGCTTCTCTATGCGCGAAGCACCTGGGCCAGGAAAGAGACCGGGCTCCTCGGAGGGCTGGCCGGGACGGCGGCCGCGATCAAATTTTCAGGTTTCCTTTTTCTGGGTGGAACGGTCGTGGCGGCCTGGATCCGCAGGGCCGGCATTGGCCGCCTGATGAGCGCCATCTTGATCTCCGTCCTGGTGGTTCTACTCGCAACCCCGTACGCACTCGTGCGGCCCGAAGAATATGTCGGCGGCCGCTCAGAACTGGATGTTTATTTCCAGGGCCTGACCGCGCGCGGTTTCCTCAGCAATCTGGCCGCCTACACGACAGCGGCCTTCTCCTTCGGTGGGATGACGGGCGCCGCTCTCGCCACTTACGGTTTCGCCACCCTCGGTCCGGGGCGCGCGGCCTTTCTCCCGTGGCTCGCTCACTTCGTCCTGACCCTGATCGCATTCTCCCTGGCCAGCATCGTCTTCCCGCGTCACCTGCTTCAGGTCACGGGCGGCCTTTGCGTGCTGTTTGGACTCGGCCTCGCCAAGGTCGCGGATCGTTCGAAGATCGTGGCCGCGATCCTGATGACGATCGCACTCGCGGTTCCTCTGGACACGTCCACCAATGCAGCACTCGCTCAACGGGCGCCGTCGGCCCCGGATCGAGCGAAGGAGTGGATCGATTCCCACATGGCGGACGGTTCGGTGATCCTCGAAACCAGACGTGACGCCGCATTCGGCGCCCGGGCCGGCGCGTCCCTCGGTGTCGATCGTTCCCGCTTCGAGTTCGTGACTCCGGAGAATCCGGTGCGCGCGGAGTTGCGGCTGTTGATGCCCCACGCGGATCTGGTCATCGTCGACGCGGACCGCTCCACTTCGGGATCCCTCTTTCAGGGCGCTCGGCTCGTCTACGACGCTCTGGGCGCGCGCGGGGGTCGCGTCCTTTCGTTGCTGGTCCCACCCGGACGAACCCGCCCTGTCCTGGCGACACCTGACGATGTCGATTCCTCCACCCCCGAGAGCACCGCCGCCCTGAGCGATGGCCGGTTCGCTTCGGTCTGGTCCTCCCGAGCGCCCATGCGGGGTTCGGAGTGGATGGAGTTCCGTTTCCGCTCCGGGCCGCGACTGTGTCGAGTCGAGATCGACATGCCGCTTCCGACCCTCGACCACGAGCCGGAGCTGTTGGTCCAACTCGGCGGGCCCGACTCACTCCCCTTCCGGGAGCCACGGACCGCCAGCCTGCGACCGAGCCGCGAGGATCAGGTGAAGTACGGCCGGCCACGCGGACAAACCCTGGTTTTCGAGCCCGAGGTAGCGAGCCGCGTCCGCATCGAACAGCGCGGTGTCCGCACCGACCGTTTGCAGATCAGCGAAGTCCGACTGCTGGCGTGTCCTTAGGGGGCAGGCCTTGTGCCTGCCCTTTCGATGTGGAACTAGGCCGACCCTATCGAAAAATGTCGGCCCCTCAGTAGGCGACGCGCAGGGCCTGCCACCCGTTCTCGCGATGTGTGGCCAGCACCGGCCCGAGGCCAGGAGAGGCGGCGATCTGGCCTGACGCGGCGGCCGGACAGGCGCCGGTGGCCACATAGTTAAGGGCGGTCGCGAGCGATGCTTCGCGGGCGTCGCCCAGAGGGTAGCGGATATCGTCCCCGGCCCGACAGTCGGGCACGAAACCGTTGTAGTAATCACCCTGGGATCGCGCGTTCTGGACGCTGAAGCTCACCGGCCAGAACATCTTGTCGCAGATGCGGAAGCCGTATTGCCCTACCGGCTTCCCGTAGGAGTTGTCGCCGATCACGATGACCGGAATGAAAGGCTTCAAGGCATTGATAATCAGTTCGCTCGCCGACGCCGAGGACCGGGTGGTGATCACGAAGAGGCGATTGAGCGGAAGAGCCGAGGCAGGGCGCGGAAACCGGATGGCGTTGTTCCGGCCGGCCTGCTTGTCGTTGTGGACGTACTGCGCGAAGACTTCACCGGACGTGCGATCCCCACCGATCAGGCCGCCCAGATGCTGAGCCACCGCGATCAGGCCGCCCCCGTTGTAGCGCAGGTCCAGCACCAGTTCAGTGGCCTGGGCCGCGCGAGCCGTGGCGAATGCGGCGTCGAGAGCCGCGTAGGACGGCTCAACGAAATTCTTGAAGACGATGTACGCGGTCTTTTTTCCGGCGACTTCGTGGACGGAAACGAGCGGAACGGTGGGGATCGTGACCACGCGCTTCGCGATTCGCCCCGACCGAAGGACGCCCAAAACAGTCCGGAAACCCACCTCCACGGCGTAACCCGCGGTTTCGCCTCCCCAGATGGTGTTCCATTCGCCGTCCTCGTAAGTCCGCTGCACCGACTTGCCGTTGATCGTGAGGATCTCGCTGCCTCGGTCGAAACCGATTTCCGCGGCGGGAGAGGCGGGAAACACATCGGTGACGCGCAGCTCATAGCCGACCGTGAACTTCATCGAGAAGCCGAAGCCGAGATACTGAGACTCCCCGTAAAACGCCTGGCTGGCGGTCGCGGACGAGATGTAGCTGAACGTGTTGTCGAGGGGCCGGTAACGCACGGTGTCGAGCAGAGCGTCCGGGTCGGCGAAGATCGAGGTGTTCACCGCGGGCAGCTGTCGGTACCAGTAGTACCACTCCTGCAAGGATTGGTACACGGACTGATTCTGGTTAAGGATGGAACAGTCCTGGGCGGTGGTGGGAGCGGCCAAAAGCGCAAGAACGAGGGTGAGGAGTTTTCGCATGGGTGGTCTCTTTCCTGAGTTCGAGTTTCAATGGTACGCGAAGGGTCCTCGCTCCGGGAAGCGGGAACCGGCGCCGCCCAAGCTTGGTAAATTGGGCGCTTGCCCCACTCGGTACTTCACGTCTGCGACAAGTTCGGGGTCTCCGGATCGAGCATCCACGGGGTTTCCCGGCTCTTCGCCTGGTGGTTTCCGCGATACGACCGGTCCCGGTACGTGCCGCATCTGGCCGGACTCAAGCTCGAGGACGAAGCCACCCGCACCTTGCGGGCCGAAGGAGTGGCCGCGCGCATGCTGGGTCGAAGCGCCTTCGATCCCCGCCTCATTCTGGACATCGGTCGGGAAATCGAGCGAACGCGGGCGCGCATCCTGCACGTTCACGGCTATGCGGCTTCGAATTTTGGCCGGATCGCGGCACGGCGCGCCGGCATCCCTCTGGTGCTGCACGAGCATTTCGCCGATCCGAACATGCCCGCCTACCAGAAAGTACCCGATCTCTTCCTCCGCAACCTGACGAGCCACGCGATTGCGGTGAGTCAGTCGACCGCCGATTTCCTGATCCGCGATCGCTTTGTCCCCGAGGACCGGGTCAACGTGGTCTTCAACGGAGCTCCACTAGATCAATTCGCGCCGCGATCGAGGGACGAGGGGTATGCGGTGCGGGGCGAACTCGGTATCCCCATGACCGCTCCGGTGATCACGACCATTGGCCGCCTGAACGCCCAGAAGGGGCACGACACCCTCATCACCGCGGCGAGTCAGGTGGTGGCGCGTCTCCCTGAGGTGCGGTTCCTGATCGCGGGCGATGGCGACCTCCTGGAGGCGCTCAAGACCCAGGCCGCGACGCTCGGGGTCTCCGAACAGATCGTCTTCGCGGGCCATCGCAAAGATGTGCCCGAGATCCTGGCCGCCACCGACGTGTTGTGCATCTCCTCCAACTACGAAGGCACACCCCTCGTCCTCTTCGAAGCCATGGCCGCGGGGAAGGCGGTGGTATCAACCGCGGTCGATGGCTGTCGCGAGGTGATTCAGGACAAACGCACCGGCCTGCTCGTCCCGAAGGCCGACCCCGACGCCCTCGCCGAAGCTCTCATCCGTGTGGTCGAGGACGTCCCCCTCAGAGCCCGCCTCGAAAAGGCCGCGCAAGTGGCCTCGAAGCGCTACGACATCGGGGAGTGTATGCGCCTGATGCAGCAGATCTACGACGATCTGCTTGGCCTTTCGCCGATGACGTAGGGCACCGCCGACCCTGAGCCAGTCGAACGGATTTGTCGAAGGGAGGGTCCGTTACGAGGCTCAAGGGCGGCCACGAGGGCCGCCCCTACTTCTTTTTTGCTCGGGAGCGGGCGGGCGACTTCTTGCCCCGGGCCATCGTGGCGTAGAGGAGGGCCAGGCTCAGGATCAGACCAAGCCACACCCACACCGACAGCCAGGAACCCGTGACCTGGCCGCGCACCAGACCCAGGCCTCCGGCGGTGAGGAGCAGGGCAAAGGGAATGAGGGTGGGGGCGAGGAACTTCCCGGAGAGAGAAGGCGGAAGGAGATTCGGCAGCAGGCCCGCGAAAAGGGCGATTTCCGGCTCGGCGTAGAGGGCGGCGATGAAGAGAGCCGCCTGAACCACGCGAAGGGCCAGGCGAAGTTTTTCTCCGCGAAGTGCGATGAGCCCGGGAACCAGGGTCGCGATGCCGATTACGAAGAGCAGCCAGCCCGGAAGGACCCGCGAGCCCACCACCAGCCAGGAATCCGATTGAGGCTGAGAGGGTGTGGCGGCATCGATTCCCTGAATGGCGGCAAACGCCACGTCTCCAAGCTCGGCGGCCGCAGTGTCACGCGAAGCAGGAAGGTCTGATGAGGCCGCGTTCGAGGCCGCAAGGAAACCCCTGGAGTAAGAAACCTCCCGTGCCTGAATGACTCCAAGGCCGCTTGCGAGCACACGGGCCGCCACGGGATCGCAGTCCGTCTTGAAGGCGCGAATGAAAGGCTGGGTGAGGAGACTGATTCCGGGATCGTCGAAAAAGAACACCGCAGACGCGGGAACCCCGGAGATCGCCGCCTCCACCAGATCCCGGCCGGCGATAGACCGCGCGCGGTTCTGCGGTCCGCCCGGGCACGCGGGGGCGATCAACGCAGGCCCATTGGGCGTGGTCTGCGCGGAAGACGCTTCGAGGATCATCACGCCGTCCACCAGCCCAAGGTTTCGGCCCAGCGACTCGAGGTAGTGGGCCATGCCCTCGCCCGCTGACTCGCCGCCGTCGAACGAAGCAAGGATCCAGGTCTTGGCCGGGCGGAGGAGGGCCGCCTGTCGGCCGATCTCGATCAGCAGGGCGAGAGACCTGGAACGTGCGGAAACATCGAGCGCGTCTTTCTTCGAGTCATGGTGCGTGGCGATGATCAGCAGGCGGTCGCTCCGCCCCTGGACCGTGGCCACCACATTGGTACCCGTGACTCCGTCGAAAGCAAACTCCTCGACCGTAGTCTGCGCGAGCCCCGCCTCCTGGAGTTTGGCGGCCACGAACTGCGCCGCCGCCTGATTCCGTGGCGATCCGAAAGGATGCGGACCGAGCGCGTTCAGGGTGGCGCTTTGCCGGGCGATGGCAGCAGCGTCCAGGGAAACCGCCACGATGAGAGCAAGAGAGATCAAGGGACGCGGATTATAGGAGTCGCTCTTCCGCTTTTCGGGTGGTCATCGGGCAGCGAAGTGGCGGTGCTAAGCTAATTTGGCAAGCAAGAGGCGGGTTTTTACGCTGCTGTCTTCTTCCTTGAATCTGAAGGTGGGCCCCATGTTTCTGCGTTTCCGATCTCGTGTTCCGGCGTTGCTGAGCCTGGGTTTCCTTGTGCTTGGCGCAACCCCGTTTCTCTTCGCCGGTGACATCGTCGGACGGGTCGATCTCACCGAGAAGGGCGGAAAAAAGGCCACGGATCTGTCGGACGTCGTGGTCTACATCGAGGGGGCCAGGACCAAGGCAAAACCAGGGCGCGAAGTGGTTTCGATGAAGAGCAAGACCTTTACGCCCCACGTGGTCGCGGTGAGTGCTGGAACCACCGTCGAGTTCCCCAACGAAGATCCGATCCTCCACAACGTGTTCTCGGTTTCGGGCGACGGCTTCGACCTGGGCCTCTACAAGCGACCGAAGACGGGTTCCCGCACCTTTGATAAACCCGGCATCTATACGATCTACTGCAACATCCATCCCCAGATGAGCGCCCTGGTGGTGGTCAGGGACAACCCGCACTTCGTCAAGGTGGCCAGGGACGGTTCGTTCAAGATCGAGGGCGTGCCCGCGGGCGACCACCAGGTCCGGGCCTTTCACGAACGGTCGGGCGATAGTGTTCCGGTCACGGTCAAGGTCCCGGCCGAGGGTGCGGCTTCGGTCAATCTTTCCCTGGACGCCGCGTCGTTCAAACGCGTCCAACACAAAAACAAGTTCGGCAAGAACTACGGACGCGAGGTCTATTGACCGCTTCCCCAAGAAGCGGCTTTGAAACTTCCGGCACTCGGCATCCATCAAAGGTTTTCATGGGACTCACCAAGAAGATCCTCCTCTTCACCGCACTTCTGACCATCGGTATCGTGGTGGTGACCCTCGCCTTCACCACCGTGCAGGCGAACGCCCTCGCTCAGGCCAACCTGAATGACCGGCTCATCAGTGCGAAAGATATCTGGACCACCTTCCAGGCCGACCGGCTCGGCAAGCTGAAGCTCGCGGTTCGCACCTTGGGAAACGAGCCCACGTTCAAGGCCCTGGTCGAGGCCAACGACGCGGCGACCATCGCCGACAGCCTGTCCGAACGGGGACAGGACCTGGGCGCCGACTTCTTCATGGCCATCAATCCCGCGGGTCTTCTTCTTGCCCGCTCCGATCGAATCACGGAACGGGGCACCGACCTTTCCAAGGATCCCGTGGTGTCGATCAGCGTCGAGGGCGAGGAGGCCGCCGGGCTTTGGCAGGAGGGCGATCGCGTCTTCCACGCGGTGTCGACGCCGATGTCGACCGGCGAAAACCTTCAGGGTGTGCTTCTGGCCGCCTACGCGCTTGACGCCACGGTTGCGAAGTCGCTGTCGCGCATCACGGGAGCCGAGATCGCGTTCGTCACCGGGGCCGCGCAAACTGTTTCGGCCTCGTCCCTCGGGCCCCTCGAGCCGGGGTTTATCGAAGGCCTCAAGGCCAGCGGGGCCACCAAGCCCGGAGAGGCTTTCGAGCTTCAGTTTGTTGGCGAAAGGTACCGAGCGATATCCTACCCGCTCGAGAACGCGGCCCATCGTCCCGTAGGCTCGCTGATCGTGATCGCGAGTTACTCGAAGGAGATGGCGCCCTTTATTCGGTTCCGGAACGCGTTGTTCATCGTGGGCGGCCTGATGACCGTCCTTGGCCTGCTGGGGGCCCTGCTCATCGCCCGGCGGATCACCAACCCCATTTCCCTGCTGGTAGACCGGGTCCACCAGGCGCGCGCCGGCACGTTCGCCGGGGCCATTCCGATATCCAGCAGCGACGAAGTGGGAGCCCTCGCCAAGGCCTTCAACGGCCTCCTCAACGAACTTCGGGAGAAGGAGCAGTTCATCGAGTTCATGCGTACGGCGGAGGCGAGCGGCGGCACTACCAACCTTCCGCCGATGGAGTCGGATTCGACCATAGGTCTCTCCGGAGGGAGCGGGGGTACGATGTCCGGCGCGTTGCCGGGCGGCGACGCCAACCTCATCATCGGATCGATGTTCGCGAACCGGTACAAGGTTCTGGAGACCCTGGGCCGGGGCGGCATGGGTGTGGTCTTCCGGGCCAAAGACAACCAGCTCGATGAAGTGGTGGCCCTGAAGACGTTGCGTTCCGACGTGCTCTCTCAAGACCCGACTCTGCTCCAGCGCTTCAAGCTCGAGATCAAACTCGCCCGCAAGATCACCCACAAGAATGTCCTGCGCACCCACGATTTCGGGGAATGGGCGGGCACGCCCTACATCTCGATGGAGTATCTCGAAGGCGTCACCTTGAAAGACCTGCAGAAGCGAAAAGGGGCGCTTCCTCTGGGGGTCGGGCTTCAGATCGCCAAGCAGATGTGCCATGGTCTGGCGGCCGCCCACGCCCAGGGCGTGGTGCATCGCGATATCAAGCCCCAGAACATGCTGATCATCCCGGAGACGGGCGATCTCAAGATCATGGACTTCGGGATCGCCACGGTGTCGAACGTCAAAGACGAAAACAAGCCCCAGGACTCGGGGATCACCGGCGCCGGCGTGGTGCTCGGGACCCCGGACTACCTTCCGCCCGAACTCGGCAAAGGACAGGCCGCGGACTTCCGGTCGGATATCTACTGCATGGGTGTCGTCCTCTTCGAGCTTTTCTGCGGACGACTGCCGTTCACCGGGGAGTCTCCACTCCAGATCGTGGTCCATCACATGCAGACCCCGCCCCCCAAGCCACGCTCGATCAAACCCAATCTGCCCGAGGATCTTCAGGCGGTGATCCTCAAGTGTCTGGA